>JABAOE010000133.1_pt10 | contig 64640 bp, 54 predicted proteins | sample 7062141 | NCBI WGS metagenome assembly JABAOE01 (sample SAMN14538627, study PRJNA623070) | marine sediment metagenome | biome: marine biome [ENVO:00000428]; feature: marine pelagic biome [ENVO:01000023]; material: deep marine sediment [ENVO:00002113] | place: India: Gulf of Khambhat ... | reverse complement strand
ACCGTAAGACACGTCTTCCAGCGTCTCCTTGGCGATCTGCATCTTGGACACGCCGCCGATCTGTCCCCACATGCTGCGCGAGGCATCGACGACGATCTGCACGGAGCGATCGTTCAGCGACACGGCAGGACGCCCGTCCTTCAGGGCCGCCACTTCCAGCGCTGCGCAACTCGCATCGCGCACGTTGACGATGATCTCGGTTTCTTTCGTATCGCCGTCCAGGCTGGTGGCGAACGCGACGATCCGGTTCTCGCCGATCTCTATCGGCAGGCTGCCGGAGAAGGTCCCGCCCGCGAGCTTTGCGGGCAGCGGCGGCGAACCGTTGACGCTGAGCGTCACGCTGTCCACGCCCGTGGTGCGGAGATTGAGGAATGCCTCGGGCAGTTTCTCCGGATCGGCAACCTGTATGAAGCTGCCGCCGGTCGCCCAGGCGATCGTGTCGAGTATCCGGTTCCCCTGCGAGCTCGAACCGAGCATCAGCGTCTGGATCGTGATGCCGCGCTTGGTCGCCTCGACCGCGGCGTCATAAGCCTTGTTCTTGTTCGACATGCCGTCGGTAAACAGCATGATGACGCGCGATGAACCCGGCCGCCCGTTTCTCTCCAGCTCGGCGACCGCCGTGTCGATGCCGGCGGCAAGATTGGTGCTGCCCGTGCGCGGCAGCTGCAGCAGCACATCGACGACCGCTTCGCGATCGGATGTCATCGGCTGGGCCAGGTCGCTGCGGCCGTCGAAACTGACGACGCCGATCTTGATGTCGCTTTTCGGCGAGAGGTTATTCACCAGGCCGATGGCGCCCAGCGCCCGGTGATCCTGCGGATCGCTGCTGCGCAGACTCCGGGACGTGTCCATGACGAACATGATGTCGAGATAGCGCACGCCGCCGATGGCGGATGCGATGCCTTCCACCTCGATCGTCGTCGAACCATCCTCGACGTTGAAGCCCGGTGCAGGCGACTGGATCTCGACCTGCAAGCTGCGCGCGGACGCGCCCGGACTGCTCGCCGCATCGTCTGCGGCATGCGCGACGCCGCCAAACAAGAGCGCCGCAACCATTAAAAATTCAGCTTTTCGCACGGGATCACCTGCTTATGTCATGCATATCCACAGGGTAGAGAACGCCACCGGGCCGGAACGAGACGTGGCGCACACTTTCGGGGGGTCGATGGCGCCCCGCAACGCCTTTGTGACGCCCATCACCCGCTGCCAGCGGCGTGAATGCGACACCCGGCTTGCGTCCCTGGCCGGCCGATTCTGATCCGGCCGGGCAATTTCGATGCTATGATTTCCGCTGCTTTTCGGGGACGTTCGACGACACTGATGGGTCGATTTTTCAACGAGTTAAAGCGGCGCAACGTGGTTCGCGTCGCCGCAGCCTACGTTATCGTCGGTTGGCTCGTCGTGCAGATCGCGGAGACCCTGCTGCCGGGATTCGGCGCACCGGACTGGATCTTCAAAACGCTGGTGCTACTCGTTGCGATCGGCTTCCCGTTCGCCGTGCTCTTCGCCTGGGCCTTCGAGCTGACGCCGGACGGCCTGAAAAAAACCCGCGATGTCGATCTGTCGACGTCAATCACCGCCAGCACCGGCAAGAAGATCAACGTCGTCATCATTGGCTCACTGGTCCTCGCGCTCGGCTACTTTGTCTGGGAGCGGCAGCAATTGATCCGCGCCGCCGAGGATATTGCCGACCCGGTGTCGACGACCGCAGCGGCATCGCCCGAAGCGGCCACGGTCGACACCGAAGTCGTCGTTACTGACTCCAGGAAACGGTCGATCGCCGTGCTGCCGTTCGTCAACATGTCGTCGGATACCGAACAGGAATGGTTTGCCGACGGCCTGACCGAGGAAATACTGAACTCCCTGGCGCGCACGCCTGACCTCCTCGTCGCCGCGAGGACATCGTCATTCAAGTACAAGGGTTCCGGCGAGGACATTCCCACGATCGCGGCAGCGCTCGGCGTCGAACACGTGCTCGAGGGCTCCGTGCGCCGCAGCGGCGACCGCCTGCGGGTGACCGCGCAGCTGATCCGCGCCAATGACGGCTTCCATCTCTGGTCGGAGAACTTCGATCGGGCCTTGGACGACGTCATCGAGATCCAGGAGCAGGTGGCGATCGAGATCGCCAACGCGCTCGAAACGGCGATGGACCCGGAGGAGCTGGCCAGGATGGTGTCGGCAGGCACGGGGTCGGTACCGGCCTACGAGGCCTACCTGCAAGGACTTGCGCAAAGGTCGGCTGTGCGTGAGGGCGGCGATATCTACGGCCGCCTCGACATGCTCGAGGCGTTTGAACGCGCAGTCGAACTCGACCCGCGATTCGCACTTGCTTACTGGGAGCTCGCGCAGTTCTGGGCCGTAGACCGGTCGGAATCGCTGCTCGGCGGCGGCATCACCGAGCTGCCAAAGGACGAGGTCGAGCGGCGCTATACGACCATGATCGACAAGGCCATCGAGGTCGAGCCCGACCCGGTGAGGCGCATGGCCTACCAGGCCAACAAGGCGCGGGAGGAACTCAAATTTTTACAGGCCTTGCGGCTGAATACTGCCTATCTCGAGGAGCGGCCGCTCGATGGCTGGGCCCAGTGGCTGCAGATGAACCTGCTGCGGGAACTCGGGATGTACGAGGAGGCGCTGCAGGCCGTGGAGACCTTCTGGGAAATCGACGGCTTCAATTCGGGCATCACCAACGGTTCGATCACGGCGCTGCTCGACGTCGGTCGACCGGACCGATTGCGGTCTTTTTCCGAGGCCGCCATCGAGCGTTTCCCGAACGACGTCAACGTCCTGTACCAGGCGCACCGCGGCCTGCTCTGGGTCGGCGACATCGACGGCGCGAGCCGGCTCCTGCCGGCCATCCTGTCAAGCGATATGGCGGCGTCCGCAAAGTATCTCGTCAACCTGAGACAGTCCTGCGCGGAGCGCAACGTCGCGAAGGCAGAGCGCCTGTACGAACGCGCGCTCGACGAATTCAAAAACGAGCTGTCGGTTATCTGGCTGAGCCATACGATCATGGATCGCAACGACGACGCCGTCGCCCTGCTGACGCCGTTCGACGAACGGCGGGATTTCTACATGCTCGCTGATTTCCTCGGCTACAGCCGTTTCGACGCCGGGCAATTCCCGAACTTCCTGGCCATGCTCGAATCGCAGGGTATCGACCCGCGTCCGCCGCAAACGATCCCGTACCGCTGCACGCCAGCCGTGATCTGAGCGCGCGGCCCGGCCGCCATCCCGGCGCTCACTCCGCGGCCAGTTCCTCGAGCCGTGCCCGCGCCTCGCCGAAATGCGCGAGGAGGTTCGGGATCGGCGCATTGCCGTAGCCTGCCTTGAGCCGTTCCTGCGCCGCGTCCAGCAGCATCAGCAGGGTTTGCGCTGATTGCCTGGCGGCTGCGGGATCCGTGCTGCCGATCTCGCCGAACCACACCGGGCCGGTCTCCGCGAACAGGTAGCTGTCGAGCGCCGGCCAGCCGCTGTTCTCGCCCGTGACCCTGGCCGTTACCCAGCCGCCTTCGGGCGCCTGCAAGCTGCCTTCGTAACTCCTGCTGCCGGCCCCGGCGTTGCCCTCGAGCGTTGCCACGACATTGCCGTTCACGAAAATCTCGAGCCGCTCCCAGGGCGACGCCGAATGCACCGTGGCAGTCCAGGTGACGCTGCCGCCGCCTGTCTCGACCGCATCGCCGGGTCCCTGTCCCGCCACCGCAAATTCCAGCATCGGGCCGGTGCTGACGAAACTCCTGCCTTCCTTGAGCGCCTCGAGGAAGGAATCGCTCGTCAGCCTGCCGTCGGGTTTGACGTAAACGCGCGTCGCGCCGATCGTCATCGTGCGATAGTAATCATTCATCACGTCGCTGCCGGCCGAGGCCGCCAGCGGCACGCCGATGTTAAGCACTTCGTGCCACACCGCGGCCGTCCCTGTTTCGTCCGACCACAGGCAGGCCACTTCGATAATGTCTACTTCGCCGAGTACCGCGTCGGCGACAAAACCGGTCGGCACGGAACCCGCCGTCTCCGGCGTGAGCGGATCGGCCGTACTGACCGGGTGGACATAGCCGGCTATCCCGCCATGCTCCCGCGCGTGGCGCAGCGCCGTCGCGTTGGTGCGGTCGTCTTCCCCGTACACCTGGTAGCCGGGGCCCCAGACCCAGGGCCAGAACAACTCGTCGGACCCCAGCTGCTCGAGATGTCCGAGGAAATGCGAACGGATCTCCTGGCCGAACACGATGATCGGTCCGTCATCGTAGGACCAGCCCCAGAGCTCTTCCTGCAGGAAGCGATTGTGCAGGTTGGCCAGCAGCGGGTAGGCGATGTCCAGCCCCTCGCCCTTCAGGTCCGGCACGATGTCATCGGGCGCCATGCGATACGTGCCGCCGTAGTTCAAATGGAAGTGATTGTCGGACGAGTACCAGCCGTTGGCGGATGCGTCCCACACGGGTTCGAGGTCCAGCGTCAGCGTGGTGGTCGCGTTGCGGCGCACAGCCACCGTCCCGGTCACCTCGGGCGTCTCGAAACCCTGCACGGCCGATACGGTGAGCTCGCCGACCGGCGCGACGAGTTCGATCGCCCCGTCCGTGTAGAAGAAGATCCTGCCGTTCTGTCCTTCCGACCGGACCGCGCCGCGCGCCGGGATGATCGGGTGCCCGTTTTCATCGATGACGTTCAGACGCGCCGCGGCGGCCTGGCCGTCGATGCTGGTCCTGATCGACACCGTGCCGGTTCGCGCGCCCCAGTCCATCTCGTTAACGGCGATGGTCTGCACCGGCCCGCCGCGCGCGCTGATCCGCTTCAGCTCGGTGCGGTGGTCGTCGTTGGACTCGGCAAAGTAGATCCATTCCCCGTCGTGGCTGAAGGCCGGCGCCAGCGGCATGCCGAGGCTGCGGGTCAACAGGATCGAGGTATCCGTCGCGGCCAGCGACAACAGGCGCAGTTCATGGCCGCCGTCGTATGGCCAGGTGTAGGCGAGAAACTTGCGGTCGGGCGAGAGCGACATGTCGGCCTGCGCCGTCAATCGGTCCTCGAGCAGCTTCGTGGTCGTGTTCGTGAGCGTGTTGTGTACCTCGATGAAATCGCGGCCGTCGTACTTGTTCAGGTAGAGCAGCAGGACGTCTTCGGAAAGGATCAGCGGCCGGCGTTTGAGCGGCCGGCCCCGCAAGTGGTCGGACGTCGTGACCTGCTCCCTGTGCAGTGTCTCGAGCGAGACCCGCCAGAGCTCGAGCGGGCCGCTTTCCGCCGAGCTGTAGTAGACGTAACGACCGTCGGGCGAGAACACCGGGTCGAGGTTGATGGCTTCGACGTCCACCAGCACGCGCTCGTCGCCCGACCTGGCGTTCACCGACACGATGTGCAGCTGGCTGCCGCTGTCGCGGATGAACACGATATCCCTGCCGTCCGGCGACCATTCCGGGCGCGCGTCCATGCCGCCGGACCCGGTGATGCGGCGTGCGTCGCCGGAATCGAGATCCATCACCCACAGCCAGCCGCTGGCCGAGAACGCGAGGCGCTCGCCGTCCGGCGAAGGCGCCGGGTCCATCGGACCGGCATTCAGGATCGGCAGCTCGTAGCCTTCCAGGTAGACATGATGGCCGTAGCCAGCGACCCGCGGATACTGGTTGGTCCACTGCGCAAACGCGGACGCGGGCAACAGCGTGGCCAGAACGACCAGCACGACTCTCACAGGCATGGGGTGGCTCCCGATATTGTTGGTATAACGCGGCCCTTGTCGCTGGCCGTTGCCGTCCTAGTCTACCCCAACAAAAAGGTCGGGGCCGCGCGTCGGCCTGGATACCCATCGCGATCGAGGTGGCGACGGCTCGGCTACATGCGGAACACGACGAATATCGGTAACGCCGAACGCCGCGTCCCGCTCTTCTCCGCGATCAGATCCCGTTGTACCACGACCAGCCGGAGCGGATGTGGCTGCCTTCCGGGTCATCGAAGTGATCGAGGACGACGATCTTCCGCAGGTACTTCATGCTCTTGTAGCCGATCTGCCGCTCGAGACGCAGACGTAACGGTGCGCCGTGGCCGAGCGGCAGCTCGCGGCCGTTCATGCCGTAGGCCAGGATCGTCTGCGGGTGCAGCGCGTCATTCATGTCGATGTTGTCTACGTATAAATCGTAGGACCAGAACTGCACGTAACGCGCCTGCGCCTGCATGCCGCAGGCTTCGAGGACGTGTTTCAAAGGCACGCCGGTCCACTGCGCGATCGCGGACCAGCCTTCCTCGCAGGTATGCCGGGTGATGTGGGTGCGCGACGGCATGCGCCGCAGATCCGCCAGCGAAAACGCGCCCGGTCGGTCGACGCTGCCCTCGACGCTGATGCGCCAGTCCCCGAAGCCGGACTTCTGCGCCATCGCGAACTCGGGACCGTGTTCGGGATGGAACAAGGGCTCGTTGTCGTTGCCGGGGTCTACGGTGCCGGTGGCGATCATCGGCGATATGTCACCGACGTCGTACTCGCGTGCCAGCGCGTCCCCGGGCAACAGCAGGCGATGTGCCTTGTAGGTCACCCAGTCGCCCATCCGCAGCAGGTTGCCGTAGGTCGGCGGCTCCGTCTGCCCGCAGCCTGCCAGCGTCAGCCCCGCGCCGGAGGCGAGGCCTGCAATGAATTTGCGTCGGGGTATCGCTTTGCGTTTGTCACTCATGTCATTTCCCTTGTGAACTTCCAAGGATCATCGCCCGCATCTGCCGGCCGAAGCCGGCGACGAAAACCATCGCCACGTGCACGACGAAGAACAGCAGGATCACGGCGAAGGAGAAGAAGTGCACGGTGCGGGCGGATTGATAACCGCCAAAGATGTCGAGCAGGATCGGCAACGCCGCCGTGATGGCCGGCGCCATCGCCAGACCCGTGATCACCATCAGCGGCATCGCAATGAACAGGACGATGCCGTACGAGATGCGCTGCACGATGCCGTATGGCGGCCCGACGCCGATCGCGCCGGGTGACGGTCGCAGGTGTTCCTTCACATCCTGCTTCAGCTTCGCCAGTGAGAAGTCGCCGCCTTTGGGGAGCAGGTCCCGCCGGGCATGGCCGGAGACCAGTCCCGCGAGAACATAGAACATCCCTGTGATCAGGAAGAACCAGGCCGCCAGGAAATGCAGGCTCCTGGCCCAGCCGTTCTGGTTGAAGATCGGGTAGGTACGGTTGGCCGAATACGCGGTCTCGCTGACGGCGGAGAAGTCCACCGTGCGTTCGAAACCCTCCGGCCGGTGATTTGCAGAAATCGGGATCTCGAGGATGGCCGGCACCAGGTCGTTGCCCACTTCACCCCAGTAAAGTCGCGGATGGACGGCGAGGATGAACACGCCGCTCACACCCAGCGTGATGATGCTGATTGCGATCAGCCAGTGGCTGATCCTCACCCAGCGACGGTGGCCGGCGTTACCCGCTGCCGGCTGGACTTCGGCTGGTGTCGCCGCAGCTTCGCTCATCGCCCGCTCCCGTAAGCCGCTGATGCCGGCTTAATCGTTGTTTTCTCAATAATACGACGCGGCGCGGTCGATGTCGCCATGCCCCGGCGGCCACCGGGCGAATGACGTGGTGCATATACTGGTGCCGGATGGCGGCGATCGGGATTGACGACGGCTGACGATCGTCGAACTGTTTGTTAGAAGAACTTGACTGCGCCGAGCGACACCTGGTTACGGTCATACGAATAGGTGGGATCCGTCGAATCGTTTTCCGCCTGGCTGAATTGCAGGCGAACCAGCAGTCCGTCGCCGAATGCATAGGTCAACGCGGCCGCAAGGTAGGTCAGGTCCTCGGTTCGCGGCAATGCTGCGCCGTGGTATTCGCTTTGCCGCTGATTGAAGCTGAGCTCTCCGCCCAGTCCCGAGTCCGGCCGGTAGCGATACTGAACGGCGTAGCGATTGCGGTCCGGTGATATACCAGGATCCAGACGCTCGTTGGTCTCAGCGCGGTAACGCAGCACGATGTCGTGATCGTCGTGGTACCAGCGCAGCCGCGCATCGAGTTGCTGGCGCGTTCCTTCGACGCCCGCAAATAGCGCATCCCCTTCGCTGATGTCGTCGTGGGCGTAACGGACCCCGACGGTCATGTTCCGCGTCAGGCGTCGGGTTATCCGTGCGTTCGCTCCGACCCTGGAGTCGTAAGGATCACCGCCCAGCGTTCCGTAAGCGCCGTGCGCGCCGACCTGGATGCGCCACTCACCTGGCAGCCACTCGTACGCCGCACCGACCTGTATCTCGGTCTGGTCGAACTCATCAGCATCGGCATAACGAACGTGATAGAAACCGGCGTCCACGCGAAAACCGTTCTGCCAGCTCCACGGACCGCTGACCGCGCCGAAAAACTCGGCCATCGGACTTTCCGTCGTGGTACCAAGCGGCAAGCCGGTATCGTCGCGGAGAACAATGTTGTCGTCGTAGCCGGCCTGGATGCCGACGGCGCCCGACCACCGCGACGCGGTCATCCGCTCGGGCTCCAGCGCTCGGAGCCGCCTGGAGGCCAGCACCCGGATCGTTTTGTTGTCAGGGCTCTGTTCGTAGGCCTGCAGGAAGTGAGCGCGTGCCGAGGCCGTCTGGCCGAGCTGGCTGGCAACCAGTCCCTGGTTGTAATTTGCCAACCCGCGCATTTTCGGATACGCCCGACCGAGGCTTTCGAACGTACGTCCGGCATCGGCAAAACGCCCAAGCCGGTACTCGGACACGCCGATATTGTAGAGGACGGCCGGCCCTTCGAAGCCGGATGCACGTGCCCGCTCGAAACTTTCGAGGGCAGCCGCATAACAACCTGATTCGAACGCAGCGACGCCTGCCTCCCAGTCGGATTGCTCGTCGGCCTGTACGAACTGATACGAGATCAGCAGCAACAGGCTGGTAAGGCCTCTTGTTATTGTCATCGGCATTCGATCAACAAAGAAACGGTCACGGACACGGCCAATCTCTCAAGGACGATGGGCCGTGTCCGTGACCTGGTCTGAAATTTTATTTATTCAGGAGCCGTTGGGCGGCGTTGGCGGACCGGGTACCTGCGGCGGCGCCGGCGGTTCAGGCAGATCGCCCGACCGGCCCCGGGACTCACGGTTTTGCATCGCGTCCTCAGCCATCTGGGCCCGCTTCTCGCGCGCCTCGTCGGCCGTCGTCAGGCCGGCCTCGCGCCGCGCCCGGTTCGCATTCGCCGTGTCGATGCCGTCCTGTGCGTTCTCGACGGCAGCCGAGTCCTCGGGCACCGAGTCCGGCAAAGCGATCGGGTCAGTCACCGCGGACGGTAATTCCGCTTCCGCGTTCCCCATCAAGCGGATGGTGGTCTCCGCTTCTTCTTCCGTATTCTCTTCCTGCGCCAGCAGAGCGCCGGACGAGAACAGCATCGTGGCGGCCATGACCAGGCCGGCTTTTCGTGCGTTCATGCCAATATTCCTTTTGCCAAAGTTGAAGTCATGTTTCTTGAAAACGAAGCGCCGCCGAATCGGTTGCGCGCATTACACATAATCAGGATTCCGCGTTCAGGCGGACCATGAACATCTGCTCGCTCTGCGGATGGTTCAGCCGGACGATCATCTGTCCGCCATCGCGGTCGAGCGCAAATACCGGCAGACTCAGGCGATTGACGCCAGCGTTCAGATCCGTCTGCCAGGTCAGTTCGCGCTGCTTGCCATAGCCGTCGAGCGCGACGTCTCCGGCGAGCAGGACACTGATCGTCGCATTGACCAGCGGCCGGTCGACCTCGATCGCGATATCCATCGTGCGTGGCTCACCTACCAATACCTGGAATTGCGCGGTGGACGAATCCGGTGTCGCTTGACTGCCGGACCAGCCGAAAGACACTGCGATGGCCAGCACCGAGGCCGCGACAGCTGCACCGAACAGCGACCCTTGCCAGAATTGCGCGCGTCCTTCTCGACGATTCTCCGGCGCGGACAAGCTATCTGAAATCCGCGCGAACAGTTCCGGCGGAGTCTCGCCGATATCGCGCTCCCTGAGCGTCGCCAGCGCCTCCGCGCCCGCTTCTTCATAGGTATTCATCTTCATCATCATTCACTACCTACCAGTTTCAGCCTGGGTGGCGCGCTGTCTTCGCGGGACACGATGCGCCCGATCTTCTCGCGCGTTCTGCTGAGTCGCGCCTTGATGGTGCCTTCGGGAAGACCCGATATTGCGCACAGTTCCTCGATGCTCATGCCCTCGACATCGTGCATAGCGACCATCGCGCAATGCTCCCGGTTCAGGCAGCGCATTGCCTGCAATACCCTCTGTACCTGTTGTTCACGATCAACCTGGCGCTCAGGATCCGCAGAACCGGCCAGCTCGTCCGGATCCATTGATTCGTCACCGGTAACAGCGCTGTCGAGCGGCGATCGGACTGTCTGCCTGGCGCCGTCGATGAATCGGTTGTACATGACCTTCAGCAGCCAGGCGCGCGGATACTCGACCTGTTCCAGATCGTCGATCGATGCCAGCGCCTTCAGGCAGACATCCTGGACGAGGTCCTCCGCGTCGACCTGGGACAAGGTCATGCGCCGCGCCGCTTTATAGAGGGCGTCGAAATGCGGTTCGACGACCTTGATGAAGCGGTCTTTCGGTGTTGGTGAGGTCCTGAATGGAATAATCTTCGGCATACCATGAAAGCGATTCGCCTCTGTTCCTTATAGAGACGCTCGCTCTGTAAATCCGGTTGCCTGACTTTCACATAATCGGGTCGTCATGCCTGTGAAGCAGGGCACAATTCAGATCGCCGCCGGGCGGGCGACAGAGCGGATCCGACGCTTCCCTCGCTCGGTATGACCTCACGGTCCAACGGCCACGAGCCCCTGGAATTCGGACTTCTGTCTCACTTTTGGGCATTTCCCGGCACTAAGACGCGGATATGGCGACCTGCAGCAACGACGCGCCGATGACACCTTATTAACCTCGCCAATCTCGACGGATCCCGAGCAGAGCGATACGTATGATGAAGATTCTTGTCCGACCGCTTACCGCGTGGCTAGTCGCTGGCCTGTTCCTCACTGCCTGCGGGGGCGGCAGCACACCGCCTGCGCCGGTGGCGCCGCCGCCACCTCCACTGCCGCCACCGCCGAGCTCGATTGCGACGCTGGCCGATATCGGCTTGTCGACCGGTTCGCTGGACCAGGTCTTCCAGTCCGACATCAAGGTTTACACCGGCACGACGTCGTTCCTCGGCACGACGACGGCGCTGAGCGCGACGGCGAGCGACGCCAACGCATCGATCTCGATCAACGGCGCGACCCCGGTCATCGGCTCGGCCAGCGAAAGCATGGCGCTCGCCAGCGGCCCGAACCTGGCGACGATAACCGTACTCGCGGAAGACGGCGTGAGCGGAGACAGCTACAGCGTCGACATGTCGCGGGCGGACGCAAGCGGCCTGGCGCACGTCGGCTACGTCAAGGCATCGAACACCGACGCCGGCGATCGCTTCGGCGGCGCGCTGGCCGTGTCGGGGAATACGTTCGCAGTGGCGGCGTCCACCGAGGACAGCGCGGCTGCGGGGATCAACGGCGACGGCGCAGACAATAGCGAAGCGGACGCGGGCGCGGTCTATGTGTTCCACCGGGATGCGGCAGGCACGTGGAGTCAGGAAGCCTACCTCAAGTCATCCAACGCCAGCGGCGGCCATGCATTCGGTCACGCGATCGCGCTGTCGGGGGATACACTCGCCGTCTCCGCCGTTGGCGAGGACAGCGCCGCTGTCGGCGTCGGTGGCGATGAAACGGACACGAGCGCCATGGACGCCGGCGCCGTGTACGTCTTCGTGCGTGACGTAACCGGCGCCTGGTCACAGCAGGCCTATATCAAGGCATCGAACACGGAGATGAATGACAGCTTCGGCACGTCGCTCGCGCTGGACGGCGACACGCTCGTGGTCGGCGCACACCTCGAGGACAGTGCTGCAACCGGCATCGACGGCGACCAGGCCGATAACGGCAGCGTCGATTCCGGCGCTGTCTACGTCTTCGCGCGGGACGTCGACGGCAACTGGGCGCAGCAGGCCTACGTCAAGGCATCGAATACAGATCCCGGCGACGCCTTCGGTCATTCGCTGGCGCTGTCACGGGACACGCTGGTCGTCGGCGCACCGGGCGAAAGCAGCCGCGCGACCGGGATCGACGGTAACGAAAACGGCAATAACGATGTGGATGCCGGCGCAGCCTACGTGTTCGTTCGCGACGCCGCCGATGTCTGGACCCAGCAAGCCTACCTCAAGGCGTCCAACACGGATGCCGGTGACGAGTTCGGCACCGCAGTTTCGCTGACGGCCGACACGCTCGTCGTCGGTGCGCCGCGCGAAGACAGTGGTGCGGTCGGCGTCGATGGCTTCGAAAACGACGACCGGACGTTGAACGCCGGTGCAGCGTACGTGTTCTTGCGCGACGGGACCGACGCCTGGAGCCAGCAGGCGTATATCAAGGCATCCAACAGCGGCTCGCAGGATCGCTTCGGCGCTGTCGTGGAGACCTGGGGTGAATTCCTCGCCATTGCCGCTTTCGAAGACAGCAGTGCAACCGGTTTTGACGGCAACCAGGCCGACAACTCGATGTCGACGGCCGGCGCCGTCTACCTGTTCGAGCGCGACCTGAACGGCGCCTGGAGCCAGGCGAGTTACATCAAGGCGCCGAATACCGCGACCGTGGACAACTTCGGATACTCCCTTGCACTGTCGGACGCCACCTTGCTGATCAGCGCGGACCTCGAAGACAGCATGGCCACGGGCATCGGCGGCGACATGACGGACGACAGCGCCGGGGACGCCGGCGCGGTGTACGTCGTCCAGTAGATTCGGCGCTGCCTGGCGGGCCGGATCTGTCCGACCCCGGTCCGGTTACACGTTATCGATCAACGCCGCCATGCGCCGGCGCGTCGCCTCGTCCGGCATCCGGCCGTAGGCGGCCCGCGCGTTCTCAGCCATGTGCGCCGGGTTGCTGGTCTCGGTCAGTACAGAGGTAATCGCCGGGTGCGGCAGGATGTATTTCAGGCAGAACTCGGCCCACGTACGGCAGTTGAACCCGGCGGCCCACTCCGGCACCGGCTGGTCGCCCAGCTTGCCAAACAGGTCGCCGTTCATGAACGGGCGATTGATGATGACCCCGATGCCACGGTCCTGCAGCATCGGCAGCATGCGTTGTTCCGCTTCGCGCTCGCTGATCGAGTAGTTGATCTGCACGAAGTCGGGCTGCTCTTTGTCGAGGAAGCGTGCCAGTGGCTCATACAGCTGGCTGGTCGCAACGGTAACACCGATGTAGCGAACGGAACCCTCCTCTTTGAAGTCCTTGAGGCTGGCCCATTGCGTATCGAGGTCCGTGAGGCTGAAGACCTGCAGCAGGTCGATCGTTTCACGCTGGTAGTTCTGCTGCGTCTCGCGGAACTGGCGTATGCCTTCTTCCTTCCCGGTCTTGTCGATCTTGCTTGCGATCCAGAGCGCATCGCGCAGATCCGGCTCGCTGATGACTTCACCGAAGGCGGCATCGTTGTCGGCATTGCGTGGCCAGGAATCGACGACGCGACCACCGTTCGCGACCAGCGCCCGCAGGACACCGGCGATCGGGCCGGTGCCCCGTTCCCCGATCTGCGCCACCGGCTTGCTCGAACCGAGCCCGACCAGCGGCAACGCTTCGTCCGTGCCCGGAATCCTGCGAAGTGGCATGCCGTCCTGGGCGAATACGAAAGGCGGTAACAGACTCGCTGCGCCAGCACCGGCGATAGCAGTCAGTACATCTCTACGCGTCGGATTATCGAACGTCATTACGATCTCCCCGTTCGCTGCACAAAATCAATTGAGTTCGTGCACCGCGCGGTGCGCCTGCTCGATCGCGGTCTCGGTCATCGCGTCAGTCGCGGCGTCGTGCGCGGCGAATGCAATATTGCCGACGCGTTGCCGCGCAATGGCCCAGGGCTTGCGCTCATACCGCCAGTATTCTTCCCACCAGGCGACTTCGTTGGTCTCGGGATCGTAGGAATAGGAATAGCCGTGCGGATGGCGATTGACGGTGATCGCGGCAATGTCGCGGGCCGGGTCGAAGCCGCCCGGACCGAGCATGCGGTCCAGCTGGTCGCGCAGCTTGCGTTCGTAGGTCTCGAACGACGTTTCGAGCATCTGCCGGCGCCCCGCCTTGAATTGTTCTGCAGCAGGCAGCCCTGGCGCCATCGGGTTGTGCCAGAAGTGCAGCACGACAGGTTCGTCGGGTGAGGTCGAGAACCTGTAATCGCCCATGCTCACCGGGTGCGTGAAGCGCACGACCTGGTAGAAGCTGCCGGGGCACCAGGCCGTGTGTATGCCGAGATTCGCCATGCTCTGCCAGTTGCGGATCAGCGCCTTGGCGCTCAACAGCGGCGAGCGCGCCGCCTTCGCCGCTTCGGCCAGCTGCTCCTGCGGTGCGTCGGGACAGACGTAAGGCAGCATCGAGTGATAGCCGGCCCAGATCACCTTGCTCGCCGTCACCGTGTGGCCCTTGTTGTCGTTGACATAGGTAACGTCGACGTCGGCGTCGAGATCGCCGCCCTGGTGCTGCAATCGGACCGCCGTGCTGCTCAGGCGGATGCGGGTGAGGTTGCCGGGCCGGTCGAGTGTCGAATAGTCGAACTTCGCGGTCACGATGTCGTCCATCGTGTTGCCGGGCGCAACGGTCGGCACGAGCTTGCGAACCAGCAGTCGGGCGACCGACGCGTTGCCGTCGGGGAAATAGAACGCGCTGTCGTCGTACGGCGTGGTGTCGTAGCCGATGTCCATGCCGGCAAAGCCCGGGTCGCCGTTCCGCCAGGCCAGCCATGCGGGATAGGCGTCGGCGCCAATGGCCCAGGCAGCCTCGGGCATCTTCTGGATAAAGGCGAGCACCTCCTCATTCATGCCGGCGTATTTCTCGAGGTATTCCCGCCAGCTGTACGTCTCCATTACCTCGCGACGCTCGTCCGTCGTCATGCCCTCGAGGTAGTCGGTCTCGTCGGCGAACAAGCGCAGCAGTTGCTCCTTCGCTTCCTCCGACAGCGGTGCGCCGTCGAGCGAATCGGCGAAACCGTACTGACCCTTGGCGAGGTAGTCCGCACCGAAAGTCTCCTTGTCGAACCACGTGACGCGACCGGAGCCGCCGTACGGTTCGAAGAAGTCGTCGTGCCAGACCTCGCTGTGGCGATCGGTGTCTATCCCTAACTCGCGGACGACCTGCTTCGCGACCTCGGGATAGGTATCGGGCGATTCCATGAACGTGGTGCCGCCGTAGCTCAGGAACAGGCGGCCATCGAGTTCGAACTCGTTGCGTTTGGCATGGCCGCCGAAGTCGTCGTGATTGTCGAGGACCAGGATGCGCGCATCCGGGTTCACGTCGCGGCGATGGATGTAGGCGGCCGCCAGGCCGCTGATGCCGGCGCCGACGACGACCAGGTCGTAATGCTCATCGATTTGTTCCGCCGTCCACTGCGCACCTTCGACGGTCGCGTGGGCGACTTCGAACGAGCCCGGGTGAGAGCCACGCAAGCCGGTCTGCCCTGGCGGGTAATACGCCGTTGGTGCCCCGGCGGCCGGCTCGCCGTTCCGGGCGCAGGCGGGCAGCAGCGATGCGCCGATCGCCATGCTGACACCGCCCACGAAATCGCGGCGGGTGATCTCCCGGTCCATGCCGAGACGTTTGTCACGTGAGTCCATCAATTGCTCCTTATTACTGCTATTGCGGCGGGATCACGTTGTTGTGCATTCCGACCAGTTTCCATGCGCCGTCGATCTTCTCCCACACGCCGGTCTCGAAGGCCTGCTCCACGGTGATCTCGCCGCCCGGATTGTGGAACCGGTAATCGATGAAGAACGAAGCGATGCCTGCTTCGTTGCCGGGCAATATCCTGATCACGAGATCTGAAATTTCGTTTTTCTCGACAACACCGCCTGCTTCGACCGTCGCCGTATAGTCGTCGCGGTATGCCGCCGTCGTGTGCCGCGTGCCCGACCAGTACATGTCCGCATCCTCAGCGAAGTAGCTGAAATAGCGTTCCATGTCGTTGTCGGCATACGCTGCATTGAACGCGATGACGACTTCGCGCAGCTCGGCCGCCGCATCGCCGTGTTGATCGGCCACGGCCGAAAACGAGATCAATGCAGCGGTGATGAGGGTCAGTATCTTTTTCATGGTCGTACTCGCTCGTTGGTTCTCGTGCAGCTCTCTCTTAAGCATAGTGCAGTTCCATGCAGGAGTACGGCCGGTTTCAATCGGGATTTCCGTTCATCAGCACGCCATCCATGACGACGGCGTCGGCCTGCACCTTGTGTAGCTCGTAGCGATCGGTCTCGAACAGGTTCTGGCCGAGGATCACGAGATCCGCCGCCTTGCCGGTCTCGATGGAGCCGATCCGGTCCTCCATCCTGAGCTGGTAGGCGCCATTCAGCGTGTAGCCGCGGATCAGGAGGTCTATCGACATCATCTCGGATGCAGGCTCGAGGATCGCGTCGGGATCCTGCTCCGGGTCCAGCCATTCGCGCGGATACTGCCGCGTGTGGCCGACCTGCATGCCGAGATAAGGTGACAGCCGGCTCAGGGTCCAGGTATCGCTCGAGAAGGTGACGTTGCCGCCGGCGTCGGCGATGGCCTGGGCGCGAAACTGCGCGCTGTGGCGCGCCTCTTCGAGGCCTGCGCCTAGCGGATCGGGATACTCGACGCCCGACCACCAGGGCGTGAAGTTGGCGCTCACACCGAGTTCCCTGAAACGCGGCCAGTCGCCCGGATCGACGGTGTGCAGGTGCCCGACCGAGACGCGCGGATAGAAGTCTTCGCCGACGATCGCTTTCGCCTGCTCGACGGCGTCGAGCACCCGCTTGGTCGCGAGGTCGCCGATGACGTGCACGTGCAGGTCGAACTTCTCTGCATGCAACTCGAGCAGGAAGTCGCGCAGCTCCTCGACTGACAAGGTCGTGTCGCTGACGAAATCGGGATCGTCCGCGAACGGCTCGAGCACCGCGCTGGAGCGATTCTCGTGGATGCCGTCCATGAACAGTTTGACCGTGTTGAACCTGAGCCGCTCGCCGCCGTACTCCTCGCGGTAGCGTTTCATCTCCGGGATCGCGTACTGGACATTCTGGGGGATCGATATCCGGTAGCTCGCCTCGTAGCGCAGCGGCAGCTCGCCGGCCTTATCGAGTCGTGACAGGAATTCGTAGACGCGGTCGGCGAAGCCCTTGGTGCCGGCGTCGTAGAGCGCGGTGACACCGAAGCCGCTCAGCGTATCGAGCATTGCGCGCATGCTTGCCTCGTGGATCGCCGTGTCGATTTCGAAGACCTCGTTCACGCGCACCCAGGCTGCGCCCTCCTTCACCCAGCCGGTCAGCCGGCCGTCGTCGTCGCGCTTGTACATGGCGACGGGGAACTTCGGGTCCGGGCTGTCTTCGTCGATGCCGAGTTCGGCCAGCGCCCGGCTGTTGAGCCAGAAACTGTGGCCGCCGGTGCTCATCAGCCAGGCCGGCCGGTCCGGGAAGATCGGGTCGAGATCCCTGCGATCCGGCCCGAGCTTGCCATCGACGAAGTCATACACCGGCCAGCAGCAACCGCGCAGCCAGCCGTCGCCGGGATTCTCGCGGGCGTAGGCCGCGAGCTCGGCCATGAATTCCTCGCGCGTCTGCGCCTCGAAGCGCGCCTCGTAGCGCGTGAGGTCGATCTGGCCCGGGTGGGTATGGGCGTCGACGATGCCCGGGATCACGAGGCGGCCGCGCAGGTCGGTGGTCCTTGCGCCGTCGGCAATGTATGCCTCTGCGCCTGCGTTGTCGCCGACGTAGATGAACTCGCCGTCGCGGATCACGAGGGCCTCGGCCCAGGGCCGGTCCTCGTCCACGGTGTAGATGCGACCGTTGGTCAGCACCCAGTCTTCGGATTGCTCTGCGGGCTCCTGGCTGCAGGCCGAGAAGAGTGCAACGGCGGCCAGCCCGATGAATTGATTGCGGCGCATCTTTTTCCCCCTGTCCGAGTGGTTCCAGCCAAGCGCTCCTGAGCTGACCTTAGCAGTTACACCGTCGGCGTGCGTATTTACCACGACGGACAATTATGCGCGGTTTCGTATGATCAGGGTGGCTCATTGTGTCGCCGGTATCCGGCAGGAGAGAGGCCATGAAATTGCACACGTATTTGATCGTCGGCCTTGCACTGTGCATGGCGGGTTGTGGTAACGCTGGCGAGGATCCGGCCGCCCCTGCCGAAGAGGCGCCGGCCCCCGCGCCGGAAGCTGCCGCCGTTGATGCGATCTGGCAGAGCGAGGCTTTCGTGGACCACATGCACGAGCACGCCGAGAAGCTTGACGAACTGAATTTCGCGCTTGCAGACGACGACCTCGATGCAGCGAAGGCTGCCGCCAACTGGCTGTCGACGCACAACACCAACGCGGACATCCAGGCCGACTGGATGCCGCACCTCTATCGCATGCGCGAGAAAGCGGAGGCGGTCGAAGCAGCCCCCGACATCGAAACCGCCCAGGCAGCGGCGATGCAGATCACGATCCAGTGCCAGGAGTGCCACGCCGCGGTCGGCATCAACACACAAGAATAAAAAGGGGTCGAACCGATATTTCGAAATAAGGGTCAGAGCCGATTTTCGAATTATCGGTTCGACCCCCTGTTCTAATTATCGGTTCGACCCCCTTTTCTGGTTCCGGTTTACATAATGCGCAACAACAAAATCCGGAGCGCTGTCTATACTTCCTGTATGTACGATGTTTGGTACAGAACGACCGTCGTGGCGCTGTTGCTTGTCTATGCCAGCGCCGCAGACGCCTACGGCAACCTGCGCTGCCAAGGCCGCATCATCGATGTCGGCGACAGCGCGGCACAGGTTCTGGCGCTTTGCGGCGAGCCCGGCCAACGAATCGTGTCGAAGTTTCCGGTGCGCAGCGCGACGCGAGCCGGCTTTACGCGCTTCGCCGGGTACGCGACCCGCGAGCAGTGGGTTTACGACCGCGGGTGGGGGAAATTTCCGGCCGTTTTACATTTCGATGCCGGCACGTTGCGGCGCATCGATCATTTGCGGCACCGGTCGGAGAAGTAGTAACCAATAAGAACGGTCGGGAGGCAACCAGAATGACGCAGACCGAACGCGACCACATAGTCAAACGCACGATTCGCAGAGAGGGCGTCCGTGCAACACTCATCGCTGCGAGCCTGGCCGCGGCGATCGGCACGGCGCACGCACAGGTGCCGGGCGCCACTGCATCCGCCGTTACCGAGCAACTGTTCGATTCGGTCAACAGTTCCGTCTGCACGATCTCTGCGATCGCAAGGGACGGCACCTACGTCAGCCGTGGCAGCGGCTTCGTATTGAAAGACTCGGGCCTGCTGGTGACGAATGCGCATGTCGTGGCAGGGCTGCAGCAAGCCACCGCCAAGTGCGGCCATCAGCAATTCGACATTCGCCGCATCGTCAACTTCGACCCGGATATCGATCTCGCGATCGGCGAGGTGGGCGAAGTCAATGTTCCCGGCCTCGCGCTGGCGACCAACGAGGACATCCGGCCGGGCTCGCAGGTCTTCGTATTCGGTAGTCCCTGGGGCCTCGAGGGAACCATCTCTCCTGGGCTGGCAAGCGGCAAACGCGTCATCGATGGCCGCCCGTACATCCAGATATCGGGACCGATCAGCGCCGGCAACAGCGGCGGCCCGGTTACCGACGAATCCGGCGCGGTCCTCGGCATCGCCGTCGCCTCGCTGGAAGCCGACAACAATATCAGCTTCGCGATCCCCGCCTCGATGATCACCGGTCTGCCGGAAGTCGACATGCAAACCGTCGAACTGGCCGTCGTGAGCTACGGGACCAGCGCATCGCCGCCGGTCGCGCAGCAGTCGCCGTCGCAACCGACCAGGACCGTCGTGGCAGCCAGTGGCGCAAACTTTCGCGGCAACATGTTCGGCGCACCGTGCGGCGACGTCGCCGCGGCCGAATACGCAAGGCAGCACGCGACGTACCCGGGCAACGGCCGGGTACGTTTCGAAGAGTGGTACGACGGTCAACTCGAACTGGATGTCAATCTGCTCGGCACCCCGGCGACCGTGGTGTTCGACTGCGACGATCGTTTCGGCATGACCGGGGGTCATTACATGATCCGCGGCAACCGCGACGGCGTCGACCAGATCGAACGCGAGCTGCGGGCGAAATACGGCAGCGGCATCATGCAGCCGATCGCCGAGTCGGACGCGACGGCCCGCGGCTGCCGCTTCAACTATTCGCTGCCCGGCAGCCGTTACTACCGGCCCTCGGAGCTGACGTCCTGGCGCGTCGACGATCGTTTCCACATCGACCTGCTGAAGTGCGGCGGACGATCGCTGCTGACCTATCTCTTCTACAGCGATCCCGTCCTCGCGGTCACCGCCAGCGCGGCGACCACCAGCGCCCCGGACGATGCGTACCGGTACGAGGAGACCGATCTGTAGGCTCCGCCGGGTCCCCGACAAGACCGAGTCTTCATTGCCCCGGCTGCGTGGCAGAATACGGCATTGCCTTCAGTGAGCCACGGCATGGAAGAAGAAGAAACGGTCAGCGACAGGGAGCTGCAAGGCGGTGGACGGCGCTCGCCGGATGCCCTGCCCCTCGTCGTCGCCGTCACGGGCCACCGCGATCTCGTCGCGAGCGAGACCGACGCTATCCGGCAAAAAATCCGGGCGTTTTTCCTCGAGCTCGCGGAGATGTTTCCATCGCGTCGACTGCGGCTGCTCTCCTCGCTGGCGGAAGGCGCCGACCAGCTGGCCGCCGAGGTTGCGCTCGAGCTCGATGTCGAGCTGGTCGCGCCGCTGCCCATGGACGAGGAGGAATACCTGCGGGACTTCAGCGGTGACGCCGGCATCGCGAAGTATCGATCGCTCAGATCCCGGGCGGCGGATTGCTTCGTCCTGCAGCACTCGCCGGGGGAGGCAGGCAGCGCCGACCTTACTGCATGGCCGACCCGCGAGCGCGCCTACGCGCAGCTCGGCATCTACCTTGCCGCGCATTGCCACATCCTGCTCGCGCTCTGGGACGGCAAGCAGAGCGACAAGCCCGGCGGCACCGGCCACGTCGTCCGCTTCCACCACGACGACTACCTGCCCGGTTTCGTCCCGAAGTCCATCACCACGCAGCAGATGCTGATCGACGACGAGAGCGACCTGATCTATCACATCGTCTGCTCACGGGACCGCCCGGACGGGCAGCCCCGCCACGACCTGGTCGCCGGCGACAGCTTCTGGTTTACCAAGGACGACGAGGATCCGCGCAGCGCCACATTGCCCACCCAGCACCGGAACATCTTCCAGCAGAGCGGCGAGTTCAGCAGCGACGCGATGCGCTTTGCCGAGGAGATCGAACGCGAGCGATACCCGCTGCTCGATCCCGACTGGCTGGATCAGCTGCCACCCGGCATCGAGGTCATCGACCGCTGGCACTCGGCCGCCGACTGGCTGGCGATCAGGTACCAGAGGCTGATGCTGTCGACGTTCCGGCTCATCCACGTGCTCGCGTTCGCGATGGGGCTCATGTTCATCCTCTATACCGACTTCGCAACGAGGACGGGTTTCCTGACCTTCTTCCTCGTGGCCTTCGTGCTGGCGAGCGCCGTGCAGTACGTCAGCAGGAAACGCGGCTGGCACCGCAAGTACCTGGACTATCGTGCGCTGGCGGAAGGGCTGCGCATCCAGTTCTACTGGGCCGCCGCCGGCGTCACCCAGCTCAACAACTCCCGCTTCACCCACGACAGCTTCCTGCAGGCGCAGGACCCGGAAATCGGCTGGATCAGGAACGTGATGCGCGTGGCCGGTACCCGGGTCGACGCGACCCGTTCTTCCTCGGCCTTCGGCCTGGAGACCGCGATCCGCGAATGGATCGGCTCCACGACGGCCGGGCAGCTGGGCTACTTCCGGTCACGGACACGAATGCGCCACAGCCAGAAGCAACTCACGGACCTGCTGGGCTTCGCCTGTCTCGGCGCCAGTGCCGCAGTCGTCGCCCTGTTCCTGTTTGCGGGCTCCAGCATCCCGGAAGAATGGCGCGATCCCCTGATGCTGTCTTTGGGGCTCCTGCTCCTCCTGTTTGCGGTACGCCACAGCTATGCCGGCAGCATCGCCGAGAAGGAACTGATCAAGCAGTACGAGTTCATGCTGAGAGTCTTCGACAATGCGCACAAGCGCATCCAGACTGCGAGCGACGATACCGAGAAACGGCAGGTGCTCTATGCGCTCGGGCACACGGCGCTCGATGAACAGGCGCAATGGCTGCTGATGCACCGGGAGCGATCGATCGAGTCGACCGACATATTGCAGATGGGCGGCTGACGCCGCGGACTAGCGCGGATTGCCGCGGTTGGATTCGAAAACCCCGACCACGGCGCGATCGCGGACCGCCGCCTCGGTGTTGCCAACGGCCTCGTGGGCGTCGGCGCGCTTGGAGTACGCGTCGACGAACTCGGGGTCGAACTGGATGACAATGTCGAAGTCCGCGATCGCGGCAGCGTAATCCCCGACTGCGAGGTGGGTGGCGCCGCGATTGTAGTAGGCGTTGACGTCTTCGCTGTTGCGCGCAATCGCTTCGTCGTAATCTGCGATCGCGGCCTCGTGCTGGCCGAGCGCCTGGTACGACGCCGCTCTCTGCTTGAAGGCGAACGCGGGCTGGACATCGAGGTCGATGGCTGCGGCGAAGTTCTCGATCGCGCCCTCGTGATCGCCGATCGCCGCGAGCCGCACCCCGTCGCTGATGTACGCGGATGAATCCGACAGTCGCTGCGAGCCGGGCGTGAGCCTGACTTCATCGTCGACCGGCACGGGTGGCGCCACGTCGACGGCTTCCGCCGGCACGGCATCCGCCACGGCTTCCGCTGCCGTTGCGGTCAGTTCGGGTGGTGCGCTGTCGGCCACATCGCCGGCTGCTGCGGTCGACGATTCGACAACGGCGACAGCTGCGTCGACCGCATCGTCGGCGACCTCGTCGGCAACGCTCCCGGCGTCGCCGGCAGCCGTCTCGACTTCGCTGTCCCCCTCGACATCGATCGCGATACCGGGCTCCGCCTCCTCGATGGCGGCAGCTGCTGCAGCGGGGGATTCTTCCACGACCGCACCCTCGCCGCTGAGCGACGGATCCGTCTCCATGGCTGCGCCGGAAGTAAGCGCCTGCTCGTCGCCCGCGCCCGTCGACTGGACGGCCCCGAGCAGTGACTCGACCGTCCCGGGGTTCTGGCTCGCGTAGAACCAGGCGCCAACTGCCAGCGCGATGACGGCAAGCAGCCACAACGCGGCGCCGCTGCGTTTCGGCTTTGCGGACTCCTCCATGCCGAGCTCGGCGCGCTTGCGCGCTCGTTCGTCATCGGCGACGGCGATCCTGACCGTCGGCGCTTCGTCCTCGGTCGCCGCCTGGTCTTCGCTCGATTCGACGTCGGCAGACGGCTCGCCCGGCGTTTCCTCCGCGGGGCCCGTATCGGCCGCCAGTGGAATCCCGGGTTCATCGCCGCGGATGGCGTCGAAGTGCTGCCGCAGGTTCTTGATGAGGCGCGCCATGTCGACCCGGAAGTCCGGCGCCGGCCTGATCTGTGTGCCGTTGCGAAACGCGAGGCCGCGAAGCGACTCCGGCAGCTCCTCGACCGCCGGCATCTTCGCGCCGGACACCAGCAGGGGGATTACCGGGATATTGCGCTTGAGGGCAGACTCAATCTCGATCCTCACGAAATCGGCGGGATCCTGCAGCCGGAGCTGGCCGTCCCTGTCCGCTGCCGTCAGCCAGCCGGAGCCGATCACCGCGAGCAGCACCTGGCACTGGCTGACCGTCTCGTCGAGCACGGCGCGGAAATCGACGCCCAGCGCGATGTTGTCGACATCGGTGAACACAGCCTCATCGCCGAACTCCTTGCGCAGGAGGTCGTTGATATGGCCCGTGACGTAAGCCGCATCGTCACGGCGATAGGAGATGAAGATCTGGTCGGGCATTCCTGTACCGGAATGGTTTTTCTTTTCCCTATTATATTTTTTTGCGCGGACCTTAGAAACAACCTTAAGTGCTTGCCGTGCCTTATGTCCAACCCGGAAGGCCGGATTTGCAAGCCGGCCGGGCCCCGGTGACCCGCAAAGCCGCGAAAAACGCCGGGCCGCGCTCCCATTGGACGCTTTGGCGCATTGGCACTAGGCTCAGTGTTCGGTCCATATTGGGGCAGGTTCTTGGATATCGCTACCATCACCGTGCCGAAACTGGCGCTCTCCTTCATCCCGGTCGCCATCGTCGTCGTCCTGATGTGGCGCTGGGGCCATGGCTACGGCCGGGCGCTGCACGCCATCGCGCGCATGCTCCTGCAGCTGACCCTGATCGGCTATGTGCTCGTCTACATCTTCCAGACGGACTCCGGACTCCTCATCAGCGGCGTGCTTGCGGTCATGGTGCTCGCCGCCAGCTGGATCGCGCTCAATACCGTCGACCTGCCGAGGTTGCCGCTCTTCCGGGCATCGCTGGTCTCGGTTTTTATCGGCGGCGGCTCGACGCTGGCGCTGATCACGCAGGGCGTGCTGACGCTGTCTCCCTGGTACCAGCCGAGCTTCATCATCCCGCTGGCCGGCATGATCTTCGCGGCCAGCATGACCAACATCAGCCTGGCGCTCGAACGCCTGCATGCGGAGTTGATGAACGGCGTCGACTTCGCAAGGGCACGGGACATCGCCTTCCGCACCTCGATGATCCCGGTGATCAACTCGTTCCTCGCCGTGGGGCTGATCTCGCTGCCCGGCATGATGACCGGACAGATCCTGTCCGGCGTGTCGCCGCTGATCGCCGTTCGCTACCAGGTCATGGTGATGTGCATGATCTTCGGCGCCGCGGGGCTGTCCACGGTGTGCTTCCTGTTGATGGTCAGAAATACCGGGCCCTTCCGGCAGTTCGGCGTGAGCTAGTCGGCGATGTGCGGGCCGTCTTACTCGGGGTCGCGGGTCAGCGGCACGAAACGGACCGGGATGACGTTCTTCACGGTCAGGACGCCGTCGGCTTCCTTGATGAACAGCCGCAGCGTCTGCACCTCGAACTCCTCGCCCACCGGGATGACCATGCGCCCGCCGACCGCGAGCTGGTCGATCAGGGGCTGCGGCACTTCGTCGGGCGCGGCCGTCACGAGGATGGCGTCGAAGGGGGCATGCTCGGGCCAGCCGGCATAACCGTCACCGATCCGGACCGAGACGTTGTCGTAGCCGAGGCGCGCGAGGTCTCTCGTCGCCCGCTCGCCGAGCATCTCGACGATCTCGATCGTATACACATGGCCGGCAACCTCGGACAACACGGCCGCCTGGTAACCGGAACCGGTGCCGATCTCGAGAACGGTCTCGTCCTTGCTGATCTCGGCAAGATCCGTCATCAGCGCGACGATGTAGGGCTGGGATATCGTCTGCCCCGCGCCGATCGGCAGCGGGTGGTTTGCGTACGCGAAGCGGCGCTCGGATTCCGGGACGAATTCGTGCCGCGGCACCTTGCCGATCACGGCCAGCGTCTCCTCGCTGACGGGCGGCGCACCGTACTCCTCGGCGATCCGGGAATCGGCGCGCAGAGCCTCGACGAGCTGCCGCCGCTCCTCCTCATAATTCGCCTGCCCGCACGCGCTGGTCATCTCAAGACCGACGATCGCGACAAGGCCGAGCTTTGCAAAACGCTTCCATATCACGAGCCTATTATCCGCCATCGCGCGCGGTTGTCAGTCCGTATCGTCCACATCCGGATCCCGCATCGAGTCAGCTTCGCGATATCGGCCTGCGACACCAGGTCGTTAACGCGCGCTACAGGATCGAGGTCGTGATCCAGACGTCCATACGCGACGTACTCTCCTCAAAATCGGCAGCGACGTCGGGATCCGACTTGCCCTGCGCGTCCAGCGCCGCCTTCAGGCCATGCAACGACCACACGTTGTGCGGATGATCTGCCAGTTCGGTGCGATACTCCTGCTCGGCTTCGGCATAACGGCCGGCCTCGAGGAGGGCCGCGCCCAGCCAGTGACGCGCGGCGTAAGGGATCGGCTCCGGTTCGTCATAGGGCTGCGCTTCGTCGAACGCCACGGCACGCCGGAATGCGGCAATGGCGCCGTCGAGATCGCCATCGAGCCTTTTGAGCTCGCCATCGAGGATCGCGGCCGACAGCCCCATCAGCTCTTTCGCATTGTGGAAGCGGAATCTCGCCGTCGAGTTCTCGGCGAGGTCTTCGACAGAGGCGAGATACTCCCGCGCTTTGTCCGGGTCGCCATTGTGAGCAGCGGCATAGCCTTGGGCGAAATCCCAGAAACCACCGGCAATGTCGGCGCCGGGTCGCTCGGTCACGGCCGGGATCTCGTCATAACGCCCGAAGCGCAACAAGGTCAGCACCTGGTACATGCTGTTGCCGGTCTCCTTGGTGTAGTCCTTGCCCGCCTGCGTGGCAACGGCGCCCTGGCCGTCCATCGATGCGGCGAACAGGAGCATGTGCAGGTTGTGCCCGGGGGCGTAGGAGAAACCCTGTCCCTGCCGCGACTTCAGGTCGGAATGCCAGGCCTTGGTATTGGCGCGCACCGACTTGCCCCAGAAGCCGACCTCGTTCCAGGTGTGCGACGGCATGTGCTGGATGTGGCTGGCCGCGGGAACCGCGTCGCTCAGGTAGTCGGCACAGGGCAAGGCAAGCTCCGGCTGCTGGCTCGATTCGGTCGCATGGATGTACAGGTGGCAAGCGCCGGGATGCGTGATGTCTTCGTCGAGCACGCCGGTCAGCACTGCGTGCAGATGCATGAGGTCCGGGTCGTTGATGTCGCGATAGCCGCGCCGCTCCTCGAGCAGGAAGATCGATACGGCGTAGACAACGGCGACCTCGTGATTGCCGGGGTATTTGTCATAGACCGCCCGCATGCGCTCGGCGAACGCTTCGTCCACTGGCCGGCGATTTGCGGGGTCGTAGTCGGCGGGATAGCGATCGCGCGCCGCCATGATCAGGTCGCGCTCGAGTTCGCTGACGCCAGCCGACAACTCGACGGCTTTCTCGATGGCCTCGTGCGCATACGGCGCTTTCTCGGCCGTCATGCCGCCGTTCAGGAAGGAGCCGAGCGAAAATGCCTCGCCCCAGTAGCACATGGCGCAGTTCGGATCCTCGCGATGCGCCTGCCGAAAGCTGCGCGCAGCGTCGTTCATGCCGTAGGCATAGCGCATCTGCAGACCCTGGTCGAAATAGCGCTGCGCCATCTCGCTGGTGGTCGTGATCTGCCACGAATACGGACCGAGCGCCGACGGAATGTAGGCAATCGGCTGCTGAAACGCGGGCGTTTCACTGGCGGCGGCCGCCCCTGACGTATCCTGGCTGTCGCCGGAGGTCGCGCAGGCGGACAGGATGGCCAACGCCGCGGCGGCAGCGAACAATTTTTTCATGGATTAATCCCCGGGCTGGTTCTTCTTAGCGTCGGGCGGATTGTAGCCTAAATCAGGATCATGGCCGGGATCGCGATGAGCATACGGCTGACACGTATTGCGCTTTCAGTGCGGCCTGTACTTCTATATAAGGGTCAGGAACCAGGGATGCCGGCACAACAAGCATGACAAACGACTCCGGAGACGCTCTCAAGGTACCGCTCGACCGCTTGCGCAGCGCCTGCGATGCGCTCGGCGTCGACTTCGAGCGCACGGACGAGCTCGAGGCAGGGACCGGAGCGCTCGGTCATGAGCGCGCAATCGACGCCATCAAGTTTGGCATCAAGATCGCAAGCGACGGCCATAACGTCTTCGTCCTGGGACGCCACGGTACCCGGCGGCACGGGCTTGCACAGCAGCTCGCCGAAGCGCAGGCGGCAGGCGAACCGGCGCCGGCTGACTGGTGCTACGTCAATAACTTCTCCAATACGGAACGACCTCGAACATTGCGCTTCCCCGCGGGGACCGGCAGGCAATTCCGCGACGACATGCGCGAACTGATCGAGGAACTGCGGCTCGCGATCCCGGCGGCCTTCGAAGGCGAGGACTACCGGGCCCAGCTCAAGGCCATCGAGGCAACGACGCAGAAGGAACTCGAGGAACAATGGCGCGATCTCGAGGAGCGGGCGCAGAAGGAAGGCATCGGCGTGTTGCAGACGCCGACCGGGTACGTGCTCGCGCCGATCCGTGACGGCGAGGTTATCGACGAAGAAGAATTCGGCAAGCTGCCGGAGAAAGAGCGCAGCAAGGTTCAGGAGACCATCCGCAAGCTCAGCGACGAGCTGCAGGCACACATAGAAAATATGCCGCAATTGCGGAAAAAACATCGCGAACGGGTCAAGGCGCTCAATCGCGAGGTCACCGCCAACGCGGTCGGCGTGCTCATCGCCGATCTCAAGAGGAAATATGCCGAGGTACCGAATGTCGGCGGATATCTCGACGACGTGCAGGGCAACATCGTCGACAACGCGCAGGATTTTCATGACCACGAACCATCGCCGCTGCCGTTCCTCAGTCGCGATCCGTCGCGGCTGTTCGGGCAGTACGAAGTCAACCTGCTCGTCAGCAATGAACCGGATGCCGTCGCGCCGGTGCTGTTCGAACCGAATCCTACGTACAACAACATAGTCGGCAAGGTGGAGCATCGCTCCGAAATGGGCGCACTGGTCACCGACTTCCGGCTGATCCGCGCGGGCGCCCTGCTCGACGCCAACGGCGGCTACCTGATCCTCGACGCGCACCGCCTGCTCGGCCGGCCGTTCGTCTGGGAAGCGCTGAAACAGGCGCTGTTTGCCAAGACCGTCAGGATCGAATCGCCGGGCGAGACCTGGGGGCTCGTGAGCACCACGACACTGAAGCCCGAACCGATTCCGCTCGATATCAAGGTGATCCTGATCGGCGAACGCTGGCTCTACTACCTGCTGTCCATGTACGACAACGAGTTCGGCGACCTGTTCAAGGTTGCCGCAGACCTCGACGATGAACTGAAACGGACAGCGGAAAACATCACGGCTTTTGCGCACCTGATCGCGGATCGGGTCAGGGACAGGCAGCTGCTGCCGTTCAGCAGGAATGCGGTACAGCGGGTGATCGAACAGCGCATGCGCTGGGCCGAGGACAGCGAGCGCCTGTCATTGCACATGCGCTCTCTCGAAGACCTGCTCGTGCAGGCCGACTACTGGGCGAAGAAGCGCGGCGTGGAGGTCGTCGACAACGAGGACGTGAAGAAAGCCATCGACGAGACGATCCGGCGCATCGGCCGCACGCAGTCCAAGATCGTCGATGCGATCGAAAGGGATACCTTGTTGATCGATACAGACGGTGAAGTTGTGGGCCAGGTCAACGGCCTGTCGGTCATCGAGATCGGCGAATTCATGTTCGGGCACCCGGTGCGCATCACCGCGACCACGCGCATGGGTTCCGGGAAAGTGGTCGACATCGAGCGCGAGGTCGAACTCGGCGGCGCGATCCACTCGAAGGGCGTCATGATCCTGTCGTCCGTGCTGTCCACCCGTTTCGCGAAAGAGGTCCCGCTCGCGGTGCAAGCCAACGTGGTCTTCGAACAATCCTACGGTGGCGTCGAGGGCGACAGCGCATCGGTGGCCGAGTTATGCGCGCTCGTATCGTCGATAGCGGGGGTGCCGATCAGGCAGAACATCGCCGTCACGGGGTCAATCAACCAGCTCGGCCGCGTGCAGGTCGTCGGCGGCATCAATGAAAAGATCGAGGGCTTTTTCGAGATCTGCAAGCGCCGCGGCCTCGATGGCAGCCACGGCGTGATCATCCCGCACGACAACGTGAAGCACCTGATGCTGCGCGAGGAAATCTTAGAGGCCGTGGATGGCGGCCGGTTCGCGATTTACGCGGTCAGGGACATCGATGAGGCCGTCACCCTGCTGACCGGCGTCGACGCCGGCGAAAGAGACGCCGAAGGCCATTTCCCGGAGGGCTCGGTCAACGCGAAGGTCGAGGAACAGATGGTCCGCTACGCGACCTTGCGCCGTGACTTCGACGCGGAGGAGAAAGACGGCAAGGACGGCGAGGAAACAGGCGCAGATGGCAAGGGATGAACGGACAGCCCGGGTACTGATCGCGCTGACCGAGTCGAGCCCGGTCGACGATCTCTGGCAAGCAGCCCTCGCGCGACTGGGCCAGACCCGTGCCGAACTCATGGCGCTGTTCCTCGCCGGTGATCACTGGCACCGCGCCGCAAGCCTGCCGTTCACCCGCGAGATTTCCCGGCTGAGCGGCGTCGACGCCGACTTCACGCTGCAGCGCGCCCGCCAGGTCCAGGAAGAGGCGATCGAGCGTACGCGGCAACTGGTCGACAAGCTGGCGTCGGACGCACAGCTTACGCTCGGCTTCGAAGTGCTCGTCGAGACCGACCGCGACAAACTGCGGGAGCTGGTATCCGGCACCGGCGACATCCTTATCGCACCGTCTTTCATCATCCGCCGACCGCTGTACGCGGAACTGAAGCAGCTCGATTGCCACATCGAGCTGATCGACGTCCCGCCGAACGCCGCCGCGGACGACACCGCCAGCGACAAATCCGGCTAGCGGTCAAACGGTGCTGATCAGCGCAAGTAACCCGGCGTGACGCTGGTGAAGTAGCAGCGCTGGCCATTCTCGAGCAGCACCGAATCGTACTGGTCGGTTTCACCTTCCACCGAACGCATCACGAACGACAGCGCGGTCGCTGACTCGAGGTCCGGACAGGGCGGGGAAAACCCGATGGTCCAGCTCAGCACGCCGTCCCGGAACAGCAGCAGCGTGTCGTTGCCTTCCGGACGCCAGGACTCGAAGCTCGTTTCGGGGACGAGGCGACTGGCCTCCCTCGACGAATCGAGCAGGGTTGCTTGTCCTTCTGCCTGGCGCTTCATCGCGGCGGCGCGCTCCGCATCGACTTCCTCGATGCGGATATCCCAATCGACGAAGCTGCCGACGATGACAAACTGGTAGCTGCCCGGGTTCTCGAAGAGCTTCGTGCCGCTGCCGGTCCCTTTCAGCTCTGCGACCATACCGAGATAGCCGCCAGTGTCTGCGTCGTAAAGCCGGATCTCGATGCTGGCCAGCAAGGGATACTCGCTTTTGGTGCTCCACTCCATGAGCCACGGGCCGTCGAGCGTGACGGCGGGCGGTCGGTCGCTGTTCGAACCAGTCAGCCGCTGGGCATTGGCGATACCGGTCGTTACGGTCAGGCACAGGAGCAGGAACCCCGGCACTCTAAGGAATTTCATCATCTTCCACCTCCGGATCCGCGCCCGGCTGTCCACCCATGCAACGATCTTACGACCGCGCTTCCTTGCTGTGAGTAGGTAATTGCGCTTACCGGCCTTCGCAACCGACGCGTTCAGCATCGGGACAAAACTCCGGCGAAGGCGGATAATGAAAATGAACAAGCGGATACTGGGACGGGTGGGTGTAATGGCGAACCGGAAACGAGGTTTTACGGGCTTCAGGCAATTCCGCCTGTTCACCCTGTTCGGCTTCGAGGTCAAGCTGGACCTTAGCTGGCTGATGCTGGCGTTCCTGATCAGCTGGTCGCTGGGCGCAGGCCTGTTCCCCGCCGAGTATCCTGAGCTTCCGACCCGCGTCTACGCATGGATGGGTATTGCCTGCGCGATCGGCGTGTTCTTCTCCATCGTCTTCCACGAGTTTTCGCATTCCATGGTGGCCCGGCAGTACGGCATGCCGATACGCGGGATTACGCTTTTTATCTTCGGCGGCGTCGCCGAGATGGAAGAGGAGCCGCCGGGCCCGAAATCCGAATTCCTGATGGCAATCGCCGGCCCGCTCGCAAGTTTCCTGCTGGCATTCGTATTCTCGAGGATAGAGGCGATCGGCCTGCTGCGCGGCTGGCCGACGCCGGTCGTCGGCGTCTGCAACACCATGGCCTACATCAACATGGTCGTCGCCGTCTTCAACCTGGTCCCGGCGTTCCCGCTGGACGGTGGCCGCATGCTGCGCGCCGCGCTGTGGCACTGGCGCAAGGATGTCCGCGCCGCTACGCGCATTGCCAGCCAGATGGGCAGCGGTTTCGGCCTGGCGCTGATGGTCCTCGGCGTAATCGCCTTTCTGCAGGGCAACATCATCGGCGGCATGTGGTGGTTCCTGATCGGCATCTTTTTACGCGGCACGGCCGCGGCGTCCTACCAGCGCCTCATGCTGCACGAGATGCTGCATCACAAGCCGGTCAGCGCATTCATGACCCGCGAGCCGATCACCGTGCCGTCATCGACCACGATCCGCGAATTCGTCGAGGAGTATGTCTACCGGCACCACCTCAAGATGTTCCCGGTGGTCGACGGCGAGCAACTCGAAGGCTGCATCGACATCGACCGGATCAAGCAGGTGCCGAGGGAGCAGTGGGACGCGACCAGCGTTCGTGAAGTCATGGCGCCGAGCGATCAGACCAATACGGTGCCCGCCGGCATGGAGACCGAGAAGCTCCTGACGACGATGGTGCAGATGGGGCGGCCTGCGCGATTCATGGTGACCGAGGGACGGAAGCTCGTGGGCATCATTGCGCTGAAAGACGTGCTCGAACTGATCGCGCTGAAGATGGAGATCGAGCCGCCGCAGGGCGAGTAACCCGTCATTGCGTTGACGGGAGCAGGGATCCCCCGCCCACTCGTCATTGCGAGCGCAGCGAAGCAATCTCATCGAAGATGCGACTTTCCGAGCTGGAGCTGCGGCGGCCGAGTTGAGAACTTGGCAAGGTGGAGAAATCGCCGGCTGTCTATATCCTGACTAACCGACCGTATGGGGTTCTGTATATCGGTGTAACCAGTCACCTTCACTCCCGTATCTATCAGCACAAGCACAAACTGGTGGCCGGGTTTACTGCGCGCTACAACGTGAATCGGCTGGTTTACTACGAATTGTACGAAGACATGTATACCGCTATCGGCCGAGAACGCCAACTAAAGGCAGGTTCGCGAAGCAGAAAGATCGAGCTAATCGAGAATACCAATCCTGGTTGGCATGATCTGTACGACCAGATCTACGACTGGTGATTGGGAGATCGCTTCGTCGCTTCGCTCCTCGCGATGACGATAGTGTTGAAGGTCTCGCAATGACGGGAGTCTTTAGTCCTCAGGTGTCGGCGGGATCTCGACGGGCGTTTCCGGTGGCGTCTCGGCGGGCGGCTGTGGCGCCTCGAGCGGACCGCCCGGCGGTATGTCAGGCGGCAGTGGCCGATCCGGAATCTCGGCAGGACTGTCCGGCGGAATCTCCGGCTGGCCGTTGCCGGAAGGTCCGGCCGACAGGTCAGACGTCACGATCCTGGGCCGCGGCGATGCCGGACTGGTTGAGGATGACCAGCAGCCGATGGATCTGCCCGCCTTCGCGCTGCTTGACCTCGATCAGGTCCTTGTCGTTGCTGGTGATGACGGCCAGCGCCGCCTCGAGGTCCTCGACCGTGGCCTTGAGGTCCATGATCTCCACGGCGGCGTGGTCCTGGATGCCCGGGAATACGTTCAGGATGTCCTGGTGGGTTGCGATGCTCATGCTTCGAAACTAGCAGCGGAGCCCGCGTACCGCCATCAGGGTTTGTCACATCGGCGCGGACTCAATGGGCGGCGCGGTCGATCTGGTCCGCGATCTCCCTGAGCGTCGTCGAGACCTCGACCTCGTACCCCGCTTTCTCGTGCAGATCGCGCAGGTTATCAGGCAGGGTCGCGAGCTGCGCGGACGTATAGTCACGCACTTCGTCGAGGGTCGGCGACGGCCTGACTCGCCCGCCATCGCGCATGACGGTCTCGAGCAGCGGGCGACCGTCGCGCTCTTCAGACGCTGCGACGAGGAAATCGCCGCCGAGGAGGCCGTTGTCGAGCTGCCGGTACACCTGCTTGCGCCCGGGCCAGGTCTCCTTCCCCGCCGACTTCTTGCGCCGCGGCGTGCCCGCATACTCCTCGATCTTGTAGGCACAGTCGAGGTACGGCGCATCCGCGGAGACGTCGAGGTGCGTGCCGATCCCGAAGCCGTCAGCCGGCACCCCTGTGAATTCTCTTGCGAGCTTGTATTCGTCGAGGCTGCCGCTGCAGAAGATCTGCACGTCACTGCAAGCGTCCGCGTCCAGGATGGCGCGGACTTCGACCGCCAGTTGCGCCAGGTCACCACTGTCCAGCCGTACACCGCGGACATGTACGCCTTCGGAGCGAAGCTGGTTGATCAGGCCGGTTGCCGCCTGCGCCGCTTCGATCGTGTCATAGGTATCGATCAGCAGGATCGAGCCCTCGGGATACATGCGCGCAAAGTGTTCGAAGGCCGCGAGCTCCGAGGTATGCGCCTGGACGAAGGAATGCGCCATCGTGCCGTAGATCGGGATGCCGTATGCCGCGTCGGCGAGCACCGTCGACGTTCCCGCGAAACCGGCGATGTAGGTTGCGCGAGCGGCCATCAAGCCGGCTTCTGCGCCGTGTGCCCTGCGCAGCCCGAAGTCGACCAGCAGTTTGCCCGGCGCAGCCAGCACGCAACGGGCCGCCTTGGACGCGATCAGGGTCTGGAAGTGAACGAGATTGATCAGCCGGGTCTCGATCAGCTGCGCCTGGGGCAGCGGCGCGATGACCTGCACGATGGGCTCGTTGGCAAAGAACGGCGTGCCCTCCGGCATGGCGCGGACATCGCCAGTGAAGCGAAAGTCGGCGAGATAGTCGATCAGGCCCGGTTTGAAGCGCTTCGTCGACTCCAGGTAGCGGATGTCTTCGTCCGTGAAGCGAAGCCCCTCGAGGAAGTCGAGCAGCTGTTCGAGCCCGGCCGCCAGCAGGAAATTGCGGGACTGCGGCAGGCGTCGCGAGAAGAACTCGAAAACCGCTTCGTCGTGCATCCCGCCGTCGACGTAGGCGTCCAGCATGGTGAGCTGGTAGAGATCGGTCAGCAGACCGCTGTCGCCGAAACCGAGATCAGGCCTGTGCATCCAGGATCTCGCGAGAATCGGCGATCACCGCGCCCTGCGCTGCCAGTGAGTCGATGGCGCGCCGGCCGTCCGCAGCGTCGATCGCCCGGATGGCATCCGTCATCAAGGTGACCTGGTAACCGCGCTTCAGCGCATCCGCCGCCGTATTCAGGACGCAGTATTCGGTCGCCAGCCCGCCGACGAACAGTCGCTCGATCCCCAGGCCCCTGAGTTGCGCATCGAGGCCGGTGCCCTCGAATGCCGAATAGACATCGCTTTCCGGTGTCATGGCCTTGTCGGCGATGATCGTAGCTGCTCCGAGGCCCAGCCCGGGGTGGAGCTCGGCGCCTTCTGTGCCCGCGACGCAATGCGGCGGCCACGGACCCCCTTGCGCCTCGAACGAGCAATGGTCGGCGGGATGCCAGTCGCGGCTGGCGACGACCGTGCGCCCGGCGTCCTCGAATACCTTGTTGCAGGCCGAGAGGACCGGCACGACTTCGTCGCCACCCGGCACGGCAAGCGCCCCGCCCGGCAGGAAATCGTGTTGAACATCGACAATCAATAGCGCGTCGGTAGCGGACAGCATGTCGACCCCTGTCTGTATCGATCAATGTAGGATGCGAGGCCCGCATCCAAAATCTGCAGTAATACCTACACTCCGCGGCGTCAGCCCTTGACGCAGATCATCGGCCGCAGGCGACAGACCTTCTTCGCAAGACCTGCCTGTTCGGCGGCGTCGACCACGCCCGTCACATCCTTATAGGCGCCGGGCGCTTCCTCGGCAATGCCTCGATTCGACGGGCTGCGGACGAGGATGCCCTGCTTCGCAAGTTGGTTCGCCACCTCGTGGCCGCGCCAGCGCTTGCGCGCCTGGTTACGGCTCATCGCGCGACCTGCACCGTGGCACGCGGAGCTGAGCGCCAGCCTCTCGCCTGACTCGGTTCCCGCCAGCACGTATGACGAGGTGCCCATTGAACCGCCGATGAAGACCGGCTGCCCGGCAGAACGGAACGATTCCGGCACCGCCGGCGAGCCTGGCCCGAGGGCGCGGGTCGCGCCCTTGCGGTGCACGAACACCCGACGCTGCTTGCCATCGATGACGTGCTGCTCCTCCTTGCAGATGTTGTGCGACACGTCGTAGACGACGGCGAGTTGCGCATCGGCGAAGAATCCGGCAAACGCCTGGCGCGTCAGGTGGGTCAGGATCTGTCGATTGGCGAGTGCGCAATTGATACCGGCGCGCATCGCACCGAGATATCGCTGGCCCACTTCGGAATTGATCGGCGCACAGGCAAGTTCGCGGTCGGGCAGGTCAATACCGAATTCCTGCGCAGATATGGCCATCTCACGAAGGAACTCGGTGCCAACCTGGTGGCCCAGGCCGCGCGAGCCGCAATGGACGCTGATCACGGCATCGTTCTCATGCAGGCCGTAGGCGTCGGCGACGTCCCGATCGAAGACCTCGCTGACGAACTGTACTTCGAGATAGTGGTTACCCGACCCCAGCGTGCCCATCTCGTCGCGCTGCCGGCGCCGGGCCCGCGAGGATATGGCCGCCGGGTCGGCGCCCTGCTGGCAGCCCTGCTCCTCGATGTGTGCGAGATCGTCCTTGTCGCCGTAGCCCCGGTCGACCGCCCATGCCGCACCGCCGGCAAGCATGCCGTCCATTTCCGCGTCGCCCAGGTGTATCCGGCCCGTGCTGCCCACGCCCGCAGGAATCGCGCGTGATAGTTCATGGGCCAGCTCCGCTTGCACCGACATGATGTCGTCACGGCGCAAGCCCGTGTCGATCAGGCGGACGCCGCAGGAGATATCGAATCCCACGCCGCCAGCCGAGACGATACCCCCTTCGTCGGGATCGAACGCGGCGACGCCGCCGATAGGGAAGCCGTAGCCCCAGTGCGCGTCGGGCATCACCAGCGCGCTGCCTGCAATACCCGGCAGACAGCATACGTTGCTGATCTGCTCGCGGACCTTGTCGTCCATCTGCTCGATGAGTTCCCGGTCGGCGAAGATCTCGGCGGGAACGCGCATCGCGCCCGTAGCGGGAACCCGCCAGCGGTTGTCATCGAGTTGATCCAGTTGTGCCGTGTCCATATCGATATCGGTCGCAGCTTGCCGCCTGGCTAGACGTCAACGACGCATTGCGCGAGCCAGCCGTCGTCGGTTTCGTCGACCAGGATCTCAGTATAGGTCGCGCCCTTGACTTCGACCGCGGGCTGATGTTTTTCACGGTCGACGGGTTCTCCCCTTATCTCGGCGCTCAGCGTGCCGTCGGTGATGCTGACATCGAACTCGGCAAACAGCATGCCGGCGACGGCCATTTCGTAGATGATCGCGTTAAGCCAGTCGAACAGCAGCGTTTCGTCGCTTGGCGCTTCGCACTGAATGCTCAGGGTCTCCTCCGCAGCCACGCGCTCGGGGTCCGTGACCACGGCGGTCAATGCGAGTCCGATCTCCGCAAACGCACTCGCTTTGTCGGGACCGACACCCCGCAGGCCGATATCTGCTTCATGATGAAAATGCGACCAGCTCATCTGTCACTCTGCCGAATAATGCAGCTTCCGCATGCTCGACGGCTGCCTGTACCGGTAGCCCTGCATCCGCCGCAGGGTGCCGTCAGTCTCGGCCACCATGGCACCTGTCGAGGCTTCTTCTACAGCCATCACTCTAGCCGAGTCATCCGTGCCGGGCATCTGCAGATTCACCTACGGTCCGGTCATAGGTATTAACCACAGCCGGAACGCACAGATTGCGCATGGCGTACAGGCGATCGGTCCCTATATAAGTGGCATGAGAATCCGCCACAGAGGGAGCGCTGTCGTGCAGATCGAAAGGCGAATTCGACGTTTCGTGGTGGCTGGCCTCGTCGCCGGGCCGCACTACGATGAGACGATCAAGCAAGGAGTACTGACCATGCCCGAACTCGAGCTGAACCGTGACACGATCCGGTTTGTCATCGACACCGCGCGGGAGTTTCACGCCCGTGAGGAAATCATCTTCCCCGAGGAGCCGGAGAACGCCAACGAGGACCTGGCGCTGCAGGTGTCCACTGACTTCGGGGACGATCCCTACTACCAGGAAATGAAGTCGACGATCAACGACCTGGAACCGGATCAGCAGGTATCCCTGGTTGCGTTGATGTGGGTGGGACGCGGCGACTACAGCCTCAAGGAATGGGGTGATGCGTTGCGGCACGCAGAAGACAGCGCGAACGACCATACCGCGGACTACCTGATCGGCACCCCACTGCTCTCCGATTATCTCGAGGAGGGTATCGAGATCTTCGAACTCGGCGAATCGTCTGCAATCGACGCCTGACCGCAAGCGCCCCGGCTTTTGGTCGGCGCAAAAAAAGCGCGGCCCTGTGGCCGCGCTTTCTTGCCTGAAATTGTCAGGCCGCTAATGGATCAGTGATCGTCGTGGCGACCGTTGGCCCGCTCCATGGTCCAGCGAACAACCGTGATAATCCGGTTGCCGTCGCCAAGATCCAGTTCGAATGTCTCGACCGGGCCGTGCGCGGAGATCAGGCGACCCCACTGTCGCGGTCCGGCCATGTTGATCTCGCTCAGCACGCGTGCGGCAAGGTCACCCTGCCCGGCATTGCACTTCGGACTGCGGGGATTGCAGCCGCCGTCATCGCCATCTCCACCGCCGCCGCCGCCACTGTTGTGGGTGTGACCATAGATATCGGCAAGTACTGCGTAATCGTGGGCATCAGGATGCTGGTTCGGCACCGGGTCGTTCGAGTAGTCCATGCAGGTACCGGTCGTGGTGCTGAAGTCCTCGTCGTTATGCCCCAGTCCCCAGATATGGCCGATCTCCTGGCACATGACCGATTGCCGCCACGGGACCGTGTTGTAGGTCGATGAGTTGAAATAGCTGTCATTCAGCTTGACGTAGCCCGACGTAATGTGGCCGCCACTGACCGAGATGCCGGCAACGCCAAGCCAGCCGTTGAATCCGTAGGTGTCGTTGCAGACCTCGACGGCGCCGCTGCTCGGTGAGCATCTTTTCAGGTTCTTTGCGGCGCCCGGTCTGGCGGAGACGTCCAATACATTCGACTGGTCCCAGTCGCTGATCGCGACAGCCATGCGGTCGGGCCAGGTGCCCGAGAGGTTGTCACCAAGCGACTTGCTCAGCGTGCCCGATGATATTTCCCAATGATAATTGCCCCAGATGTTGTCTGCCGACGCAGCATTGCCCAGCAACAACGCAACTGCCAGCGTGGCGAAGGTGCTCTTCGATGTCACACGTATCTCCCTATGATTCGATTTCCTCATAGGTAGACTTTAGTCCATTTCCAGCCGAAATTAAGCGCGATGTCCCATAAAGTAATTGATTTTACTATATTAATTATTAAGTTAAGTCAGCGGCAGGCGTGCACCCCGAACCTGCCGCCGTAAAGGCGGCCGGAATCAGTCGTCGGACGCTGGCTGGATCAGGCAGTGATCCTCGCCCGCGAGTCCGGGCAGCACGCTGCCGCCTGTCTCGCCCACCCGGATGACGCCGTAGCGCGCCGGGACCAGCGGCGCTAGCAGGCGGTATCCCGGCGAACAGACGCGGCATCGACGAATCGGGCACCGCGAGTCGCGCCGGCTCGCCGCAGTGCATGCGCCTCTGCCAGCGTGATCCGTCCCACTGGCGATTCAGCCAGAACCTGCAAAACTCCGCTAAGCAGCGATTTTCGTTTACTGGATCAGCCAGCTGCCATCCGCCTGCAGGCAGGCGGTGCCGTGGACTTCTTCGTTCTCGTAATCACCGACGCTGGCGTCGAGCCTGAATTCCCGGCACGGGCCGCCGGGCTCTTCATAGGTGCGCGTCGGCGTCACGGTGTACTCGCGGCCGGTGTCCGGGTTGACCCAGGTCGTCGAAGTCCCGGTCCGTGAATCGTTCAGAACGACAGCCGTCTTCGTGCGATCGGCCTCGTCCATCTCTTCGCCAAGCTGGCGCCCGATCATCGCACCGGCCAGCGTGCCGATGATGATCGCTGCGGTGCGGCCGGAACCTTCGCCAAGCTGGGCGCCAACGACGCCGCCTACGACACCGCCGATCAACTCGCCCTGCTCGGCCTGCGACATGGTCCCGCACGCGGCCAGGGCAAGCGTGGACGCGACGATCAGCGAGATGACGTAGCCGCGGTGCGCGGCAGGCCGGACTTCTTGAATCCAATGTTTCATCAAGACCCTCCACCTCAGGTGAGCTCGTGGAATTCAAGTTAGATCAATCGCCGGGGAAGGATATCCGCAGTAATACCTAGCTGATCATCCTGATTCGGCGGCGCCATTATCGCCATCGCTCGGCCGATGTCGGCGTCTTGCTATGCCGGGGCGTTCGGGCGCTCGTCGAAATCGATTGTGAAGAAGCCCAGCGCTCGGTACTGGTCACAGATGATGTGCGCAAAGTCGCGGGAGTAATAAGAGCCGACCGCGTAACCGGAGCCGCCGGCGATCGCGATTTTTTCCGCTTCCGGCAGCAGCGTGGCGATCGCCGCATCCTGCTTGCGGTTCTGCGGCGCGATAATGACCTTGAATACCGCACCCTCGTCCGTGCCACCGACGTAGGCCTGCATCAGGCTGCCGACTTCGTCGAGGATGAGGTTTTCCTGGGTGGATATTTCATCGTCCGCTTTGACGAGCGCCTTGAGTACGTCGATCAGCTGCGCCACCTGTTCCCGCGGCGGCGACGTCTTCAGGTAATCCTCGACGGTTTCACGCGTCCTCGCCAGGCTGGCAGGCTCTTCCAACCGGGCGAGTTCCTGGTAGGCCTCCCAGTCGATAGCCAGGCGCCAGGTATCGGCAAAGGTCTGGATCAGGGCCCGCTCCTCGTCGGCGAGCTTGCGGTCGATGAATGCGAAGCGCGCGAGGATGTCGAGGATGATCGCGGCCGCGGAGGGACGGAAGAAGGTCGTGGCGAGATGCGTGACTTCCGACTTCTCGAGCTTCAGCGCCTCACTGACACGGCGCCAGAAACCCTTGCCGCGATTCTCCTGAACCCAGAGACCGGCGCCGATCAGCACCGTGACAATGCCGGCAATGATCCACAGTACGCTGTCGATCAGGCCCTGCCATTGCGCGGCGAACATGAAGTTCAGCGCGAAGAAAGACAGCGGAATGATGTCGAAAACATTGCCGACGATCGACACACTGTTTGCCACCTCAGTAATGTGCTTACGCTTCCACAGTTTGTTGACTTTGAGATAGGCGGCAGCAAAAGAGAATCCGAGCGATGCATAGGCCATCGCGCTTATGAATGACTTGAATAACTCCATGTGCGAGTCCCCGCGAGGTCAAGTAACAGGAATTATAGTCACCCGCAGACAGTGGCCGGACAGAGCCGGTCGGATTTGCGGGCCCGGTCGACCCGGGATTTATCGTATCGGCTGCGTGACCGCCGCCGGCGTCATGGATCCAGCCGGGTCATCCTGTATACGCGGCCGCCCGGCGCCACCAGCTGGTACCTGGACGACAGCATGCCCTTCTTCATCGTCACTGAATCCCCGACATCGACCAGGAAAGCGCGACTGGCAAATTGCTCGGACCAGACCTCCCCGTTATCCAGCGTGACCACCATCTGACCGTGCGGCCGCTCGCGAATCGCCACGACATTGGCGGTGTATTCCCTGGCCTGGGTGCGCCGAGCGTCCGCCGGCTCGACCGGCGCATCGGGCGGCCGGACGCCTTCTGTGGTCGTATCTGCCTGCGACGCTGCCGGGGCCTCGGCCGGCGCATCGGGCGGCAGGACGCCTTCTGAGCTCATATCTGCCTGCGACGCTGCCGGAGTCTCGGCCGGCCTTAGCGGGGCGTCGACTGCCGGTACCGAAGCCTCGGCCTCGGCGGCCCCTCCGGGCACAGCTGCTTCGGCGGCTCCGCGCCTTCGTTCGGCAATTGCGTCGAAGCAAGCCAGCCGCTCGCTGTCGGACTCGAGCTTCGCACAGCTTTCGAAATCGGCTTCCTGCGCAGCCGCGGCTGATCCGGCGACAAGCACGGCCGCAGTTATCATCAGCAGGCGGGCGATCCGATGCTGAAGTTCGCCATTCACAGTATCACCCCCCTCTGCACCGCGCGTGCGTTGCTCGACCCACCCGGCAGGCGGGAGCCTTAACCCGTGCTTTATAGCGCATCTCCACGGGCGGTTTATCGGCTGCATCGTATGTTGTAAAAAAACGACAGATTCGCTGTTTCATAAGTTATTGATTCATCTATGTATATCTTATGCTAACTCGGAATTTTTGCATCGCAAGAGTCGAGAGTGCAACAAATATCGAAAATTGGCTTATACTCCGTCACTTTCCGGCCCCAGAATCAGACAAGCCAGAGACATCGGCGCAGCGATTTCGCTGAGAATAATGGATCCGGGAACAAAAATTACATCAGAAATCATTGGGAGAAATTCTATGAATATTGGCAGTCGTAGCTCACGCTTTAGTCCGGCGTGGTTGCTCGCTGTGACCCCGTTCCTCATTCCGATCGCCGAGGCCCAGGACGAGGCTGTAGAGGAGATCGTAGTGACGGGGTCGCGTATTCCCCGAGCCGGTTTCGACACGTTGCAGCCCGCAATCGTGATCGACAGCCAGTTCCTCGAGGATCGTGGCTTTACCGATGTCGCCAGCGCTTTGAACGAGCTGCCGGCATTCGGTATTCCGGGTAACTCACCCCTGGGCACGCAGGGTTCGCAGTCGGTTGGCCAGAATTTCGTCAGCCTCTATGGCCTCGGCTCGCAGCGCACGTTGACGCTGGTCAACGGCCGCCGCTTCGTTCCGGGTAACTCACCATCGCTCGGCACGGCCGCGAACGCGGGCGCGCAGGTCGACCTCAACATGATTCCGACGGTGCTCATCGACCGCATCGAGACCATCTCTATCGGTGGCGCGCCCATCTATGGCGCAGACGCGATTGCCGGTACTGTCAACATCATCATGAAGGATGACTTTGAAGGCTTCGATATCCACTCGTCCTACGGAATTTCAGCGGAAGGCGAGATGGAGGAGACGGTCTTCTCGCTCGCATGGGGCACGAACTCGGCTGATGGCCGGGGCAACGTCACGCTGGCGTACCAGTTCTCCGATCGTGAAGGCATGATCGAATCGGACATGCCCCATCACCAGGCGGGCTGGCAGTTCCGCGAAGCGGGCGATCCCGACTTCGACCTGTCGCTCATCGCGCCCGGTTACGCCAATATCGTTTCGAACAATGGCGTCATAACCCCGGGTACGCTGATGCTGCCGAATTTCGGTATCGGCGCGTGGCCGGATGGCAGCTACCTCCAGTTCTCGCCGAGCGGCGGTCTCCAGCCTTACAACGTCGGCACGCCAACCGCGAACGCCGTCTGGTCCGTCGGTGGCGAGGGACTCTTCCTGCCCGACGTGACCGCTCTGTATTCGCCGCTGAAGCGCAACCTGCTGACTGCGTTTGCGAATTACGAGCTGGCTCCACAGGTGGAGGTCTTCTCCGAGGTGTGGGCAGCCCAGTCAGAGTCGGTCGAACTCGTCAACCAGCCGGCCTACCAGTCAGGCTTCTTCGGCGATGAGTCATTTGCGCTGAACTTCTCGATTGATCATCCGTTCCTTTCCCAGGAAGCACGGGACACGCTCGTGGGATACGGTGTTGATAACTTCTATATCCACCGCGCGTCGACCGACCTGCAGCCTGCTAACCAGTCGAAGGGCAAGGTCAACATGTTCCGCGGCGTTGTCGGCCTGCGCGGCGATTTGACCGCCGGCGACCGCGATTTCAGCTGGGAAGTTTCCTACAACCGCGGTCGGACGGACCAGTCGACCGACGACCAGGATATCGACAGCCGTCGCTTCTTCTACGCGCTCGACGCGGTCAACACGGCTAACGGCGTCCAGTGCCGGGTCGTTGCCGACCCGTCATCGCGTCCGGTCGAGGCGTCGGATCCGTTCGGCACGTCCCTGCCGTCGAACATCTACGACGACTGCGTACCGCTGAATATCTTCGGTCAGGGCGCTCCGAGCCCCGCGGCGCTTGCCTACATCAACGTCCTGGAACAGGCGACGTCGACGATCGACCAGGAGGTCATCGAAGCCAACTTCGGTTCCGGTAACCTGTTCGACCTGCCGGCCGGCGGCTTCGGCTTCCACGTTGGTGTCTCGACGCGCCAGGAAAGGTCGGAATTCCGTCCGTCTGGTTTCACGCAAGGCAGCTTCGGCCGTAATACGGCGCTGCAGCCGGTCGCCGGTGAATTCCGGTCCGACGAGATCTACGGTGAGTTTTACGCTCCGCTGCTCTCGGAAGACATGGACATCCCGCTGGTTACCGACCTGAGCATCGAAGGCGCCTATCGCTATATCGATAACGACTTCGCGGGAACCGACGACGTCTGGACGGTCGGCCTCAAGTACGCGCCGATCCCGGATCTCGAGGTCCGCGGTAACGTGACGCGTTCGGTCCGTGCGCCGGCGATCCAGGAGCTCTTCCTGCCGCAGTCGGGTACCGGTTCGTTCGCGGGCGACCCCTGCGACGCGACGCTGGTCAACAGCGGCCCGAACCCGGCTGCCCGCCAGGCGAACTGCGAATCGGGCGGTGGCGGACTGCCGCCGATCGACACGTCGACCTTCGTATCCCAGGTGCGCAACGCCTCGGTGCAGGGCACGACGGGTGGTAACGTCAACCTGCTGAACGAGACCGCGGACGCCTGGACGGTAGGTTTGATCATGCGCCCGCGTTTCCTCGACGGAATGCAGTGGTCGATCGACTACGTCGATTTCGACATCACGGAGGCGATCACTGAGTTCACGCTGACCCAGGTCATGAACGCCTGCTACGATGCGGAAGACTTCCCCAACACGTTCTGCACGCAGTTTGCGCGTCAGCCGAACGGGCAGCTGCCGCCGAACAACGCGTTCACGGTCGGCTTCGTGAACGCCGGTCAGCGCACGTTCAAGGCCGTCGTATCGGAACTCCTTTACGGGTTCGATGCGCTGGGCGGCACGTGGGATATCTTCGGCAGCCTGCAGCACGTTACCGAGTCGACCCGCACCCTGCTCGGCACGACGACCGACTTCAAGGGTGAGATCGGCAATGGTTATGCAGAGTGGCAGGCCAACCTCCGGGTCCGCTACTCGCGCGACCAGTGGACCGCGTTCCTGCAGCCGCGTTTCATCGGCGAAGGTATCTGGGACAACGACGCAGCGCCGGATCGCTTCAGCATCCCCGGTGAGGACAACGTGTGGATCGTCAACGCGGGCTTCCGCTATGACTTCACTGACACGATCAGTGCGCAGTTGAATATCAACAACCTGACCGATGAACTGCCGTCGCCGCATGTTATTGCGACCGGCACTGACTACATCTACGACAACATTGGTCGCTTCTATCGCGTGGGCTTCGATATCAGGCTCTAAAGCGAGACGACCTGACGGCCGNNCGGCCGCAACGGCCGTGACAGACAGCGGTGCCGGGCTTATGCCCGGCACCGTTTTTTTTGGGCGCTGCGAGCAGCCTCGCGACCCCGAGCCGCTGGCCATTCCGCTTGTGCGAGAGGTTCAGCCACGGGAACATAGGATGCGAAAGCCTGTCAAAACAGGGCAGGCCACTCGCGGCAGGGGGAGCAGGAAAATGGCGACTGAATTACTCGGGGCATCCCGATCAGGGTGGACGGCGCTCGCAATTCTTTTCGTGCTCGCGAACCCGTCGGCTGCGGGCCAGGTGAGCGCCGAAGGCAACGTCGTGCTCGGCCCGACCAAGAATGCCAAGCTGCAGGACGGCGCCGGCGCACTGAATGCGGGCAAGGCCGAAGAGGGCATCGAACTGACTTTGCTCGGCCTGGATGAGGCGCTCACTCCGCGCGAAAGACGTACGGCATTATCCAATCTGTGTGCCGGCCACCTGATGCTCGAGCAGCTCGACCAGGCGCTGCACTACTGCAACGCGGCACTGGCGCTGAACGATCAAAACTGGCGCGTCTACAATAATCGCGCATTGATTTACGTACTGCAGCGGCGGTTCGACGAGGCGGAAGCCGACCTCGAAAAATGCGACGAACTGCACCCGGGATCGCAATCGACGAAGCACGTCCGCCAGATGCTTCTGCACGCAAAACATCCCGTCGCGCCGATCATAACCATCGACGACGGCAGTGATTCGACGATCGAGTAAGCCGGCGATGAAAAAACAATGTCTTGGGATGACGATGCTGCTGCTTGCCGGGGGCGCGTTTGCGCAGATCAATGTCGCGACACTCGACAGTTTGGATATTGCCGGTCCGGCCGGTGGGATTGAGCGAGTTCCGACGCACACGGTCGTGCCTGAATATCCCCGGGAAGCCTGGCTGGATCAGATCGAGGGCGATGTGCAGGTCTGTTTTTTCGTGACCCGTGGCGGCAGACCGTACAATGTTTCCGTACGCAGGAGCGACCACAAAATCTTCGAGCGCCCGGCCCGCGAAGCGGTCAAAATGTCGTGGTTCGAATCGATTTCCGGGTCCGAGAACAGGTCGCTCGTCAAGACCTGCAGAACCTTTCAGTTTCGGCTCGAACCACTGGAGCCAGAGAAATCGGCAGGCCCGGGCGAATCGCCGGAGTAATCTTGGCGACCCGCAGATAAAACAGGACGGTCCCGGCATCCGGCTGAGCCCGCCGCCCGGCGATGTCGACTCGTGACTTTGCGATCGACACTGCGATATCGTATCGCGCATGCCCGGGATCAAGATCAAGGCGATACTGCTGTCTTCCGCCGTAATGCTTATGGCGCAAGGCGCCCTTGCCCGGCAAGACCGGCTGTCCGTTCTCGATACTCACGCAACGTCCGGAGCGGCGCCCGGTTATATCTCCGACGCCACCTGCGGACGCTGTCATACCGATATTTACGACAGCTATCAGCAGGTCGGCATGGCGAAATCGTTCCGACGGGCGGGAAATGCCATCGATATCGAGGACTTCGGCGAAGAGTACTACCACGAACCGTCGCAACGGTATTACCGGATAAGCGACGACAACGGTGATCTCGTCTTCCATCGGTATCAACGGGACCTGGAAGGCGAACCGATCAACGACATTGAGTTACCGGTGTCGTGGATTGTCGGATCGGGCAATCGCGCCAGGAGCTACCTCCACCAGAACGACTGGGGAGAGATGTTCCTGTTGCCGGTCAGCTGGTACTCGGAGTCCGAATCGTGGGCGATGTCGCCGGGCTTCGAGACGGCGGGTCATGCGGGCATCCACCGTGTTATCAAACGCGAATGCATGTTTTGCCACAACGCCTACCCTGAAGTCGAAAGCGGCACTGATTTTCCGTACAGCCCTGAATTGTTTCCGAAGGACCTCCCGGAAGGCACCGGCTGCCAGCGATGTCACGGCCCGGGCGCGGATCACGTCAACACGGTGCTCGGAGGCGGAGACATCGAGGACGTTCGAGCCAGCATCGTAAATCCCGCGAAACTGCCGGCCGAACGCCGCGATGAAGTCTGCTTTCAATGCCACATGCTGCCGTCATACCTGGTTTCCGGGGTACGCCGCTTCGACAGAGGCATTTATTCATATCGCCCAGGGGAGAAACTCACCGACTACCTCGTCAATATCGACGCCGGGGAGCAGGGTGTCCCCGAAAGCGAGCGATTCGAAATCAATCACCATGGCTATCGCCTCTATCAAAGCCGCTGCTTCAGGGAGAGCGAGGGTGCGCTCGGCTGCATCAGCTGCCACGATCCGCATCAAAAGACCGAGTCAAGTGAATTTCGAAGCAGCGTTGTCCAGGTGTGCAAGGATTGTCACGCGGCACCGGCCGAACTGCATCAGTCCACCGTCGCATATACGGGTGATGACTGCGTTTCCTGCCACATGCCTGCACGACGAACGCGCGACGTGATCGAAGTCACGATGACCGACCACTGGATTGCAAAGGGACCATTTGATGCGGATGAACTGGTGCGGCCAACGGACAGGGAAGTTGCGCCGGTTGTGGATGTCTCGGTCCTGCCCCTCGGCGAAGCGCCGGAGGGCATCGACGCACGAACATACGAGCTGATCGCCTTGATCCGCGCCAACAGGAGCATGGATTCCGCAAAGTCGGCTTTAGGAAGCATACTCGACGAAAATCGAGTCGCCGGTACCCCGCCGTTGATGGAGTATGCAACCGCGTCCGTCTCGACGGGCAGCTACGGCGAGGCAGAAAAGTCCGCGCTGCAGTTGATCGCTTCCGGAGAGTATCTACCTGCGGCATACAAGATTCTCGGTGTTGCCCTGATGGCTCAGAACCTGAGGCGGGATACGGTCGAAGCACTGCAGGCGTCGTTACGCCGGCAGCCGGACCCGGAGGTCCACTTCAACCTCGCCGCCGCCTATATCAGCTATGGGCAGCCCGAACTTGCCGAGCCTCAGCTACGTGCGGCGGTCGAGCTCAGGCCCACCATGGCGGTTGCCTGGAAGTACCTTGGACTGATCCACCGGGCGAACGGCGCGCTCGAGCAGGCCCGGCAGGCGCTGGCGCGATCCATCCAGCTCGAGCCTAAAGATCTGCAGGCCTACGGCGACCTGGTCAGAATCCTCCGCGAAGCGGGAGATGAGCAGGAAGCCCGTCGCTATGCCGAGCTGGCACAGAGAATTTCGCAACCTCAATCGCAATAAGTCAGGCACTGCCCGACGGCAGCACCCGTGCATAAAAAAGGCCCCGTCAGTAAGACGGGGCCCGGAGCCAGGTTCTGACTGCCCAGAGAAACAGCGAGCGCTGTCGCTCCCGGCGCGGCGACTAGGGCGCCGCGTCGTCGAGAGGGATCAGCCCGAGATCAACGCCAGGCGCAATCGGGTCGCGCGCGATTACGGTGTAGATCCCGGCGGCGTCGAGATCGACGCCTTCCGCGGAAATGGCCTTGTCCTTGGTGTCTGCCGGCGTAACGTAGATGTTGTAGCTGCCGGGAGTCACCTCGAGATAGCCGGAATTGAACAGGTAGGGAATATCGCCTGCAAACGGGTCTACTGCGGTGATGTCGGTTACTGCAGCATCGACGATGTAGAGGTCGACGAGGTCGGTGCTGGGCGATGCGTGGATGACCCGCAGTTTGCCGGCGGTCGCAACGCGGCGACGATCGTCGGCCGTCGCCAGCAGACCGAGGTTATCGGCGGTCACCGAGCCAACGGCGATAGCGTCATAGTAGCCACCGTCCGCCAGTGACGTGGACGCCGGCGGGACCGGGTCACCATCGTCATCCACGGTCGGGCCGTTGATGACAACCAGTCCGTCCAGGGCGACCTGGAATACGTAGCTTCCGGCATCCAGCGGGACGGGACCTGCGACGTCGGTGAAATCGAAATCAGGCACTGCGATTACGCCGTCGACGAGAACGTCGACGGGTGCGCCGACATCCGGGACCGCGTGTACTACGCGGAGCTCAGCAGTTGTCAAGATGTCCTGGACCTCGGTGACGCCGAGGCGGTCGACGAGCAGGATGCTGATAGGCGACTCGGATCCGGCGTTCGTATTGTCAACAGCAGCGATGATCGGATCGATGCCGCCAGCGAGATTGAGCGGGCCGGAATCGAAGGCGAGGGCGTCGGGATCGCCTGCCAGCGTGACGCGAATCTGGTACTCGCCTTCGGCAAGGTCGAGGGGTCCGAGAGAGTCGGTGAATGCGACCGGCGTCGCGCCGTTGATCGGCATGATCGTATCGAGCGCGAGACCGGGTGCCGAAACGTAGATATCGACATCGGGCGCACCCGCGGCGGCATGCAGTGCGGTCGCGCGAATCGTATCGCTCGGCACGAAGAATGCAGAGCGGGTCACCGCCACGGCCTGAAGCGCAGTGTCGCCGACGTCACCAACATTGCCGACGGCGAAAACGGTGTAGATGGTATCGCCGTCGAACGTCTGACCGGGGAGGTCGAGTACGGTCAAGGTGGTGGTGTCTGGCAGTATTGCGTCGACGCCAACGTCAACGGTAGTGCCGGCATCCAGCGTGATTGGAATCGGAGATTCCTTGTAATCGACGTCGCCGAATACGACGGCGCCCCCTGCGGTGATGTTGACCGCGGGCGCATTGGACGATGCGTGAACGACCTGCAGGGTCGCCCTTGCCGGCGGTTCGGGAGCCGGAGCGAGAGCCGCAGCCGAGCCAGCGGTGCTGCTTTCGAAGCAACCTGATATGAGGCTCAGGGCGAACAGCCCCGCCAAAACGCGAATTATTTTCATTTTAAACATCCCTAAGGTTTTGTTTCAGTCGTAAAAGCTTAGAACACTTGAAGCGTGAGCGTGTAACAAGTTGTTTCCACCAAATTATGCGCCATTCTACCCGGATCGAGCGGCCCGGTCAGCACCATTCCGGGACTCCATACGACAATTTCGACGCAAGATTTGCGGCGGCCCGCTGCTGCATTGCGACGGATTCTCGAAACCGGGCGTCAGCCGAAGTTTAGTTCAGAACCAGCGCTGCCGCCGAAAGTAATAAAGCATGCCGGCGACGACGGACAGCATGACCAGCCAGAGCAGCGGGTATCCGAAGCGCATGCCGAGCTCGGGCATGTTCCACGGGCTGACCGAGCGATCGAAGTTCATGCCGTACAAGCCGACGATGAAAGACAGCGGAATGAATACGGTGGCGATGATGGTCAGTACCTTCATCACATCGTTGAGTCGGTTCGACAGGCTGGACAAGTAAATATCGAGCAGGCTGGACGCCATCTCTCGATAGCTCTCGACCAGGTCCAGCGCGTGGATTGCATGATCGTAGCAGTCGCGCAGGTAAAGCTTCGTGCTCTCCTGGACCTGCGCGTACTCATCGCGAAGCAGGTTGTTCAGCATGTCGCGCTGCGGCCAGAGCGTCCGTCGCAGCAACACGAGCTCACGCTTGAGATGGTGTATTTCGTCCAGCGCTTCCCGCGTGGGGTCGTCGAAGACCGTGAGTTCGAGCGCCTCGATACGTTCACCGAGCACTTCCATGGTGGGGAACGAAAGGTCGATAGCGGTATCGAGCAGAGAGTAGAAGAGATAGTCCACGCCTCTGCGGCGAATTCTCGATTCCGCGCGGGCAGCACGCTGGCGCACGGCATCGAATGGATCCTTTGCGCCGGCGCAGAAACTGACGACCCAGGTGTCGCCGAGAAACAGGCTGAGCTGCGTCGTCTCGATCTGGCCCTCGATCAGCTGGGGAATGCCGAGGACGGCAAAGACTTCTCGATCGTAAGCCTCTACCTTGGCTCTCTGGCCGGTATGCAGGACGTCTTCCAGCGCCAGCGGGTGGAGACGATACGCTTCTCCAATCGATTGCAGCAGCTCCTCGGTCGGCGTTCCCTGGATGTGCAGCCAGGTCGCCCTCGGGCTATCGAAATACTTCCGGGCCTCGTCGAGCGTGCAGTCGTCCTTCTCCGTGAAGTCCGCAGCATCGAAATCGAGCAGGTAGAGAGACGCTGGAACAGGCGTCAGATCGGGCGGCGGCGAGAGATCGCCGGGGGCGTTGCCTGGGGAGGTAAATCGCCCTGGAAACAAGTGCAACGCATGCCTGAGCCGGTGCTTCCCGGCATTACGGTCTTCTGCTTCCTCGGTGGTCATTCTGGTCTCCGATCCATGCAGGCAAAGTCGATTCCGACATATTAAAAGTGTCCGCCCGTGGCAGCTACTGGCGCCATACGTATTTTTGCCAGTCCGCCTGGCGGTCAGCCGGTTAGAGGGCCCCGCGCTTCAGCTGGGCTCACAGTAAGCGGCGAAGCTCTGCTGGCTGATTTCTCCGCTCGTATCGCCCGATTCGAGCTCCCAGGGCCGCACACACTCGCCGAGCCTGGCGCACCACTGGTAGCCGGCCGAGCCGATACAACCATGCTCGTCGCGATCACCTCCGACGACGGCGTCGGCTTCGAGCCCGAACTCAGCATGTTCAAAGACGACCTGACCGTCGTTAATGGTCTGCAGAATCCTGATATCCGCGATGGCCAGTGGATCCACCGTGAGCGGATCGTCCGAAAGGATGACGAAATCCGCCTGCTTGCCGACTTCGATCGAGCCCTTTACGTTATCCTCGAAGTGCTGGTAGGCGGGCCAGATGGTAATGGCCTTGAGGCCTTCATATGGCGTAACGCGCTGATCGGGACCGAGCACGTCACCGCTGCGGGTTACCCGGGTTACGGTTGCCGACAATACGCGCATCGAGTCGGGATTGGCGACGGGCGCATCGTGGTGCGAAGAAAACACCATGCCCGCATCCAGTACATCCCGGGTCGGCGATATGTAAGCGGCGCGTTCAGGGCCCAAAACAGAGTCCCTGTGCCAGTCGCCCCAGTAAAAAGTATGCATCGGGAACAGCGATGGCATGACGTCAAGCTCCTTGAGGCGGCCGACCTGGTCTTTGCGCAGTGTCTGTCCATGGATAAGCACATTGCGCCGGTCCTTGATGCCATGCTCCTCCGCCGCCGGTTCGATCGCGTCGAGGTAGCGATCGATTGCCGCATCGCCGTTGCCATGCACGAGTACCTGGCGATCGTTGGCGAATGCGTCCATCACCTCGACGTTGACCTGCTCCTGGGTCATCGCCGCATACCCCGCGTAGTCTTCGTCCTGCCCTTCGGGCGGCACGAAGTAGGGCTGACTGAGCCATGCGGTCTTGCCCTGGGGCGAACCGTCAATGGTCAGCTTGAGCCCGGCGATACGCAGGCCGTTGTCGTATTCGATACCGTCATAACCGCTACCGCTGTAATACTCTGACGTTTCCAGGAGATCCTTCACCGTATAGTCGACGTAGAGGGCTACATCGATCGGCAATGGCCCCTGCGCAGCTTTCGCCTCGGCAACCGCTACTGTCGGCGCGAACGCTCTGCCCTCCTGCGCGGTGGTATAGCCAAAGCGGGCAAAGCTCTGCATACCCTGACCGAACAAGTCCAGGCTGTAGGCGTCATCGATATTTGTCTGGAACACTGCCAGGGCGCCGAAGAATGCGTTCTCCTCGAGGACACCGTTTGGCGTCTGGCCATCAGCCTCGCAACGGATCAAGCCGCCAGGGACCTCCCTGGTGCAGTCGCTGATGCCTGCCAGCTCGAGCGCCGTGCGATTGAATACGCCGAAGTGACCCGACTGATGGATGATCATCATCGGCTTGTCCTGGCTCACCTGCTCAAGAACCTCAGCGGTCGGAAATACCTGCTCCTCGAGCTGCGAGTCATCGAAACCGAAGCCGACCAGCCAGCCGGTGTTGTCGATGAAGTCCACACCGGTTTCGCTTCCCTGCCATGCGTTCGCCGTGTCGACCAGTTGGGCGAAGCTGTTCACCTGGCCGTCGGGCATCGGTAACAGGTTTGCGCTGGCCGCCTGGATTCCGGCGCTGACTACATGTCCGTGCGCATCGACGAAACCAGGGACCATCGTTCTTCCCTGCAAGTCGATTTGCTCGGTAGATGCCGCCAGCAGCGGCCTGGCGCCACGCATATCGCCGACATGAATGATCTTGCCGTCCCTGATCGCGACGACAGAGGCTTTCGGATTGTCGTCGTCGACAGTGATGATATTGCCGTTGAAGTAAACAGCGTCTGCCGCCGGCGGTTGTTCGCCTGTCGAAGGCGGGGCCGCCTGATCGGGCGTGCCACAGCCGAGCAGACTGGCGGCAACGGTAAAGGCAAGTAAATTCAATAACAGCGTGAAGCGCATCGAATGCTCCTGATAAAAAACTCGAATATAAATCTCAGCGACAGATCGCAGACCTGCAGACGTCCTCTCTCGGTCCTGCCGCCAGGGGCGGAAAATACAGCAGGATAGCTGCTTTGGACACGCGCAGGGCCAGCGCCATGGAAGGCGGGATTCTATCGAACCTCGCTCTGACTACCAATGGAGTACTCGAGTGGTGCCGGCTCTTTCCAAGCGCGATACGCGGATTTTCAGAAAACTAACTGGTGGATTCCGTCGTTATTTATCAACCAGCTACCGGGGCTGCCGCACGGCCCGACGATCTCCGCAGCGCCCACCGTCGACCGAATTACCCGGCAAAGCCGCCGGCGCAGACGACAATCCATACCGCGACGATTTGAGCTACACACAGCGCTCGCCTATTTGGCCTCCGCACCAGGATGCAACGGCCGTTTTTCGGTCTCCACGGCTCAATCACACAATAGAATTTCCTGTCCTTCGGCGATGCATCTACGTCGCCGACGGGAAGAACGAACCGGTCTCTGTCGTCGAACGGACATCGCTCACGCTGTTGACGAGCTTCGGCGATGGGGGACGCCGCCCCGGACAGCTCGTCGGCGTCCACAGCATTGCCACGGACTCGAAGGGCAACATCTACACGACCGGCAATTACCAAGGGAAGCGTCCGCAGAAATTCGTCTACAAGGTCAGCGGAGAGGTCCAGGCCAAGCAGGGCGTTCCCTGGCCGAAGATAACTGACGACTAGATCGGCGCCGGTTATGTGGTAGCGGGAGCGGACGGCGCTCGGATCATTACTCGGCGAGCACGGCCCACATTCGCTGAGGGTACGATCCCACCTTGATGCGTTTTATCTCCTGCCCATTTTCGAAAGATATGATGGAGACCGTGTCGGAAATCCGCGAGCTTACGTAACAATACTTGCCGTCGATGCTTGAAATCGCCCAGCTGGGCTCTGTTCCAACGGCAACCATAGACAGCAAATCCAGCTCCGGGACCGAGAGCAAGGCCACATAGTCGGCGACAGTGCCAACCGCGCACAATCGTGTACCTTCCGGATTCAGCACAAGTCCATGGTGCGCGGTGTGTGGGAAGTCCTGCTGTGCGGTGACGCCGGGCGGAACCGGCAAGTGAATGGATTTGGTCACGCGCCCTTCCTCAAGATCGAGTTCGACGAAACCATGCATTCGCGTTAGCTGCACCCACGCCTTTCGCTCGTCGTCACTAATCACGAAGGGCCGCACACCCTCCAGGAACGAATAGCTTCTCGTCACTTCGTAGGTATCCACATCGATGACGTTCAGCGCGTCACCCGTCATGCACCCGTTGTACACTCGACTGCCGCTCGCAGAGAAGACCATCCCATGCGGGCCGACACAAGTTGAGATCCTGGCGAGTTCTTCACCCGAAGCCGTGTCGATGACGTGAGCGCGGTCCTGATTCCAGACTGACACAAACAGTTTGCTGCCATCGGGCGACAATGCGAAATGATCAGCATAACCGTCGGTTGCAGTTCGCCACAGGAGCTCGCCATCTGGCAGACTGAAACCAACGACATCGCGTAGTCCACCACGTGACACATACATGCGCGACCCGTCCGACGAAACGATGACATCGTCCGCGAAAGTGCTGCCATCGTTCGATTGCGCAGCGTGGTCGGGCATAGCATCGATCCGGTCGACCACCTCGAATTCCGGAATCGCGATGACGGAAACCGAACCTTCGTGATTATTGGCGACGTATAGCAGTTCCGTCGCAGCCATAGAGGAGCCGGCGTATGCGAGTGCCGCAAGGGCTACGAAGACAATATTGACGCGACAGGACCGGTCCATGTTTCATCTCAGCGGCAAAATCGACGCTTAATTTTAGCTGATAATGAAAAAAAGCCCCCAAAAGGGGACCATTCTGCAATCTGTGCCCGACCTGGTCCGGCGTTGCTACGATCCTCAGGCCTGTGGTGGGCCGTAATAGCCGTTCTTTTGGGCCGCGTCATCGCGAAGCAGTTGCGCGGCTTCGATGACGCGATCGTCAAGGCCCTCGCCGCCTGAATCAATATGATCGAGCAACGCGCTGCGCATGCGCGGGTCCCAGTAGGTCCGCAAATGGTTGCGCAATCCCTCGCGAGCCCGCACCGGCGGATAAGGCGCAAAGAAGTCGCCAATCTGATTCGCCATGATGACCAGGGTATCCATATCGATGACCTCGCCAGAGACGGCCGGCTGATCGTTCGTCATCGTCAGACCTCTGCCAGTTCTCGTTCGCGTAGCTCGGAAACCTTGGCGCTCGCTTCCGCCTGCCGTGCTTTCTCGGACGTGACCTTTGTGACTTCTACGGCCGTTACCTTGTACTCGGGACAGTTCGTGGCCCAGTCCGACAGGTCGCTCGTGACAGCATTGGCCCGCGTCTCCGCGTGATGGAAGGTCGTATAGATCACGCCAGGATTCACGCGTGTGGATTCCACGACTTTGAGCCTTGTCGAGCCGAAGCGACTGGTGATCGTGACCTTGTCTCCATCGCGCAGGCCGCGCGCCTGCATGTCATCGAACGCCATTTCCAGCACGTCTTCGGAGTGCCACTGTGAATTTGCGGTGCGCCGCGTCTGCGTGCCGACGTTGTACTGAGTCAGGATACGGCCCGTGGTCAGGAGCAGGGGATACTGATCGCTGACCCGCTCACGCGTCGGAACGAATCCTGTGAGCATGAATGTGCCGAGACCGTTGGCCCTTGGAAACTGCTCCGTGTGCAGCACCTCGGTGCCTTCGGGCGCGGCGTCATTGACCGGCCACTGTGCCGACCCGACCCTGTCGATCAGCTCGAAGCTTGCGCCGCTGTAAGCCGGCGTCACGCGTGCGAGCTCGTCGAGCACTTCGCCGGCATGCTCGTATTCGCAATCGTAGCCCATCGCGTTCATGAGCTTCACCGTGACTTCCCAGTCCTGGTAGCCGGCCATCGGCTCGACAACCTGGCGTACCCTGCCAATGCGTCGCTCGGCGCCGGTGAACGTGCCGTCTTTCTCGAGCGACGAGCTGCCCGGCAGGAAGACATGCGCGTACTTCGACGTTTCGTTGAGGAACAGGTCATGGAGGATGACGCATTCCATTTTCTTCAATGCGGAAATAACGTGATTCTGGTTCGGGTCGGACTGCACCGGATCCTCGCCCATGATGTACATGCCCTTGAAATGCCCGGTCATTGCCGCGTCGAACATGTTCGGCAGGCGCAGGCCGGGCTCACTGTCGAGGTCGACGCCCCATTCGGCTTCGAAGCTCGCCCGGGTTGCATCGTCGGTGACAAAACGGTAGCCGCTGAAGACATGCGGCCAGCTGCCGAGGCAACTGCCGCCCTGCACGTTGCCCTGGCCGCGCAGCGGGTTAACGCCGACACCCTCGCGACCGTACATGCCGCAGGACAGCCCGAGGTTTCCGAGGCACATGACGCCGGTCGATCCTTGCGAGTGCTCGGTCACGCCGAGTCCGTAATAGATGGTGCTGTTCGGCCCGCCTGAGTAGATCCGCGCGGCGCGCCGAATGTCCTCGGGATCGACGCCGGCAATGGGCCCGATATTGTCCGGTGAGTACTCATCGCTGCCTACGAGCTCGGCCCAGACCTCGAACTCGTTCCATTCGCATCGCGCTCTGATGAACTCCTCGTCGTAGCGTTTCTCATTAACAATGACGTGGCCGATGCTGTTCAGGATTGCGACGTTGGTGCCGGGCCGTAATGCCAGGTGCACATCAGCACGGCAATGCGGACTGTCGACGGTTTCAGTGCGACGCGGGTCGATGACGATAAGCTTCGCACCCTGGCGAATACGGCGCTTCATCATCGAGCCGAAAACGGGATGACCCTCGGTCGGATTTGCACCGACGATCATGATGACGTCTGCCTGCAGGATGGAATCGAAATGCTGACTCGCAGCACCGGCACCCACAGTTGCGGAAAGTCCAAACTGCGTCGGGGAATGGCAGATGCGTGCGCAGTTGTCGATGTTGTTGTTGCCCATCACGGCGCGCACGAGTTTCTGCGTCAGGAAAATCTCCTCATTCGTGCAGCGCGAGCTCGAAACCCCACCAATCGAACTGCGGCCGTACTTCGCCTGGATACGATTCAGTTCGCTTGCGGCGTGTGAAAACGCTTCATCCCAGCTGACCTCCTTCCAGGGGTCGTCGATGCTGTCGCGGATCATCGGCGTCTTGATCCGATCGGGATGGCACCAGTAGTCATAGGCGAAGCGGCCCTTGACACAACTGTGACCGTGATTGGCTTTCCCCTCCTTCCAGGGCGTCATACGTACGATCTCGTTGCCAATGGTCTCGGCTTTAAAACCGCAACCGACGCCGCAATAGGCACAGATCGTTATGGTTTCTTTTTCGGGCTTACGTGGATTAGGCACGTTCATACCCTCCTGGAAATAGGCTTTTCTCGACGAGCGCATGGCTGGGACACGCCTGAACGCAGGCGCCGCAGCTCACACATTCGGACTCCATGAACGGTTCGTCCATACCGGCCGCGACTTTAGATTCAAAGGCACGACCCTGGATTGTCAATGCGAATGTTCCCTGGATCTCTTCGCACGCCCTGACGCAGCGGCTGCATACGATGCATTTCGCCGGGTCGAACAGGAAGTAGGGATTTGATTCGTCGACCGGCAGGTCGAAGTGATTGCGGCCGTCTCCATAGCGGTGACCATTGACGCCGATCTCCTCGAGCGTGCGATGGAATTCGCTCCAGCCGTCTGGGATCTCGGACTCGGGGAAATCTGACAGGTACAGCTCCATGACATTCTTGCGGAGTTTCGTCAGGTTGTCGGACTGGGTCTTTACGACCATGCCGGGCGCCACGAGCGTCGTGCAGCTCGCGGGGTAGCCGCGCTGCCCCTCGATCTCGACGAGGCAAACCCGGCAGCTGCCAAAAGCCTCGAGCATATCGGTGGCGCAAAGCTTGGGCACGGCGCGCTTCGCCTCAACCGCTGCGAGCATGACCGAGCTACCCTCGGGCACCGTCACCTCGACCCCGTCCACAGTCAGCGTGACCGCTTCGCCGTCCCGCGGCGGCGTGCCGTAGTCGATGCCCTCTCTGAGGCCCCTGACTTCACTCCACATGTGCTTACTCCACGTCCTTTTTGAGGCCAAACTCCACCTGAAACTTAAGCATTTTCAGTGTGTTATCCAATGACCGTCACGCAAAACGGCCAGTAATCGACCATTTTCCGCGAACTTACCGTTGGGCACAATACCGTGGGTCCCGGGCAGGCAATACCGTGTCGCCCCTGCTCGCCCTCCGCGCCCAAAGGCGCTTTCCTGACTGGCCTGAAGCGGCCAAAAATCGGACGAATAAATGGCCCGGGGGTGGACCACATTAATCTTCTCTTTCCAGCCGGATGCTCAAAGAGCATGCCGTCTCCGGTAACACTGGAGCCGTCGGGAAAATCCCGGGAAAGGACCTTTTCGAGCGGTGCATTCTGCGATAGTGGCACCACGTGATACAGAGCAAGCCGCTGCTCCAGTCGAATCGATAACCGCGTGCGTCTGTCGCCGCTGACGCGGCTCGGTTGAACCTCGTTCTGAGAACCACTGGACTACTCGAATGGCGCCGGGTTATTCCAAGCGAGACACGCGGATTTTCAGTCCGCTGCTCTACCCTGCGACTGCGTCGCCCCGCTACCTGGCCAAAAAAAGCCCCTTTGGTGGCCAGGGGCGGAATCGAACCACCGACACGCGGATTTTCAGTCCGCTGCTCTACCAACTGAGCTACCTGGCCCCGAAGGGGCTTTGCGGCCGGGTATTAGACCGGCATCCGGGAAATCCGTCAAGGCGGCGCTGCCCGGCCGGTGCCGACTGCCGCAGCCCGGCTCAGAGCCGGATGACGATTTTTCCCATGAAATCGCCGTTTTCCATGAATTCGTAGGCGTCCGGCGCCTCCTCGAACGGGAACACCCGGTCGATCAGCGGCCGAACCCGGTGCTCGCTGATGAAGGCATTCATGGCTTCGAAATCCTCGCGCGAGCCGACATAGACACCGCTCGTCGTGGCGTTGATCCACATGATCGCATCCGTCGGAATCTCGCTGCCGTAGCCCGACAGTCCGCCGATCAGCGCGATGTGGCCGCCATAGGCCAGTATCTCCAGCGCCTTGGCGAGCGTGTCCCTGCCGCCGACGTCCAGGACCTGGTCGACGCCATGCCCGCCGGTCGCTTCTTTGACCGCCAGCTGCCAGTCGGGGTTGGCCCGGTAGTTTGCCGTGCCGACGGCGCCCATCTCGACCGCGCGCTGCAGCTTCTCGTCGCGCGAACTCGTGATGATCGGCTTCGCGCCGAGCGCATCCGCGAACAGGAGCCCGAATATCGACACGCCGCCGGTGCCCTCGAGCAACACGTACTGGCCCGGCTCGATGCGACCGCGTTTGAACAAGCCGACCCAGGCCGTGACCGCCGCGCACGGCAAGGTCGCGGCTTCCTCGTAGGAGAGATGGTCCGGGATAGCGACGAGGCTGTCCTCGTGGGTCGCGATAACCTCGGACAGCATGCCGCCGGCGTTGCCGCCGCGGTCGGACAGCAGCGCGGCTTCGCTCGGCGGACCGTCGATCCATTGCTCGAAGAAGATGCCGGCAACGCGGTCGCCAACCGCGAAACGCGTGACGGCATCGCCGACGGCGATGACCTCGCCGGCACCGTCGGAGAGCGGGATGCCGCCAGCGTAGCTTGCGTCATCGCCGTAGTCATTGTGCAGCATGTTGAGGTCGCGCCGATTCAGCGAGGTGGCGCGGACGCGGACGAGCACGTCATGATCCCCGGCGACCGGCCGCGGCACTTCCTTCATGACCAGCGTGTAGCGTCCCTCCAGCGGCTCGAACTGGTACTGACGGATCGTAAGCTCATCCTGCGCACTCGCGATTGTCGCGCCGAACGCGATTGTCGAGAACAGCGCGATCCGTGCAACCCGGAATTTCGCCGCATGCAAAGCGATTCGTCTGATCATGTCCATGTCCTCCTGGTCCGGGCAGGATGTTAGCCCCGGACTGAGGCAGTCTACTCCGATTGTCGACCGCCGGGTGGCTGGCGATTTCAATAGTGCGCATCCGTAAATTACTGGCGCCGGTTTCGCTAGAATGGAACTATCGTCACCGGAGAAAGAATATGGCGGACCACCCGCGGCGACGTTTCCTCAAAGCATCGGCCGGCATCATTTCCGGCCTCACCCTCACGTCTTGTGCCGACGAGAAGACCGCGACACCCGACGCACCCGCGGGTCTCGAACGCGCGACGCTGAGCGCGCTGGGCCGAGTCGTCCTGCCGCGCACCGCCCTCGGCGAGGACGGTCTCGTGCGAGTGATCGACGACTTCCTGACCTGGCTCGATGGTTTCGAGCCGGTATCGGAACGGGACCATCCCTATGACGCCGGCGAAATCCGCTATGGCCCGCCGCATCCGGCGCCGCTCTGGCAGTCGCAGCTGGAAGCTTTGAACCTCGAGGCAGACAAGCGTTTCGGGACAGCCTTCGGCGAGCTGGCCGAGACCCGCCAGCTGGAGATCCTCGAGCGCCAGCTTCCCGAGCATCTCCCGGAGGACATGCCGTACGCGGGTGCCGCGACGCATGTCGCCATCGGCCTGCTCGCGTGGTTCTACGCAACGCCCGCGGCGAACGACCTTGCGCTCGGCGCAAAAGTCGGCCGTGAGACCTGCCGCGGACTCGAATCGGGCGCAGTCGTCCCAGAGCCCCTGGAGTCCTGACGGCATGGCCACCACGATCGAAACCGACGTCGTCGTCATCGGCGCCGGCATTACTGCCGCGATGTTCGTCGAGCGCATCGCAGAAACGACGGATGCGGCTATCACCGTCGTCGAGGCCGGCAACCGCATCTTCAACCTGGACCAGCGTTTCGAGGAACGACAGAGATTCCTCGAGTACCAGGAAAATCCGTGGCCGAACGATCACGTCGAAGGGCAGACCGCCGAAGGCATCCTGTCACGCTCGATGTCGGTCGGCGGGCTTGCGATGCACTGGGGCGGCGTCACACCGCGCTTTACGCCTGAGGATTTCCGCGTTCGTTCGCTCTTTGGTATCGGCTACGACTGGCCGTTGACCTACGACGAGCTCGATCCTTTTTACCAGGAGGCGGAGGAGCGCATGGGCGTGGCCGGCGAACAGGGCCCGCCCGAGTACGACCCGCGCCTTAAGGACTATCCGCTGCCACCATTGCCGCACTCTTACAACATCGGGCGGCTCAGGGAATGGGCAGAGAAATCGGGCATCCCGTTCTGGCGCACGCCGGTCGCGAAGTTGTCCGCACCCTGGCGCGGCCGCAACGTCTGCCTGCGATGCGACACCTGCAATATCTGCCCCACCGGCGCGAAGTACACGCCGGACTTCTCGTTCATGAAGCTGCTGGAGGAGAAGCGTATCGAGCTGCACAGCCGGCGCCTCGCGAGGAAGCTCGTCATGCGCCCCGACAGCGACCGCATCGAGTACGTCGAGGTGCTCGATCGCGACAATCCGGAACAACCCGTCCATTACCGGGCGTCGACCTTCGTCATCGCGGCGGGCTATTGCTGGAGCCCTCACCTGTTATTGCTGTCCGCCAACAGCCGCTATCCCGACGGGATCGCGAACAGGAGCGGTCACGTCGGCAAGTACATGACCGGCCATCGCGGCATCGTCACCAACGTCGCGGTACCGGAAAAGCTCTACCCGGGCGTCTATTTCAATGACAGCCTGGTCTCCAAGCGCTTCCAGGTGAAGGAAAACGAACAATATATCCGGCACGACATGCGCATCTGGGAGTCGGACTTCGAGCGCCGGCCGAGACTGAAGGACGGTGACGGCAAGCTGATGCTGGGCGACGCCATCCTCGACGAGTGGCGCGAGCGCTCTGCGAAAGGCGTCGCGCAGCTGCGCTCGTACTACGACGTGATCCCCGCGAAGGAGAGTTCGCTGAGCCTGTCGGACAGCGCCAGGAACTCCTGGGGCGATCCGCTGCCGGTCATCCGCTTCCGCGACAGCGACTGGACACGCGACCTGCTGGACGCCACCAAGGCAAAGATCGACGAACGCTTCGACGCCATCGTCGCCGCCGGCGGCGGCCGCCGCCTGGCCAGCCGCGAGTACCCGACGCATGACCACCCCTGCGGAGGCTGCCGCATGGGCGACGACCCGGCGACGAGCGTGGTCGATCCTTTCGGCCGCACGCACGATCACGAGAACCTGTGGGTGGTCGGCACGCCCACGCTGGTCTCGTCGGGGTGCAACAACGGCACGCTGACGTTCTCCGCGCTCGCGCTGAGGTCGGCGGCGGCGCTCGCCGACGAACTCCCGGGGCGCTGCACTGAACTGACCCGCGCCCGACGACAGAGATGAGAATGAAACACGCAATGCTCCCGGCCGCGCTCGCGCTGCTCGCAATGAACCTCACATCGGCCCAGGAGGTAGGCTGGCCCAGCCACGGCAACGACCCGGGGGGCAGCAAGTACTCGGCGCTCGACCAGGTGCATCGCGGCAACGTGCAGAACCTCGAGCGGGCATGGATCTGGCAGACCGGTGAGGCGCCCATCCCGATGGCGCGCGTGCCGGTCGCCGGGCAGCCGCTCACGCCGGGCAAATTCCAGGGCACCGCCGTGATGGTGGACGGCACGCTTTATATAGCGACATCCTACAACCAGGTCGTCGCGCTCGACCCCGATACCGGCGAGGAGCGCTGGCGCTACGACCCGAAGGCCTGGGAGTGGGGCCGGCCGGCGCGCGGCTGCGGTTTCTGCCATAGGGGCGTGGCCGTCTGGACCGACGGCGAAGACATCCGCGTTTTCATCAATTCGCGCTGGCGGCTGATCGCGCTCGACGGCCGCACGGGCCAGCCGATCGAAGCGTTCGGCCAGCGCGGCGAAATCGACCTGACAGAGGATCTCGCCTGGGAGGTCAACCGCCTGCACTACTCGAACACCTCGCCGCCGATGATCTTCGAGGACCTGGTGATCGTCGGCAGCGGTTCACCGGACGGCCGCATCTACAGGCAAAGTCCGCCCGGCGACATCCAGGCCTTCGACGTCATCACCGGCGAGCGGGCGTGGGTCTTCCACACCACGCCGCAGGAAGGCGAGTTTGGCGTGGATACCTGGGAAGACGGCTCCTGGGCCTATACCGGCGCCAACAACGTGTGGGCGCCCTTCACCATCGATCGCGAGCGCGGGCTCGCCTATTTCCCGGTGTCGACGCCGAATAACGACTTCTATGGCGGGCACCGCAAGGGCGACAACCTGTTCGGCGAGACGCTATTGTGCCTGGACGCCCGCACCGGTAAGCGCGTCTGGCATTTCCAGACCGTGCATCACGGCCTCTGGGACTACGACCTGCCGGCGCCGCCGAACCTGGTCACCATTACCGTCGACGGCAAGCGCATCGACGCCGTTGCGGCCGTCGCCAAAACCGGCTTCACCTACGTCTTCGATCGCGTCACGGGCGAGCCCGTATGGCCGATCGAGGAACGCGCGGTGCCGCAGAGCGACATCCCCGGCGAGCAGTCGTCACCGACGCAGCCCTACCCGACGAAGCCGCCGCCTTTCGGCAGGCAGACCTTCAGCGAGGACGAGCTGATCGATTTCACGCCGGAGCTCAGGGCGCTGGCGCTGGAGGCCGTGGCGGACTACACGCTTGCCGACATGTTCACGCCACCGTCGCTGCACGGCACCGTGATGCTGCCCGGCATCTGGGGCGCGGCAAACTGGGGCGGCGCCGCCGTTGATCCGGAGACCGGCACGCTGTACGTCAAATCACTCGACTGGCCGAGCGTCTTTCACGTCGAAAAGCCGGAACCCGGCATGGAGGATGCCGACTATTTCCTCGGCGACTTCCGGCCGCTCGATGTCGATGGCTTACCGGTGCACAAGCCGCCGTACTCGACACTGACGGCGATTGACCTCAACAAAGGCGAACATGCCTGGCAGGTCACGTTCGGCGACTACCCGGAGATGAAGGCGCACCCGCTGCTCGAGGGCATCGAGCTGCCGCAACTGGGCGCCGGGCCGCCGCAACACGGCCAGTCCGGACCGCTCCTGACCGCTGGCGGCCTGTTGTTCCTGTCGAGCGCGACGCGCAATCTCTATGCCTATGACAAGGTGAACGGCGAACTGCTGGCGACGATCCCGCTCGATGGCTACGGCTACGGCAACCCGATGACCTACCGAACGGAATCGGGCCGGCAATTCATTGTCATCGCGACCTCGGAGAAGGACGGCGCGAACGCGCAGCTCAACGCATACTCGCTGCCTGACTGAGTATCCGGCCCGTCGCGACTACTGCGCGGCGGCCCCCGGCCACTTGTAGACGACGCCGCCGCGCAT
>JABAOE010000314.1_pt4 | contig 64870 bp, 62 predicted proteins | sample 7062141 | NCBI WGS metagenome assembly JABAOE01 (sample SAMN14538627, study PRJNA623070) | marine sediment metagenome | biome: marine biome [ENVO:00000428]; feature: marine pelagic biome [ENVO:01000023]; material: deep marine sediment [ENVO:00002113] | place: India: Gulf of Khambhat ... | reverse complement strand
CACGAAGGATATTACGGGAACAGAGGCGGGCGAATGGAAAAGGTGATACACGGCGTAAGCCTCCTGACGGAGCACGACATCTACCTCTTCAAAGAGGGGAACCACTTCCGCCTCTACGAGAAGCTGGGCTCCCATATCGTCGAGGTCGAAGGGGTCAGGGGCACGCTTTTCGCCCTCTGGGCCCCAAACGCCGATGGCGTGTCCGTAATCGGTGAATTCAACGGCTGGGACCCCACAGCCCATGCCCTCGAGGTTCGCTGGGACGAGTCCGGCATCTGGGAGGGCTTCATTCCCGATGTCGGACAAGGGCAGAGTTACAAGTACCACGTTGAATCGAAACATGGCAATTACTCGGTTGAAAAGGGTGACCCCTTCGCGCTCCACTGGGAAGAGCCGCCGGAAACGGCCTCTATCGTGTGGTCGCGCGACTATAACTGGGGAGACGACGCATGGATGAAAAACCGCTCGGGGGTAAATTCCCTGGCCTCACCCATTTCGGTGTACGAGGTGCACCTTGGATCCTGGCGGAAGATGACGGAAGAGGGAGGGAGGCACTTCTCCTACCGGGAAATCGCCGCTCCCCTCGTGGATTACGTCAAAAAAATGGGGTTTACCCACGTCGAATTTCTCCCCGTCATGGAGCATCCTTTTTACGGTTCCTGGGGCTATCAGGTGACCGGTTACTTTGCCCCCACGAGCAGGCACGGAACGCCGCAGGATTTCATGTACCTCATCGACCAGCTGCACCAGAACGGTATCGCCGTGATCCTGGACTGGGTCCCCTCGCACTTTCCCGATGACGAGCACGGGCTCATATACTTCGACGGCACGCATCTCTTCGAACATGCCGACCCGCAGCAGGGTTTTCATCCCGACTGGAGGAGCTACATCTTCAATTACGGCCGCAACGAGGTGCGCGCCTTTTTGATCAGCAGCGCCCTCTTCTGGCTGGATAAGTACCACGCAGACGGTCTGAGGGTCGATGCCGTGGCCTCGATGCTCTACCTCGACTATTCCCGGAATGAGGGCGAGTGGGTCCCGAACCGCTACGGGGGGAGGGAGAACCTCGAGGCGATCGATTTTTTAAAGCAGTTCAACAGGGTGATCTACGAACGGTACCCCGATGTGCAGACCTTCGCCGAGGAGTCCACGGCATGGCCGATGGTCACCCGGCCGACCTATACGGGAGGGCTCGGCTTCGGGATAAAATGGAACATGGGCTGGATGCACGATGTCCTGCACTACATTACGAGAGATCCCATTCACCGCAAATACCACCACAACGAACTCACCTTTAGCATGATTTATGCCTTTACCGAGAACTTCATGCTCTCCCTCTCCCACGACGAGGTCGTCCACGGGAAGGGGTCCCTCCTCGGGAAGATGCCCGGGGATGACTGGCAGAAATTCGCGAACCTCCGCCTTCTTCTCGGGTACCTGTTCACCCATCCCGGGAAAAAGCTCCTCTTCATGGGGGGCGAGTTCGGCCAGTGGAGCGAATGGAACCACGAGGACAGCCTGGAGTGGCACCTCCTTGAGTATGATCGCCATCAGGGCGTCCAGAAGTGGGTGCAGGATCTAAACAGCCTCTACCGGGGGGAGCCGGCCCTTTACGAGCTCGATTTTGAGTCCGGCGGTTTCGAGTGGATCGATTGCGGGGACTGGGAGAGCAGTATCATCAGCTTCGTCAGGAGGGGGAAATCTACCGGGGACGACTTCGTCGTGGTCTGTAACTTCACGCCCGTTATCCGGGTCAATTACCGCGTCGGCGTGTCGGGCGGGGGTTTCTGGGAGGAGGTGTTAAACAGCGAGGCCACGTTGTACGGGGGAAGCGGACTGGGCAACGCCGGAGGCATGGAGGCGGAACCAGAACCCTTTCACGGCCGGCCGTACAGCCTCTCCCTTACCCTACCACCCCTGGGAATTCTCATCTTCAAAGGGAAAAGAGAGGAGGTTGAGGATACCGATCTGGGCCAGGATACTCCGGAATAACATGGTAATGCGGAATGCGGATTTCGGAATGCGGAATGAAAACAGTTTGTCGTTTCCGGTTGAACTCGAAACGGGAAACTCTAAGCTCGAAACTGTTTTCCCGGGACTCGGGACCCGGGACACGGGACTACAGAGGANNTCTTTGATATGGGGGCGCAACTGGTTTCGACGGGGATGTCGAAACGGGACGTTGCATGCCGGGGGCCCGTGCCCCGATAGCAAACGGGAAACCAATAGTCGCCAACGACTATAACTACGCCCTGGCCGCTTAAGCCGGCCAGCGTCTCCTGAAGTTTTTGTCTGTGGGGCTTCAACGAGACGTCACCTACGCAGGCTGGCCTGCTGTGTTCGGCTCAGACACAGCCGGCGAGATCTCATGAGTCTGGTCCCGGGAAATCCTGCCTGTCGGAGTTTCCGGGATAAGATCCAGTAGATAGGATAAGCATGTAGAGCTTCCCGTGGAGAATCTTCGGACGCGGGTTCGACTCCCGCCGCCTCCACCAATTTTCCTATAAATATCAATAGTTTAAAAAATCCTTATTGCAAGGGCATTTCCCGCCAGTCGCAAAGCTTAAGGGGTCAGTTCCCATATCCTCATATTTTAAGCGTGGAAAGCGGAAAAACCTGAGAAAATGGGAACTGACCCCCCTGTACTTTAGTCTCTTTATTCTCAATCCAAAACCACCTTTGGCCAGCCTTTTCGCAACACCCCCCGTCGGGGTGGATGTGTGCGTAAGAGGGGTGACTACTCCTTGAATAACTACTCATCGACGACTCCCTTCTGGGGACGGATATGCTCATTACGCTCCATCCATGCGAAATCTAATAGAAAATCGTAATAACCTACCGGTATATCTGTTAAGTGGACGTAATTCATGTGTGCGTTCGTCCACACTAGAATGTTGTAAAGCGTTTCCTTATACCAATAGTCGAGTTGTTCGCCGGGCAGTACCTCAACAGCATTGGTAATTGTAGCTTTCTTCGTCTCTCCATCGACTTTAGAGACACAACCAGTTATAGCGATTTCTTCTTTGGGTAATTCAGGGCCAGGATAGGCTTTCCATTTTGTTGCACACCCTGAGATCAAAATGACAACAATGAATAATGTTACAGGAACAATTTTTCTCATGTTTTTCTCCTCCTTTAATCCATGGAAACAGTGGAAACAATGCTGGACGGTAATTGTGCGGAGTTATAGACGGGCAAAGAACCCTGCGGCCCTGCTATCTTCTGCATGTACGCAATAGTTTTGTAGTGGAAAGAAAGAGTTATGGGAAAAGATAAAGCCACGTAACCTTCCTCGAATTGGAAGGTTCATAGCAGGTAGGGTAGAAATGGATAAAATTACAATATATTATATATTTTCTTGCAGTGATTGTCAATCAAATAACCCAATCATTTCAATCACTTACAATAAAACGTTCTATTTTGGGTAAAACATTTTACTCGGAAGAACGCTGTGGAGTTTTTTATGGTTTCGATATGAGGAGCACCTCCCCAACTCAAGGCGGATGGGGGTCAGTTCCCATATCCTCATATTTTAAGCGTGGAAGCCGGAAAAACCTGAGAAAATGGGAACTGACCCCCCTGAAAACCCTCTGGTTGCCTGTATCCGCTAATAGGGCTGTATCTGGTTATATTAAGTCTACCATTCTTTATCAATTCCCCCACTCGGTCTCAGTCTGAGGTTCACTTACCCCCACAGGAATACTGGGTATCCGAATTGCACGGGGTACCATTTTTTAAACTGGCCAGAATCTTGTCAGCCGCCTGCCGAGCTAAATCCTCTCTTTCAGCTTGAGGGATTTTGTCGATTTCCATTGTGTCTGAGTATCGACCGCATTTATTATAAGTAGGCATGGCGTCGAATTGGACCACGTTATCAGCGCCGACAATGTTTTTCATAACCCGTCCGTGACAATGCATGAAACAACCATCGATAACAACGACTTTGTTAGCCTTCCTGGCCCATTCTGCCATTGCCGAATGTGGTGCCGTAAATATCTCTCCGTGGCATCCGCGGCTGTATGGCTCTTCCTTTGCCACCAAATTGGCCGCCAGTCGCGCAATTTCTCCCCGAAAACACGCTCCTTCGCATGAAATGACGGGAATTCTCTCCTCGGCTATCACCTTCTTGCCGACAACTTCACCCAGAGGACATACTGCCTTCGTGCCTTCTACTTCAATGGCAAAATTTTGTTTTGACCCTCTCATCGTAATTTCCTCCTTTTCACTTTTTGTTAAATCGTAGAGACGTTTTGTCTCCTTGCGCCTTTATTGACGTATTGTCGAATGAAAAGGATACACCTGCAATCTTCTCTCCCCCGATAGTTGATCTACCCTCTACGCGGGGAATCCAAACCCTCGATCAACTCCCTTTTTCTATACCAGATACAGGGTGGGTTTTCGTCAATTACGCTTGAGAATTAGTCCAATTTCGCCATATTCTATTCAATTTTAATTATTTATCGACGCACCTCATTGGTTGGCCGCAGAGAGGACTTGAACCAATGACTTGTCTGTAGGATTTATTATTCCTTTTAAATATATAACTAATAAGAATTGAGATAGTAAAACTTAAGGGGTCAGTTCCCATATCCTCATATTTTAAGCTGGGAAACGGAAAAACCTGAGAAAATGGGAACTGACCCCTCTGAATAACCTCTCGGGGCAAAGGTAAGACTTTCATCAACAGGAGTCCTTCCCTGCGCAACCACTCTAGTTCCCGGTACCCGACAACTCGATTATTACGCTGTCCACCATTTCATCGGCCCTGACAGTCCCCTCTTTCCGTATTCTGAAAAAGATACCCCAGGCGCCATCTCTTGGAACAATCTCCCTCACCCTGTACCTGCCCCCTCTTATTTCAGACACGTCCAGTTTTTCCGAATCCAGGACCCCCTCTTCCGGCGTCCACATGAAGGCCTCCACCACGCCTCCCTCTACGTCGACATCCCGGGAATCGTGAATGATTATATCCACCGTACCTTCACCCTTCACGAGCAACTCCACGCTGAAATGCCCCTTCTCGGTCATCGAAAAGAGGCTCTCATCATAATGCTTCGTGTTGGCGGCTAACTGAAGTGGGGAAACTCGGGTGCCGCACCACTTTATCCCCTGATAGGAACCGACCCGTTCCTGTCCCTCTCCGGGTACCTCCTTGCGGGAGGGATGGGTCCACCTGAAGTCTCCTTCCGTGTCACCGGGTTGAAACTTTCGTGCGCCTCGTGGGTGAGCCGATAGGGGACTGAAGAGGAAGGTCACGGCTACCATGCATGCGAAGAGTCTTTGCAATGTTCACCCCCCGGGATTTGGTCCTCAATATTCTACCACATGAGGGAAAACCCATGGAGGTGTGAGGGAGTCGCTGCCCAAGCCGCGGCGTGAGATCAGATCCGTGCCTTACGGAGCCTGAGGGCGTTTGTTACCACCTTCACAGAGGACAGGCCCAAGCTTAAGGGGTCAGTTCCCATATCCTCATATTTTAAGCGTGGGAAACGGAAAAACCTGAGAAAATGGGAACTGACCCCGTTGACGATCTTGCCACGCCTCGTTCACCCGATTGTAACCTGGGTGAGGCGCAAACCCCTTCTTTCCAGCCGAGAATATTGGGAAAATATTTTATCGATAATGATTGACAGTATCATAATTTGGGAATATAATCCCAATTATAGGATGGAAAAGATATGGGGTGCCGGGTGAATTCAACACGGGAGGTATAACATGCACTCTCAAAATGGTACGTCCAGAGTAAGAAGCTCCCTTCGGCTCAACGAATCAAACCCGAAAACCATTCTGTGTTTCGCAGCCCTGCTGATCCTCTTCGCGCTTTCTTCCTGCGGAGGAGGCGGAGGAAGCAGCAGCAGTGATGCGGGCAGTGCGGGTGTGAGCAGGGGAACAATCACCGGGTTCGGAAGCGTGATCGTGAACGGGATCCGGTTCAACACGGGCGGGGCGGAGATACTCTTCGACGACAACCCCGGCCCGGAAAGCGATCTGCGTGTCGGCATGGTGGTCACCGTTACAGGAAGGTTCAGCGGGGATGACCGAACGGGAACTGCGGATAGAATTACCCGGGACGAGCTGCTCAAGGGCCCGGTCGACGAGATCTTACCCCCCGATACCATCAAAGTTCTCAACCAGACGGTTCACGTGGGCACGGCCCTGTTCGAAGACTTCGACACTCCGGGTGATCCAATTCCCGGGGACCTCATGATGGGAACACTGGTTGAGGTGGACGGTCATTTCGATGCCTCGGGGGATATCCAGGCGACCCGGATCGAGAAGAAGATTTCCCTGCTCCAGTTCAAGATCAAGGGGATCATACGGTCCACGGGGTCTGACGGTTCCTTCGTGGTAGGGGCCCAGACCATCGATTTTGCCACGGCAGAGAGGAAGAACTTTCCTGCCCAGGGGCTCTCACCAGGCCTCTTCGTGGAGGTCAAGGGTGACCGGGCGAGTCCCACGTCTGTGTTTATCGCTTCGGTGGTTGAGGTGGAAAACCAGGGCCTCGAAGGGTTCCCGGGAGACAGGGTAGAGGTCGAGGGGTTCGTGAACCTCATATCCCTCCCCTTTGACACCGATCCCGGCAACATCGATTTCGAGGTAAGCGGCCAGCCGGTCGATATCGTTCCGGGAACCATCGTGGAGGGTGGATCCCTCGCCGATATCGACCTGAACGACAAGGTCGAGGTGGAGGGCATCCTCGAGGACAGGCAAGGCGAGCTCGTCCTCGTGGCGGGGGAGATAGACCTCAGGCGTGCGAACAACATCAAGATCGCCGCCTTCGTGGAAAAAACGGATGGCGTGAGTGTCACACTCCTCGGAATCAGGGTGCTCAAGGACGATCTCACCGAGCTCAAGGACAGCAGGGATGACCTGCGGCCCTTCACGCTGGGAGACATCGAGGAAGGGGATTACCTCGAGGTACGTGGTACCCTCGACGGTACCGATGTGATCGCGAGCCGCATCGAGCGGGACGACCCCGACGACATAATCCTTCAGGGGTTCGTGACCTCCGAGACCCCCACCACCATGCTGGAGATACTCGGCGTGAAGGTGCACACCTCGGGGGCCCAGTTCGAGAATGAGAACGACGGCCCCATAAGCGCTGAGGACTTTTTCGACCGCATCGGTGTGGGGTCGCTCGTGAAGGCGAAGGGTTCCATCAGGCCGGGCACGGAGAATGAGATCGACGCCCGCGAGGTGGAAATCGAGGAATAACACCGGGGGCGGGGGGGGCCATGTTTCTCCCCCCTCCCGACTCTGACTCTGCTTCAGAGCGGCCACCAAGGTTCCAACGGGGTCAGTTCCCATTTTCTCAGGTTTTTCCGGTTTCCACGCACAAAATATGAGGATATGGGAACTGACCCCGTTGTCTCTTAAAATCCTCATGTAACACCTGGACCAGTTTTTGGGGGGCAGGTTAGTCTTGCAAGCTTTTGCTCTTTTATTCCCGTAAAAAACAAGAACGAAAAAAAACTTGACAGCGGAGCAATCACTATTTATACTGTTCGCTAAATAGACAATGAAGGGGGGAAAAATTGTCTATCCATATATTTCTTACCTTCGATACGCGCTGTAGTTATTAAACGATAATCCCAATTTAGACCTGTATTTAGAGAGTTTGCGGCCTATGTGGTCTGGCCAGCATGGGGTATCAGTTGAGATAAAAGCCTATAAAAACGATAGGGAAATCAGTGAAGGAGGCAGTCATGGCATTGCAAAGAACCGCGGCAGAAGTCGTAAAAAATCTGAATGAGGAGTTTGGCGGAGCTGATGCGATTGAGACGCTCAAATGGTCCCTCGAGCATTTTGGAGAAAGGGTTGCTTTCGCATCATCTCTCGGAGCGGAAGACATGGTAATTACGGATTTGCTGTGGAAGGTAGATCCCAAGTCCCGGATTTTCACTCTCGATACGGGAAGGCTCCCGGAAGAAACGTACAGGGTTATGGACAAGGTGCGAGAAAAATACGGTATCAATCTCGAGGTGTATTTCCCGGAGAATGATCGCGTGGAAGAGATGGTGAGGAGCAACGGGATCAACCTGTTTTACGATTCCGTCGAGTACAGGAAGTTGTGCTGCTACGTGCGGAAGATGGAGCCGCTCAAAAGGGCCCTTTCCGAACTCGATGCCTGGATATGCGGCCTTAGAAGGGACCAGTCAGTTACCCGGGAAGATCTGGCAGTTTTTGAGCTCGATGAGACAAACGGGGGGATTTTGAAGGTAAACCCCCTCATTGACTGGTCCGAGGAGGACGTGTGGAAGTATATCAGGGAAAACAATATCCCTTATAACGAGCTTCACGATAAAAATTATCCTTCCATAGGGTGTGAACCCTGCACCAGAGCGATAAGGACCGGCGAAGACGTCCGCGCCGGGCGCTGGTGGTGGGAAAGCCCCGAGCAAAAGGAATGCGGGCTCCACGCGAAGTAAGCGCAGTAAGGGAGAGCAGGATGAGCCATACCATAGAGCCATACGGCGGTGAACTCAAGGAAAATTACCTTCTTGGTGACCAACGAGAGCACTTTTTAGAACTTTTTCCTTCCCTTCCGGAGATAGTTGTTCCGAAACGGATCATCTTCGACCTCGAACTGCTCGCAAACGGAGGTTATTCCCCTCTGGATGGCTTCATGACGGAGAAGATGTACACGTCCGTGGTGGATGATCGGCATCTTCCTTCCGGTCTCCCCTGGACTATCCCTATCGTCCTTCCCATTCCCGGGAGTGACAGGGACCGCTTGAGGAACAAGAAACTGGCGGCGCTGGTATCGGAATCGGGAAAAGCTATGGGGTCTGTCACCATAGACGATATATTTAAATATGATAGGGAAAAGGAATCACTGTCCGTTTACAGGACGAAAGACACGGCTCACCCGGGAGTATCGGCTCTTTACTCTTTCGAAGATTATTACCTTGGCGGCAGGGTACGCGTATTACCCGAATCCGTTTCAACCGAGTTCGCCGATTTCAGGTTGACACCCCGGCTGACGAGGGAGGCCTTTCGGAAGAAAGGTTGGAAAAACGTTGTCGGTTTCCAGACGAGAAACCCCATCCACCGGGCACATGAATACATCCAGAAGGTCGCTCTCGAGGTCTGCGACGGAATCCTGCTCCATCCGGTTGTTGGTGAGACGAGAAAAGAGGATATTCCGGCAGACGTGAGGATCGTTTGCTACCGCACTCTGATAGAGAACTACTTCCCAAAGGGCAGGATCCTCCTTTCGGTCCTTCCTCTCTCCATGAGATATGCGGGGCCAAGTGAGGCGATCCACCATGCCATTATCCGGAGAAACTACGGATGCAGCCACTTCATTGTGGGGAGGGATCATGCAGGAGCGGGAGATTATTACGGTACCTACGATGCTCAGAAGATATTCGATGAATTCGATCCGAATGCACTGGGAATCGTTCCCCTCTTCTTCGAGCACACCTTTTTCTGCAGGAGGTGCGACGGGATGGCATCGCTCAAGAGCTGTCCTCATTCTGATAAGGACAGGGTTATCCTTTCGGGAACGAAGGTCAGAGAAATGCTCGGGAAGGGTGAGGTCCCTCCTCCGGAGTTCACCCGGGAGGAAGTGGCCAGGATCCTGATCGATTCCTACGCGAGGAGATGATGGACATTCACATTTTGATAACGGGATTCGTCGTTGGGACGCTCATCGGCCTGACCGGGATGGGAGGGGGTACGATAATGAGCCCCATCCTCATTTTCTTCATGGGAATTAAGCCTTCTATCGCCGTCGGCACGGACCTGATCTTCGCGGCAACTACGAAAACCCTGGGAGCCACGGCACATCACCGGCACAGGACAGTGGATTACCGCATTGTGAAGATACTTCTGTCCGGGTCCCTTCCCGGGGCTCTGGCGGGCATGGGGATACTGCACGTCATGAAGAGTTACGAGTATCTGAATGTCGATTTCGTCATGAAAAGAACCCTCTCCCTGATGATCATTTTCGTCGCTGGCTTCATACTTTTCCGGTTGTTTTTCGCAGGCGACCCATCGGATTGTCTAACGGAAAAACGGTGCAGGAGGTACGATAGAAAGGGATTTCTCGTTATTGTCGGATTCATCGTGGGAGTGCTCGTCTCCATAACGTCCGTGGGGTCCGGGACCCTCATTATTTTCATTTTTTCCACCTTTTACCGCTTCTGCCCGAGGCAGATGGTGGGAACAGATATCATGCACGGGCTCGTTCTCACGGGTTTCGCAGGAATCCTCCACGCTGGCATAGGCCATCTCGACTTCCCCCTGCTTATCAACCTTCTCGCCGGATCCCTTCCGGGAGTGTACCTGGGAAGCCTCCTCTGCCTGCGGATCCCCGAAAAGGCCCTCAAGTTTATTCTGGCAGGGAGCCTCATCGCAGTTGGACTGAAACTTTTCTAGGAGTGATCATGGAACTTACCTATTTGCCAGTCGGCCTCGCCCTCAAGGGAAAAGAGGTCCTGATCGTGGGGGGCGGAAGCGTCGCGGAGCAAAAGGTGAAAAAAGCGCTGGCTTCCGGCGCGAAGGTGACCGTTCTGTCCCCAAGGGTTTCCAGGGAGATAAAAAAACGCGAAGATGAGGGGAGCATAAGGGTTGCGCGGAAGGGGTTCTCGCCCGGCAGCACCCTGATTTCGGCAGATCTCGTGGTGGCAGCCACGTCTTCGAGGGATATCAACGCTTCAGTATCGGAGGCCTGCAGAAGAGCGGGTGTCCCGGTGAACGTGGTAGATGACCCGTCTCTCTCAGACTTTATCTTTCTCGCCGTCTCTTCCTTCGACGGCTTCTTCCTGGCTGTATCATCGGATGGCAGGAACCCGGGAGTCTCGGCCAGGATACGGGAGTTCTTTGATGAGAACAGGGAGGAGATTCAGAAGAGGGTTGTGCGGGGGAAGCGGTACACAGCAGAAAAGAATGGCCTGGGAAAAGTGTACCTCGCGGGAGCGGGTCCCGGCGCGCCCGACCTCTTGACCGTCAGGGCGCTTGCTGCGATCAAGTCCGCTGACGTTATCATAAAGGATTACCTGGTGCCCGGGGAAGTAATCGGGTATTCCGGTACACGAGCGAAGGTCATATCACTCGACAGGAAAGGGGTGGCGGGACATTCGGTGAGGATCGACCGGCAGGATTACGTGAACCGTCTCATGGTCCGTCTGGCAAGGAGCGGCAAGGTGGTGGTGAGGCTCAAAAGCGGTGATCCCTTTGTGTTCGGAAGAGGGGGTGAGGAGATGGAGTATCTCGAGAGCAGGGGTGTAACTGTGGAGGTCATCCCCGGTATTACCGCTGCCATAGGCGCCGCAGCAGAAGCCGGAATTCCCCTTACTCACCGGGACTACTCCTCGTCGGTCCTCTTCATCACGGGGAAGGAAAACCCCGGCAAAGGGGAATGTTCGGTGGACCTGAAATGCCTGCCGGCGGGTGCTACGGTGGTTTCCTACATGTCAGTGGCAAACGTGCAGGCATTGAAAGATAAGTTCTTACGGGATGGTGTACCGGAAGGGACCCCCGCGGCCATCGTGGAGAAAGCATCGTGGCCCGACCAGAGGGTAATTCACACTACCGTCGGCAAGATCGACGAGGCGGTGAGAGATCGGGGGGTAACCGCTCCGGCACTCATCATCGCGGGGAATGCAGTCGCCGTTTCCTCCAGGATAATGAACAGGAAAGGGGAGACGGTCACTCCCGTATTCGGCCAGGATACCGGATAAGGAGAAGAGCATATGAAAAATACATTGAGGGTATACGAAAGCATACAGGACCTCGTGGGTTCCCCCGAAGAACCCACGCCATTGGTGCGGCTGAACCGGGTAAGGGGGAGCAGGGGTCAGATATTTCTGAAGCTCGAATGGCTGAACCCTTTCGGATCGATCAAGGACAGGACGGCGAAGTACCTCCTCCAGGGTCTGAAAGACAGGGGCCTTCTTGCGGGAAAGGAGATCGTGGAACCCACATCGGGGAACACGGGAATAGCCCTCGTTGCAATGGCCAACCTCCTGGGCATACCATGCACCATTACCATTCCTTCCGGGGTTCCCGAGGAGAAGATTACTATACTGAGGGTGCTGGGTGCAAATGTACTACCCACACCGGATGACCTGTGTCCAGTAGATCATCCAAAAGACGGCGCCATCGCACTGGCGAAATCGTTCGTAGAGAGCCCGAGGACGAAAGATGCGTTCATCATGCCAAACCAGTATGAAAACCCCGATAATGTGAAAGCCCATTACGAGACCACCGGCCCCGAGATTTGGAAGCAGACGGAAGGGAGGGTGACCCACTTCTTCGCCGGATACGGGACCTGCGGGACGATCACGGGGGTAGCCAAGTACCTGAAGGAGAAGAACCCTGCGGTGAAAGTGATCGCCATCGAACCCCAGAAGGGGCACAAACTACCGGGACTCAAGAGTTTCGAAGAATCGAAAAAACCGGGGATCCTGGACGAATCCCTGATCGACGATTCCCTTGTAGTAGAAGATGGCCCGGCATACGAAACGACGATGGACCTCATCCGAAAGGAGAGCCTCCTTGTTGGACCTTCTACGGGAGCCATCATCAGGGCCGCGATCGATTTCGGGCTCGATGAGGGAGCCGTAGCCGTCGCGGTGTCACCGGATAACATCTTCAAATACGGCTCCTACTTTGCTGAGGTGGTAAAGGAGGAGGCGGCGGTCAGCCTTTGAGGGAGCAAGCAACTGGCATTGAGAGGAAGATATATGAAAGAAGCGGATTACAAAGAGCTGAAAAAAGGCGGCATGATGAGACAGGCCGAGAAGGGAAAGTTCTCGGTAAGACTGCGTTTGGCAGGTGGAAGGCTCACCGCTGAGGCGATGGGTGTTGTGAAGGATGTGGCGGACAGGTACGGGAGAGGAGAGATTCACCTGACCGCGAGGCAGGGGATCGAGATTCCCTTCATTTCTCAGGATGACCTCTTCAAGGTGAAGAGCGAACTCGCTGCCGGGGGCGTAGAAGTCGGTGTGTGCGGCCCCACGGTGAGGACGGTTACCGCCTGCCAGGGAAGCAAAGTCTGTCCCCTCGGTGTGCTCGATGCCTCCGGACTTGCCAGCGAAGTCGACAGGCTCTTTTACGGGAAGCCTGTACCCACCAAGTTTAAGGTCGGAATCTCCGGATGCGTGAACAACTGCCTGAAGGCTGAGGAGAATGACATTGGTATAAAGGGCGGTATCGAGCCATGCTGGAACAGGGACCTCTGCACGTACTGCGGGGTCTGTGAGGCTGTGTGTCCCGCCGATGCGATAAGAGTCAGAGAGGAAGAAGGCAGGGTTCATATCGATCTGGGAAAGTGCATTTACTGCGGCGATTGTATCAAAGCGTGCCCTTTTCGTGCGATGCAGGAGTCGCGCAGGGGATTTTTCGTGTTTGCAGGAGGAAAGTTCGGCAGGTTCCCGTCTTTAGGGAAAAAGATGGGGGGATTCTTTACCGGTGATTCCGCGGTCATCAGCATCGTTCGCGAATCGATAGAATTCTTTAAAAGCTTCGGGAAACCAAAGGATAGGTTCGGAACTACCATTCAAAGGGTTGGATTCAAGGAATATGAAAAATATGTGCTCGATGCTCTAAAGGAGGAGATGGGTGAAAAAGCTGCTCGACATCACAGGTGACGTGTGCCCCATGACCTTTGTGCGTGTAAAAATGGAAATGGAGAACGTCAAAGAGGGAGAGGTGCTTGAGGTTGTTTTGAAAGAAGATGAGATAAAAAACGTGATGGAATCTGTAAAGACGGAAGGATACGAGGTCCTGAATGTGGAAAGGGGGGATAGTATCTTCCGTCTGTTGCTCGCTCGTTGAAAAAAGACGGAGAAATTTTCATCGAGATGGAATGCCGAAGTTTCTAGCTATGAACTGCGTACTCGCTTGTTTGTAATGCGGATTGCGGATTGCGGAATGAAAAACAGTTAATCATCCCAAAAATCCTTTAACGTTATTTTGAGACGGTATGTAGTGGAAAGTGGCCAATATTTAACAGGAAGGTAAGGGGATGGCCGACAGAGAATTGGATTTCCAGTCCGTCTACGATTCCTTCCATCCCAGGATTAATCGATACCTTACGCGGTTGGTTGGCCAGAGTGAGGCCGACGATTTAACCCAGGAAGTGTTCGTGAAGGTGAGCAGAGGTCTTTCGGATTTTCGGGGAGACGCCAAGCTCTCCACGTGGGTCTACCGCATCGCGACGAACGTCGCTATGGACCGGCTGCGGAGTATGTCTGCCGGACCGGCGATATCGAAGACGTCAGTTTCAGAGGAGGGGAAGGCCTTCGAAGACAGGGATCTGTGGACGGGGGAGAAGAAACCATCCATGGATCGCCAGATGATTCGTGAGGAGATGAGCGAGTGTGTGCACGAATTCATAGACAGGCTTCCGGAGAGCTATCGTGCCGTGGTCTTATTGAGTGAGGTGGAAGGTTTGAAAAACCGGGAGATAGCCGAGGTGCTGGGAATCAGTCTCGATACCGTGAAGATCAGGCTGCACCGCGGCAGGTCGAAGCTGAAGGAAGAGCTCGAGTCCGGGTGCAGCTTTGACCGTGATGAAAAGGACGTACTGGTCTGTGATCGAAAAGAGCCAACCGAGGAATCCAGCTAATTAGGAATTTAACGGGGTCAGTTCCCATTTAACGGGGTCAGTTCCCATATCCTCATATTTTATGCGTGGAAACAGGAAAAACCTGAGAAAATGGGAACTGACCCCGTAGAACGCCCGGAAAAACAATCGCAGCCGGATCATTTTCTGGAACGGGTCAAGAACTATTGCACAATGCTTGATTGGTGGGTCTCAAAAATTATCTCAAAATCCCGGGAAACCTTTTCAAAAGCGGTAAGAACATCCGGATCGAAATGCTCAGGGATACTTCTACTGTTACCTTCCACTATCATTTTAAACGCTGTATCATGATCAAAGGGTTCTTTATAAGGTCGCCTGCTTCTCAGTGCATCGTATTGATCGGCAAGCATAACGATCCTACTCCCGGAGGGGATCTTTTCACCTTTCAACTTCCTAGGATACCCGGAGCCGTCCCATCTCTCGTGATGGTTTAATGCAATCGAAGCCGCCAGGTCTATACCAGGGTATGTCGCCTGCGACAGCATCTTTGCGCCTATCGTTGTATGCGATTGGATTATGCCAAATTCTCCCGGAGTCAGGGGGCCCGGCTTAAGGAGTATATCATCCGGAATTCCCACCTTTCCGATGTCGTGTAGAGTACTTGCGAAGGTGATAGTTTCAACAAATTCCTCAGGCATCCCCAAAGCTTCCGCAATTCTCCTGGAATAAAGGCCAATTCTCCGGATATGGTCTCCCGTATAGGTATCCCGGTATTCGGCAATCGAGGCAAGTGTCTGAACCATCTCTCGACTGGCATTTTTAAGGGTCGTTAATACCTCTGTCAGTCTGCGGGTTCTTTCCCGGACTGTCTCCTCGAGTTCGCCCCGATAGCGCTTCTCTGATTCGACATTGCGGTGATATTTAAGGGCTTTTTCCAGAGCATCGATGAGGTCTTCCGGTTTGTAGGGTTTCTGGATAAAATCGAATGCTTTTCTTTTGATTGCGGTGATTGCGTTATCCAGGTCGGCATAACCCGTGATGAGCAGCACGGGAAGCTCGGGATTGTATTCATGGATCATATCTAAAAGATCCAATCCCGAAATACCGGGCATGTTTATATCGGTGATCACTGCCTCGATGTTGTTCATTGTCAGTTTTTCCATCGCATCATATCCATCCAAACTTGCCTCAACGGAAAAACCATGTATGGTGAGAATGGATGATAATGACTCGAGCACATCCGGTTCGTCGTCAACGACGAGTATCCTTCCTTTCTGGTCAATATCAGCTAGCATAGTCGTATGACCTCACCTCTCATAGTCATACTTCTCGATCAACGGTACTTATCGGAAGGATTCGTCGGAAAATGAAGACTGTTCACTAATTGAAAATCATTATAAATAACAGAAAAACCACAATTCCACGGGGTCAGTTCCCATATCCTCATATTTTATTCGTGGGAGGCGCAAAAACCTGAGAAAATGGGAACTGACCCCGCTGTAAACCTGTCTTTTCGATGCCGTTATACCGTCGGCTTGATATTCTGGTTCAGGCGGAAGAGGTTCTGCGGGTCGTACTTGTTCTTGATCTCGACCAGTCGTTTATATTTCTCTTCACCGTAGATAGCCATGGCCTGATCCTCCGCCTCAAAGTTGGCAAATCGTGCTCCCGTCGCGTACGGAGCCAGTGCGTCCCAGGTCCCCCTCACCCATGCGATGTTTGTTTCTGTGGTGGACGGGTCCGCCCACGAACCGTTCACATTCATCACATACGGAGCCTGCCGGTTTGGATATGCTGTGCTGTTCTCCCCGACCCGGGAAACGGCTCCGCCAAGATGCACGGTTGCCAGGATCGACATGGGCGATGTGATTGCGGCGCCCCGTTTCACAATGGTATCGAGTGCTTCATCCGACAGTTCGTTGAAGTAGTGGGACTTCCAGTAGTAATAGCCACCCGGAGGCTGGCCTGCGTCAAACATCGCCTGGTGAACAACGAACGGCTTTGGAATTAACACATCGGCAATCGGCTCACCCCACTCCTTGATCGGGCGGAGGACTTCCGTGCCCTCATCGGGAGGGCCCGCGTAGCAGGCAATCATCGCTGCAATGGGGGTACCGTGGAACTCTTTGGGGACAAATGGCGCAGGCGGGGCAATCCGCACCAGGGCAAAGGCGGTGACCTCGTCCGGTGCCGACGCCGTGAACTCGCGGTAAAAAGCAAGCAGCTCCCTGGCACGGTCTATGGGGTGCATGACGATTCCCGCCAGTGCCGTGGGACCGAACTGCCGGCATCGGAACTCGAATGAAGTGACGACGCCGAAGTTCCCGCCTCCCCCGCGGATCGCCCAGAACAGATCGTCGTTCTCCTCCTTGCTGGCCTTCAGGAGCTTCCCGCTGGCAGTTACGATATCGGCCGAGATAAGGTTATCGATGGTAAGCCCCCAGGCTCGATGAAGCCAGCCGAGACCGCCGCCGAGGGTGAGACCCGCAACTCCCGTGTCGGTGACGATTCCTGCCGGAACGACGAGTCCGAAGGTTTGAGCCTCGTGGTCGAGCTCCCCGAGCCTGACGCCTGGTTCAACCCGGGCGGTAAATGTCTGTGGGTCAACCCGGACCGACTTCATCCCGGAGAGGTCGATGACCAGTCCGCCGTCGCATATCGCATTGCCCGATACGTTGTGCCCCCCTCCCCGCACGGCGGTGAGAATACTGTTCTCTCTGGCGAAGTTGACAGAAGCGATCACATCGGCAGTGCCGGCACAGCGGACGATGAGTGAAGGCCGGCGATCGATCATGGCGTTCCATATTTTGCGGGCCTCATCGTAACCGTCGTCTCCCGGGCAGAGCAATTTGCCGCGTAAACGTGATTTGAATTCTTCCACCGCTCTTTCTTCGAGGACAGTTTCTTCTCCCGTTAACCGGGTAACTTTTAAGCCTGACATATCTTACCCTCCTCTTTGCCTTTTAGGAGCTTACAGCCACAAGTTGTCGCTGGTTCCACGGGGTCAGTTCCCATATCCTCATATTTCTTGCTGGAGTGGACGGAAAAATTTGAGAAAATGGGAACTGACCCCTGAAAACAGCTAAAAAGGAAATGAGTGTCTCCTTCCTTATCAACTTCCATTTTTAAAGCATTTTGGCTATGGAATGCTTTTCATCAGGCGACGTTCCAGGTGATAGGTTAAAAAGACAGGTCAGGCCGTCGAACTGAAAGGAATTCTCTGTCCTAGCTTGAAGGGTTGACAGTGTGGGACGATGAAACAGCATTTCGGATTGTTTCTTTTACTGTAATTCAATCCCGCTGCACGGTCAAGGTAATATGCTGATTACTGCAATTTTATAAGGATTAGCAAGGTTCTGATTGGCACTTCAACGGGGTCAGTTCCCATATCCTCATATTTTATTCGTGGGAGGCGCAAAAACCTGAGAAAATGGGAACTGACCCCCGGAATGGAGGTTTAGGGTTCATTGACCAGCAGGTACCCTTTGACCCGGTATGCGCCTTTAAAGTAGCCATACGGTCCCCGGAGGTCGAATTCGATGGGGGCGCGAAAGTAGTCGTTGCCATGCAGTTGCACGGTATAAAAAGCGGTGCCTACTAGGTCGTCCGGATCCCAGCTGAGCGGGTTATACCAGAGAAAGGCGTCTTGGAAGATTTCGGCGATCCTGTTTCGTATGTCCTTTGTGAGTTGCGCGAGATCTTCTTCGGAAGGGTCACCGAAGTCGAGGGCCCGGACTTTTTCGCCGATAAAATTGTTCAGGATCGAACCGACTTCCCGGTATGCCTCGACAACTTTTTCATTCGGCGTGTAGTCCTGCTCCCACACCACCACGAGGACTCCGAACTGGAATCGCCCTAAAAAGGGGTTGAATTGGTTGAAAATCCTTCCTGTGCCCGCCCGAATGGGGATTGCGTAGCCTTGATCCACGTTTCCCCGGGTTATATTGCCGTGCCCCGGGGACTCTATGGGTAGAACGAATCGGTCATTGTTGATGGTATCCGTGTCGATGACGATACCGTAAACCCAGAGGTATGGTTCGTCGTTACTCAGTTCGTTTTCCTGGAGAACACGGAAAGTCAGCAGATTGACACTGCCGGACACGGACAGTGCAGTCCTCGGAAAAAAGAGCAGCACGACCATGGTGAAGAGAAAAAATTGCTTTTTCACCCCGCATTTCCCCCGGCGATCTGCTATCGCCATACCGGGGTCAGTTCCCATATCCTCATATTTGATACATGAGAGGCCGAAAAAACCTGAGAAAATGGGAACTGACCCCATGGTTGGATTCTAGTCTGCATTGGTGGCCCTTCCGCAGAGTTCGGTGATTTCAGCGAGTTCCTCGGCCAGGTTTGCATCGAGCTGCCCGGGCAAGAGCCGCCACACCCAGTTCCCCTGCGTCGTGGCGGGCGTGTTGAGCCTCGACTCCCCGCCGAGGCCCAGGACGTCCTGCATGGGGACAATGGAAATGTCCGCCACGGACATCATGGCGAGGCGGATGAATTCACGGTGGACCGATTCCTCGGTTACATCCCTGCCCAGATATTCCCGCACCCTTTCCTTCTGCGCTTCCGTCGCCTCTTGCGCGAACCAGCCCCGCACCGTGTTGTTGTCGTGGGTCCCCGTCGTGGACAGGCAGTTTTTCACGTGGTTGTGGGGGAGGTAGGGGCTGTGGGGGAAGTCGTCACCGAAGGCAAAGAGCAGAACGCGCATGCCGGGAAAATCGTAGCGCGCGAGAAGCTCCCGCACGTCCCGGGTGATGGTGCCCAGGTCCTCGGCGATGATGGGAAGATCGGGAAAGTGGCGAAGGAGCGTGTTGAAGAGGTCCTCCCCCGGGCCGTCAACCCAGCGTCCATTCACTGCCGTTTCCTCTCCCGCAGGAACCTCCCAGTAGGCCACCAGGCCCCGGAAGTGGTCGATCCGGACGATGTCAAAGCTCTCCAGCTTGATGCGCATCCTCCTGACCCACCATTCGTATCCGGTATCCCTCATCACCTCCCACCGGTACAGGGGGTTGCCCCAGAGCTGCCCCGTTTCGCTGAAGTAATCGGGGGGGACCCCGGCTTTTGCGGCGGGCCGGCGCTCGAAATCGAGCTTGAAGAGCTCCGGGTTTTTCCAGACGTCGGCGCTGTCGTGGTTGATATAGATGGGGATGTCTCCGACGATCTCGATTTCCCGCTCGTTGAAGTACCGCTTTACCCGCCCCCACTGGTCGAAGAAGAGGAACTGGAGGAACTTCTCCATCTCAATTTTTTCGCCGAACTGGGCAGAAAATCCCGCGAGCGCTTCCGGCTCCCGGTTTGCTATGTCCGGGGGCCACTCGTTCCAGGGGCGACTGCCGAAATGCTTCCTGATGGAGACAAAGAGAGCGAAAACGTCCAGCCAATCGGCGTTTTTCTCCGAGAATTCGTGAAACTCTCTTTCCATCAGGCGTGTCTCCTGAAAGCGGCTCCAGGCTCTCTGAAAGAGCCCGTCTTTGAACGGATACGTGCCCGCATAGTCGACTTTTGCGCTGTTTACCGGTGAGACGGAGCCGATATCGGTTTCATCGAGGAATCCGTCCTGGACCATGACCTCCGGGCTGAGCAGGTATATGTTTCCCGCGAAGGCGGAGAGGCCGCTGTAGGGGGAGCTTCCCCAGGCGGGATTCGGCAGAGTCAGGGGAAGGATCTGCCAGTAGCGCTGTTTCGCCTGGAAGAGGAAATCGGCGAACCGAAGCGCCCCGGGGCCCATGTCACCGATACCGAAGGCCGATGGGAGGGATGAAAGGGGGATCTGTATTCCGCTGCCTCTTTTCATCACGCCTGCCCCCCTCTGGAAATGAGCAGCGCTGCGGGAAAGTGGGAGAGCACGTCCCCGACGTACGGGGCCGTTCCGCCCTCGATGATCCGCCCGGTGATGGCGTCTTCGAAGGTTCGGGGGAACCCATCCGGAAGCAGGAACGATGTATCGCCCCAGACCTCCCGCCCGTGGGGGAGGCTATTTTCCCCTGTAAGGGCCGTGAGAAATCGGGGGGCGACCGTCACCGAGAAGGAGTCGCCGGCGGACCGGGCAAAGGCGACCAGGTGGTCCTCAAAATCACCCGCCGTGTCGAGCCTGGTGTAGCCGCCATCCCTGAAGAGGGCCTCGTTCTCCCTCCTGGCGCGCAGAGCCCGGTAAATGAGGAAGAGCTTTATCCTCCCGTCCTCCATGGAATGGGTCAATTCCTCTATCAGCCCCGAAAGATCGTCCCTTTCCCGGGACCTGATTTCTGCCAGGTAGCCGATCCTCTTCTCGAAGTCGACGGGGCGGCGGTTGTCGGGATCGACGAGATGAAGCTCCCACAGCTCCGAGCCCTGGTAGAAGTCGGGAACGCCGGGCGAAGTGATCTTGATGAGGGTCTGGGAAAGGGAGTTGAACATTCCGCAGTACGCCACCTTTTTCTGGAATTCCGCCATGCGCTCCATAAACCTGCTTTTGTCAGAGGGCGCCAGGACCGCGTCGACGAAGGCGAGGAAGTTTTCCTCATACTCCAAATCGGGTTTCAGCCAGGCCGTGTGAATTTTCGCCTCCCGCACCGCCTTTATGAGGTACTCCTTCAGCCGCATAACGAAGCGGGGATATTCCTCCTCTTCGGAGGGAAGGGCGCCCACGACGGTCTGGTAGAGGAAATACTCATCGTTTTTGTCGGGGACCCTGATATCGCCCGCCCTCTTTTTTTTCCACCGGTTCAGCCTTGCCCACTTTTTAACGGCACCCTCCCACTCCCGGGGGATCTCGGAGAGGACGTTTATCCTGGAGCGCACGTCCTCTCCCCTTTTCGTGTCGTGCGTCGATGTGGCGTTCATGGAGTGAGGCCAGAAAGCCATCCGTTTTTCGAGGAAGCGATGAAAATCGTCTCGCCTGGTGCCGAACGTATCGGGAGCCCCACCCACTTCGTTGAGGGAAAGCAGCCTGTTGTAGACGTACAGGAGCGTGTCCTCGAATCCCTTGGCCATCAGCGGGCCGGTAAACTGCTGAAATCGCATGATAAAGTGAATCCACTCCTCCCTCTCCTCGGCCTGGAGGTGATCTGCCCCCTCGAGGAGTAAAAAGCGCTCTATCAGTTTGAGTTCGTTCAGGTAGGCGGAGTTTCTCGCGATCGCATTTTTCACCGCCAGCTGAACGCGTTTTCGATCCTCTCCGGACAGCGTTCCTGAGTGCAGGTACGTTCGGTACACGGGGAAGAAGGCCATCACCTCCAGGATGGCTCTCTTCAGCCCGTAGAGGGTGATATCGCTGCCGTAGCGGTACCTGCCCGAAACACTCTTTAAGAGGTGGGCAAGGTTGTCCACGTCGCCCGCCATGTGCCTTTCCAGGATGAGCTTTTTCTTCTCGTAGAGGAGCTCGTCGTAAGGCGCGCGCACCCCGGCGAAGCGGGAGTAGATCCGGCTGAACTCGGGCCCGCTCTCCACCCTGCAGAACAGGCCGTTTACCGCGTTGAGGTAATCGTAACCCGTCGTCCCCTCCACCGGCCAGGAGGGGGGGAGGCTCTCGCCCGGCTCCAGGATCTTCTCGACCACCAGGTAGGCATCACCGATGTGGCCCCGGACCTTTTGCAGGTATGCCGCCGGGTCGTACAGTCCGTCGATGTGGTCTATCCTCAGCCCGGATACGGTCCCCTCTCCGGTGAGTTTGAACATAAGGGCATGGGTCCGGTGGAAGACCTTTTCATCCTCCACCCTCACGGAAATCAGGTCGTTTATGTTGAAGAAGCGCCGGTAATTTATCTCTTCCGTGGCGACTTTCCAGAAGGAGAGGCGGAAGTGCTGCTCGGACAGGAGCCGGTCCAGGGGGGTGAAGCTTTCCGGCTTCCCCTTTTCCCCGGCGTAGGCGCGAAGGAGCCCGTCGATATGCTCCCTGATCCTGCCGCTTCGGGAGTAGAGGCTCCAGAGACCCTCCTTGATGGAGACGGCCTCCTCGTCGACCACCTCCTTTCCCGGGTCTGCCGCCACCGAGCGCATGAGCTCCGCCAGCTCGAGATACTCGCTCCAGGCTCCGTCATCCCCATCCGGGTTCTCTCCGGGAGGGTGGGGATTCCGTGAGAAGACGTGGGCGTACGACTCGATGCGCAGGGGAAAAGCGTGGTCGTGGTAGCGGATGGAGAGACCCGACTCGCCGAAAGCCAGGAGGATCTCCCCGTCTTCCAGACACTCGCTGTAGAACCTCCCCAGGAAAGGGGCGAGGATCCTCCCCCTGATGCTCTGGTACGGGTGGTCCCAGACAACGTCGAAGCAGTCCGCGTATCGCGACCGCTTGCCCTTCTCCAGCAGGTCGGCGAGCATCGGGTTTTCGCCGTGGAAGGCCATGTGGTTGGGGATGAAATCCTGAAGCCACGAAAGCCCGTTTCTCTTCACCCAGCCGACCAGTTCGGCAAAATCCCCCGGGTCTCCCAGTTCCGGGTTTACCCGGTTCTGATCCACCACGTCGTACCCGTGGGTGCTCCCCTTCCCGGCCCTGAAGATGGGTGAGGCGTAGAGATGGGAGATCCCGAGAGAACCCAGGTAGGGAACGATCCTGCGGGCATCCCCGAAGGTGAAGGAGGGGGAAAACTGGATCCGGTAGGTTGCAGCGGGAACGTGCATCACTCGACTCTCACGCCGAAGTGCCGCCCCAGGGAGCGAAAGTGCTCGACCCATTCGGCGGCGGCCTCATCACCGGAATCGCTTCCAGCAGCCATCTTCTTGAAGATGCGCTTTCCGATGGAGAAGTATATGTTCTGCGATTCCCATAGGTCCAGTTCGAGCTCGAGGCCGCCCAAAATTTCCAGGATTTCGTCGAGCTTCCCCAGGTGGGCCGTGTCCTGCGGACTCTGGAGCAGCTCCTCCATGAGCGCGTGTATCCTCCTGTTGGTCACGAAGGAGAGGATGGTCTTGTCGAGCTCGAAATTCCAGCGCTTCACCTCGTCCACGAGCTTCCGCAGGCGATCGGCATCGATCTCTGCGCTTTCGATTACCCTGCGGAGGTCCAGGTTGAGTATGTATTCCACGGGGGTGGATAGCGCCTTGGGGACGGGGATGTGCAGATCCTTCATCACCTGCAGAATGGGGTAGCGGAACTCGTAGATCTGGCGGAACGATACCTCCACGTCCTCGAGTGTCGACGCCAGGAGCAGGTCGAGGACCTTCTGCTGTTCGTCCTTGAAGAGGTGCCAGAGGGAGTAGTGCTCGGCGCCGAAGTGCTTCTCGATCAGCCGGAGAAGGGCCGGCACATCGCTTCTTGAAAACGCCTCCCGGATCTCCCGCTGCATGTAGGCGAAGGCCTCGTCGCCGGGCGACGGGTTCACCCCTCCGAAGAGATTGTGGTCCCCCAGGTGCACCACGGCGAAGCTGAACATGGCCTCCTCCCAGGTGATCTCGGAAAATACCCGGGACTTCCCCATGACGAGCTTCATTCTCCCCGCCTCCTGGAAATCGTAGGCCTCGCTGCGGTTGCGGAAGCAGCAGATCCGCAAATCCTCGGGATAGTCCTCGAAAACGGAGGAGACGGCGTAGTGGGCCCCCACGCGGATGAGATCCGCGACGGCGGGCTTCACGAGAGACTCCACCACGTTCGCCCCATCCTTGAACTTCGGGATGTTGCTCGGCGCGCGCTCGAGGATTTCCAGGAACGAGGGCTGGTGGTCGGCACCGCTCACCTCTTTTGCCAGCTGAAGCGCCCTGAAGGCGTACTGCAGGACCTGAACCGCCTCGGTGCCGGAGATGTCATCGAAGAACCACCCGCAGCTCGTGTACATGAGCATGGCGTGCCGCTGCATCTCCAGGATCTTCAAAAGGTGCACCCTGTCTTCCCGGGATACGGCTCCCTTGAGGTGGCCTGCAAAGAAGCGCTCCACGTTTTCTTCAGATCGGTCGTTGATCACCTCTATGTAGGCATCCCGCGCGGCCCAGGGGTCTTTCAAAAGGCGCTCGGCTTTCCCCTCGTAGAGGGGAACCAGGGTGTCCCGGAGCCAGTCGAAGGCCTCCCGGAGAGGCCCCCGCCATTGCTGGTTCCAGCCGGGGTGCATCCCCGAGCTGCACCCGCAGTCGCTTATCCACCTCTTGATCCCGTGAGCGCAGCTCCAGGAGGTGTTTTCATGGATCTCCACTTCGTGGGCGGGAGGATGCTTCTCGAGGAACTCCCCGAAAATGGTGATGTTGGCAAGCCCGCTGGTCGCAATGTGATAGAGGCAATATGCCAGGGCCATGTCCCCGTAGCGCTGGTGGTGACCGTAGGTCTCTCCGTCGGCGGCGATGTGGACGATCTGGGGAGAATCGTTCCCTGCCACGAAGGCGCCCCCCAGCCTCCCCGCAAAATGCTCCCCGCTCGAGAGCAGGTCGCCGAAGGCAACATCCCGGGATATGGGGCCGTCGTAGAAGAAGAGGGTCATCGATTTACCCGAAGGGAGGCTGCAGCGGTAGGGAAGCTTCGGGTCGATGCGTGAGCCATCCACGTCGACCCATTTCTTCTCGTCAAGCTTCCGTACCCGCCGGGCCTGGTGGGGTGCCAGGATGGAAAAGGTTATTCCCTCCCCGGCCATTATGTCCAGTGTCTCGAGATCGACGGCCGTCTCCGGAAGCCACATCCCCTCGGGCTTCCTCCCGAAGCGGTGCGTGAAATCCCGTATCCCCCAGCGGACCTGCGTCCTCTTGTCCCGGGTGCTGGCGAGGGGCATGATCATGTGGTTGTAGGGCTGTGCGATGGCGGACCCGTGCCCGGAAAACGTCCTGCGGCTCGTGCGGTCGGCCTCGAGGATAGCATCGTAGACATCTGGCTTTTTTTCCTCCATCCAGGAGAGGAGGGTGGGGCCGAAATTGAAGCTTATCTTCGAAAAGTTGTTGGCGATGTCGACGATTCTTTTCTCGCCGTCCAGGATTCGGGAAGCCGTGTTGGGTGCGTAGCACTCGTCCGTTATCCTCTCGTTCCAGTCGTGGTAGGGATACGCGGCATCCTGTATCTCCACCTCCTCGAGCCACGGGTTCTCCCGCGGGGGCTGGTAAAAGTGACCGTGGATGCACACGAAGCGCTTCATGTCTTCACTCCTTTCCCGTAGAGGGCGAAGCAAAGCGGCGGGACGACGACTTCCCGGCTTCCCCCCAACCGTTCGGGGAGCATAGACCCGGGTCCCAGCCACCGCTCATTAGATGAGTCGATCAGCCTGTACAATTCAGCGCCGTTCGCAGAAACCGTCACCCTTTCGTCGCTTCCGCCGAAGTTCATGACCGCTATCGCCTCCGTGCCTTCGTACCACCTGCGCATGGTGATGATCTTTTTCCCCTCCGGGGCGTTTACGTCGAGGCTCCTGTTATCGAGGTTCGAGAGCACCGGCAGCAGCTGCCTGAGGGATATGAGCTCCCGGTAGAAGGAGAGGAGCACGCCGTGCCTGCCATCCAATCTCTTTTCCCACTTCAGCTTGGAGGCGGAAAATGTCTGCGGGTCCTGGGGATCCGGCGGCTTTCCCTTCCAGAGGAAGGCCTGGAAATCCTTTTTTCTTCCTCTTCTCACCGCATCGGCAAGGTCCGGGTCAAGATGGCTGGTGAAGTAGAGAAAGGGGGACTCTTCCCCGTACTCCTCCCCCATGAAAAGGAGCGGGATGTAGGGAGAGAGGATCACGCAGCCGGCGGCGAGCTTGAGACCCTCGAAGGATGCGAGGGTGCTGAGCCGCTCCCCGAGCATCCGGTTTCCCACCTGGTCGTGATTTTGCGAAAACACGATGAACTGCCGGGCCGGCCTGTCGGCCGACGAGCTCCCGAAGTGCCTGCGCCGGTAAGGCGAATAGTTCCAGGAGTAGACGAAGCCCTCCCGGTAGGCCTTTTCGAGATGATCGATGCTTCCGAAATCGAGGTAGTATCCCGTCCTTTCCCCGGTGAGCAAAGTATGGACTGTGTGGTGGAAATCGTCCAGCCACTGGGCATCGATCCCGTATCCCCCCTCATCGGCCGGCCGGATCACGCGAGCGTCGTTCAGATCGCTCTCTGCTATCAGGTAGAATTTCCTGCCCCTTTCTTTCGAAAAGGCCTTCACCCTTTCGGCCAGCTCCTTGAGAAATGGCTTTGCGCTCGTGTCCAGGATGCCGTGGATCGCGTCGAGCCTGAGTGCGTCGATGTGGTAGAGGTCGAACCAGTGGAGGGCGTTTTCGATAAAGTAGCTCCGCACGCCGTCTGCGTGGGGACCGTCGAAGTTTATCGCCTCCCCCCAGGGGGTTTTGTACTTCCCGGCAAAGTAGGGGGCAAACAGGCCCAGGTAGTTGCCCTCGGGGCCGAGATGGTTGTAGATCACGTCGAGTATGACGGCGATGCCGTTTTCGTGGCAGGCGTTAACGAGCCTCTTGAGCCCGTCGGGCCCGCCGTAGGAGTTCTGGACCGAATAGGGGTAGGCGACGTCGTACCCCCAGTTCCGCTTCCCCGGGAACTGGCCGACGGGCATGATCTCGAGGGCGTTTACCCCGAGATCGCAAAGAGCGGCGAGCCGCGGAATCACGGAATCAAAGGTTCCCTCTTCGGTGAACGTACCCGTGTGCAGCTCGTACATGATCATCTGCTCGAGGGGAACCCCCCTCCAGTCTCCGTCCTGCCAGGAGAAGCTATCGTGGTCCACCACCTCGGATGGCCCGTGAACTCCCCCCGGCTGGAAATGGGATGCCGGGTCGGGGCGCTCCGCTGACCCGTTTATCACGTAATAGTAGCGCGAACCCGGAGGTACGTCGCCAAGGACAGCGCGGAAGTAGCCGTCCTCTCCCTTCTCCATCTGCACCCGCCGGTCGCCGGGAGACACGAGTCTTACGTGAGCGCTCTCAAGGAGAGGCCCCCAGAGCACGAAGGAACACCTGCCATCTCCGAGATACCGTGCACCGACCATCATGGAACTTCCTCCCCTTTACCTGTCACCTGCCCTCTCACGCCCCGTGTGGGCACGCTGTTTCGCGCTGATGGTGCTCCTGTCAATAGTATAAAGAGCCCGATCGACTCACCGGGATAGAAGGGTTCCTTCTTCCCTCCAAAAAAGGTTGGCAGTGCGGAAAAGCCAGTTTTTCTCTAAATATTTATACAATAAGTATAAGAAAGCCCGGCTGAAAGATCAAGAAAGCGCGCTGGTTCCGGTCGGATTGTCCCATTCGGAGATCCGCATTCCGAATTACCAATCCACGATGGAAAAAGCCACCAATCATTGGATTGGTGGCTCCATCCTATCCGAAGATCCGCCCGTTTCTCTCTTCAATGAATCACGTAAAAGAAATTGGAGAGCTCGGGGTCTGCTATGGTTTTTAAGCTACTTTTCCTTCGATTTCATTTTTTCGGCCAGTTTCCACGTTCCCGTTCCTCTCGCGCACGATTGGAACGTTCCTTTTACTATCGGTTTGGCCTTCGTGAGGGTTTTGCTCTTACCTCCGCCTGTGATGCCCTCGTACTTTCCAGTACCGCCTATATAGGTAAACGTGCTCTCATCGTTGATTTTGGTGTACTCATAGTCCCTGGTTCCCTCAGAATCCATGAATTTGCAATAACCGTTTGAGGTTTTTTCCCCACCCAGGATCTTGAGTACGCCGACACAATGCATGGTTGCAGCGCCGGCAAAATCTTCTCCTTTATTGTCCCAACTGATGCCTTTCATATCGAAGCTGAAGGTTTTCACACCTTTCTCTAGAGAAACCGGCGTGAGTGTCGCAGACCCGCATGCGAACCTGTCGAATTGTACCTCTTCGGCTTTTACAATGTGCACAGCAAAAAACAAGACAAGAGAGAATGATACCAGGACGAACAGAATGCATGATTTTCTCATGATCTCCCTCCCCCCCTTTGAACGCAAAAAGGTTCACGGCGAAAAAAAACTTCCCTCTCAACACCCCCTTTCCGTGGGTATTTCCCGACCCGTGCGTTTTGCGCAGGTGAGGTTCATGATGTGAATTGAAAGGGCCCGCTCCTGGGAAATAAGCGCAGACTCAGCCACTCGTTTTTCTACAAAAAAGTTTAAACGGGAGCCAATGGGGAACTATATCTTTCTGCGCGCCGATGTCATTCGTGAAGGATGAAGTTGACCCGCATGTCTACCCGGTACTCTTTGATCTGTCCCTCTTTGACGACTACCTTCTGCTCTTCCACCCATGCCCCGGTGATTCCTTCGAGTGTCTTTGCTGCCCGGGCCAGGCCGGTCTTGATCGCGTCATCGAAGCTTTTGGTTGATGATGAGGTGATCTCGACAATTTTTGCGACAGCCATGGTAATCTCCTTTCTTTCTCGTTTCTCGTATCAAGAAGATTAACTGCTGCAAAAATTCTGTGTCTGGGAATTGACTGCTAAAAGTCTTCACTTAGATTATATGAGAATTCGGCAATACATTGCAATTATTATATCGGGTTCGTTCGGTCACAATATTTGATCTTCAGGGATAGAAGCTCCCGGAAAGCGAATAACCATAACGTCGCAAATTACGCTGACCGGCAATGCTGATCCATGGTAAGATTAACACTGATTACTGATACGATGAGGTTCCCATAGAACATTCCGCTTGCAAGCCGTGTAACAAATAGCTTTACATAGCAGTAGAATTGTCTGGTTGACATTTTACAGGCTGTAAAATAAAATATCAGGAAAAACTTCGGGAGTTGACATGAGTGAAAACGGAACAGACATCGGGAAAGACAGACGCAAAGCCTTGGCCGAATCGGAAGCCGGGAGCCGCGGTGGGAAGAAGGGTATCTTTCTGGCCGTTCTCGTTGCAAGCCTTGTCATGGCGGGGGCAGGTTTTTACATGGCAAAGCCCAGGAAGCCCGCGACGGTGAGCAAGGAGAGCGCGGCTGCGGCGGGGGCAGAGGTGATATCGATCCCCCTGGCCGAGATAAGCGCTGCGGCGAAGTTCTACGAGGCCAAGGTGGGTGGAGTTTCCGTGCGCTTTTTCATCATGACCGGCAGCGATGGCGTGGTCAGGAGCGCTCTCGACGCCTGTGACACCTGCGCCCACACGTTGAAGGGCTACCGGCAGGAGGGGGACAACATGGTGTGCAACAACTGCGACCAGAAGTTTCCCTCGTCGAAGATCAACCTTGTCCGGGGAGGGTGCAACCCGATTCCCCTGGACAACACGCTGGATGGAGATCACCTGAAGATCAGGGTTGCGGATATACAGAGCGCAGTTCGCTATTTCAACTTCAGGAGATAGGGCCCTGATGGGGATCGCCGGCATTTCACTGAAAAATCTCTTCAGGAGAAAGGTCAAGTCTTTCTTCGTCCTTTTCGTCGTCTTCATCATATCGGGGTCCATCGTGGCGTTCACCTCCGTCTCCACCTCCCTGGAAAAGGACATAGCCGACAAGCTCGACCGGTTCGGGGCAAATATCCTCGTGGTTCCCGAGGTCGATGCGCTGACGATTCGATACGGCGACATGGTGCTCGGATCTACCAGCGTGTCGGGCGAATCGATCAGCTACGCCGACAGGGAGAAGATCCTGTCGATCCCCCTGAAGGAGAGAATAGCGTCGCTGCTCCCCGTCTACTATGCATCCGCAAAAACCGACGGAAGGGAGATCACCTTCATGGGGACCGATCTCATGGAGCTGGCAAAGATGAAGCCCTGGTGGTCTTTCCGACCCGATGAGGGGGGCGGGAAAGCGGTGTGGCTCGGCTCCGAAGTGTCTCGGATACTGGGAAAGAAAGCCGGGGACCGGGTGTCGGTACAGGGTGCCCCGGTAAACGTTGGCGGCGTGATTCCCCCGACGGGGGACAAAGAGGACTACATGATCGTCGCCGGAATCCGTGATCTCTGGAGGTGGAGCGGCACGGAGAACAGGGTCTCGGCGTTTGAGGTGAGCGCCCTCTGCAAGGACTGTCCCGTGGAGGATATCGTCTCACAGATATCCGGCGCCCTGCCGGGTGCCAGGGTGACATCGATCAGAAGGGTGGTCGAAACCAGGGAGAACACGGTGAATCAGCTCAAGAAGTTTGCCCTCGCGGTGGCGGTGATCATCGCCATAATCGGCGCGATGGTCATATCGGTCTCCATTTCGGCGTCGGTTGCGGAGAGGACCAAGGAGATCGGGATCATGAGGGCGATAGGATTCAGGAGATCCTGGATCCTGAACATCGTGCTGCTGGAAGCGGGAATTTTGAGCTTTCTCGGTGCCCTTCTCGGGTCCCTCAGCGGGGTTTTCAGCGTCTACTTCATCGCCCCCGCCTTTGACCTGGAGAGAGTGGTCATTCCGCAAGTGGCGGTGATGATCGCCGTGGGCGCGGGGATACTCATGGGGCTGTCGGCATCCTTTCGGCCCGCGATCAAGGCCTCACGGCTCGACCCCGTCGAGGCGTTTCGGAACGAATAGGAGAAACTATGGAAAACCATTTGATATCTGCGGATAACGTTGGCCTCGTCCTGGGAAGCGGAGACGGCAGGGCAGAGATCCTCAAGGGTATCTCCCTGACCGTCGGAAAGGGGGAGTTCCTCTCCATCATGGGCCCCTCGGGTGCGGGAAAGAGCTCTCTCATGAACATTATAGGCGGTTTGCAGACCCCCACTTCGGGACGGGTCTTCGTGGATAATTTCGATATATACGCCCTGGATACCGAGAAGAGGGCCGATTTCAGGCGGTTGTACCTTGGATTCGTGTTTCAGTCGTTCCACCTCTTTCCCTACCTGACGGTGATGGAAAACATCATGCTTCCGATGGTCAAGGATGACCTGTCCCGGAAGGACAAGGAGGAGATCGGCGTCTCCCTGCTCGGCAAGGTTGGCCTGTTGGGCAAGGAGCGAAGGTTTCCATCGCAGCTGTCAGGGGGGGAGGCACAGCGGGTGGCTGTCGCCCGGGCCCTGTTCAACAATCCGCTCATCATCCTCGCCGATGAACCCACGGGGAATCTCGATACGAAAAACGGGATGGCCATTCTCGATCTGTTCTCCCACGTAAACGAGGATGGCAAGACGATCATCATGATCACCCACTCCCGGGAATATGCCCAGCGGGCACACAGGGTCGTGGAGATGTGTGACGGCTCGCTGGGGGGAAGCCTGCTCATCCCCGCCAACGCCTCACCCCTCGTCTGACCATATTTTCCACCCACATAATACCTTACGCGATATACCGGGTCCGCCCTGTCCCCCGCCGCCCCCTGTCGACGGGACGATTCTCAGGATAAAGCCACTCCTTTCCCCGCCTCCCAGGCAGTGCGCAAAAAAAACCTTGACAAACATTTTCAGAAATATTAGTATAGTCAGCAAATTCAGAATTATCAGTATAATTGTCGGTCGTGAGCACTTCTCTTTGGTCGGGAGGTAATAAAATGACGCGGAAAGAAAAATCGGATCCGGGGGTTTCTGCCTGTGCGCCGAGCTGCTGCAGGGTGGAGTCCCTCGTCACTGTCGACGAGCGCGGCCAGATGGTTCTTCCGAAGGAAATCCGGGACAAGGCCAACATCAAGCCGGGAGACAAGCTGGCGGTGATCAGCTGGGAGAAAAATGGGGAGATATCCTGCATATCCCTGATAAGAGCGGAGGAATTCGCCGGCATGGTAAGAGAGCTCCTCGGTCCGATGATGGGAGAGGTACTGGGCAACGAGACGGTGAAGAATGAATAAGGAGGAAAAGATGAGAGAAGAAGAGGTAAAAAAAATCATCAGGGAAAAGTACGGAAAAATAGCCAATCAGAGCAGCTCGTGCTGTGAACAGGTTTCCCGTTGTGGGTCGAGCGGGGATGCAGCCCGGGATATCGGGAAAGAGATCGGGTACTCCGAGGAAGAGCTCAATGCGGCCCCCGCGGGTGCAAACCTGGGTCTTGGATGCGGCAATCCCGTGGCGCTGGCCTCCCTTCGGGAAGGGGAGGTCGTACTCGACCTTGGCTCCGGTGCCGGATTCGATTCCTTTCTCGCCGCGAGTGCCGTCGGCCCCGCGGGGAAGGTCATCGGTGTGGATATGACCCGGGAGATGGTGGAGAAGGCCGCGGCAAATGCAAGGAGGGGTAATGTTGCAAACGTCGAGTTTCGGGTCGGGGATATCGAGGATCTCCCCATTTCTGACTCATCGGTCGATGCGGTCATCTCGAACTGCGTCATCAACCTCGTGCCCGACAAGGGCAGGGTTTTCCGGGAGGCCTTCAGGGTTCTGAAACCGGGCGGCAGGCTCATGATCTCCGACATCGTTTTGCTCTCCCGGCTTCCCGATGCCGTGAGTGAGTCGATCGAAGCATATGTGGGCTGCATTTCCGGGGCCTTGTTGAAGGACGAATACCTGCACGCTATCAGGGGGGCGGGTTTTGTGCAGGTGGAAATAGTTCAAGAGCGCGCGTTTCCCGCTCAGTGGTCGTCAAACGATCCCATCGCGGAGGGGATCCTGGAAAGTTTGAAGGTGACGAAAGAGAGCCTGGCAGATGTTCTGGATTCGGTCCTCAGCATAAGCGTTTTCGGAGTCAAACCGTAAGGGGGGAGAGGCAGTGACGGAAAAAAATTTGGAGTTCGATGTCCTGTATGGCTTTTATCAGCCAAAAATCACCCGCTATCTGGCAAAGCTGGTCAATGCCCGCGAGGCCGAGGACCTGACCCAGGAGGTCTTCGTGCGGGTCAGCAGGGGGTTTTCCGATTTCCGGGGGGAGTCGAAGCTCTCCACGTGGATTTACCGCATCGCCACGAACGTTGCCATGGACAGGCTGCGGAGCCCGGCGGAAAGGCAGGAGGCATCGAAAAAATCGGTCTCGGAAGCAGGGAAAGCCTTCGAGGACAAAGATGTGTGGACAGGCGAGAAGAAGCCTTCCATCGACCGGCAGCTTATCCGCGAGGAGATGAGCGAGTGTGTGCACGAGTTCATTGACAGGCTTCCCGAGAATTACCGCGCCGTCGTTCTCCTGGCCGACGTGGAGGGTTTCAGGAACCAGGAGATCGCCGAAATTCTGGGGATCAGCCTCGACACCGTCAAGATCAGGCTTCACCGCGGGCGGGAAAAGCTGAAAAAGGAGCTCGAGTCCGGCTGCAGCTTTGACCGCGACGAGCAGAATGTCCTGGTGTGCGACAGAAAGAGCCCTGCCGACGAATCAAGCTGATGTGATCACGAAAATCGAGAAAGGGTGTATCTCATTTCCTCCCGCGCCCGTCTATAAGGGCAAAAGGGAGGTGAGAGAGATGAGCGGGTTAGAGGGTTTTCTGGAATCCTACTGGTGGATAATTCCCCTTGCGTTGATGCTTCTTTGCCTCCTCAGCGTGAGGCGGCGGGGCAGGGCGCTGTGCTGTTTCGGTTCCCACACGTTCAGCGGACACCACATTGGCCCTTCCGACTCGCCCGGGGAGATACTCGACAAGCGATATGCCCTCGGAGATATCGGCAGGGAGGAATACGAGGAGAAGAAACGGGATATCACGCAAAAAAGCGGGTAAGTTCTGTCCATTTCTGCGCTCCGCCGGCGCGCGGCATGGGGGGAAGGATACCCGGATAAGAGGAGAAAAAGGCGATGTCCATGCAAAAGAAAATGTCGGAATACATGAAAGGCGGCATGAGCGAAGAGAAGATGAAGATGATGCTCGAGATGATGGAGCGGTTTTTTCCGCAGGCGCAGGCTGCGGGAGAGGCAAAAGAGAAGACCCCGGACGACAGGAAAGATCAGGAGGCGGGGTGCTGCCTCGACAGGGAGAAGGTGATGGACCTCTGTTCTCAGATGATGGGGCAGTTTTTTTCTAAAAGCCCGGAAACAGGCGGGGATGAGGAAAAAAGAGGGAGCGCTGAGAAACCAGAGGATTCGAGCTGCTGTCCCGGTACGGGCGACGCTTCCGATCGCTGAGCATGGGAAAAGAGGGAGCGTTTCTGCCGAGATAAGGGGGTTCTCCCTGATCATTTTGGCTGCCAGACCCTCTTCTCATCGATGATGTGAACCAGATCCCATCCCTCTTCCTGGAAGTGGTGACCGATGAAACGCCGGTGGCACCGCCACGGAAGTTTCTCGGCGCAAACGATGGCGCAGGGATCTCTCGAGGCGATGCGCTCCAGCGTTTCCAGTCCTTCCCTGCCTTCCCCGGTTTCAAGGTACGCGGGGAAGCCCTCGTTCCGGAAGCCCCCGAGAAGGTCCCCGAGATACCGGTAGGCGATGCCCGCTTTTTTTAGTGACGGCTCCAGGTTTTCCCGCCTGAAGTGGCCAAACCTGCTCGTGGGAAATCTCCTCACGTCAACAACGGTTTTCACGCCGTTCTCCATCAGGATGTGGAGAAACTCGGGCAGGGAGCGGTTGCTCGTGCCGATCGTATAAATCCTTTTTTCCGGGCCTGTTTTCACCGTTTTGCCCCCCTCTCTTTGCGGCCGTTGACATCCAGCCCCGCGGGACAGGCGCTTTCACCCATCCTGATGAACGTATTGTAACCCGAAAACCTGCTACAATTGTGTCAGGCGGGTATGTACGATGAAGGTGCAGCGCTACCCAAAGCGCGTCATCAGGCGCTACGTACTGATCCAGGTGCCCGGGATCGTCCTTCTAATGCTAGCCCTCTACCTCCTTCGCCGCTGGGTCCAGATCCCGCTGTGGGTGGCAGGTGCAGTCGTGGTGCTCTGGGTCGTGAAGGACATAGTCCTTTTTCCCTTCGTGTGGCGTGCCTACGACAAGTACGACAGGGGCGATGCGGACGCCATGGTCGGCCAGCGGGGCACGGCTGAGGAGACGCTATCCCCGACCGGTTACGTGCTGGTCCGGGGAGAGCGCTGGCGGGCGGAAGTCGCCGAGGGCCATGGGTCGGTTGCAAAGGGTGAAGGCGTGCGCATCAGGGGTCTGCGCGGCATGACCCTCCTGGTTGAAGCCGAACGGGACGAAGGGGGATGAGAGCCGCCGGCGAGGCGCCCCCGTCTGCCGTCCCGGGGGTCGTCCCCCCGGTCCTATCGTTTCCTGTACAGGAACCTGTCGATGGCGAGGAGAATATCGTGGGTGTAATCCTCCACGTAGAGGAACAGGTACACCAGGACCCCGAAGAATACCGGAATCAGCAATAAAAGCCAGTCGCTCCCCAGCATGTCCGCCAGCCAGATGGACAGCAGGGTGAGAAGGAACAGGATGACCCAGAAGAGAACTTTTACGATGAATTCCATGGCCCGGTACATTGTCTTGCCCCTCACCTTCATCCTACCATATCGGCCGGGCGGGTTTTACGGTGAGGGACGTTATCAATAGCCGGGCAAATGTGCTACCATATCCGGGTCATGACGAAATTTCGCGATTCCGAGTGGGCAAATCCCGAATTCAGCAGGGAGTACCGGGACAAGGCCGACGTCTACGTGATCGAGCGCAGAAGGCTCTTCGAGGTCCTGAAGTCTTTCTACCGGCACTTCAATGCCGGCGGGGAAAAAAGAAGGGTTCTCGACCTGGGATGCGGCGACGGGATCGTAACGCGTGAGCTCATCGAGGTTGACGGCGGGATAGAGGCGACCCTGGTCGACGGCTCGGAGGATATGCTCGAGCACGCCAGGCGAAACCTTGCAGACTCAAGAAGCCTGCGTTACGTCCTGGCGAGCTTTCAGGAAATAATCGCGGGGGATGTCGACCTCGGCAGCTTTAATTTCATCGTTTCCTCCCTTGCGATCCATCACCTCACGCTCCTTGAAAAGGGGGAGCTTTTCAGGAAGGTCCACTCCCTTCTCATCCCGGGCGGCTATTTTTTGAACATCGACCTGGTGCGCGCCGGGGAAGATGAGCTCGAAGCGTGGTACATGGGCCTCTGGAGAGAGTGGATAGAGGAGCGCAAGCGCTCCCTGGGCCTTAAAGAGGATATCTTCGGAGATATTCTCAGGCGTTACAGGGAGAACGAGGACAACAGGCCCGACACCCTCGGTGACCAGCTCGCCATGCTCACCGATGCCGGGTTCATCCAGGTCGATTGCTACTACAAGTACGGCATCTTCACGATTTTCGGCGGGAAGAGACCCTGATCGCCGTTATTCACGCCTATCACAGGTGCCTCTTTTTCCGGGATAAAAGAACCATGATCAGCAGGATGAGCGTGACGTCGAAGAGGGTGAGGAACCCTCTCGTGGCCGGATAGACCCCCTGGACGACCTCCATGAGCAGCGGCGCAGAAAAGGCGTCTCTTGCCGAAAGGGCGCAGAGGGAGAAAGGAATAGAGGTCAGGAAACAGAGCGTATATTTCCCCGGGGGCATTTTTACCATCGCTTTTTTATCCCTTTATCAGTTTACCATTTATCTCTCTTCAGGTAACCGGCCGCGTGGGGCACGGCGTTTGGAGGTCAACCCCGGGCTCCACGGCCACGCGGACAAAAAGGCTTTCTTCGCCCGATGCCCGAACAGGCTGTTTTATACCGCTTGGTAGCGAATTTCTCCGATTCCTTACGAAGAGCTACCCGCCCAGCAAACGGACGTCGACGAAGGAGCCGCTCTCGACCTCCACCGGCAGGCGGTCTATTACTCCGATGAGCCTCTTGGCTGCCTTTCCGGGCGGAAGGAGGTCGGGCGTTCCCCGCTTGCTCTTCAGGCGGTCGATGGTGGGGTGGGTGCCGTCGCTTGGCAGGGAGAGCACCTGCTGCAGCATGGGGGTATCCACGAGCCCGGGGGCCACGGCGCAAAAGTGGGTGTCGGGAAATTCCCGGGAGTAGAGCCGGATGAGCATGTTCAGTGCCGCCTTTGAAAGGGAGTAGGCGTTCCACCCCCTGGCCCCGCTTACGGATGCGCCCGTCGATATGGCAACGATCTGGGATACGGGGGGCTGCCGGGTGAGCAGGTAATCGATGATCGGCTTGTTCGCCCAGGTGTTCAATTCCATGACCTCCCGGATGAGGTCAAGGTCCGTGTCTTTGATGTCGCCGAACTTTCCCAGGGTCCCGGCGTTCAAAACGGCGATTCCGGGAGGGTGGTGGCCACTGAAGAGCCGATCCAGGGCCGGCGGAATCAGGTGGTGCTTTGCCAGGTCGACGGAGACGAAGTGGAAACCCTCCCTGCCCATCAGATCCTCTGGCTTTCGGCGGCTTATCCCGTACACCCTGTGCCCTGATGACAGGTACGTTTCCGCAACGGCATGGCCGATGCCGGAACTTACCCCGGTGATGAAAATCGCCTTTTTTGGAGGAGTTTTCTTGTCCCCGTCACGCATCGATCAACCCCCTTCCGGGATCCCTCCCGTGATGGATCGGTATATATGCTTAGATGGCGGGCGAACGGGGGATGTATCACCCGGGGGGTGAATTTTCTGCCCCGCGGCCTGCACCTTCGTTCAACAAGCTGGCCCGTGAAATAGTATAATCGAGAAAGAACACCTGTAAAAAACTCACAGGGCGAACGGGAGGCCCCTTTTTGAGCCGGCCGGCTCAGGGGTTTCCCCGAAGAACGTTCGAGGTCTGATTACATCCAGGGGGTGGTACCCATGAAAAAAATAGTCGGCGCGATAGCGGTCATCGGATTGCTCCTCTCGAGCATGTTCCTCCATTCCGTTATGGGCGGTAGCCGTGCGGAAAAGGAAGCACCGGCAGCGATGGAACACAAGGGGGAGATGGAGGAGCACCCCGGCAAAATGGGGTTTCTCCATCATGCGATGGAAGAGCTGGAAGAGCATACGGAAAAAGTATTCCACGCCATCATTCACGGGAAGTTCACAGAGCTGGGGGAACCTGCCCGGGCGGTAGCAGGAGTCGCCGTGAGCCTCAAGGGCACGAAGCCGCACAATAAACTAGAAAGCATCGAAACCTACGAAGGCTTCATCGGGGCCCTCGTCGATGTGAGCGCCAAATTCGAACGTACCGTCAACGAGGGAGACCCGGTGGGGATCACCCGCAGCTTCGGGAAAGTCATCGAGGTCTGCGTCGCGTGCCACGCAAACTTCAGGAACTGATGAGCTCCCGGTCTCTTTCCCCGTGAAACGGGGTGGCGGAACGGTTCTGGACGTTCCGGGCGGATACTGCCCGGGATGATCGCCCGCTTTTTCCCTGCCCCTGACACTCTTTCCTTTGTGATACCCTGTGGAGAAGTGGGTATTTCGTGAGAATGCCGCGGAGAGATGCGCAATGGCCGCCCAGGATATCCTCGCGCTGATCATCGTTTCCTTTCTCTCCTCCACCCTGACGGCGATCATCGGCATGGGTGGGGGGACCCTTCTCATCTCTTTCATGCCTCTTTTTCTGCCCCCCGCGGCACTGGTGCCCGTCCACGGCGTCGTCCAGCTGGCAAGCAATGCGAGCCGGGCTCTCTTCGGCTTCCGGGACATCGCCTGGCACGTTTTCATGCCCTTTGCCGCCGGTGCTTTGGTGGGGATGGCCGCCGGTTCGCGCTTTGTGGTGCGGCTGCCTTCCCGCTACATCCTCCTCGCCCTCGCCTGCTTCATACTGCTCGTTACCTGGCTCCCGCGGACCTGGTTTGACAGGCCCCTTCCGGGGAAGTTTCTCACCCTGGGGGTCGCTCAGGGTTTTCTCACGCTCATTGTCGGGGCCACGGGGCCGCTGAACCCGCCCTTTCTCCTCCGCGAGGGGCTGAAGAGGGACACCATCGTCGTCACACAGGCCGTGATGATGACGGCGCTCCATGCAATGAAGGTCGTTACCTTCGGGCTCCTGGGTTTTCTCTTCAATCCGTATATCGTCCTGATGGGGGGGATGGTCGTAGCCGTCAGTCTCGGATCTTACGCCGGAACGCGACTGCGGGAAAGGCTACCGGAGGAGTTTTTCAGGAAGCTGTTCAAAGCGGTCATAACCCTTCTCGCCCTGAGGATGATCCTGAGCGTGCTGATGGCGTAAGGGGCCCGCGGGAGGCCCGGGGTGGGCGGCAGGGCCGGACGCCGGGTGCTCTCTAGATTATCGTCCTTTTCTGGTACTTTTCGTATATGCTTTCGAAGTCACCCGCTACACTGATGAATGTCTCGAGCAGAAAAGGGTCGAAGTGCTCCGGCTTCGAGTTCGCGTTCCCCTCGGTTATCATCGTTACGGCTCTTTTATGGTCGACGGGGGGCTTGTACGGCCGCTTGCTCCGTATGGCGTCGTACCGGTCGCAGATAAAAACGATCCTCCCCTCCAGGGGGATTGCATTGCCCTTCAGTTGCTGGGGGTACCCCGACCCGTCCCATTTCTCGTGGTGGGTCAGGGCGATCGACGCCGCCATCTGCATTCCCGGATAAAATGAGCCGGCGAGCATTTTTTCCCCGATAGAGGTGTGGGTGGTGATAATTTCGAACTCTTCCTGGGTGAGGTTTCCCGGTTTCAGGAGCACGCTGTCGGGAATGCCTACCTTGCCGATATCGTGCAGCGTGCTGGCAAACTTGATCGTCCGTATGAAATCCGCCGGCATATCGATCTTTTCGGCAATCTTCTCCGAGTATAACCCTATCCTCTGGATGTGGGCTCCCGTGTCGGTGTCCCGGTACTCGGAGACGGTTGCCAGGCGCTGCATCATCTCCCGGCTCGTGTTTCTCAGCGTTCCCAGGGCCTGTTTGAGCTTCTCCGTCTTATCCCGCACCGTTTCCTCGAGATGAATTTTATAGTTTTTTTCAGTCAGGATGAGCTTGTGATAATTTACCGCTTTTTCGACTGAGTGGAGGATGTGTTTGTTCTCGTGGGGCTTCAGGATGAAATCGAACGCCTTCAGCTTGATTGCGTCAACGGCCGCGTAGAAGTCGGCGAAGGCGGTCATGAGAATAACGGGGATTTCGGGGTTGAAGCCCCGGATCCTGTCGAGAAGTTCGAGGCCGGATGTTTCGGGCATCCTGATATCGGCCATAACGGCGTCGAAACTGTTCTCCTTCAGCTGCTCGATGGCCTCCCCTGCGCTCATCGCCACGAAGGGCATGTAGCCGTTCTTCTTCAGCAGTATGGAGATGGTCTGCAGAAGGTTCGGCTCATCATCGACGATCAGTATGGTTCCCCGGTTTTCCGTGTTCATCGGCACGACATCCGTTTGTCCGCAAAGTCGACGGTGTCATCGACGTTTCGTTCCAATCGCTCATGTATGACACTTCCGTCATATTCTCTTACCCTTATCGGAATTTTTTCGCATAAATATTAAGCGAAAAAATAAAGAATCGGGTTCCGGGAAATTTCCTGGTAAGTTCACAAAGAACATGGTCGTGGTGCTGAAGGGGAGAGTTCGTGGGCTGATGAAGGGGATGAGGGGAAGAGCGCCCGCTTATTTTGTGCCGGGGTTTCGCCTAGGTTGCCTTTTTCTTCGCCCCGGTGACTTTCTTCTCCTTCAGCGAGGCGGTGATCCGCCCGTCGTTAAACGTTCCCTGGTTCTCGATGACGCGAAGCATGTTCTCCTCGAGGGTGGGCCCTTCCTGCTGGTAAAAGATCCCGAGGTAGGTTTTCTCCCGGGAAAGGGCGAAGCCCAGGGCCTCGTTCATGTTCGTCAGGTCCCTCCCGTCGGGAAGTTTTTCGCTGATTTCGTAGTACCGCTCGTAGGTCTCGTTCTTGTTGAAGGTGACGCAGGGGGAATAGATGTGGATCATGGAGAACCCTCTGTGCTTCATGCCTCTTGCCACCATGTCGTTCAGGTCGTCGGGATACCCCGAAAACCCGCGCGAAATGAAGGTCGCGCCGTGAACCAGGGAGAGCGCGACAGGGTCAAGGGGCCTGCTCGGATTACCGTAGGGAGTCGTCGAGGTCTTGTCCCCGTAGGGGGTGGTGGGAGCCACCTGTCCCTTCGTCAAGCCGTATACCGCGTTGTCCAGGAGCAGGTAGGTCATGTCCACGTTCGATCGCGCCGCGTGGGGGAGGTGGCCGCCGCCGATGCCGAGGCCGTCGCCGTCGCCTCCCACGACCATCACCTGAAGTGACGGGTTTGCCAGCTTGACTCCCGTGGCAACGGGGAGGGCCCTGCCGTGGACGCCGTGAAGACCGTAGCACTTCACGAACCCCGGCATCCTGCCCGAACACCCGATCCCGGAGACGATCACCAGCTCGTGAGACTTGATATCCAGCTCGGACATGGCGTGGTAGATGGCGTGGAGTGCGGCGAAGTGCCCGCAGCCCCCGCAGAATATGGGCCTCAGCCTGCCATGTTTCTCGACGAGCTTTTTCTTCCGTACCCTTGCCAGGCTTACGAGTATCTCATCCTTTCTCTTTACCCTGCTCATGAGTCCAACCTGCCTTTGATCATTTTTTCCGCATCGCCGGGCCTGACCGGCTCGCCCGAGGGAAGGTGAACCTCCTCGGCGCTCACTCCGTAGTGCCCCTTGATGAACCTGGCGAACTGGCCGAACTGGTTCTGCTCGGGAATGATGATTTTTTCGGCCCGGGAGAGCGCCTCCTCCATGATATCCTCGTGTTGCGGATAGATGGTCTTTACCTTCGCCAATCGCAGACGGTAGCCCTGTTCGGTGAGCCTCTCCACCGCCTCGAGAACCGATCCGAATGTGGAGCCCCAGGTAAGGAGGAGATTCGGCGCATCCTCGTCCCCGAAAAATTCGGGCGGCGGCAGATCGGCGAGCATGGCGTCGAATTTCCTGAAGCGCTTCTCCGCCAGCTCCCGGTTGACCTCGATGTCGTAATTGGGCGCTCCCATCTCGTCGTGGCCCAGGCCCGTGGCGGTATAGGAGATCCCCTCCTCTCCGGGAATGACCCAGGGAGATACCCCGTCGGGCGTGACCAGGTAGCGCATGTAATCTTGGGGTCTTCCGGCGTAGGCCAGACGCGTAGAAGCTCTTTTCTCCTCGAGGGTGTCTGAGGGCACGGCGACGTAGGACATGCCGAGCATCTTGTCGGAGAGGACGATGACCGGGGTCTGGTATTTCTCCGCCACGTCGAGGGCATCCTGTATGATGCTGTAACACTCGCCGATCGTCGCCGGCGCGAGCACGACCCTCGGGCTGTCCCCGTGGCCTCCGTAGAGGGCGAGGTTCAGATCGGCCTGCTCGACCTTGGTGGGGAGTCCCGTCGAGGGCCCTCCCCGCATGGCGTTTATGATCACCATGGGGGTTTCCGTCATGACGCCGAGATTGATTATCTCCGTCATGAGCGAAAGCCCGGGGCCCGAGGTGGCGGTCATCGCCCGCTTTCCCGTGTAGAATGCCCCGAGAACGGCGCCGATCGCCGCGATCTCGTCTTCCGTCTGCAGGAGCACGCCGCCGTATTTCGGGAGTTTCAGGGCCAGGTTCTCCATGATCTTCGAGGCCGGAGTTATGGGATAGCCCGCGAAGAACGCCAGGCCCGCATTGATGGCACCCGTTGACATGGCGTCGTTGCCCGAGGTGATGGTGTATTTTTCCCCCGCGTGCGGGGGGGGCTCGAGCTCGATTTTTTTGTACTCGATGTCCTCGTACTCGTACCCGCTCATGAAGAGGGCGATGTTGTTATTGAGGACCTCCTCGCCCTTTCTGGCGAAGAGCTCCTTCAGGATCTCGATCATCTCCGCCGGGGGGAAATCCAGCAGCTTCGAGAGAAATCCCACGGCCACCACGTTTTTCCCCAGCTTTTTCCCCGTTGCCTTCTGCGCCTCGTACTCGAGGGGCACGCCGTAGCACCGCATGAGGTTTCCCGCGTGGTTGGGGATCGATTCCATGTCCTTGACCGTGATCCCGGGTTTGCTGTCGAAAATGATTATTCCGCGCTCGGAGAGGTCCGGTATCTGCTCGATTGCAAAGAGGTTGTTCAAGCCGATCAGGACGTCCGATGCGTCCGACTTCGCCGCCACGTCCCGGGTGGAAATCCTCACCTCGGAAATCGATTTGCCAAACCCCCTGATTTCCGCGGGAAAGGTGTCGTGGATGAGGATGTAGTAGCCGAGACGGACGAATGCCCTCGCGATCAGCGCCCCCGTTGCCAGGGAACCGTCGCCGGCGCCGCCTGTTGCCTGAATGGTGATCTCTTTTCTTTTCATCAGTCCCACCACCTCGCGTAGAGTTCGCGGCCGAAGATGGTGTATGGCTTCATTTTATCGATGTCGAGCTTGATGAGCAGCTCCCCGGCCATGTTCTTGCCCGCCACGGTGCCCTGCGTCCGCGCGTTGGGATATCCCAGGTTCACCCAGTAGCGCTTGAGGGCGGGGTGATAGATCTCCGCACAGTCTCCTGCGGCAAAAACGGACTCCGACGTCGACTGCATGTAGTCGTCAACGATGACGCCCTGGTTCAGGTAAACCCCTGAATCATGTAGAAAATCGACCTTCGGCGCGAACCCTCCCGACGCGAAGACGATCTCGGCCTCCATCGTTTCCCCCGATAAAAGCTCTACCCGGTACGTGTCCATCCCGTCTTTTTCGATCCTGTTGATATCCTCGCCCTCCTCTAATATGATGCCCGCATCGGTGATAAGTCTTCTCAGCTGCTCGTTTTCCTCCTCGGGAAGCGAAGGGTAGTTCAGGCGCCTGTCCGGCGTGACCAGCGCCACCTCGAGGCCCGATCGCAGCAGCACCCTGGCAAGTTCGAGGGCGTTGAACCCCTTTCCCCGGAGCACGGCACGTTTCGCCCGGGGGATCAGGCTCTTTATCTTCAGCGTGTCCTCCAGGCTGGAAAAGAGTGAGAGCCAGGGGGAGTACTTCTTCAGGTGGGCCGGGATGATCTCCCTCCTGCCGACGGAGATGAGGATCGCGTCGTATGCGAGCCTCTCGTTGTTCGAGAGGAAGACATATTTTCCATCGACGGAGAGCTTCAGCACCTTCTGGCCCCTCCGCAGGCGTATCCCCTTCTCATCGAAGAAGTCTTCGCCCTTGATCAGGATTCCCAACTCGTCCTTCGTGCCGAGAATCACGTCGCCGAGCAGGAAGCGGTAGTAGGGGAAGTCGGCCTCCTCGTCCACGAGCGTTACGGAGGCGTTCCCGTCCTGCTCCCTGATTGCCAGGGCAGCGGCCACGCCGGCCACGCCCGCTCCGATAATGACGTACTTTCTTTTCTTCCCGGGCATTTAGTCCCCTCTTTCTGTGAGTGGACGGACCTTTGCCACGGAGATGCAGTCGACCGGGCAGGCCCGTATACAGTTGCCGCAGCGGATGCACTCGATGTTGTCGATGACGACCGCCGCGACCTCATCCCAGCCGTTGGCCTCGAGGACTTCCATGGAGCCGTCATCGTCCACGTTCACGTCGCTTGCGAGAAAAATGCACTTTCTCGGCATCGCCTCGATGCAGGCGCAGCAGTAGATGCAGCGGTCGATATGGATCTGGTAGTCGTGGTCGCAGAGGTAGCATCGCCTGGCTTCGAGGAGGGAAGTGTCGTCGTTAAAGCCCTGCTGCACCTCGGCACGCATGTCGAACCTTTCCTTGAGTTCGAGGGTCGGCATGTGCTGGAGCTCGATGAAGTCGTAACTCCTCTCCCTGCCCGTATCGGGGCCCGGGAGGTCCTTTATCGACACGGCCACCTTCAGGGGCTTTTTCCCCGTCAAAAACACGTGGATCCTGTCTGCCGCCATCTTTCCTTCGGCCGTTGCCTCGATTATGTTCGAGGCGCCGGTCCGTACGTCGCCGCAGATAAAGACGTTCTGCCTGCCGAAACGGAAATCTTTCACTTTTTTCTTGTCCATGAAGCCTTCAAGGGGGGCTTTTTCCGCGCGCTGGCCGATGGCGGCGATGAGGTAGTCCGTTTCGATGACGAACTCGGACCCTTCCACGGGAACGGGACTTCTCCTCCCCGACGCGTCTGCCTCGCCCAGCACGTTCCTCACGCACTTTACGGCCTCCACCTCCCCCTTCCCGTTCCGCATCACCTCAACGGGAGAAACAAGGTAGGTATCCTCGATTCCCTCGACCTCCATCTCTTCGAGCTCGTGCTTGTCTATGTACATTTCCGCCTGGGTCCTCCGGTAGATGAGCTTCACTTCCTTTCCCCCGAGGCGGACCGAGCTTCTCACGCAGTCTACGGCGGTGAAGCCCCCGCCGATCACGAGCACCCGTTCGGGAACCCCGTCAATGTCTCCCTTGTTGACCCTCATCATGAAGTCCAGGCCAAGGTGAACCCCCTCCCCCTCCTCGCCGGGGATTCCCAGCCTGACGGTCTCCATCGTGCCCAGCGCGGCCACGACGGCATCGTACTCCCGGGAGAGGTCAGCTAGAAAGATGTCCTCGCCCAGGGTCACGCCGGTCTTCAGGCCGACGCCAAGGCTCAAAACGGACTGTATGTCGAAGTCGGTGACCTCCTTCGGGAGGCGGAACTTGGGGATTCCCAGGGTCATCATTCCCCCGGGGATCTTTTCTTTCTCGTAGATGGTTACCTCGTGCCCGAGAAGCGCCATGTCGTTCGCGCAGGCAAGACCGGCAGGTCCCGATCCGACGACGGCGATCTTTTTCCCCGTGGGATCCTCCCTCTTCCAGCTCTTCGAGACGTCGAACCTTCCCCTGTCCCAGGCCACCCTCTTCAGGTAGCAGATCGCGACGGGGTCCCCCAGGCCCTCGTACCCGTGCCTGCAGGGGGCTTCGCAGGGACGCGTACACACCCTGCCCAGGATCCCCGGAAATATGTTGTCCCTCCGGTTGATCTCGTAGCTCATCGCGTACTCGCCCTGTGCTATGGCGTCGATGTAGGCAGGTATGTCGGTACCCGCCGGGCAAAATGTCCTGCAGGGGATGTTCTTGGTGAGCCATCCCACGTCCTTTCTGTCTCTCGAAAGATATTCAGACACTTGGTTCACCTTGCGTTTTGCGTATTTTTCAGGAAACCCTGTTCATTCGGAATCGAGCGCAAATTTATCCGCGGGCACGCGACATACCGGGCACAGTTCGGGAGGGGCGTGACCGAAGTGGATGTGCCCGCAGATGAGACATCGCCACTTTTTCATGACTCATATCACTTCATTTTAGCAAGAAGGTCCCCTTCTTACTCATTTATTTCGCTCATTTTTCCCGGTTCGGACCGCCCTCGAACGTGCTCGGTCTTTTCGCTTCACCGTTTTTTTGTTCACCTCGCCCTGTCCTTCTCTCCCGCGATCAGCGAGTCGGGGTCTTTTCTGATCCTCTTCACCGCAAACTCGGAGAGCAGGAAGGGAAAGTCGCTCCCCGACGAGGTTGCCACGTACCGGTCCTCTTTTTTCTCGAAGAGAGAGAGGGCGAACTCGCCCGCACCCCTGAGGGTGAGGGTGAAGAGGGGATTTTTCAGGTCTTCTTTCGTTTTATCTTCTACGAACCCGTCGCATCGAAGGTTTTTCGCCGTGTCGATGATCTCCTCCACTTCTGTATCCACGGCGCTTTTTCCGTCAGCGGTTATCCACCGGGAATGTTCTTTTCCTTCCCCTTCGCCCTGCTTCTCGTTGCTCGTTTCTCCCTCCGCGCTGGAAGGGGGTGGTGCCGGTTCCGGCCGCATAAGGAAGGTTATCTGCCTTTTTCCCTCGGAAAGGGATATTTCCTCGACCTCGCCGTCAATCTTCAGGACGCTTTTGTCGCGAAGGGCCAAAACGTCTTTGTCGAAGGTGCCCTTCAGGTTTCCACTCGCGTGGTAGACCCGGTGGTCGTCGCCGATCCGAACGAAGGTGTGGCGGCGGGAGGGCGCCGTCTTCCCGATGTCCATCTTTCGCAGTGCGCCCCGGGGGCCGGCTATTTCCACGGAGGTCCTCTGCTCGTCGTCAAGGTCGTAGATCCCGTAGTTCTTCGATTCAGAGGCGAGGGCGGTCAGCGCGGGGGAGCCTACCGCGTCGATCATGTCCTTGACCTTCCCGGGGTCGGCCGGGTATTTCTGGGGGAGTATCACCCACCGCTCGTAATCCCGCTCGAGGGTTATCTCAGAGGATCCCTTTCGTATCGTTATTTTCGCTATGTCCGGTGCGGCTATCTTTTCCAGCGCCGGCATCGCGTAGTGGGTCTTCCCTCTCTTCTGGAGAAAGATATAGAGCGACAGCGCCGCGATGACCGCAATCAGTATGAGGAACTCCCTTTTCACTTTCATGATCCGCGCCCCCGTCACGCTTTGCCGAACATTTCCTGGACCATCCGTTTTCGCGATTTGCGCCTGAACCAGACAAAGAGCCCCGCGATGACCACGATCACGGGAAGCCCCACGATGTTGGCCGTCTTGACGAAGGTCCTCGTTGCGGGCCCCACATCCATCAGGGGGTTGAACCGCTGGGCCTTGGTGCGCATCACGGCGTTGTCCTCCCTGTCGTTTGCGTAATCGATGACATTCATGATAAATTGCGCGTTCGGGCTCCTGCCCTCGTCGTCCATGACGTTGTTCTTCAGGATTTCCGAGGTCCCGATGAGAAAGATCTTACCCGGCTTGCCTTTTTCGATGGTTTCGGCCGTGGTCAGGAGGGTGGGTGTAACGCCGCCTTTCGCCTTATCGGCAGCACCCTTCCCGGCCGTCCCTTCCCCCTCGGTCTCCTCCTCCTTCACCGGGACGGGCCTGTCGGCAAAATAGCTCGGGAAGGGGCCTTCGAGGGTATAGGCGATTGCCATCTGCCGGTATGCATCCTCCTGTGTTGGCGGTTGCATGAACAGGGGGTTTTGGTTTATCCCTTCTGCCATTTCCCAGGACCTCTCGGAGGAGGAGAAGAGCTTTTCCGCCTTGAGGCCGGCTTTCTTTATTTTTTCGTCTTCTATCTCCACCGGTGATGCCTTCAGCATGATCAGGCCCTTGATGTTTTTCAGAAAGGGTACGTCATTGTTGATGAACTCGCTTTTGATGATCGGCGCGAAGTAGATGGGCCGCTCTCCTCCGCCGAAAGCCCGTGAGATGCTCTGCTTGAAGCAGTTTTCATCCATGATGTAGGACTTTTTGACCGTTATCCCATAATGGGCCAGGAGCTTTTCCAGCCCCGTCTCGATTGGCCTGGAAGCCGCCGGTCCGCCTCCCATCGCCATCCCCCCCTGTGGTGCCGACTCTTCGAAGGGGTCGAGGAAGATAGCGAGGTTTCTCCCCTTCATCAGGAACTGGTCGATCTGGTAGAGGTCATAGTCCGTGAATGGCTCTCGGGGGCCGGCGATGATGAGGGATCGTATGCCCTCGGGGATACCCTCCTCTTTGATTTTTACCGGGGTGACCGTGTACTCCGCCGAAAGGAGACTGCCGAACCGGGACAGCGGCTCCGTCCCCGGCTGGCCGAAAGCACCCTGGGTGGTTTCGAGGGGATGGGTGCCGTGGTCGGCGAGGTACCCGGTCTTTTCGTTGACGTCGATTATGTTTTCGATGGTGTTTTCGATGTCCCCTTCGAGCTCCTCCATTTCCGCGAGGAGGTACTGCGTTCCGAAGACGGGGATCCGTACCACCCTGATGAGGGGTATCTCCTCCCTCCTGTCGCCATGCCCGACGATGATTCCCGCGTACCCGCTGTCGGCCGGTATCGTCCTGCCCTTTCTGTCTTTGAATTCCTCCCACCTGAGGGAGAGGATGTTGTGCCCTTCCGCCTCCCTCCTGCCGTCTGCATCCCGGCTCGGATCGAGGTGCGAAAATGCGAGCCTGCCGTAGTTCTTTTCGTTCAACCGGGAAACGAGCTTCTCTGTTTCACCCGGGAGGTCGGAAAGGCCGGCAAGGTTCATGTAGGGGGCCACGACCTCGAGGGAGGAGGAGAGGAACAGCTTTACCGAGATATTTTCCTTCAAGGACAGGAGGGCGCTGATCTTGTTGTTCATTTTCCTGATTGTCGATGTTACCTGGAACTCGAGCCCCTCCGTGGAGGTGATCGTGGGAATGGTTTCGATGATATCGCCGTGTATGAAAACCATCCCCATGTGGGCCGTCTGAAACTTCATCTCGTCCTGCTCTATTTTCTGTATCTGGACGGGGAAAACGCCGTAGTTCCGGGCGGCCTCCTGGTTTTGCCGGGCCCTTTCGTCGCCATCACTGGAGACGTTGAAGAACTCGTAATTGAAATATCTGTTTCCGGCCACGGCATACTCCTGCAGCAGGTCGCCGAGGTAGCGCTCGATGTTGTTGTACGGCGCGGGGAGGTTGCCCGTGAAGAACACCTTGATCGTGAGGGGTTCGGAAAGGGTTGCAACGGCTTCCCTGCTCGCCCGGGACAGCGAGTAGACTCGGCTGGAGGTGAGGTCGACCCTGAAAAAGAGGGTCGCGCCGGCGACGTTTACCAGGACCACGACGATGGCGTACATGATGAACCGGTAATACCTGGTAAGGTTGAGGGCTCTTCTCATGGCCGGCCCCTCACTTCTTTTCCTGGATTACCAGGTGGGTCAGGTAGAGCATGACGAAGCAGACGCTCAAAAAGTAGAGAACGTCTCTCGAGTCCAGGATCCCCCGGGAAATGTTCTGGAAGTGAAAATCGGCGCCGAGGAACTGGAAGACGCTGAGGGCTGCCTCGGGGAGGAAGAAGAGCATCTTGTCGACGAGGGTTGTAACGATGCAGATGGTCATCCCGACGATGAAGGCGATGATCTGGTTCCGGGTGAGCGATGAGGCGAAGAGCCCGATGGCCGAGAATGCCGCGCCAATGAGCATTGCCCCCGCGTAGCCGCCGATCCATGGGCCGATGTCCAGGTCCCCCATGAAGGAGATGAAGATACCGTAGGAGAGGGTGGGGATGAGCATGAGGACGACGAAGGAAAAAGCGGCAAGGAACTTCCCGATGATGATCTCCGCGGAAGATACGGGCATGGTGGAGAGCAGCTCGAAGGAGCCCGTGTTGAACTCCTCGGAGAAGAGGCGCATGGTGACGGCGGGGATGACGAAGGAAAACATCACTGGAAGCAGGGAGAAGAAGCTCCGGAGCTCCGCCTGATTGAAGAGGAAGAAGGTGGAGAAGAAGAACCAGCCGGACAGGATGAGGAACAGGGAGATGACGATGTATGCGATGGGGGAAATGAAGTACCCCTTGAATTCCTTGACGAATATGTGGGCCGCGTTTTTCATCGCTGGCCCTCCCGGGTCAGCTCCCGGAAAATCGTCTCGAGGGCCCGTGTATCCCTGCGAAATTCCAGAAGGAGCCAGTTCCTCTCCCTGATAATGCGGTAGATGTCGGGACGCAGGTCCCCTTCATCGCTGATGGAGAGGGAAAAGTCGAGGATCCCGTTTTCGAAGCTGTTCAGCGTCGTTTCCGTGACGCCGGGCAGCCCCTCGAAGGCGTTTTTGACCTCGTAAAAGTCTGCGTTCTTCAGGGAAACGCTGACGGTGTATTCCCTTCCCGTTCCCTCTTTCAGCTCCTCCGTCGCCCCGTCGGCGACGATCCTGCCCCGGTTGATTATGACGACCCGGTCGCAGGTGGCCTCCACTTCGCTCAGGATGTGGGTCGACAGGATCACGGTCTTTTCCCTGCCGATTTCCTTGATGATGTCCCGGATCTCGACGATCTGGTTCGGGTCGAGCCCCGAGGTGGGCTCGTCCAGCACGAGTATCTCGGGCTCGTCCATCATGGCCTGCGCGAGGCCGACCCGCTGCTTGTACCCCTTGGAGAGCTCCTGCACGGGCTTGTGCATGACCTCTGAAATTCCGCACAGCCCGGCCACCTCCCCTATCCTGGATTCTTTCCTTTTTCCCGACAGCCGCCTCACATCGGCCACGAAGGCGAGGAAGTCGTACACCAGCATCTCCGGGTAGAGGGGGGCCGATTCGGGAAGGTAGCCGATCATTTTCTTGATTTCCAGCGGGTGCTCGTGAATGCTGTAATCGTTCACGTAGATGCTTCCCGACGTGGGCTGCAGGAAACAGGTGAGAATCCGCAGGGTTGTCGTCTTTCCGGCGCCGTTTGGCCCGAGGAGCCCGATGATTTCTCCCCGGGCAATCTCGAAACTGATCCCGTCCACGGCCCGGACGCTGCCGTAGTGCTTGGTGAGCCCATCAATACGGATCATGGATCTCTCTCTCTTTCCAATACGGTGCCGGTTTGCATTTTCGATGGGTGATTGATGTCTGACCGTCTATCGACCCCTTTTTTCAATGATAGTGAAGGTTCGGGAGGAAATTTCCCGTTCCCGGTAATATAGTATACCCCCCATTGCCCTGTCAAGCGGTGACACGTGCGGCTCCTTCCCTCCTAGATACCCGACGCCTCCCGGATGCTGCGGGCGATGGCCGAGATATCCTCGTCGCCGTATCCCCGGGCGATCAGCCCCGTCTCCGCCTGCGCCACGCTGGCAGCCACGGGCATAACGACGCCCAGCTCCCGTCCGATTTCAAGGGCGATGTCCAGGTCCTTCCGGTGAAGCCTGAGCCTGAATCCCGGGGGGTAGGTGTTGTCGATCATGTTCCCGGAACGGTTTACGAGCGCCCAGGAGCTCGCAGCCCCGCCGGAGACCGCCCGGACCACTTTTTCCATGTCGAGCCCCGCTTTCAGCCCCAGCGCGATACCCTCGGCAACGCTGAAGTAGGTGCCTGCCACGATGATCTGGTTGATGGCCTTGGTGAGCTGACCGGTCCCCACCGGCCCGGTGTGGGTGATCGTGCTTCCCATTACGGCCAGCACCGGTCCCGCCCGTTCCACGTCTTTCGCCTCCCCCCCCACCATGATGGACAGGGTTCCCTTCCTGGCCCCCTCCGAGCCGCCCGAGACGGGTGCATCGATCATCTGAACGCCCTTTTCCGCGAGCCTTTCCGCTATGCGCCGGGTGGCGCGTGGGCTGATCGTGGACATGTCCACCACGAGGGCCCCCGGTTTCGCACCGTGGATTACCCCTGCCTCTCCGAGGATGACGTCTTCCACGTCGGGGGTGTCGCTGACGCAGGTGATGACCAGGTCGCAGCCCCCTGCCGCGTTACGGGGCGTCAGGGCCCGTGACGCCCCCTCTCTGGCCAGGGGCTCCTCCTTTTCCCTCGTCCGGTTGTGCACGGTGAGATCATATCCCGCCTTGAGGATGTTCAAAGCCATGGGTGCTCCCATGGTTCCCATGCCGATAAAGGCGACTTTCATAGGCACCTCCTTCGCTTCTTCACACACGATAGTTGTATCACCCTCCGGGCCGGGAATCCAGCCGTCCCGTGGAGCCCGGTTTGCCGCGGCTCCTGCCCGCCGCCGATCCATTCGGGGCATCTCACGGGGTCGCACCGGTGTGCATCTTTCCGATTTCTCGAGCCGGGCAGTTCCGTGATAGTATTGGTGAAATGCCGGGAAGAGGTCTTTGCCGTGGCGCTTGAGAATGGGGAAATGATGGCAGGTTTCAGGGCCCATGTCTCCCTGGGGCGCACGGGCCTTGCCGTGAGCAGGCTCTGTATCGGGGCATCATACGGGGCCCCCGCTGCGGCCCTGGAGAGAGCCTACCACGAGGGCGGCGTCAACTTTTTCTATTGGGGAGCCATCAGGCGCCGGAGCATGAGAGATGCCATACGGAACCTGGTGCGCCATCAGCGGGACCGGATCGTAGTAGCGCTCCAGTCCTACGATCACCTGGGGTACCTCATGGAAACCTTCCTGAACAGGGGGCTTCGTGCGCTCTTGATCGAGCGTGCCGATATCCTCATCCTTGGCGGATACAGCAGGGTCCCGTCGGAACGCGTCATCGACGAGGCGGTGAGACTCAGAGATCGGGGGGTTGTCCGGTATCTCGCCCTGTCGGGCCACAACCGCGCCCTTTTCGGCGCGCTTGCCCAAAGGGACGATCTTCCCATCGACGTCTACATGATCCGCTACAACGCCGCCCACCGGGGAGCGGAGAAGGATGTATTCCCCCACCTGCCCCGGGAAAACCGGCCCGGTATCATGGCCTTTACGGCAACCCGCTGGGGGAGCCTGCTCAAGGCGAAGCGGATGCCCCCGGGCGAGCGGCCTCTGACCTCATCGGAGTGCTACCGCTTCGTTCTCACGAGCCCGTACGTGGACGTCTGCCAGACGGGGCCGAGAAGCGAAGGAGAGGTGGACGATGCCCTCGCCACCCTCGATGGGGGGCCCCTCACCGAAGCCGAGATGGCCCGGGTCCGCAGGATCGGTGATTACGTGTACCGGATCGGGAAGAGGTGAGGGCTGATCAGGGACGAAAGTCTTCGCTGCCGCCGAACCGGGCTGCCTCCCATCCCAGGATCGCCTTCTTTCTCGCCGGTCCCCCGCCGTAGTTGCCGAAGGCCCCGGTCGACCTGATAACCCGGTGGCACGGGATGAGATAGGCGACAGGGTTCTGGCCCACGGCCGTGCCGACGGCTCGGGCGGCCCCGGGGAAACCGGCACTTTCGGCGAGATCACCATACGTGACCAAGGCCCCGGGAGGTATGTGCAGCAGTGCCTCCCAGACCCGGATCTGGAGGTTCGTCCCCGCAAGGTGGAGGCTTATCGGGTATTCGCCCTCCCTCCGGTTCCGGGAAAAAATCCTCATTATCAGGGGACGGGTACCCTTGCGGTCCTCCCGGAATGTTGCCCCGGGCCAGCGCAGAGTGAGATCGGCAAACTTCCGGTCAAACTCTCCCGGTGGAATGAACGTGAGCCTGGTAACCCCGCGCTCTGTGGCGGCGATCAGGCATTCTCCGAAGGGGCTGTCGTAAACTCCGTATCGGATGGTCGATCCCCCCCCGAAATTCTTCACCTCACCCGGCGTCATGGCGTGGACGCTGACCATGAGGTCGTGGAGGCGTCCGGGCCCCGACAGGCCCGCATCGATGGCCGCTTCGAGGACGGTTCGAGATCTCAAGAGGATTCCCCGTGCATATTCAGCGGTCAGAAATTGAAGAAACCTCTCCGGGCTGACGCCGGAAAAGCGCCTGAAGAGGCGCTGAAAATGGTATTCGCTCAGTCCCACGTGCTCTGCCACCTCGGCGAGGGAGGGCTGGCCCCCGGTTTTGCCCTCGATGAAGCGTATCGCCTTTTCCACTCTCTCGTAATCCCTGGTCAAGGAGCTCTTTGAAATCGATTGCCGGCTCATAGTTCAATGGTGGGCGATAGAGGGGAAAGAAGCAACCCGATTCTTGCTCTTCTTGCCGTTCCTGAAATTCGCAGCCGCTGCTCGCCCCGCCCGGGGGCCGCTCCCGATAAATAGCCTATGACGAATTTAAGCCGCGGGTTACAATGTCCTCGTGGAAGGGTTGTCATCTCAAATCAGCGGGAGGGAGGAAGGATGAAGAGAGTAGGGGGAGTTTTCCTGCCGGTTCTCGCCCTTGTGCTGCTGTTGGCCGCCACCTCCGGGGCCGGCGTGATGCTGGTTGACCGGAGCGGAAGCAGGACCCTCATATCCGGGGGCAAGTTCAAGGAGGTCTCGGAGGAGGATGCGCAGACGATGATCTTCGATGTGAACAGCGGGGTGCTGACCATCGTCGATCGTGAGCGGCAGGCATACAGCAGCGGGACGGTCGACGAGTTCTGCAGCGAGGCCTCCGGGGCGATCGGGGCAGCCATGGAGGGGATGAGCGAAGAGGAACGGGCTATGGTGCGGCAGTTCATGGAGATGGCGAAGCAGAAGAAACCGCAGGCTCCTCCCGATGTGAGGGTGACCGGAACGGGAAGCGGCGGGGAGATTGCGGGGCTTCCCACGACGAAATACCGGGTCGAGGTCAACGGCGCGCTCTTCGAGGAGATCTGGCTCACCGACGACGAAGCGATCCTGAAAGAGTTCAGGAGCTTGAGCAAGCTTGCGGACATGACGTCGAAGATGGCCGGCTGCACCCTGGGAGAGGCGGGCCTGGACGTCTCGAGCTCTCCCTATGCCACCCCGCAGTTCAGGGAGCTCTTCACGAAAGGATATCCCCTCAAGATGCGCTCCTACGGGGAAGGCTCGGTGTCGGACCAGGAGGAGGTCGTGGAGGTCAGAAAGGAAGCCATCCCCGACTCCGAGTTCGATCCGCCCGGCGGGTACCGGAAGATCTCCTTCGGGGAGATGCTGCAGCAGGAAAGGTGACGGCAAAGCCGAGGACGCTTGCCGGCATCTGAAATAGAAAGGGTGCCAGATTTCCCGACACGGGAAGGGAGGCGAGCGTGATCTGCCTGGTTCGCTATCGTGCCGCGGAAGGTTTCTCGAAGAGAGGTAACCTGTCCGGGGCGTTTTTGCAGGGGATTCTCTTCCCTGATTTTCTGACGGGGAGTTTTCAGCTCGAAAAAATTTTTCTTCCCTGGGTTCCCCCGGCTGCCGTGGAGGTGGTGAGGCCGTGAAGATCCTGATCTACGGCGGCGGAGCGGTGGGGCTCGGCGTGGCGAGCTGCCTCATCAAGTCGGGCCAGGAGGTGGACGTCATCGCCCGTGATCACACCGCCTCGCTCCTTTCCGGGGAAGGGCTGACAAGAGAGGGGATCTTCGGCACCCACCATGCGGGGCCGGGAACCTTCCGCGCCTGTCTCTCCCTCGACGATCTTCCCGGGGGCGCCTACGACTTCGTCATCGTCAGCACGAAGGCCCACGATTCAGAGGAAGCGGCGCGGGACCTCTCCTCCCACCCCCGCCTGCTGGGAGCCAGCGGCAACATCGTCCTGTTCCAGAACGGCTGGGGAGGCGCCCAGCTGTTCACCGCCTTCTTCCCGGCCGAACGCGTCTTCAATGCCCGCGTGATCACCGGCTTTATCAGGCCCCGAAAGAACCGCGTGGTGGTGACCGTTCATGCCGACGCGATCCGCATCGGGAGCCTGTTCGCCGACGTGCCTTCCGGCCTGGATGCCTTCTGTGAGGCGATGTCCGCCGGGGGGATTCCCTGTTCCGTCGCCCCTTCTGTCGGCAGGGACCTGTGGGCAAAGATGCTCTACAACTGTGCCCTCAACGCGCTCGGGGCCATATTCGAGGTCCCCTACGGGGTGCTCGGCGAGTTTCCCCATACCCGGGAGGTCATGGGGAGGGTGGTGGAGGAGGTTTTCCTGGTCATGCAGCGCACGGGCAACGAAACCCACTGGGACTCTGCCACCGATTACCTGGACGCCTTCTACGGGACGCTGCTTCCGCCCACGGCCGAGCACGAGTCCTCGATGCTCCAGGACATCCGGGAGGGGAAAAAAACGGAGATAGATTTTTTGAACGGGGCCGTCGTTTCGCTGGGAAGAGATGCGGGCGTGGACACCCCCGTGAACCTGGTGCTGTGGGATATGGTGAAATTTTTGGAGGCGCGCTCCGCCTCCCGCTGAACGACCCGGCTCTCTACCTAACCTACTGAAATAGTTCCGCTTTATATGTTCAATGATTTTCCGTGAAAAGTCGGTCAGGGGGGAGTACGGGTGGAAGAGCCTGCCAATTTTGTGGAAAAATTCCCCAATATAATATATATTTAATTATAGTGGAAAAGCCGGATCGAGGGAGGGCGGTCCCGCCATGAAAGACTTGAAATGGCACAAAAGTATTGGATTTAAAAGTGTAATGTCTGTGGGAATCACCGCGGTCCTCGTCAACGGCCTGTTTGGATACCTGACCCTCGCCATTCAGGGGCGGCATTTAAACGATACCATCCTGCGATCGGCCACCCAGATGAGCGAGACCATAGAAAAATCCATCAAATTCGACATGCTCGAGAACAGGAAGGAGAATGCCTACCGCATAATGCGGACGATAGCCGACCAGGAAGGGATCGATCGCGTGAGAATATACAGCAGCGAGGGCAAGATCATCTTCTCCACCGACAAGAGAGAGTTCGGGTCGATGGTGGACAAGAAAGCCGAGGCGTGCTATGGCTGCCATACCGAGGAGAAGCCGCTGGAAAAGCTCACCACCTCAGATCGGAACCGAATCTTCACCTCCCCCGCAGGCTTGCGGCTTCTCGGCATCGTGAACCCCCTCTCCAACGAGAGTGAGTGTTTCTCCGCTGCCTGCCACTTCCACCCCGAGTCGCAGAAGGTTCTCGGCGTCATCGACATCACCATGTCCCTCGAGGAGATAGACAAGGAGATTGCCATAACCCGGAATCGGGTCATTTTGTCGAGTGCGCTTTCCATCATAGTCATATCGACGATCATCGCGATTATATTCATGCGCCTCATCGGCAGGCCCGTCCGGGAGATCATCAAGGGGCCAAGGAGGGTTGCCGGCGGAGACCTGGATTACATGATACCGATTGCCACGGACGACGAGATGGGGTTTATCGCACAATCCTTCAATCGCATGACCCAGAACCTGAAAAGGGCAAACGACGAAATCCACGACTGGATCAGGACCCTGGAGAGCAAGGTCGAGGAGAGGACGAAAGAGCTCAACGAGGCGCAGTTTCAGCTCATCCAGTCCGAAAAGTTAGCCGCCATCGGAAAGATCGCCGCCACCGTCGCCCACGAAATCAACAACCCCCTGAGCGGCATCTTCACCTACGTGAAGCTCATGCAGAGAAAGATTGTCGAGGGGCACGTGGGAGATGAGGACATCGAGAAATTTGGCGGGTACCTCTCGTCTATGAGCAGGGAGATCGAGCGAACCAGGTCCATCGTGGGGGACCTCCTCGACTTCACCCGGCCCAAGGAGCCGTCGAGAATAGAGACCAACATAAACAGGGTCATCGATGAGTCGGTCAGGCTCATCACGAACGAGATACGCATCAGCAACATCAGGCTGGAAAAGAGCCTGGAGCACCTTCCCAAAATCATGGTTGACCCCTCCCAGATCCAGCAGGTCTTCGTCGACACCATGGTCAACTCCTGCCAGGCTATGGAGGAAGAAGGGCTTCTCACGATACGCTCATTTTATCTTGCCGAGAGCGACGAGGTGGTCGTTGAGATCATCGACACCGGGGTGGGGATCTCACCGGAAAATCTGTCGAAGATATTCGATCCCTTCTTTACCACCAAGACCAGGGGAACGGGCCTGGGCCTCTCCGTCGTGTACGGGATCGTCAACCGGCACGGCGGGAAGATCGAAGTGGAGAGCGAGGTGGGCAGGGGGACGCTGGTGAGAATCCGGCTCCCGGTTGAAGCGGGAGAGAAACGATAGGAGCCAGGGCTATCTACATCAGGCCCATAGAGGCTGTTGACGACGATGTTGTCGGCTGGTTGCGGCAGGATATTAACAGGTTTCTCAACCTGCCCGTGGAGGTGATGGAAGTGATGACCGCATCTCCGGACTGCTTCGAGGAAAAGAGGAAGCAGTATAATTCCACGAAGATCCTGGGTGAGCTGCTCCGGGAGATCCCACCCGATGCCCTGAAAGTTCTCGGGCTCATCGACAGCGACATTTCCATACCGATTCTCACCTTTGTTTTTGGCGAGGCCCAGCTTGGCGGTCAGGCAGCCATCGTCTCCCTGACCCGGCTCCGCCAGGAATTCTACGGCATGGAACCGAACCGGCAGATCTTTCTCGACCGTCTCCGCAAGGAGAGCTTCCATGAGCTCGGCCACACCTTCGGCCTCTACCACTGCACGGAGGATGCCTGCGTGATGAAGCTATCGAGCACGATCTTCGACGTCGACAGGAAGGGGAGCACGTTCTGCAGGGATTGTTACCTGGCGATGTTTTCAAAAATGCAGGAAGGAGGATAAGGGATGGAAAAGAAGGTACATATCATGATCGTGGACGACGAGGAGATCGTGCGCGAATCTCTGACGAGCTGGCTCCGGGAGGACGGGTACAGCGTGGAGGCCGTGGAGAGCGGTTTCAAGGCACTCGAGCGGCTTCCATCACGGGACTGGACCCTCCTGCTCATTGACCTGAAGATGCCCGGGATGGACGGGATTCAGCTCTTGGATGAGGTGAAAAAGGTCCGGCCCGACCTGATGATGGTCATCATGACGGCGTATGCGACCGTCGACACGGCAGTGAAGGCGATAAAAAAGGGAGCCTATGACTATCTCGTGAAACCCTTCGAGCCGGAAGACCTGTCGATCACGGTGAAGAAGATAATCGAGCACAAGAGTCTCATCGAGGAGAACATCTACCTCCGCAAAGAGCTGAAGAAGCAGTACCGGCTGCACGACCTGATCAGCAAGAATCACCGGATGATGGAAATATTCGAGCTCGTCAGGTCCGTGGCGAAGAGCAACTCCACCGTTCTGATTCAGGGGGACAGCGGGACGGGGAAGGAACTCCTTGCCCGGGCGATTCACGCCGAGAGCCACAGGAGGGATGGGCCCTTCGTTTCCATTTCCTGCGGCGCACTGACCGAATCCCTTCTCGAGAGCGAGCTCTTCGGCCACGAGAAGGGCTCCTTTACCGGTGCCGATGCGAAAAAGAGAGGGAAGCTCGAGCTCGCGCAGGGGGGAACGCTTTTCCTGGATGAGATCGGCGACATAAGCCTGAAGTTACAGATGGATCTCCTGCGGGTCCTGGAGCAGAAGGAGTTTCGGAGGATCGGCGGATCGGACCTGATCGCCATCGACGCGCGCATCGTGGCCGCCACGAACAGGGATCTGAAAAAGGCAATCGAGGACGGGTCTTTCAGGGATGACCTCTATTACCGGCTGAATGTCATATCGATACAGATTCCCCCGCTCCGGGAGAGAAAGGAGGATATCCCCCTCCTGGTCGAGCACTTCGTGGAAAAATTCAACGTGGAGCTGGAAAAGAGCATGACGGGGGTGAGCGAGGGAGTCATGGGTATGCTCATGGACTATGAGTGGCCGGGAAACGCGAGAGAGCTGAGAAACGTGATCGAAAGGGCGATTGTCGTCGCGAAGGGAAAAACGATCGTTGAATCCGATATCAACCTCCCGATCACCCCCCGTGGCCGGGTGGGGCGGGGGCGGTCCCTCGAAGATGTGGAGCGGGAGCATATCAGGCAGGTGCTGCTCGAAAACAGGTGGAACATCAACAGGTCGGCACAGATCCTCAGCATCGACCGGGGAACCCTGTACAACAAGATCAAAAAATTCAACCTGAAAAGGGATACCGCCGGGCAGGTGAGCCACTGAGACCGGCCCTTCCTTGATGGGAAAACGGCATGTGTGGAAAATATCCATACGGTGCTGTTTTTTTCAACTTGCTAACCACTTGATATATATAAAGAAATGACGGTTCCGCGGGAAGTGTGGAAGAAAGCCACAGGTTCGTCCGGATGGCTCTCAGGCAGCCGCGCCCCCTTATTCCTGAAATATCTATTGTTTTCAAGTAGTTGTAAAGTTATCGCGCCCATGTTCCGGGCTGGCACGGTCATTGCGAATGAAGAGGGTAGAAACGGTTGGTCGGGAGGCGAAAATGGGATACGCGATAATATTTGTCACCTATCTCGTGGTTGCCCTGATAGCGGCGGCAAGAACCGGGCCCGCTGAAAGCGATGGAGCCGTGAGGGTGCACCTTCCCTAGTCAGTGGCGTTTTCCTCTCCTGCCCGAGGGATGCGGGTCGTCATTTCTGAAGGAAAGGGGGTAGACATGAAAGGGGATACCTGCCCGTTTCTCGAGGTAAAGACGGTCATATATTGCAAGGCCTTTCCCGTCAAGAAGATGATACCCGTCGAGCGTCTCTCGTCTTCCCGGGGCCTCTGCGGGACCTCCCATTTCCAGGAGTGTTCCCATTTCAAGGAGGTAAGCTGCGCCGAGAGAGAGACGCAGAATGTCAGGGGGTTCCTCATCAAATCGGACTACTATTACCACCCGGGGCATCTGTGGGTCTCCTTCCCGGAAGACAGCGAAAACGACGTGAGGGTGGGAATCGATGATTTTGCCCAGAGGATCATCGGGAAAATAGACAAGGTTTCCCTCCCCCCGACGGGCACGGCCGTGAAGGAGGGAAGCGTATGCTTCCTGCTCCACTCCGGCAAGCGCAAGATCCGCATGGCGGCTCCCGTGACCGGGATCATCAAGGAGGTCAACGAAAACCTTGTATCCCACCCTGCCGTCATCAACGAGGATCCTTACTGGGAAGGATGGGTGCTCAGCGCACGGCTGACCGGGGACGGGATCAAGGGCCTGTTCTACGGGAGCGCAGCTCAAAACTGGCTCAGGTGGGACGCCGAGCGGCTCATGAGGGTGTGCGCGGTAAACTTCGGCATCACGGCAACGAACGGGGGTGAGGCGGTTTCGAATATCAGCGCCCAGCTGAGCACGCAACAGTGGAGCAAGATCGTCGGCATTTTCCTGGAGTAGGGGTATGGATTGCAATAACGGGGTCAACGCGAACCGGCAAAGGAGGTGAGAACAATGGTCCCCATCCTTGTCATATTGACATTTGCTGCCTTTATCCTGGTCCAGATTGCTCTCGAGAAGAGGGCCGAGGTGAGGGCAAGGGAGCTGGCGAGCCAGTACGGCGAATCTCAGGAGCTTGCCGTGCCTCCACGGGTATCACCCGCCCTTTCGGGGTATGCGATCCCGGAAGGCGTGTTTCTCCATCCCGGGCACACCTGGGCCCACCTGGGGCTCACGGGTGAGGCGAGAGTGGGAATCGACGACTTTGCCCGGATGATCGTGGGGGACATAGACGGTGTTCTGCTGCCGCGGGAGGGCACCCGGGTTGCGCAGGGGGGCAAGCTGTTTGCCCTGGTCAAGGGGAAGCGGGCGATCGATTTCGTGTCTCCCCTTGACGGTATCGTCCAGGTGGTCAACGATTACGTCGAGCTGTCGCCGGAGCGGATAACGAACGACCCGTACCAGTCCGGATGGATACTCGAGATCAGGCCCACCAATTTCGTAAAGAACATCAAGCGGCTCAGGATAGCTGCCGAGGCGGCCAACTGGTTCCAGAGGGAGATGGAGCGGTTTTCGGAATTTATCGACCGTCACATGGGACGGCAGCGGGAAGTGGGAGTGACCGCCCGGGATGGTGGCGCCTACCTTTCGGGCATCGTCGAAAAAATGGACGACGAGCTCCTCAAGAAGCTCGGGAGGGCCTTCTTCGGTCTGTAAGGGGAAGAAAATTACCGTGTCAGGCCTTCCCCGGGATATGAGAGCGGTCCTGGCGGAACCGGAAGAAAGGAGAGGAAGCAATGAGCGTGAAGAGGAGAGATTTCCTGAAGATCGCCGGATGCGCGGGAATGGCACTGCTCGGCGTAAGTGATGCCCGTGCCAGAACAAAAGAACCGGATCCCGAGTTTTCCGCTATGCTCATTGACACGACGCTTTGTGAGGGCTGCCGCAGCTGCGAAGAGGCCTGCAACGAGAAGAACAGCCTCCCCGATCCGGCGACGCCGTTTGATGAGGGGAGCGTGTATGACAGGAAAAGGGATACATCCATCGGCGCCTACACGGTAATCAACCGGTTCCCGAACCCCCGGGATCCCGGCAGCCCCATATACGTGAGGAGGCAGTGCATGCACTGCAACCAGCCCGCCTGCGCGTCGGCGTGCCTTGTCAAGGGGCTCGAGAAAACGCGGCAGGGGCCGGTCATCTATAACAAGGAGCGGTGCATGGGCTGCAGGTACTGCATGATATCGTGCCCCTTCGACATACCGAAATTCGAGTATGACAGCCCGTCGCCCTTTATCAAGAAGTGCACCTTCTGTTACGACAGGCAGAGGCAGGGGAAGATTCCCGCATGTGCGGAGGCGTGCCCCACGGAGGCGACCCTCTTCGGGACCAGGAGGGAACTTGTGGAGGTTGCGAGAAAGCGCATATACAGGAATCCGGGGAAATACGTCCCCCACATATACGGTGAGCATGAAGTTGGGGGCACCGGCTGGCTCTACCTCTCTGCAATCCCCTTCGACCAGATCGGTTTCAGGACAGACCTGGGCGTGAGGCCCTACCCTGAGCTGACGTCGGGGTTTCTCTACGGGGTTCCCCTGGTTTTCGTGCTGTGGCCGTCCATGCTGCTTGCCTTGAACCACTTTTCGAGAAAGAAGGGGGAGAGAGGCGATGAAGGGAAAGACTGACACAGGAAGTAGCAATCCGGGGCCGGCGCCGATTCTTCTTCAGAAGGCAGGGGAATTCATCCGCTTCTTCCTCGGCGAGCTCAGGCCGAAAGGGAGGGTGCTCACTCCCTTCAACGTCATCAGCGGGGCGATCATACTGCTCGGCGCCGTGCTCGTCGTGATCCGCTTTGCCAGGGGGCTCGGCGCGGTGACGAACCTGAACCAGGACTACCCCTGGGGCCTCTGGATCGGCTTCGACGTGGTGACGGGGGTGGCCTTTGCCGGCGGCGCATACGTGCTCACCTTCGTCGTCCACGTCCTGCGGTTCAAGAAGTACGAACCCATTGTCCGGGCCACGGTTTTAAACGGTTTTCTCGCCTATGTCTTCTACGCCGGCGCGCTCCTCCTGGACCTGGGCCGCCCCTGGAACGTGATCAACCCGATCATCGGGAAAGCCTTCGGCCTCAGCTCCGTCCTCTTCCTGGTGGCGTGGCACTTCATGCTCTACATGATATGCGAGTTCGTTGAATTCGCTCCTGCCGTTGCAGAGTGGCTGAACTGGAAGAGGGTGCGCAGGTTCGTCATGAGCCTGACCATGGGAGCCGTCATATTCGGGATAACGCTCTCAACGCTCCATCAGTCGGGCCTGGGGGCTCTCTTCCTCCTCGCCCCGTCGAAGATTCACCCCCTCTGGTATTCGGGGAGCATACCCGTTCTCTTCTTCATTTCGAGCATATTTGCGGGTCTCTCCATGGTCATCATCGAGAGCTCCATATCCCACAGAATTTTCAACAGCCAGATCGATGGCGAGCACCGGGCGTCCCATGGCGAGATAGTCCTGGGACTCGGAAAAGGGGCAGCCTGCGCCCTCTTCGTGTACCTGTTTCTCAAAATCATCGATTTTGTCCACGGCAGGCACTGGGACCTGATCCCTACGCCCATGGGGTACTGGTACCTCCTGGAGACGGTGGGATTCGTGCTCGTTCCTGCAGGCCTGTTCGTTTACGCGGTGCGGAAAGAAAGCGTCCCCATGGTTCAGTTCACCGCTGTCCTGGCGGCCATCGGGGTCGTGCTGAACCGGCTCAACGTCTCCATCATCGCCTTCAAGTGGTACGAGCCGGTGCGGTACGTTCCCTCCTGGATGGAGGTGGAGATAACCCTCGCGGTTATCTTTCTCGAGATCTGGGTCTTTCGGTGGGTCGTGAACAGAATGCCCGTTTTGCGGAAGTACCGCGAACCGGAAGGTGAGCCGGTGAAAGAAGCGGAGGTGGTGAAATGGAGACCTTCACATATGTAGACATCTATGCGACGAAGGGAATCGAGTACATCATCGTCATTTTCTTTCTCTTCATTGTTATTTTCTTCTGGCGCTTCATCTGGCCCCCCCTTCCGGAGGCGGCAGAGGAGGAGCTCTTCCCTGGAGCGGGGGAATGGTTCCACGTTCCGGAGGGGTACTATTTCCACCAGGGGCACAGCTGGCTGCGAAGAGAGCGCCCGGACCTGGTAACCGTCGGGCTCGATGATTTCGCCCAGAAACTGCTGGGGAGGGCTGATAATCTCCGGCTTCCCGGGTCGGGTGCCACCATCCGTCAGGGGGAGGTAGGGTGGAGTATAGATGTCGCTTCGAAGACCATCGATATGCTCTCCCCCGTCGATGGGGAGGTCGTCGCTTTGAACGCCGAGGTGATGGATTTTCCCGAGATCGTGAACCAGGATCCCTACGGGAGGGGCTGGTTGATGAAGATCAGGCCCACGAGGCTCTCGGGGAACCTCACCCACCTGCTCTCGGGAAGGCTGGCGAAGGACTGGATCGAAGGGATCGTCGACTTTCTTCGCGAGAGTGTGGGGGGAAGCCTGGGGCCCGTGTATCACGACGGCGGACAGCCCGTATCGGGTATTGCCCGGGCTCTCTATGGTGACCGGTGGCACGAGCTGGTTGAGGAGGTTTTGCGAACGGGCGAGGAGGTTTGAGCCGTGGGGTCACCGCCGGGAAGAGACGGCAGGCCGGAA
>JABAOE010002007.1_pt1 | contig 64967 bp, 63 predicted proteins | sample 7062141 | NCBI WGS metagenome assembly JABAOE01 (sample SAMN14538627, study PRJNA623070) | marine sediment metagenome | biome: marine biome [ENVO:00000428]; feature: marine pelagic biome [ENVO:01000023]; material: deep marine sediment [ENVO:00002113] | place: India: Gulf of Khambhat ... | reverse complement strand
ACATCGGGTTCCAATCCGCGGTCGGCAAACGCGCGCTTCAGTGAGGATTGCCCGCCGAAGCTGAAGACGTAGGTGACCAGCGGATGTTTCGCGAGATCCTCGAGCGTTAGCTTTCGCTCGAGTGCCGCAAGTTCATGGCCCTTGGGCACGATAATCTTTCGGTCCCAGTGATAACTGGGTACGAGCAACAGGTCGTTGAACAGCCTATGGGAGCCGGTCGCAATCGCGAAATCGATCTCGTTGGCTTTCACCATGTCGGCGATCTGTTCCGAAGTGCCCTGGTGCAGGTTGAGGTTGACGCGCGGGTAACGTTCGCGGAACCTGCGTATCACATCGGGCAACACATACCGCGCCTGCGTATGGGTCGTAGCGATTGAAAGTGTGCCTTCTTCCTCGTGGTAGTAATCGGAAGCCAGGCTGCGGATGTTGTCGACTTCCGCCATGATCATGCGCGCCCGGGCGATAACCTGCTCCCCTGCCGGCGTGATACCGCCAAGGCTCTTGCCCTTGCGCACGAACAGCTGCAGCCCGAGTTCTTCCTCGAGCAGCTTGAGTTGTTTGCTCACCCCCGGCTGAGACGTATACAGCCGTTCAGCGGCTGCAGTGATGTTCAGCCCGTTGTCGACGATCGCAAGCAAGTATTTCAGTTGTTGAAGCTTCATGCTGAAAGCTGCGTCGTTGCGTCCTCAACTATGACCGCCCGCGCGGCCGTTCGTTTCACCCGCGTTGATTGGCTACATATAACACATGGCTATTACGACAGAAACACGGGGTCATTTTTGCCCAATTCGCGACGGGCGGACCGGGAACACATTTCTCGCCTGAGACTTTATCCGTGATAGCCTCGAGCAGCTGACACGGCTGATCATCGGTGACGTCGCGGCGCCTGGCCGCAACAACGCCCGAATAACAAGAGGACTGGAAGATGATCTACAACAATATTCTGGAAACTATCGGCAATACGCCGATCGTGCGCCTGAATCGCATGGGCCCGGACCACGTCGAACTCTACGTCAAGGTCGAATCGTTCAACCCGATGGCGTCCGTCAAGGATCGCCTTGCCTTCGCGATCATCAATGACGCCGAGCAAAAAGGCACCCTGGAGCCGGGACAGACGGTCGTCGAGGCGACCTCAGGCAATACGGGCATCGCACTCGCGATGGTGTGCGCGGCGACGGGTCATCCGTTTGTCGCGACAATGGCCGACTCGTTTTCGGTCGAGCGCCGAATGGTCATGCGTGGTCTCGGCGCCAAGGTCATCCTGACGCCCGCGGCCGAGCGCGGCACCGGTATGGTTCGCAAGGCGGAAGAACTGGCGAAAAAGCATGGCTGGTTCCTGGCGCGCCAGTTCGAGAACCCGGCAAACCCGGACTACCACGCGAGCACGACAGGCCCCGAGATCCTCAGCGATTTTTCGGGCCGGCGGCTCGACTACTGGGTGACCGGGTACGGCACGGGCGGAACGATGAGTGGCGCCGGTCGGACGATCAAAGCCGCTCGCCCGGAGATAAAGATCGTGGCAACGGAGCCGGCAGGAGCGGCCCTGCTCGCCGGCGCCGAGTGGGCGCCGCACAAGATCCAGGGCTGGACACCCGATTTCATCCCCGCGGTGCTCGATCGCGAGGTCTTCGACGAACTCAGGTCGATATCCGACGACCGTGCTATCGAGGTGTCGCGCGAGCTGTCTCACAAAGAGGGCATATTCACGGGTATTTCGGCCGGCGCCACGCTTGCCACAGCGCTCGATGTGGCCGAGGAGGCACCCGAGGGCTCGGTCATCCTGGCGATGCTGCCCGATACCGGCGAGCGTTACCTGTCGACACCACTGTTCGAGGGCGTGCCGGAAGGCTCCGATGACGAGTGGCTCGCATCGCAGTAATTTGCCCAAAACTTGCCCAAATGGCCCATTTTCAGGGTGCAAACGGCCTCACTTGAGACTTCAGTCACAGCGGGGCAGCCGCAGCGCTGGCATTGTAGATATCCCAGGATCCGCCAGCCCGAAGGGAGTCAGCGTTGTCGGCCGACCTGCACAATTTGCAAACAATAAAAAATATTGGCAAGGCCAAGGGCTTGCTTCACTCGCTTGTGCCGCGCGCGCACTGCTTTTGTTTCTACGACCGCAAGCGCGACTGCGTCTGGAGTTCGGATGGCGCAGATGACTACGAAATTGATAATTTCATTACCGACTTGCCTGATGAAATCATTGCCGACGCCGAGAAATCCGAAGGCCATATCCGGCGTACGCTGAACTCGGGACGCACGCTCCTCGTATTGTCCGTTCGAAGCGACGACGACAGCAGGCTCGGCCTGCTGGTTTCGGTCTTTTCCCGCAATGCCGGCAAATCGTCTTCATTCAATCCCCAGATGCTGGCCAAAATTCTCCGGCCCGCAGTGGATCTGATCGGCGAAAGCCTGATTACTGGCCGCCAGCTCGAACTGGCAGAGCAGCGTGGCGAGGATGCCGAGAAAGAACTGACGCTCGTGTACGAGGTCGACGAGAAGATCCACGGCATGTCCCGCAGCCATGCCGGACTTGCTCAGCTCGTCGGACAAAGTGGGCGATATCTCGGCATCGCCTACAGCGTGCTGCTGATTCCGGGCAAACGAATTCGTGTCAGCGCGACTCACTCGAGCTGGAAGAAAGTCAATCGCAAGGTCCTGGATCGTTACCTCGTCGACCACTTGATGCCCAAGCTCGAGGGCAAGCGCTGGCCGGCCGTGTTCGAGATCCCAGGTATCGAAGGCGAGGAAGACCCGCCTGCGCAGGGGTTTCAGACATTATTGAGTCCTCTGATCGACAAACATGGCAATCTCGAAGGTGTCCTGGCGCAGCTGGGGCGTGTCAACGGCGGCGACTTCACGAAGGCCGAAAGGCGGTTCATGGCGCACATCGTCCGCAAGGTCGAGTACGTGATCGAGCAATCGTTTGATGCGATGACCGGGCTGATGAATCGCGCCGGATTCGAGGCGCAGCTGCAGGAGTCGGCCAAGGATTTTGAGAAGCCGGACGACGCTCATCAGCTGATTTACTTCGATCTCGACAACCTGCAACTCGTCAACGATACCTTCGGCCGCGAGGCGGGCGATGCCGTGATCATACGATTCGCACGAATGCTGGAAGAAGACCTGTCGCGCAAAGCGGTTGTCTCGAGACTGACGGGTGACGACTTTTGCATTTTGCTAACCCACGCGGATACTGACGCCGCGCTCGAGCTCGCACAGACGATACGCGACAAAGGCGACGCGCTGCGCTACCTCGAAGGCGACAAGTCGTTACAGATTACGATGAGCATTGGCCTCGCGGAGTTCAATTCCAAGGAAGGCGCACGCGGCCGCGCGCTGACGACTGCTCGATTGGCCTGCGAGTCTGCGAAAGAGCATGGTCGCGATCGTATCGAGGTTTACGACGAAAAGAACCTGAGCATCGTTCAACGCCACGACGACATGCAGCTCGTAGCGCAGATTCAACAGGCCCTTGACGAGGACGGTTTCGAGTTGCTTGCTCAGCCCATCGTCGACCTCAAGAAGGATGAAGCGCGGCCGCAATACGAGGTGCTGCTGCGGATGAACGACGGCGACGGCGCAGCCGTCTCGACGAAAGCGCTGTTCTCGGCTGCCGAGCGCTACAAATTGATGCCGCAGATCGATCGCTGGGTGGTGTCTTCGACGCTGGCGCAAATTGCCGAGTACCAGGAAGTGCTGGCGAACCATGAAGCGATATTTTCGATTAATCTTTCGGGTCAATCGCTGAGCGACGATGACATCCTCGAGTTTATCGACGAAGAGCTCAATGAAAACGGCGTATCCCCGCGCACACTTTGCTTCGAGATCACAGAATCGGCAGCTGTTTCAAACCTTGCAAAAGCGCAACGATTCATCGACGAACTTCGCACGCGTGGTTGCAGCATATCGCTGGACGACTTTGGCGCTGGTCTGAGTTCGTTCGCTTACCTGAAAAACTTCAAGGTCGATGCGTTGAAGATCGACGGCAGCTTTATCCGTGACATCATCGACAACAGGATCTCCGAATCGATGGTCGCCGCAATTACGCAGGTGGCGAAGGTTATGGAGCTCAAAACCGTAGCTGAGTATGTCGAAAGCGAAGAGACGCGCCGGCTGATCGGCGAGCTGGGTGTCGACTATGCCCAGGGCCACATCATCGGCAAGCCGATTCCCCTCATTGAGACATTGACCGCCCTGACCGAGGCCGAAAAAAAGTCGACCGGTTGATGTTGCGCCAGAAAGCTGGCGATAGGGCGCACGGGTCAATAGACTCGGCGCATGGGCAGCCCGCCGCACAGCCGATACCCGAAAGTTCTCGAACCGATTCCGAAAATCCTGAGGCAGTCCACGGAGCAATGGTTCGATCAACTGCAATCGCAAAGCGATCCTGCTGAGCTGTCCGCCGATGTCTCGGCGCGCCTGGCGAAGCTCGTCGCATGCAGTGAATATGCGGCAGGCGTCGTGCTCAGAGATCGGGAATGGTTCTTCGCAAATGCAGACACCCTGTCCCAGCCGCCGGATATGTCGGTGCTGGACGAGCTCGTCGAGGACGTCGGGCGGAGTTGCGATGATTTCGATGAGGCCAGGGCGCGAATAAGGCAATGCCGCAACCGTTGGATGTTGCAGGTTCTCTGGCGAGAAGTCGGGGGCGACGCTCGGCTCGACGAGACGCTGAGCGCAATGACGATTCTCGCCGACCGTTTGCTCGAAGCGGCCGCCGGGTTTGCCGAGCGCGTGGTGCGGGAAAGATTCGGCGTCGTGCGCAGCGGGGATGGCGAGTCCGTGTCCCTGGTCATCCTGGGCATGGGCAAGCTGGGTGGACGGGAGCTCAATTTTTCGTCGGACATCGACATCATCTTCCTCTACCCGGGAGGGATCGAGAGCGACGGCCGCAAATCGGTGAGCGCACCGGAGTACTTCACCCGGGTATCAAGGTACGTTGTTGCGCTTCTCGACAAAGTGACCGACGGTGGCTTTGCATTTCGCGTTGACACACGACTGCGGCCATTCGGCGATAGTGGTCCGCCGGTGACCAGCTTTGCAGCCCTGGAGGCATATTTGTCGAAGCACGGCCGGGACTGGGAGCGCTATGCTTACGTCAAGGCGCGCATCGTCGGGCCACGACCGCCTCCCCGGGTGGTTGATGAGTTGATGAATGATCTTGTGCGGCCGTTCGTATTTCGTCGCTATCTCGACTACGGAGTATTCGAGTCACTGCGGGAAATGCACGGGATGATCTCGGTCGAAGTCCAGAAACGCGAGATGGCTGATAACGTCAAGCTTGGACCGGGCGGCATACGAGAAATCGAGTTCATCGCCCAGTCGCTGCAACTCGTTCGCGGCGGATCGAGGCCCGAGCTGCAACAACGCGAATTGCTACAGGTCTTGCCGAAGCTGGTCGGGCCTCATGGGTTGCAGCAATCCGCGGCGAGCGCACTGGCGGATGCTTATCGATTTCTGCGGCGGCTCGAAAACTTCATACAGGCCATTCGCGATCGTCAGACTCACGATCTGCCGACGGACGAGGCGGATCGAGCGCGGCTCTCCCTGGCCATGGGATATTCCCGGTGGTCCGACCTGCTGGCGGATCTCGATAAAGTCAGGACTGGTGTCAGCCAGCATTTCAATTCGGTCGCGTTTCGCGGACAGGACGAAGAATCGGAGCAGGCATCTGCCGTTCTGGAGGAACTCTGGGAGCATGGCGCGGAGACCAGCGAATGGGCCGAGGCGCTCGAGCGTGATGGTTTTGCACAAAATCGCGCCATCGCAAAGCGCATGGCGAATTTTGCAGCTGCGCCGGCCACGCGGCATATCGACAAGGTGGCGAGCCAGCGATTGCGCTCGTTCGTACCGCGCCTCCTCAGGCAAATTCGTGAATGCGCGGACCCGGTAACCGCATTGACACGGGTGCTTGCGCTGGTCGAGAAGATTCTGCGGCGCAGCGCTTACATTGCATTGCTCAACGAAAACGCAGAGGTCCTGTCGAGACTCGTCAATCTGTGCGAGCGCAGCAGCTACATCGCGGACCAGATAGCCCGATATCCCGTGCTGCTCGACGAGCTGCTGGACCCGAGCATCGGTTCGTCGCCGCTAATCCTCGAGGACCTGGAGGCCGAGCTCGATGCGCGCCTTGGCGAATGTTCTGACGACGATACCGAGGCGCAAATGTCTGTCCTGGGCCAGTTCCAGCGCGCCAATCTTTTTCGCGTTGCGATCGCCGATTTTGCAGGCCGTCTGCCGATCATGAAGGTCAGCGACAGCCTGACATGGCTGGCCGAGGCCGTGCTCAGGCACACGCTGGCTATCGCCTGGCGAGACCTCGTCGATAAACACGGCGTGCCGCAGTTCGTCGTTGACGGCAATCGATATGAGGCCGGATTCTCAATCATCGCTTACGGCAAGCTCGGTGGACTCGAGATGTCCTACGGCTCCGACCTGGATCTCGTCTTTTTGCACGATTCCTCTGGCCAGGATAGAAACACGGCGGGTCCGGGATCGATCGACAACACGATGTTCTTCACGCGGCTGGTCAGGCGGCTGTCGAATTTCCTGACCGCGCAGACCGGTTCGGGAATGCTCTACGAGGTCGACACGCGGCTGCGGCCCGATGGTCAATCGGGTGTGATGGTCAGCAGCATCGAAGCGTTCGAGCGCTACCAGGTCGACAATGCATGGACGTGGGAACACCAGGCACTGCTGCGCGCCCGGCCGGTTGCGGGCAGCGACAAGGTCGGAAAAGATTTTCAGCGTATTCGGGCCGAGACGTTATCGTCTCGCGTACGGCGGGACACATTGCGTGACGATGTCGTCGACATGCGGCGGCGCATGCGTGCCAGCCTCGACAAGAGCGATACGGAGGTGTTCGATTTGAAACAGGGCGTTGGCGGCATCGGCGACATCGAGTTCATCGTGCAGTACCTGGTTCTGGCCAATGCCGCGGAGGATCGGTCGCTGTATTTCTACTCGGACAACATACGCCAGCTCGAGGCGCTGGCCGCCGCGGGGTTCGTGGCCGAGGAAACGGCGGCGCGGCTCCAGGATATCTACAAAGGCTATCGCCTTCGCCTGCATCACCTCGCGCTCGACCAAAAGGCTGCGCTCGTCGGGGCCAGCGAGTTCCCGGATGAGCGCCGCTTTGTAGAAGACCTGTGGAAAGAGGTCCTATAATCCGCGCATCCCGTGACGTACAGGAACTCCCGTGAACAGCAGAGCCGGCACAGTAGACCAGGACCTCATCCCCGCCAACGCACAGCACCGCTACCGCGTCCGGTCAAGGGACCTGCCGTTGTCCTGCCCGATGCCGGGGATGTACCTGTGGAACTCGCATCCGAGAGTATTCCTGCCGATCGAGGAAACCGGCGAGGCCAAGTGCCCTTACTGCGGCGCCCAGTATCACCTCGATGACGCCGAAGACTAAAAATCCGGTAATTGCACGAAGAAAAGCGCTAAGTGCGTCGAAACGCCGCGAATCGCCAGACTTGATCATATTTGAAATCTACTTTTAGGACTGAGCTCAATTGTCGTTATTTTAGTCGATATATGGCACTAAAATCGCCGAAAAGCCATGAAAAATCCGATATCTCATATATTTTTAAGAATCCATCAATTCGTTTTTCCGGGCTGCCGAAAAGCCGCAATATGGTCGCGAAAATCGCTTAAAAGCCGCTAAAAATGGCCAAAAAAGCCGTAAATGACAGAAACCGTTGAAAAAACGAAAAATGGCGCGATCTTGTACGATCGCCAGGTCATCCGCGAGATCAGCGAGGATCGCTTCACGGCCTCGGGATGGTTGCACTCGGAGCCGGTTTCGGGGGCGCTCAGGGCGTCGGGACGCGGCAATACCACCTATGTCGGCAATATCCCGCGGCAATTCGTGTTGCGCCATTACGTCCGCGGTGGGCTGGTTGGCCGGTTCGTGCACGACCGTTATGTCTGGACCGGGGAGGACCGGACACGGCCATTTGCGGAGTGGCGCATGCTGGCGAAGATGGCGGACAGCGGCCTGCGCGTGCCGCGGCCGGCCGCGGCACGCTACTGCCGTCAGGGACCGACCTACACGGCCGATATCATTACGGTGCGCATTCCCGACGTCGTGGCGCTATCGGAATACATCGCCAGCGAGGCTTGCCCGCCCGAATTCTGGCGATCGCTCGGGGCGGCTGTGCAGGGCTTTCACGACAAGGGTGTCTACCATGCGGACATGAACGCCTACAACCTGCAGATCGATGGCGACGGTGACCTGTGGATGCTGGACTTCGATCGCGGCAAGCTGCTGCCCCCCGGACCATGGCAGCAGACGACGCTCAATCGCCTGCACCGGTCGTTGCAGAAGATCGTGACGCTGGATCCGAGGCTACCCTTCAGACTGGCCAACTGGGAACAGTTTCTCGAAGGCTATTTCGATGCGGTGAGGTCGGAGTAATAGTCGGGGTAAGAATCCGGCAGATTCTTGAACTTGCGGTGTACCCAGAAGTACTGCTCCGGGCACCGTTCGATATGCTCCTCGAGCACGCGCACGTACTCCCTGGTATCGGCGACCGGGTCATCGCTCGGAAAGTTCTCGAAAGCCGGCGATATCGTGATCAGGTAGTGGCCATCGGGCATGCGCTGCGGAAAAAAAGGCAACACGGCCGCTTTACCGAGGCGAGCCAGGGTCGACGTGGCCGTCGTGTGCATCGACGGTACCCCGAAAAATGGCACCACTTCCGCGCCCTTGCGGTTGTAGCTCTGATCGGGCGCGTACCAGACCAAGCCGCCTTCGCGTAGCCGGCGCACCATGAGCTTGATGTCGCGCTTCTCTATTGTCTCTGCAGCAGAGCGTTCGCGGCCCGAGCGTTGCACCTCGGTCATGAATTCACTGCGGTTTTTCCTGAAGACGGCGGAATACGGCGGGATGCGCAGCGCGAGCGCCCGCCCGCTTATCTCGAGCGTCGTAAAATGAGCGCTCAGTAGAATTATGCCCCTGCCGCTATCGATGGCTGCCTGTAAATGCTCGAAGCCACGGATCGTCGTCAGTGCGTCGACGTGGCGGTCCGAGGCCCAGCGACCAAGCCCCGTTTCGATCAGTGACATGCCGAGTGCAACGAAATGCCGCCGCACGAGGTCGTCTCGTTCGTTGTCGGTCAGGTCGGGAAAGCAGAGTTTGATGTTGCGGCGTACGATCGCGCGCCGCTCGCCGCTCAGCATGAACGCTATGCGACCCAATCCACGGCCAACGGCGAGGGCCAGCCGGTGCGGCAACAGGCAAACCATGCGCAGCAACCCGAGACCGATCCAGACGGGCCAGGTTGCGGGAGAAAGGTAGAGATACAGTGGTTTGCGACTGGCGGACATGCCGCCGCAGCTTAAACCTATTCCGACATTCCGTCGACGTAATCCTTGCTGCTGTCGTCGCCGTGGACGTCAATCACCGGCGCTTCCTCGACGGGCGCCTCGTCGGTCTGTATGCCGACGTGGAACGCGGCGAATCCCGGCATCACGACCTGGTTACGCGCCATGCCGATGATGCGGCCCGAATAGGGCGAACGCACCTCGGTACGGGCGTTGTTCATCGGGTCCGTTATCGTTCCGAGTATGTCACCCTTGCGTACCGTGCTGCCGAGGCTTACGTCGCTAAGCAGGATACCGCCGTTATCGGCGCGCACCCAGGACGAGCGATAGTAAACAGGCACGGGTTCGGCCCAAAGCCGCCGCTTCTTGATCATGCCCAGCGTATAAACCAGCGTCTCGATACCCTTGACGCCGAGTTTCACTTCATCGAGTTCAAGCTGCGAGGGGCCGCCGGCCTCGAGCGTTACGGCCGGAATGCCGGCACGAGTTGCCGCGTATCGCAAGGTCCCGACGGCAGGCGTACTGTGCAGGATGACCATGGACCCGAAGCCCTGGGTCAGGGTGAGAACATCCGGGTTTCTCAGGTCAGCACGTATCTGCGGAAGGTTTGCGCGCTCGAATGAGCCCGTGTGCAGATCGACGAGCGCGTCGCAGTGCGATACGACGTTGTTGAAAAAAGAGTGCGCTATGCGCGCCGCGGCGCTGCCATTCGGATTGCCCGGGAAGTAGCGATTCAGGTCGCGCCGGTCCGGCAGGTATCGCGAGCCGCGACGGAAGCCCTGTACATTGACGATCGGAATGCCGATGACAGCGCCTGATAATTTGGACGGATCGATATCGTGCATAACACGGCGGACCATTTCGATACCGTTGAGTTCGTCACCGTGTACGGCGGCCGTCAGGCACAGGGTTGGTCCCGGCAGGGCGCCATTGACGACGAGTACGGGTGTGGATACGGGAACGCCTTCAAACAACTCGGTGGCAGACCATGACAGGCGTTGCGCAGAGCCAGGCACAATATCCCTGTCGAGCAGCGAGATTGGGGCGGCGGCCCCGCCGGCAGCGGTCACGGCGTCAGCGAGCGGTATCGCCGGCAGTTCCGCAGGATCAGGCGATTCATCGAGCAGGTGCTCTGCCGCAACAGCAACTTCCGAGGAACGCGAATCGAGATCCTCGGTCGTATCTTCAACGATGTCGGTGCCGTTATCGCCGGGGTCGACGGATACCTCGCCCGCAAGGGCTGGAACGGCGCCCAGCGCGAGAAATATTATGGTAAGTGCGCGAGCCTGGTTCATTGTGCAAAATAGCCCGAATCGGTCCCTTTTTTCTGTGAACTAATCAAGAATTTACGATTGAAACTTGAAATGAGCCAAATGACAAGAAAAGGTCGCCTCTGGCTGCTGCTGATGGCATTTCTCGCGGCCCCGGCCAGCGGGCAGGAAACCTTCCCGTTACCGGCCGAATTACAGCGCGATGTCGACTTCTGGATCGATATATTCAGCCACTATTCGACGTCGCAAGGCGTGTTGCACGATAACCGCAACCTGGCGGTCGTCTATGAAATCATCGCGCTCCCAGCGGACATCAGCCGCCGTGAGCGGGACCGCCTAGTTGCCAAACGGCGCGAGCATTACCAGGCGATTCTGCGCACGCTCGCCAAAGGTAAACGCGCCAATCTGTCCGACGAGGAAACGCGCGTGCTCGCGCTGTGGCCGGACGATGTCAGCAAAGAGACGCTCGGTGCCGCAACCCGGCAAATCCGGTTTCAGCTCGGGCTGCGAGACCGTTTTCACGATGGACTGATACGGGCGGGACGCTGGCGCGACTACATAGAGAGCGAGTTCACGACGCTCGGTGTGCCGCTCGAACTTGCAGCGCTGCCCCATGTCGAGTCGTCCTACAACCCCGACGCCCGCTCGCACGTCGGCGCCTCGGGAATCTGGCAGTTCACGCGCAGCACCGGACGCCGCTTCATGCGCATCGACCACGTGCTCGACGAGCGCAACGATCCGTTTTCCGCATCACGCGCAGCCGGACAACTGCTGGCCTACAACTACTCGATCACCGGTAACTGGCCGATGGCGATCACGGCCTACAATCACGGGCTGTCGGGTGTACGCCGCGCGATGCACCAGTTTGGCGACACGGCTTACGCCGACATAATGCGCAACTACAACGGCAGGACGTTCGGGTTTGCATCGCGCAACTTTTATGTGGCTTTTCTGGCAGCGAAACACGTCGATCAGAACGCAGATACCTACTTTCCGGGGCTCGTGCCCGATCGTCCGACCGACTACGCGCAAATCGAACTCGATAGCTATATTTCGGCCGGCGAGCTGTGCGATGCCCTCGGCATCACGACGCGCGAGCTTGCCCGGTACAACCCCGCCTTGCAGCACACGATCCTGCAGGGCAGCAAGCACTTGCCGAAAGGACTGCAGATTCGGGTGCCGTCCAGCTTGCTCGATGCTTCTGTCGACGCGCTGCTGGCGGCAATACCGGCCGATTCATGGCAGACGGCCCAGCTGCCCGACTTGTTTCACACTATCGCGCGCGGCGACACGCTGTCGGAAATCGCAAAAACCTACAAGACGAATGTGTCGACGCTTGTTGCGATCAACAACCTGAGCAGCTCGCATCGCATTCGGGCAGGGCAGCAATTGCGTCTGCCTGCCGCAGGCCCGGCGCCTGCGCCGGCACCGCCACCCGTGGTTGTTGCGAGCGCCGATGTACCGGCTGTCGAAGCTCCACCGGTCGTGGCTGAGCAGACTCCGGGCGCGATGGCGGGCGATATCGCGGCAAGCCTGCTAGGGACGATTCAGACTGCGCTGCTGTCGGATCCGAGCGATTACAGCGTCGCCGCAGACAATACGATCGAGGTTCATCCTCTCGAAACGCTGGGCCACTATGCCGATTGGCTCGGCATTCGCACGCAACGGCTGCGCGACATCAATGGGCTTGCGTTTCGTACCCCGGTCGAGGTCGGTCAGCGGATCAAGCTGGATCTGGGCACCGTGGATGCGCAGGCATTCGAAAGCCGGCGTGTGGCATACCACCGTGAGCAGCAGGATGGTTTCTTTCGTGAACACGTGATCACGGGCGTCACCGATCATGTCATCAGGCGTGGCGAGTCGATCTGGGTGCTGGCGCTGCGCGACTACGATGTGCCGATCTGGCTGTTCCGCCAGTACAACCCCGGTCTCGACCTGCACAGCGTGCAGCCGGGTGCGACCGTTCGTTTCCCGACCATGATCAGCGCCGACCCTACCTGAGCGATGCAGCGATTGATTCTCGTCCGCCTTGCGCCGCTCGTGATGATTGTCGCTGCGGCCGGGTTCTGGTTTAGCGATGTGCAGGAAAGTGGCCCCTATGTCGCACGCAACATGGTGCCGCCAATCGTTTTCCTGTTGCTCGCCGCGAATACGCTACGCCGTGGCGAGGGCACCTGGAGCGGATCGGGCTGGCGCTGGCCGCTCGGCACGGCGGGGTTTGCGATCCCGGCGCTGGGACTGTCGGCGTACCTGCATTACGCGTACTCGGTGAATCTCGACGGGCTGTTCACCAATGCCTCGGATCCCCAGGGATTGTTCCGTTTCCTGCCCGTTTACACGCTGGTTGCGGGCGGGATCGGCTTCGCTATAGGCTGGATCGTCGGCAAAAACGTATGACGCGTACCATTTTCCCGCTCGAAAAGGTTTGCTAACCTCGGCGAATGCACAGGTCGAGCATCACAGTGTTGCCTTTGCTCCTGCTACTACAGGGCGGGCTGCACGCTGGCGGGTTCCCGATGGCGGACAGCGTGCTCGTTGATAAGTCGGACCGCAAGTTGCACCTGGTCCAGAGCGGCGAAGTGTTCCGAACCTTTGATATCGCCCTCGGCATACGGCCGGTTGGCGACAAGGAATACGAGGGTGATTTCCGCACACCCGAGGGTCGCTATACGCTTGGTATGCGCAATCCGAACAGTGAGTATTTTCTGTCGATCCACGTTTCCTACCCCAACAGGCAGGATATCCGCGAGGCGCGCGCCAAAGGGCTGGATCCGGGTGGGGCGATCATGATTCACGGACAGCCCAATAACCCGACGCGCTCGGAGGCCTATTACCGAACCCAGGACTGGACCAACGGCTGCATTGCGGTATCGAATTCCGACATGATCGATATCTGGCTGATGACCAGCGACAACACCCCGATCGAGATTCGACCCTGACCGCCGCCGTCAATGCCGAGGTTCGCCCGGAGGGCAGCCTCGAAGTTCTATCCCAGTTTGAAGTAGAGCAGCTGCGCTCGAGTACCGAGGGCGGCCTCTACCTGCTGTTGCGCCGATGCATGCTCGCCGTGCTCAACTCGGGCAGCCTGATCGACAATGCGCAAGCCATGCTCGATGCATACAAGGACTTCGAGATCGGTTTCATCCAGCAGGATCGTGGCCTCAAGCTATCGTTGCAGGGCGCACCGGCCAATGCATTCGTGGACGGCAAGATGATTCGCGGCATGCGGGAACAGCTGTTCGCCGTCTTGCGCGATATCGTTTACACGCGCAACGTCGTCATCGACAGCGGCAGCTTCGATCTCGAGTCCCGACCCGGGATTACCAACGCAGTCTTTCATATCGTCCGCAATGCGGGGCTGCTCACGCTGCCCGCGGACGTAAACCTGGTTGTCTGTTGGGGCGGTCATGCGATCAGCCGTGAGGAGTATGACTACACGAAGCTCGTCGGTTACGAGCTTGGCCTGCGCGGCCTGAACGTATGCACGGGATGCGGGCCGGGCGCAATGAAGGGTCCGATGAAGGGCGCAACGATTGGCCACGCGAAGCAGCGCATTCGTGATGGTCGCTATGTCGGAATTACCGAGCCGGGCATTATCGCGGCTGAGTCGCCCAACCCGATCGTCAATTCGCTTGTGATCATGCCGGATATGGAAAAGCGACTCGAGGCCTTCGTTCGTGTCGGGCACGGCATTGTCGTATTTCCGGGCGGTGTCGGTACGGCAGAAGAGGTTCTTTATTTGCTCGGAATTCTCTTGAATCCCGAAAATGCCGAGCAGCCGTTCCCCCTGATAATGACCGGACCCGGGTCCGCAGAACCATACTTCCGACAAATCGACGAATTTGTCGGGAAAACGCTGGGCGAAGAAGCGCAGCGGCGTTATTCAATCATCATCGACAATCCTGGCGAAGTGGCCAGGACGATGCGCGAAAAACTCGAAGGCGTCCGCGACTATCGTAGTGACAATGGCGATGCTTACTATTTCAATTGGCGTCTCGCGATCGATCAGGAGTTCCAGCAGCCGTTTAATTCGACGCACGAGGCCATGAGCGCGCTCGATATAAACGAGGGACTGCCGAAGCACACCCTTGCCGCCAATCTTCGGCGCGCCTTCTCGGGTATCGTATCCGGGAACGTACGCGAGGATACCGCTGCGCTGATCGATCAGCATGGCCCTTTTGAGATAAACGGCTCGAAAGAGATCATGAATCTCCTGGACGCCCTGCTGAGCGCATTCGTCGACCAGAAACGGATGAAAATTTCGGGCAACGACTATATGCCGTGTTATCGCGTGTGCTGATCGACACGGCGCCGTTTATTGTCAAATAAGACCCACAGCGATAACGTGAGGCATGCTGATTAAGTAAAGAACCACAATAATTCGTTGAAAATTATGTGAAAAATCACAATCTGCACTGTGATGCAGTTCCTGTGATTCAGGATCGCTGGCACTTAGCATTTGGTCAAAGGAATGACTGAGTATGAGCAATGCCAGACAGCAAGCATCTCAGATGGGTCGACGAATACGCCACGGATGGTGAGCGGCAGTCAGACGTTGAGAAAGAACCAGCAGCGTCTCCGGAACCTGCCGCCAACGACGCACAACCTGCTGCGAATGATGCGGATGGTTGGGAGCAATATCGCCAGTGGGTTTCCAAAGCGCCTGCGCCACGTAGCCGACGGGTCGGAATCGATCCCGCGCTCTATTCGTGGAAGGGCTACAGAAACTGGTCGGAGCAGGTAAAGCGAAACTGGGACGCCGATCCCTCCGATGACAGCGAATGACGATCCCTGGGTAACGAATCTACGAAACGCCGGCATAGCCGGCGTTTTTTTTGTTGCATTGCGTCGAGACGCATTCGGCAGTTACAGGAGTGTGATGACCGTCACTGTTACAGGGCTGTGGATGCAGCACTACGAATCGGTACTGCGTCTGATTTCTGAGCATTGCTGCGGAGAATTTACAAATACTAAATCAAGCTGTGATCTGTCTCACGGAGGCCCTCAAAGTAGCTATCTATAGTCGCTGTTACTGGCAATCACACGCGAACAACAGAGTATGTCAAACAAGTGCAAGGAAGCTGAATCGCCGGTGGTGTTTCTCAAGGATGAAACTGCCCGGCAGCGCTGGGAAATGTTCCACAGGGCTATCGCCCATGCGAAGCAGTCGAATGTCGCGTCTCTCGACGACGATCATGACTCGGGTGATACGGAAAGCGGCGGCCCAATGCTGTCGATCGTCCGTTAACAATCCATAGTGGAACGCATCGTCCAGCTGCTCGACGACCTCGACGACCTGATGGCTGCGATCGGGCTGATCAGCGAACGTATTCGCCGGTTTTTCTTTACATTTGTCTCGATCTTCGTCGGAATGATCATTATTGCGGGTGGGGTCCTGCTGGCCCTCTCACACCCACCGCTGGCGCTCGCTACGGCTCTGCTGCTGTTCGTGTCCTTGCTGTATCGCGCCGTCACATCGCCACGACTTGAAATGATCTGATTTGCCCCTATCGTGTCTGCCAGTTCCTGACAGACTCGAAGGACCCAGGCGTGAGTAAAGCTACGAGCCGGGAAACGCTCGGCTTCCAAACCGAAGTCCGTCAGCTCCTGCAGCTGATGATCCACTCCCTGTACAGCAACAAGGAAATCTTCCTGCGTGAGCTGATCTCGAACGCATCGGACGCCGCTGACAAACTGCGATTCGAGGCGCTTGCAGCCCCCGAGTTGCTCGCCGACGAACCCGATCTCGCGATCCGGATCCAGAGTGACAAAGACGCGCACACGATTACGGTCATCGACAACGGCATTGGCATGTCGCGTGATGAGTTGATCGAGAATCTGGGCACGATCGCGCGCTCCGGTACCGCCGAGTTCCTGGAGAGCATGACCGGCGATCAGCAACAGGATGCGCAGCTGATTGGCCAGTTCGGCGTCGGCTTCTATTCAGCATTCATCGTCGCCGACCGGGTCGTTGTGGAGAGCCGCCGTGCCGGGGTGGATGCGGCCGAAGGCGTTCGCTGGGAGTCTGACGGAGAGGGCGAATTCACGGTCGAGACTATCGAAAGGACCGCACGCGGCACCTCGGTGACTCTGCACCTCAAGGATGACGAAAAGGAATTCGCCGAGCCGTTTCGAATCGAGAACCTGATTCACAAGTATTCGGATCACATCGCATTCCCGGTGTCGTTGATGGCGAAGGGCGACGATGAAGAGCCCAGGGTCATCAACGCGGCGACGGCGCTCTGGACGCGGTCGCGCAGCGATATCCAGGACGACGAGTACAAGGAGTTTTACAAGCACCTGTCGCATGATTTTGCCGACCCGCTCACCTGGAGCCACAACCGGGTCGAAGGTAAACGCGAGTACACCAGCCTGCTCTATATCCCGGCCAATGCGCCGTTCGACCTCTGGAACCGGGAAGCGCCGCGCGGACTAAAGCTTTATGTCCAGCGCGTCTTCATCATGGACGACGCCGAGCAGTTTCTGCCGCTCTACCTGCGCTTCGTCAAGGGCGTGGTCGACTCCTCCGACCTGCCGCTCAATGTATCGCGCGAGCTGCTACAGCAGAACCCGGATCTTGCGGCCATGCGCGGGGCTCTGGCGAGACGCGTTCTCGACATGCTGGCGAAGATGGCCGGCGATTCACCCGATGATTACGCCCGTTTCTGGAATGAGTTCGGGCAGGTGATGAAAGAGGGTGTCGTCGAGGACCACGGCAACAGGGAAAAGATCGCGAAGCTGCTGCGTTTCGCCACGACGCACACCGGCAAGTCAGACCAGGACCAGTCGCTGGACGACTACGTCGGTCGAGCGGGGCCCGAGCAGGACAAGATCTATTACATCCTGGCTGAAAACCATGCGACGGCAGTGTCCAGCCCACATATCGAACAGCTCTCCGACAAGGGAGTCGAGGTGTTGTTGTTAACGGACCGAATCGATCCCTGGCTGGTCGACGGGCTGCAGGAATACGATGGCAAAGCGCTTGTCGATGTTGCTCGCGAGGGGCTCGATGTTTTCGAGGGCGAAGGCGAAATCTCGCGCAGCGTGCGGGACGAGGAGCACAAGCCCCTGCTCAAAAAGATCAAGAAGGTGCTCAAGGACCGGGTAGAGGCCGTTCACGTGAGTTCGCGCCTCGTCGCTTCACCGGCCTGTGTCGTCGCCGGCAAGGATGAGATCAACGCGACCGTTCGGCGCATGCTGGAAGCCAATGGTCAATCGTTGCCGGAGTCCAAACCGATACTCGAGATCAATATTGGACACCCCCTTGTAGAGCGCCTTTCGGCCGAGTCCGACGACAGCCGATTTGATTCTCTTGCCCATATTGTTCTCGATCACGCGTTGCTTGCCGAGGGATCGCAGCTGGAGGACCCGGCCGGATACGTCCACCGCATGAACGCGCTGCTGCTTGAACTTGATTCGTCGGCGAGCGCAGGCTAAAACGGGCTATGGCCGATACACGCATCCCGGACAGCGAACTCAGGGACAAGCTGTCCGATGAGCAATACGAAATAACACAGTTGAAAGGCACCGAGCGCGCTTTCACCGGCAAGTATGTCGACCACAAGGCCGATGGCACCTATCGATGCGTCTGTTGTGATGCCGAGTTGTTCTCATCCGAACATAAATACGACTCGGGTTCCGGGTGGCCGAGCTTCTGGTTGCCGAAGGCGGGTGAGGCGGTGCGGACCGAACGCGACACGAGCCACGGTATGATTCGAGACGAAGTGGTCTGCAATTCCTGCGGCGCACATCTCGGTCACGTCTTCGAGGACGGCCCGCAGCCGACCGGTTTGCGTTACTGTATCAATTCCGCGTCGCTGGATTTCGAGGGCGGCGAGTAATCCTATTTACCAACAGAGAAAAGGTCGGACTCATGAGATCGAGCATCCCAGTCATTGCTTTACTCCTCGCGGTCGGTATTACCGGTTGTGGACGCGAGGGCAGCGAATCCGAAAGCGCGGCAGATTCGACATCGAACAGCGAGGAGCAGGTTATGGCGCAGGAATCATCCGGTGAAAGCGAAACCATCGAAGTTGCGCCCGGCCTGACCGCCACGATCCTGCAAAAAGGCCATGGGCGGGCGGCTGAGCCCGGCGATTACGTCGAAGTCCACTATACGGGCTGGCTGTATGACGCAGAGGCCGAAGATAATCGCGGTAGTAAATTTGATAGCTCGGTGGACAGGGGACAGCGCTTCCAGTTCCAGCTCGGCGCCGGCCAGGTGATCAAGGGTTGGGACCAGGGCGTCGCAGGAATGCTGATTGGTGAAAAGCGCGAGCTGACGCTCTCTCCCGAGATGGGATACGGTGATCGCGGCGCGGGCAACGTCATTCCGCCAGGGGCAACGCTCGTCTTCGAAGTGGAGCTGTTCGGACTCGAAGCACCGGGTGAGGCCCAGTAGGGTTAGCGCAACTCGAATTCGATTCGTCGGTTCTGCTCGCGGCCGCGCGCCGTGGAGTTGTCGGCAATTGGTGCCGACGAACCGAGTCCGCTGACGATCAGACGCGCCGGCTCGATGCCGTTTGCCGCAATGTGATCCGCAACGGCCTGGGCGCGTGCGATGCTAAGTCGCCGATTCCAGGTCTCGTCGCCGCTTGCATCCGTGTGGCCGGTGATTGCTATCGAGACAGAAGGGCAGTCGCGCGCGAATTCGGTAATACGGTCGAGCGTCACCAGGGATGCCCGGCGAATCTCGGTGCTTGATTCCTGAAACAAGACGGGCCCGAGAACCAGGCTGGTGAAAGCCCGTTCGCAAAGTTCATCGAACGAGGCCTGTGACGTAATGACAACGACATCGGTTGTCAACGCGACCTCGGCCGGGAGGTTCTTCTGCAGAAATTCCGCGCGAGTCGAAAACGATTCGGTTGCCGATGCAACGCCGCGAATACTGATCGTATCGGGCCGCATTTCGGCCACGGCGGACTCCATAGCAGCGATAACGTAGAGCAGGCGGGCGCTCGAAGATTCCCAGCGTTCGCCCGGCAATATGCCCGGCCGGAACCGAATCTCGGCTGATGCGCCCGGAAAGTACTCGGCGACAAGTCGTCGCATCGATTCCTCGTGAGTAGCGGATGCGGTCGTGCCGGTGACGGTGATGCGACCGTGAGCCGAAGTGACCGAGAATGTCGCGTCACTGAGCGGCGCGAGATGCGTCGTGGCTTCGACTCCGGGCTCATCGCGATGAATACCGGTAGTGAGCAGAATGCCCACACCCAGAAGGAGAGTTGTGATCGTGGCCCGCATCGACGGGCTAAAGCTGGCCGCTTACCTTCTGGTCGTGCAGATCCCGCGCCTGGCCAATCCAGTCCTCGCGGTAGATGCGGCTGCGAAAACCCTTGAGTCGATTTGCGACCCGGTCAATATCGTACTCACTCATCTGGGCTATCTGGTCGAAGCGCCGGATGCCCAGCTCATTGAGAGTCTTCTCGATCGCCGGGCCGACACCCTTGATCAGTTTCAAGTCGTCACCCGGCGTTTCGTCGACGCCATCATCGTCGAGTCCATCGTGACCGTCATGCGTTGACTCTTCGGCGAGCGCTTCGGCCTCGAGCAATTCCTCCGGTTCCTCGTTGCCGGGCAGCGCCTCGACCTTTTCGATAATCGTTTCGTTCGAGGCTTCCAGTTCATCGCCCAGCGCGCCCGGGTCGACCGGTTCCACCCGCGTGTGCTCCGATCCGACCATATCTTCGAGTGCGCCGATCCGCTCGCGGGCCTCGGCCAGTTGCTGTTCGAGCTCCTCGGCCTCGGCATTGCGCTGCCGAAAGCGTTCGATCAGCGGCGGCAGACGGTCTTGCCAGTTCTTGAGCTCCTGCACCAGTTTGTCGATGCGGATGTCACGCTCCTCGACCTGCTCCGTCAGATCCTTTGCGCCGGACTGGCCGCGCAACTGATCGCGTTCTGCAACTGCGGTCTCGAGATTGCCGCGAATGTCCTTGAGTTGGCGCTGCAACTCGTCGCGACGCTCGAACGCCTCCTTGAGCGCGTCCGACAGCTCGCTGGCGCGCATCCTGCCGTCCCTGTTCGATGCCTGGAACTGGCTGTTCTGCTCCATGAGGCTCTTGTTTTGTTCGAGCAGCCGCTTATGTTCGCCGCGTTGTGCTTCGAGCTGCTCCTGCCATCCCTGGTTTATCGCCGTCTTTTCACTCGATGCGCGATTGCCCCGGAACACCCATCCCAGGATGACACCGATTATCAGCGCGCCGACGACGATTGCGATGTGGGTGACAGTGATCTCCGGCATTTTCTTAACCCCTAAGACGCGAGTCTTACCTCGTCAATCTCTGCCAGGACCTCGCGAATCTGGGTCACCGCCCAGTCGATCTGTTCGCGGTTGATGATCAGCGGCGGCGCAAGACGCACGACCGTCTCATGCGTTTCCTTGCTGAGCAGTCCTCGCTCCATCAGCCGTTCGCAGACCTCGCGCGCGGTGGCGAGCCCGGGGTCGATTTCGATCCCGATGAACAGCCCTTTGCCGCGTATATCGCCGATCAGCGGCGTGTCGATGTCGCCGAGTCGATTCATCAGATAATCGCCCATCTCCGCGCTGCGCTCGGCCAATTGCTCCTCCACCAGGATATTGAGCGCCTCCAGACCGACCGCGGCGGCGAGCGGGTTGCCGCCGAATGTACTGCCGTGATCTCCGGGTCCGAACACCCCCATGACTTCACTCTTTGCGAGGAACATCGATACGGGCAGGATGCCGCCGCCGAGCGCCTTGCCGAGAATCAGTCCGTCGGGCTGTACGTCGTCATGTTCGCAGGCGAGCAGTCGCCCGGTTCGCCCGAGGCCCGTCTGAATTTCATCGGCAATCAGGAGGACGTTATTGTCCCGGCACAATCTCTCGGCAGCCTTGAGGTATCCCTCTGGCGGGACGATGATGCCGCCCTCGCCCTGGATGGGCTCGACGAGAAAAGCAGCCGTGTTCGCATTGATCGCATCTGCCAGCGCGTCGATATTGCCGTATTCGACGAGAACGAATCCTGGCGGGAACGGTCCGAAGCCCTCCTTGTACTGCGGCTCGTCCGACATTGCCACGATCGTGGTTGTCCGCCCATGGAAGTTGCCCTTGCAGGCGATGATTTCCGCCTGGTCATGATCGACGCCCTTGACGGTATAGGCCCATTTGCGCGCGGCCTTGATGGCGGTTTCGACGGCTTCGGCGCCCGTATTCATCGGCAGCGCCATATCCTGCCCGGTCAACGTGCAGACCTTCTCGAGAAACGGACCGAGCTTGTCGGTGTAAAAAGCGCGCGAGACGATGTTCAGGCGGCCGACCTGGTCGCGCACGAGCCTGACCAGACGCTCGTGGCCGTGTCCGTGACTGACGGCAGAGTAGGCGCTCATCATGTCGAGGTACTTCTTGCCGTTCTCGTCCCAGACGTAGACCCCTTCGGCCCGCGTCAAAACGACGGGTAATGGGTGATAATTCTGGGCACAATAGCGTGCTTCGAGTTGGATCCGTTCGCTCATGCCGAAATTTTACAGCAATAACATTCACTTAGGCTAAGGGATTTGACGTCAAATGTGAACAATCTGCCGCGCTCGGGGAAGCTGGCGATACCGGGTCCGGCCGGGAAACTCGAGGCGATACTCGAAGGCGCTGGCGCTTCAGGCATACGCGGCGCTGCCGTGGTGCTGCATCCACATCCCCAGCATGGCGGCACGATGCACAACAAGGTTGCGCACAGCCTGGCACGCGCTTTCGTACGCTCGGGGTTTGCGGTATTGCGTTTCAACTTTCGTGGCACGGAGGGGAGCGAAGGGGCCTATGACAACGGCGTCGGCGAACTCGACGACGCCCGCGCGGCAGTGGCGTGGTTGCAGACGCGATATCCCGATGTGCCGCTCTGGCTCGCAGGCTTTTCGTTCGGCGCAGCAATTGCGGTGCGCGCCGCCCTGGTGAGCCCGGTCGCCGGCCTGGTCAGCGTAGCGCCGGCCATCTACCGTTTTGCCAACAATCTCGAGGGGCAGCCCGACTGTCCGTGGCTGATCATACAGGGCGACGAAGATGAACTCGTCGAAGTCGACGAGACAGTCGAATGGATCGACAGTCTCGAACCCGGACCCGAACTCCTGGTTATGACGGGCGCCGAACATTTTTTTCACGGCAGGCTTAACGATCTTCGTCAGGCCGTGATGGATTTCGTTGCCGGGAACTGACAAAAAAGCCGGGCAGGGCCCGGCTTTCCCTGTTGCGCTATAGCTGCGACGCTAGACCATGTCCTTGAGGCCTTTCAAAGGCGAGATCTTGACGACCTTGCTGGCTGGCTTGGCCTTGAACATCATTTCCTCACCCGTGAACGGATTGACGCCCTTGCGAGCTTCGCGCGCCGGCTTTTTCACGACCCGCATCTTCAAGAGGCCCGGCACGGTGAACGTGCCGGCTGCGCCATGACCGCTCAGGTTCTTCTTGATCTGGCCATTCAATGAGTCGAAAACTGCAGCGACATCCTTGCGCGTCAAACCCGTGTCCTCAGCGATCTTTCCGTAGATTTCCGACTTGGTCGGTGGCTTCTTGGTATTCGTTGCCATCAAAAACTGACTCCTGAAAAAAACAAAACCGGGTCGAGCCCGTCGCGCTGCGGGACGATATCACAAAATATGAGAGGAATTCAGTCTGTAAAAAACTGGCGTTTGAAACGTACTTCGGAGACCTCTGTGGACCCTTGCGGCGTCACGCTGATGTCGAATATCAACGTCTCGCGGTTCGCGACAGGCGACTCGCCGATGTAGTAGATTGCGTCCTGCTCATTGATCTGCCGCATCGTGATGTTCTTGAGTTGGCCGGTCAGATTGACAGTCTTCACCATCACCTTTGCTTCGACGGACACGTTATCGGCCTCGCGGAGTACGGACACGTTGAGCATCGCGCGATTCTTGCTGCGCACGATGTTATAGGCTCGAGCAACTTCGGGCGGCAACTGATCGGTTGTTTGTGCGCTGAAATGTACGACGTAATCACCAATGTCGGAACTGGTTGCGCCGGCGGGTTGCGCTTCGGGTACATCGCCAGGTTCGCTCGGCCCGCCGCAGGCAGATGCGAGTCCGATAACTGACAGGGCAATCAATGTTCTTGTGATTGTCATGATGCGTGTCCCTCTCCCGTTTCGCCGACTATAAACTATTTCCGGCCCGGTCTGCGACAGACCATCAAATGGGTATAGGCGCCCATGACATTAACAGGCGCGTCGCAGCGCCCAGCAATATCAGCGGAATTACCGGCGTAATGTCGAAGCCGCCAAGTGGCGGAACAAGGCGCCGGAACGGACTCAACAACGGATTTGAAATCGATGAGACCAATGCGGTAACCGGGTTGTAGACGCCCGGGGCAAACCATCCAAGCAGGATATGGACGATGATGACCAGCATGAACAGGTTGGCCGTTGCTATACCCAGGTAGATGATCGACGTTAGTGCTAAGGGTCCGAACGCGCCGCTGGCGCCGACAAGAAACAGACGTACGACAATCGTCAGATACTGAATAGCGAAAACAACGACGACGGTTGCCGTGTCCACGCGGCCAATCGGCGGGAGTATCCGCCGTAAAGGGATAACCAGTGGCGAGGTCAATTTCAGTATTCCCTGGGCAACGGGGTTGCGAAAGTCGACGCGAAACCAAGGCAACCAGAAGCGCAGCAGAATGACGAAGATGACAAGGCTCGAGACGGCCTGGATGATGTAATCAAGTGCTGCAATCATTTGTCTGTCTCATCAGCGAGTTGGATGGCGCGATCTTTGGCTGCGGCAAATGCTTTCGCAAATATTTTACGGACATTCTCATTGTCAAATACCTCGAACGCTGCTGCCGTCGTGCCGCCGGGCGAACGCACACGCTCAATCATGGCCTGCATGGTCTCGCCGCTAACGGCTGCCAATGATGCTGACCCCTTTGCCGTGTCCATGACCAGTTTGTGTGCTGCCTGCGGGTCCAGGCCAAAATCCTCGGCTGAACGAATCAACATGTCGATGAGGAAGTAGAAATACGCAGGCCCGGTTCCGGAGATCGCGGTGACCGCGTCGATGTCGTCCTCATCGCGGACATGCACGACGCTGCCGACGGCCGAAATGATCTCGGTGGCGCGATCGCGCTGTTCGTTGGTCGTCAACTCGTTCGCAAACAGGCCGGACGCACCCTGCAACAAGAGGGCGGGCTGATTCGGCATGACCCGCACGATGGGCAGGTCTGCGCCGAGCCAGGTATCGATATCGCGGCTATGAGTGCCGGCCGCAACCGAAATGATCAGCGGGCGTGACTTCTGCACGGCCGGGGCAAGCGACTCGCAAACTTCGCGCATGAGCTGGGGTTTGACGGCCAGCACAAGACAGTCAGCGCCAGCGGCAACGGCATCGTTATCGTCTGTGATCGTCACACCGGGCAGGTCATGCTCGAGAATTGCGCGCCGGCTCTCGTCCGGATCGGAGACGAGCAGGTTGGCCGGCGGGAATCCACTCGACACGAGGCCGCCGACCAGCGCCCGCGCCATGTTACCGCCGCCGATGAATCCGACCCTGTAACCACTCATGTCATTCAGTCCTGGCACCAAATACTGCAGTTCCGATCCTGACGATTGTACTGCCTTCGAATATCGCAGCACGATAATCGTCGGTCATGCCCATGCTCAGCGTGTCCACCGGCATACCGTTGGCGCGAAGATCATCGGCAAGGCCGCGCAATCGCCGAAAAGGCAGCCGTTGTTGCTCGAAGCCGTGCCGGATGGCCGGCAGGCACATGAGGCCCCGCAGTTTGAGTCGCGGTAGCTCGGCGATCGCCCTGGCGAGATCAACAGTCTCGGCGATTGTCGCGCCCGACTTGGACGCCTCTTCGTCGACGTTGACCTGGATGCAGATATTGAGGTCAGGCAGTTCCTCGGGGCGCTGCTCCGACAAGCGCCGGGCGATCTTAAGCCGGTCGACGGAATGCACCCACGCGAAGTGTTCGGCCACCGTGCGCGTCTTGTTGGTCTGCAGGTGCCCGATGAAGTGCCAGGTGAGGCGCGGATCATCGATTTTTGTGACCTTTTCGATTCCTTCCTGGACCTGGTTTTCGCCAAAATGTCGCTGGCCGGCGGCTATTGCCTCGTTGATGCGATCGAGCGGTTGTTTCTTGCTGACCGCCAGCAAACGGACGGTTTGCGGGTCACGCCCAGCATCCGCGGCAGCTTTCGCCAGCAAATCGCGGATTTTTCGCAAGTTTTCCGTGACTCTAATCACGTTTTACTCCGAGTGCTTCGCTATACTAGGCTCGGATCAGGGCCGGGTTATGGTAAGTCCGGTTGTCCATTAGAGGGAGAAATATGGCCGTCGACGTTGCCCAACTGTTGTCGTTCACGGTTAAGAACAATGCCTCCGACCTGCACTTGTCAGGCGGCGTGCCCCCGATGATCCGTGTCGACGGCGACATCAAGCGTGTCAATATGCCCGCGCTGACTCATAAAGATGTCAACAGCATGATTTACGACATCATGAATGACAAGNNTGACAAGCAGCGCAAGGACTATGAGGAATTTCTCGAGACCGACTTCTCATTCGAAATTCCGAAGCTCGCCCGCTTTCGCGTCAACGCCTACAACCAGAATCGCGGCTCTGCCGCGGTTTTCCGTACGATTCCATCCGAAATCCTCACGCTCGATGATCTGGGCGCGCCCGCGATCTTCAAGGATGTCTCGATGCATCCCCGGGGAATCGTACTGGTGACCGGACCTACGGGCTCGGGCAAAAGTACCACCCTGGCGGCGATGGTCGACTACATCAACGAGAACAAGCCCGATCACATACTCACGATCGAAGATCCGATCGAGTTCGTGCACGAGTCCAAGAAATCACTGATCAACCAGCGTGAAGTCCACCGCGACACGCTCGGCTTCAATGAGGCGCTGCGCTCGGCTTTGCGTGAGGATCCCGACGTCATTCTCGTCGGCGAGCTCCGTGATCTCGAGACGATTCGCCTCGCGCTGACAGCGGCCGAGACCGGGCACCTCGTATTCGGCACGCTGCACACGAGTTCGGCCGCGAAAACCATCGACCGTGTCGTCGATGTATTCCCTGCAGCGGAAAAGGAAATGGTCCGCGCGATGTTGTCGGAGTCATTGCGCGCTGTGATTTCGCAGACTCTGCTCAAGAAGATCGGTGGCGGCCGCATAGCGGCGCACGAGATCATGATCGGAACGCCCGCGATCAGGAACCTGATCCGGGAGGGCAAGATCGCACAAATGTACTCGGCCATTCAGACGGGCCAGGCCGCGGGCATGCATACACTCGATCAGAACCTTGCCGACCTGATGGCGAAGGGTTTGATCAACAAGGAAGAGGCGCGGTTCAGGGCCGTGCAGAAGGAGAACTTCTAGGGATTCCCCTGCGAGTCCCCGAAGGAGAGGCGCACTATGGAACGCGAACAAGCGGTACGGCTGACGCAGAACCTGCTCAGGAAGATGGTTGAGCGAGAGGGCTCGGACCTGTTCATTACCGCGGGCTTCCCGCCGGCGATCAAGGTTGATGGCACGATTCACAAGGCCACCGACAATCCCCTGTCACCGGATCAGGCAGCGATCATGGTTCGGGCAATCATGAACGACAAGCAGATCAAGGAGTTCGATGCGACCAAGGAGTGCAATTTCGCGATCTCGCCACAGGGTATCGGCCGTTTCCGCGTGAGCGCGTTCATCCAGCAAGGCTACGTCGGTGCGGTGCTGCGAACGATCACGACTGAAATACCGACACTCGAAGATCTCGAACTGCCGCCGATTCTCAAGGATGTCGTCATGAACAAGCGCGGCCTGTGTATCGTCGTTGGTGGTACGGGCTCCGGTAAGTCGACGACGCTGGCTGCCATGATCGGTCACCGCAACGAGAACTCGCGAGGGCATATCGTGTCGATCGAGGACCCGGTCGAGTACGTCCATCCGCATAAAGGCTGTGTGATCACGCAGCGTGAGGTCGGCGTGGACACCGAGACCTGGCACGCAGCGCTCAAGAACACGCTGCGCCAGGCGCCCGACGTGATCCTGATCGGTGAGATCCGCGACAAGGCGACGATGGAATACGGCATCCAGTTTGCCGAAACGGGCCATCTCTGCCTCGCGACCTTGCACGCTAACAGCGCGAACCAGGCGCTTGACCGCATCATCAACTTCTTCCCCGAGGAGCGCCGCCAGCAGCTGCTCATGGACCTGTCGCTGAACACGAAAGCGTTCATCTCTCAGCGCCTGATTCCGCGTGAGGGTGGTGTGGGCCGTGTGGCGGCAATGGAAATCATGCTCAACACGCCATTGATCCAGGACCTGATCTTCAAAGGCGAGGTCGGGCAGATCAAGGAGATCATGGCCAAATCGACGCGACTCGGCATGCAGACGTTCGACCAGGCGCTGTTCGACCTGTACGAAAGCGGCACGATTTCCTACGAGGAAGCCATGCGCAACGCCGACTCGAAGAACGAGCTGCGCCTCAGGGTCAAGCTTGAGAGTAAACGCGATTCGTCTATCGCCGATCAGCAGTCCGAAAGCTTGCGGATCATGGAAGAAGACACGGCGCAGACGTTCTGAGCGGCCGGCTAATCGATGAACGTCAAACCCTTATTCAAGCTGATGGTCGAGAAGAAGGCGTCCGACCTTTTCTTTGCGCCGTTTTCGCCGGCCAAGATCAAGATCGACGGCAAGATCATGCCAGTCAACAAGCTCGAGATGACGCCGAAGATGGTCAAGCAGGCAGCGCTCGAACTGATGAACGAGGACCAGCTCGAAACATTTACCAGGGAACTCGAGGTCGACTTCGCATTGTCCGAGCCCGGTCTCGGCCGTTTCCGCGTCAACGTATTCCACCAGCGCAGCAACGTGGCCATGGTGCTGCGTTACATTACCTCGGAGCTGCCCACGCTCGAAGAGCTCGACATGCCCGAGCAGCTAAAAGATCTTGTCATGCTGCGCCGCGGNNACGTCGTCGCACATCATCACGATCGAAGACCCGATCGAGTTCCTGCACCCGAACAAGAAATCGATCGTTAACCAGCGCGAAGTTGGCCTCGACACGAAGTCCTATGGCCGCGCGCTGAAGAGCGCGATGCGCGCCGCTCCGGACGTCATCCAGATAGGCGAGATCCGTGACCGCGAATCAATGCAGGCGGCTGTCGATATGGCCGGAACGGGTCACCTCGTGGTCGGCACGCTGCATGCGAACAACGCGTCGGAAACCCTCGACCGGATCATCAACATGTTCCCGCAGGAGCAGCATGGTCAGGTCTTCATGGACCTCGCCCATTACCTCCGCGCCATCCTGTCGCAAAGGCTCGTGCGCTCGCGTGCCGGCAAGCTTGTCGCCGCTGTCGAGCTGATGCTGAATACACCGCACATCAAGGACCTGATGCTCAAGGGCGACATATCCGCCGTCAAGGATGCCCACAAGGATAGCGGCGAGCAGGGCATGCAGACCTTCGACGACGCGCTGCTCGACCTCTACAAAGGCGGGACGATTACGCTCGACGAAGCGATGGCGCATGCGGACTCACGCGCCAACCTCGAAGCCAAGATCAATTTCGGAGGATAACGGCCGCCCGATTCGGGAAGGCCCTCCTCAGTCGAACCCCTCACTCCCGCGGAAGGCCTTCCCGAATCCGGCGGCCCCTAGCCCCAGACGACGGTCGATGCGTCGAAGACGGGACCGTCAACGCAGACGCGTTTCATGGCGGGACCTTCGGGTGTCGAGATTTCTACCGTGCAGCCTGCACAACCGCCGACCGCACAGGCCATAAATTCCTCGAGGGATGCCTGACACGGGATGTCGTGGCTGGCAGCGAGTTCGGCGACGGCCTTGAGCATCAGCGTCGGGCCGCAGGTGAAGATCTCTATTTTGCTCCGTGCATCGTCGTCCATGCTGTCGAGGTAGTCATTCGCCAGGTCCGTGACCAAGCCCCTGTAGCAGCCCTCGAAATCTGAAAGGCTCGTCAGGCGTGTCGGGACGCCCCAGCTCTCGAGCAAGGGCATCGTGCTCACAATGCCGTCGCCGGCCCAGGGCGTGTCGATCGCCGAGGCTTGCAGCTCGAACGGGAACGGAATTTCCGAGCCGAGGATCGCGGTCGGGCTGTGCGGCCCGTCTTGCAGCGACTCGGCGAGAAACACCATCGGCGGAATGCCAACGCCGCCGCCAATCAGCAGGGACAGCGGACGGTCCGGTGACGGAGCGAATGGGTGGCCGATCGGTCCGAGCACGTTGATCGTCTCGCCGACCTGTTTCCCGGCGAGCAGGTGCAAGCCTTCGCCGACGATCTTGTAAAGCACTTCGATCCAGTCGTCCCGGGCCCGCATGATCGACAGCGGTCGGCGCATCGGCAGAGTTTCGTCGCAGGTGACGTGCACGAAGCTGCCGGGTTTTGCGACCGCGGCGCACTTCGGCGCCCGGATCCGCATGATGTACTGCTCGTCCGGCCAGGTCTGGGTCGAGATCAGTTCGCCGTCTTCGACGAACAGGGTCCCGCGGTTTCTTTGAGCGTGTTTCTGCGCTGCGGTCGTCAACGTCGATCCATCGACTTGCAGACGCGTTCCAGCACCGCCATACGGACGGCGACGCCGTTGGCGACCTGCTGGGTGATGACCGATGCCGGGCTGTCGGCGAGCGCCGATTCGATCTCGATGCCGCGGTTCATCGGTCCCGGATGCATGATGATGGCGTCGGGTGCCGCAATCCGCATACGCTCTGCGCTGATGCCATAGTTGGCGAAATATTCGTCGATACCGGGAATACCGTCGAGGCTGCCGATGCGTTCGCGCTGGATTCGAAGCGCCATGACGACGTCGGCATCGCGCAGGCCTTCGTCGAGGTTATCGAACAGCTTCGCAGACGGCATATCGTCGGCATCGGGCGCCAGCATCGGTGGCGAGATCAGTCGCAGCTCGCCCACGCCGAGCGTATCGAGCCCCTCCGCCGCGGAACGGGCGACGCGCGAATGAGCGATGTCGCCGACAATGGCGACGACGAGATTTTCGAAACGGCCCTTACGCTGGCGAATCGTCAGCAGGTCGAGCAGGCCCTGGGTGGGATGCGACACGTCAGACTCGCCGGCGTTCAAAATACTGACATGGTCGTCGACGTGGCGTGCGATATAGGCAGGGACACCGGCGCTTGCGTCGCGCACGACCATGACGTCCACCTGCATGGCCTGCAGCGTATAAATCGTATCGAGGATGCTCTCGCCTTTCTTGCGCGACGACGTGTTGACGTCGAGATTGAGGACATCGGCGCCGAGCCGCTTGCCGGCGAGGTCGAACGATGCGCGGGTCCGCGTGCTGGGCTCGAAGAACAGGTTGGCGACGGTGCGGCCGGCCAGCGAATTGCTGCGGGCAGCGGGCCGGCCAGGCGGCGCCACGAATCGCTCTGCGTGGTCGAGCAGATCGATCAGCAAACCTTTCTGCAGGCCCTTCAGCGTCAACAGGTGGCGCAGGCCGCCGTCCGGGTTCAGCTGCAGGTTGGCGATGTTTTCGACAGGCGGGAAGGCTTCGATCACTTGCATGGCGGGGCAATCCTACACGTTCGTCTGGCCGCTGAGAAATCGTTCGGCGATGAACACGGCGGCGGCGCTGTCGATAGCCTCCTTCGAGACACGCCCGCGGGACCCGGCGGCGCGTGCCTTCTTCAGCGCCTCTTCCGCCTCGATCGAGGTGTAACGCTCATCGACCGTGTCGACGTCGAGATTGTAGCGCCAGAGCTCGCGCACGAATTCCTCGACATGCGCCTGCATTTCGCCGGGTTCGCCATCTGCATGCAGCGGCAGTCCGACGACAAGTCGAGTTGGCCGCCACTCGTGAATCAATCGGTCAATCGCTTCGAAATCGGGGCCCTTGTCCGAATTGCTTACCACACCGAGCGGACTGGCAGACATCGTCACAGACTGGCCGACAGCAACGCCTATGCGTCGCAGGCCAAAGTCGAAAGCGAGTATCGTCTCGGGCGCCGCGTGGCCGATGTCAGGCGTGACCGGCATCGGGTGAAATCTGACTGATGTCGATGCCCAGAATCTGAGCGGCGGCCATCCAGCGCTTGTCGAACGGCATCTCGAAGACAATGTCGGGCGTGGCGGGCACGTTAAGCCACGAATTGGCGAGCATTTCGGTCTCGAGCTGGCCCGCATCCCAACCGGCGTAGCCGAGGGCCACCAGGCTTTGTCCTGGCCCCTTGCCCGTAGCCATCTCGTCAATCACGTCGCGGGACAGCGTCAGCTGAATATCGCCGGAGACGGCCAGCGTGTTCTCGTAGGTGTTGCCCGGATCGTGCAAGACGAAGCCACGCTCGGGCCCGACAGGGCCGCCCATCACGACCGGGCGGCCTGCGGCAACCGGGTCGGGGTCGGCCAGGTCAAGCTGTTCGAAAAGGCCGGACATTTTGAGGTTGAGCGGGCGATTGATGACAATCCCCAGCGCGCCCTCGTCATTATGTTCGCAAATCAGCGTGACCGTGGTGCTGAAATTCGGGTCGATCATGCCCGGCATCGCGATAAGTAACTGATTTGTCAGAGACCCATCGTATCCCATGGGTACAGTATGGACTAATTTGCGCTGGCCGTCGCCGACTGTAACTCGTCCGAGAAAACCCACTTGTAGGCAAAGCGCAAACGATCGTAGTCAGCTTTCACCTCGGGCGGGAAGGGCTCGAAGGGTGAAGCGCGGCGCAGGATGTCGAGCGCTGCCTGGTCGAGCACGGTCGAGCCGCTCGAGACGCGGATGATCACTTCCGCGAGCTGTCCCGAAGATTCAATACTGACCTCGAGTGTCGGGCTGCCCGTCAAATCGGGCAACTCGCCGAGTTCGGGAAAGTACTCGTCGCCGACAGCCTCGATGCGGCGCTTCCAGTTGTCGAGGTAGCCGGCAATCACAGATTCGCGAGTATCCGCACTGATGACAAGCTGGCGCGGATCGTCGTCGTGAATGAGCAACGTTGACTGTTCGTCCTGGGGCAACGGCAGCGTCGTCTCGCTGCCGCGCTCGAGCGCGATAGCCGTGGCGTCCTCGGGTTGCGGTTCCTCGCGCAGATCATCGGTTACGTTGAGGTCCTGTTCGCTTTGCCCCGTCACGAGCTGGTCGGCAGATTTTTCATGCGCTGTTGCTTCCCGCAGCGACTCGGCATCGTCCTGACCGAGATTATCGATAGGGGACGCATTTTCGAGCGGAGCTGACGGCCGCACTTCCTGACTGGTGTTGCCGCCGCCCTGCTGCGAGGCCTGCGCCAGGTACTCGGCCTCATCGGGCCGGTCGATGCGCTGGTCCGGGTCGGCGACGATCGTTACTTCGAGCGAGATCGCGTCGGAAAGATCGTCGAGGATGTAGGGGTTGAACGTTACGCCGATGATCAGGATGCCGTGGATCAGGGCGGCGAGGAACAGCATGGCCGGCAGCCTGTCGGGCTTCTGCGGCGGGACGAGCTGGATGTCCCCCGAGTCGTATTTTATCGCGGCGGTGGCCATGATTGCCGCGAATCATCCGCCAATTCTTTTCTCAAAACAAGCGCTTAAGTCTCGTTTTGACGCCGTCCTGCGGGCGCGGGTCAGGTCCGATTCTCGATTGCGTCGAACAGCAGGCCGGCGATATTGAGGTCGAATTGCTTGTCGAGCTCACGAATACCGGTCGGGCTCGTCACATTGACCTCGGTCAGGTAGTCGCCGATGACGTCGATGCCGGCGAACAACACGCCGGCGTCGCGCAGTGCCGGACCGACGCGATCGCAAATTGCCTTGTCGACATCGGACAGTTCCTGGCCAATGCCGGCAGCACCTGTGACAAGGTTGCCGCGATGATCGTCGCCGGCGGGTATTCGCGCCAACGCGAATGGCACGGGCTCGCCATCGATCAGCAGGATGCGCTTGTCGCCGTCTTTGATCTCGGGAACAAACACCTGCGCCATCGCGAACTTCCTGCCGTCGTCGGTCAGGGTCTCGAAGATCACGTTGGCGTTCTTGTCACCCTTGCGTATGGCGAAGATCGATTTTCCGCCCATGCCGTCGAGCGGTTTCGCGACAATGTGCTCGTGCTCGAGCAGAAACCCTTTCATCTCGGTCATGGAACGGGTAATCAGGGTTTGCGGCGTACACTCGGGAAACCACGCGGTGTATGCCTTTTCGTTCATGTTCCGCAGCGCTGCAGGGTGATTGACGACCAGGGCGCCGGCTTCCTGGGCCTGATCCAGGATGTAGGTCGTGTAGATATACTCCATGTCGAACGGCGGGTCCTTGCGCATCAGGATGGCATCGAGCGAACCGAGTTCGACCTCTTCCTCGTCACCAAGCGTAAACCAGTCATCGTTGTCGTCCCTGACGTTGAGCTTGCGCGATCGGCCGATTGCGCGCCCGCTCAGGAGCTTGAGGTCGCGTTGCTCGAAATAGTAAATCCGGGCATCTCGCCGCTCTGCCTCGAGCAACATTGCCAGGGAGCTGTCTTTATAAGGTGTTATCGACCCGATCGGGTCCATGACAATGCCGATTTTCATCACTTTGCGAGCCACGGCCGGAATTTGGGTTCCTGTTTTCCGGAAGCGAGCAACTATACCCTGTGTAGAGGCTAAACGCCGAAGATTCCTAAGATTTTGTCGTTCGCTACGCGCGTCGTAGCAGGACTTATGTCAATATGGTAAAAGTCCGTAAAAGCGTGAGGAAATAAGGTGTCAAATAGCGCAACTCGAACTCTGAATGGACTCAAGATTCTTGTCGTGGATGACAGCAAAACGATTCGGCGGACAGCGGAAACACTATTGACCAAGGAAGGATGCCAGGTCTTCACGGCCATCGACGGTTTCGACGCGTTGTCAAAAATCGCCGACCACCAGCCCGACCTCATATTCGTCGACATCATGATGCCGCGGCTGGATGGTTACGAGACCTGTTCTCTGATCAAGCACAACAAGATGTTCCGGGAAACGCCGGTCATCATGCTGTCTTCGAAAGACGGCTTGTTCGACCGTGCTCGGGGCCGCATCGTCGGCTCCGAGCAGTACCTGACCAAGCCATTCACGAAAGACGAGTTGCTTGGCGCCATTTCCAACCAGATTAATTAGTTACAACACACCGAGTACGTTGCAAAGGACGCATTGATGGCTGTAGTTCTCATCATCGATGATTCACCGACCGAACTTCATCTTTTCCAGAAGATGCTGGAGAAAAGCGGCTTCGATACGCTGGTCGCCGATAGCGGCGAGGAAGGTTTGCGCAAGGCCAAGTCGTCCCGGCCGGATTGCATCCTGATGGATGTCGTCATGCCGGGGATGAACGGCTTTCAGGCCACGCGAAAGCTGACACAGGATACGGACACGGCGGGTATACCCGTCATCATGATCACAACCAAGGACCAGGAGACGGACAAGATCTGGGGCATGCGCCAGGGCGCGGTCGAGTATCTCGTCAAGCCCGTCGATGCCAAGCAACTCGTTGCGAAGATCAACGCGGTGATGGCCGCCTGAATGAACGAACAAGTCGACCTCGCCAAACTTGTTGAGCAACCCTTCGAGTTGCTTGCCGAGATCGAGCGTCGCAGTCGCCAGGCACACGCGGGTGAAGGCGCCGGCGCCATGCCGGCGGAGTGGGTCGGCGTCGGTTTTCGCATCGGTGAGGAGCAGTTCGTGGCAGGTCGCGACCAGGTCCGGGAGGTGCTCATGTTGCCGGAGAGCATGACGCGGGTTCCTGGTGCCAAGCGCTGGTTGCTGGGTATCGCAAACCTGCGTGGCCATCTGTTGCCGCTCGTTGACGTCAAGTTGATGCTTGGCAGCGGGCGCACGACCTTACGCCGCAACACGCGCGTTATTTCCGTCAATCACCGCGAGGTGCCGGCCGGGCTCGTCGTGGACGAGGTACTCGGATTTCGTCGCTTCATGGATCACGAGTTCACCGACACCTGGCCGGAAACGGTTGTGCGCTGCGACCGATATCTTATTGGAGCTTATCGTCGCGGAGACGACACGTGGCCCGTTATCGACCTGTTCGATTTCATAGAGAGCAATCTGTTCCTGCAGGCAGCGGCCGAGTAGGACACACAGAGTAACCAGACCTATGGCAAACACAGCAGACACATCGAGATTATTCAAAATCGTCGCGGCGATCACGGCGGTCGTACTGATCGCCGCTGCGGCACTGGCTTTCCTGCAAGGAGGCGGCGCGGCCGGTACTTATTCGGACTGGAGCCGCCTCGAGGCGCAGGCCGCCGAGGTTCTCGGAGGGCGTAGCGTTATCGATGAGCTGGACGAGGCCGCAGCCAGTGTTGGTACAAGTGTGGCCACCATTCTTGAACTATCCGATCCCTTGCTCGACGTATCCGGTGCCACCGCCGTTATCCAGGAATTCCAGCAGCGGGCTGCGCGAATCGGCCAGGCCGCGCCCGGAATTGCCGCGAAACCCGATTCTGTCGCCGTCGCCTCGGCGATGGCCGACGACACGGCGTATTTGCGAGCCGTTGCCAACGCGCTGGCAGGTGAGGAAACGGAACTGGACATCCGGGCGCTTGCCGGGGACGGGCAGGAGACTGTCGTAGCGCCGCTGCTCGCTCAGATCGACGAACTCGATACCGCGGTGTCGAAAATCGGTGCCAATGTCGCAAAGGCCGCGAGCCTCACCGAGGTGCAATTCGATCTTGCGGCGACTGCCGCGAGAATGGCCAACGCATCTTCCGGGTCTGCGAGCCCGCTGCCGGATTTCCTGCAGATTCACTGGGTTCCGCTCGGACTCATCGCGCTCGCCATTCTCCTGATCGTATTCTTGATACTGCTTAACTCGAAGTCGTCACATTTTGAGGTGACGGCGAAAGTCCAGGCGGAGCAGAACGAACGCAACCAGCAGGCGATTCTGCGACTTCTCGATGAAATGGGCAGCCTCGCCGACGGTGACCTGACCGTCGAGGCAACCGTTACCGAAGACATCACCGGCACCATTGCCGACTCGTTCAATTTCGCTATCGAGGAGCTGCGCAAACTCGTCGCGACGGTCAACGAAACCGCAATCATGGTCGACTCCGCCGCAAAACAGACCGAGAACACCGCGGCGAACATGGCGAAGGCTGCCGACAACCAGGCTCGTGAAATCAATGCCGCGACCGAATCCATCGTGTCGATGGCCGCATCGATCGAAGAGGTATCCGGCAATGCCGAGCGGTCGTCAGACGTTGCGCGGCATTCCGTTGAGGTCGCCCACAAGGGGGGCGAAGCGGTACGTCGCACGATCGATGGCATGAACACGATTCGTGAAACCATTCAGGACACCTCCAAGCGCATCAAGCGCCTGGGCGAGAGCTCGCAGGAAATCGGCAACATCATCGAGCTCATCAACGATATCGCAGAGCAGACCAACATCCTCGCGCTCAATGCGTCGATCCAGGCATCGATGGCCGGCGAAGCCGGGCGCGGATTCGCCGTTGTTGCCGACGAAGTGCAGCGCCTGGCTGAACGTTCGACGAATGCGACAAAGCAGATCGAGGTGCTCGTTCGTACGATTCAGGCCGACACCAACGAGGCCGTAATCTCGATGGAACGCAGCACGACGGATGTGGTTGGCGGAGCGCTGCTGGCCGAAAACGCCGGCGCCGCACTCGACGAGATCGAGCAAGTATCGAACCAGATCGCGAGTCTCGTGCAGAACATCTCGGGTTCGGCGCGGCAACAGGCCGGTTCGGCGGCCGATGTGACGCGTCGCACGACGCGGCTCAGGGAGATTGGCGAACAGACCGGCAGGGCGACGACGGCAACCGCAGCCGCCATCTCGAAGCTGTCTGAACTCGCATCGCAGCTTCGCAAGACGGTTGCCGGGTTCACGTTACCTGCCAACGTGCTGCAGACCAAGACGCTGGCGGTGTCCACGTCCGCGGCCAATGCGCCGGTCAGCAAACCGGACCCGCAGGCCAAGGCGGGCTAGGGGGATTCGGACCGTTAAATGAGCGGCGAGACCAGCATTCAGGAGCAAGTCGTCGAGGAGACCGGCGGCGGCATATCCGGGAGCGGGTTGGCGATTGTCGCCAACGAGCTCATGGAGACGATCCGCAATGCACACCTGGCGCTTGAAGACTGTGTTGACGGTCGCGGCGGATCAGCCGCACTGGTTCGCGCAGGTGAGTTGCTGCACCAGGTGCGAGGCGCGCTGCAGATCACCGAGACGTATGGCGCCGCATTGCTGGTCGAGGAGATGGAGCTTGGCTGCAAGTACCTTGCCGGTTTGCGAGCCGGCAAAGGCAGGGAAGATGGCCTCGATGCACTGACCCGCGCCATGGTGCAGCTACCCGCTTATATCGAGCGACTGCTCGGCGGTGGTCGCGACATCGCCCTCGTGTTGCTGCCCATGCTCAACGATCTGCGCGCCGCACGCGGCGAGCCGCTGCTGTCCGAGGGCACGCTGCTGCTTCTGAACCTGTCGCCCAGCCAGACCGCGAGGACGGCCGAGAGACGCGAAGGAACGGGCGAGGATCCGGTCGCTGTCGCGACGAAGCTACGGCCGAAATTTCAGCTCGCGCTGCTCGGCTGGATCAAGGGCGGTGACGGTCAGCGCCACCTCGACACCCTGGCGTCGGTTGCGAGAAGTCTCGAGCAGGCCGCAACCCGCGACGACATGTACCAATTGTATTGGGTCGTCGGCGGCGTCCTCGAGTCATTGAAGGATGGCGGGCTGGAGACCTCGATAGCGCTCAAGCGTCTTCTCGGCCAGTGCGACCGGCAGATCAAACGCATCATTGACGAGGGTATCGAGTCGTTCGACAGGCACCCGATCGACGATCTCCTCAACAACCTCCTGTACTACGTAGCCCGTTCGGCGACAGCCGGCGAGCGTATCAGCGAGATTCGTGCTGCGTTTAATCTTGCCGAATTGCTGCCTGGCGACGAACAGGTCGAGCATGCCCGGGAGGCACTGTCCGCCCCGAGCATCAAGCTCATGGAAACCGTGGCTTCCGCTATCAAGGAAGACCTCGCGCGCGTCAAGGACGTTCTGGATATTTTCGTGCGCACGGGCATGAACAAGCCGGCAGACCTCGTTCCACAGCTCGAGTTGCTCAAGAAGATCAGTGACACGCTCGGAGTGCTCGGGCTCGGCGAGTTGCGAGGCGATATCGACGGCGAGATCGACCGGCTCAAGGCCGTTGTCGAACGCGGCGGTGGGGCGTCCGACCAGATCATCCTCGATATCGCGTCGACGCTGTTACGCGTTGAGGATCGTCTCGATCAGCAGCTTGTCAGGCTGATCGTCCCGCGCGAGGAAGACGACGAAGATGACGATCTTCCGCCTCAGGAAGCCGCGGATTACCAGCAGGTCGCCGAGTCGGTGATGCGCGAGTGCATCATCAATCTCGCGCGCATCAAGGAAACGATCGGGCAGAGTCTCACCTCACAGGCGCCTTCGCAGGGGCTCGACAGCATTCCATCGCTGATTCGTGGCATCAAAGCGGGCCTGATGATGCTGAACAAGACGCGAGCGATGGAGATCGTCGACCGGGTCGGGCGACTGATCACACTGATGTTCGCGGGTGAAGGCCCCGGCCGGCTGACGCAAAAAGAAACGGATCGCATGGCCGATGCAATTGTCAGCATCGAGTACTACATGGAGACCGTAAAGGCCGGGCGCAGCGAGCCATGGTACATGCTCGACAATGCCGAAGCCTGCCTGTCCGTGTTGCGGGATGTCGAGCAACGCCTGGCGGAGGAAGCAAAGGCCCCGTCCACGGTCGAGATTACGCAGAAACTGGATGCGGCCGAGATCGCCAGGCAGGCCGAGGAAATGGCGGTCGCAGAACAGTCGCGCATGCAGGCCACGGAGGTCATGCCCTTGCCGGTGGTCGCGCCGGATGCAGAACACCTCGATCCGGAGTTACTCGAGTTGTTCATCGAGGAAGCCAAGGAAGAATACGCCTCGATCAAGCGCAAGTTGCCGCTCTGGCAGGAAGAACCGGACGACATGGAGACACTGATCACGGTGCGGCGTTCCTTCCATACATTGAAGGGCAGCGGCCGAATGGTTGGCGCCGAACGCATTGGCGAATACGCCTGGCATGTCGAGAATCTGCTCAACAAACTGATCAATCGGACACTCGTGCGGACGCCGCCGATGGTCGATTTCATCGCCCAAGCGGCCGCCGCGGTCCCGGAACTGATCGAACAGCTCGAAGTCGGGACGGACCCGGGTGCCGATATCGCGTTGCTCATGGCAAGAGCGAATGCCTTTGCCGAGCGTGATCCGAATGCGGCGGAGTTGACGATTCAGCCAGCCGTGCGCAAAGAACCGGAGCCCGAGGAACCGGCGCTCGAGATGGACCCGGTCCTGCTCGACATCTTCACCAAGGAAACGGCAGGGCATCTCAAGGTCGTCGTCGACTACCTGGCCGCTTGCGACGGACATTCCCCGCCGTTTGATGTGACCGACAAGCTGTACCGCGCGTGCCATACGCTGCACGGTAGTGCCAACATGGCCAATGTTGAGCGGGGCGTGGCTGTCGCCGCGGCGCTCAACCGGCTGGTCCGACGAGTCTATGACTACAAGGTCGGTCTCGATGGCACCGGTCTCGACGCGGTACGAGCGGGCGCGCAGGCTATCGGCACGATCGTGGGCGACATCAACAAGCCGGATCGAGAGCGGGCCGACTACTCCACGCTTATCGAACACCTGAACAGCCTGGCCGATGCAATACAACCGGAAGGCACCGGCGTCGATGCGGATATCGCGGTACTTGCCCCGGCCGCCACCGAGGCGCCGGAGCCCGAGCCGGTGGCGGAAGTCGTGCCCGATGAGCCGGGTTATGACGCAGAAATCGCCGCGATCTTCACCGAGGAATCGGCGGAGCTTCTCGAGTCCACGGACAAGGCGCTGCTGGAATGGACCAACAACAAGGCGTCGCTGCAATCGATGGAGGAGCTCAAGCGCCACCTGCACACATTGAAGGGCGGCGCGCGCATGGCAGGCATTACGGCAATGGGCAACCTGAGTCACGAGCTGGAGACCTTGTTGATTTCCCTCGGTGATGGCCGCGTGAAGCCTTCGACAGCGATCGACGAACTGCTACAACACAGCGTCGATGAATTGCATCGTATGCGCGATGCGGTCATTGCGAACAAAGCAGTGACTCGCGCGGGCGAACTCGAAAAGCGAATCCAGCAGGCGAATGCCGGCTTCGAGGTTGCCGATGAGGTGGAGGTCGAAGTCGCACGGCCCGAGAAAGACGTCGAAACCGCCGAGCCGGCGCAGTTCACGATCGAGCCGGAAGACACGGTCAGCATGGTCATCGTCGACACGCCGCTGGCCGACGAACTGGCCGAGATCGCCAGGTCACCCGCCGACGAAGAGCCGGCGGCCGCCGAGGCCGAACCCGAGCCCGAACCCGAACCCGAACCCGAGCCTGAACCCGAACCCGAGCCTGAACCCGAACCGGCTCCGGCGCCCGAGCAGCGGCGAATGATGACGGCCCGGCCCAGGGAAGAAGTCGAAGAGCCGAAGGCCGCGGCTGCGCGCGCCGAGCAACGGCAGGAATTCGCACGAATCGATGCGGAGCTGCTCGAGGAATTGCTGAACGCAGCTGGTGAGATCAGTATTTATCATTCGCGGCTGACGCAACAGGTCAGCTCGTTCGAATTTCACGTCGAGGAGCTCGAGCAAACAGTCGCCCGCCTTCGGGAGCAATTACGCAAGCTCGAGATCGAGACCGAGAAAGAAATCATGCACAGGCACCAGGATACGCTGGTGGCGCAGGACTTCGATCCCCTCGAACTGGATCGTTACTCCAACATCCAGCAGCTGTCGCGCGCGCTGGCCGAGTCAGCGAACGATCTGACCAGCCTCAAGGATCTGCTGCGGTCGCTAACGACGGAGGCCGAGAGCCTGCTCGTGCAGCAGTCGCGCGTGACGGCGGAGTTGCAGGACGGACTCATGCGAACGCGCATGGTGCCGTTCGAGCGGCACGTGCCTCGTCTGACGCGCCTCGTGAGGCAAATCGCGAAAGAGGCGGACAAGCGTGCCGAACTCGCTGTGGAGGGCGCGTCGGGTGAACTCGATCGGCAGGTTCTCGACAAGATGTTGCCACCGTTCGAACACATGCTGCGCAATGCGATTGTCCATGGCATCGAGCCACCGGAGGAGCGCCAGAGTATCGACAAGCCGGCGATGGGCCGGATCACGATTCGCCTGCACCGCGAAGGCTCGGAAATGGTTATCGATGTATCGGATGACGGCAGGGGCCTCGATGTCGATGCAATTCGTCGCAAGGCATACGAGCTCGATATGCTGAAGCCCGACTCGAAAGTCAGCGATGAAGAAATCATGGAACTCATTCTGACGCCCGGTTTCTCGACGGCTGGCCAGGTTACCCAGGCCGCCGGTCGCGGCGTTGGGATGGACGTCGTTGCCAACGAAATCAAGAAACTCGGCGGATCGCTGCGCATCTCGTCCGTTACCGGACAGGGCACGAACTTCACTATTCGCCTGCCGTTTACGCTTGCGATTACGCAAGCGCTGATCGTGCGCACCGGTGATGAAGTTTACGCGTTGCCGTTACCGTCAGTCGAAGGTGTGGCGCGCATCCCGCGCGGCGAACTCGAGAACCTGTTGAGTCGGAGTGAGCCGAGCTACCAATACGGCGAGCAGACATACAAGTTCCGGCATCTCGGGATGTATCTCGGCGGGCAGGCAGCAACCTTGCCCAAGGACGAGCCGTTCATTCCGGTCATCCTGGTTCAGGCCGGGGAGTTTTCCGCCGCACTGCTGACCGACGAAATGATCGCGAGCCGTGAAATTGTCGTTAAAACGGTGGGACCGCAGCTCGCGAGCATACGCGGCATTTCAGGCGCAACGATTCTCGGCGACGGCCGCATTGTCCTGATTCTCGACATCGGCGCGCTCGTGCGTACAGGGGCACCGGTCGTCGAGCTCAAGAAGGCGGCTCCGACGCCGACTGACGACCGGCCGCTCGCGCTCGTCGTTGACGACTCGATCACGGTACGGCGAGTTACAGAGCGATTCCTGCAGCGCAACGGCATGCGCGTCGCGACCGCGAAAGACGGCCTCGACGCGATCAGCGTGATGGCCGACAACAAACCCGACATCATCTTGCTCGACATCGAGATGCCGCGCATGGATGGCTACGAGTTTGCATCGCACGTGCGAAACGATGAACGCGTTGCCGATGTGCCGATCATCATGGTCACATCACGTGTTGGCGATAAGCACCGGGCGCGAGCGATCGAGCTCGGTGTCAACGACTACCTTGGCAAGCCATACCAGGACGCCGAGTTGCTGGAAGCGATCGGGCGGCTTCTTGAAGAAAAAGGAATCACACTGACGTGAGCGCGGAAAACGACGAACTGTATAGCCTGCTGGTCCCGCTGGTCGAAGATCGCCTGATCGTGCCACGAGCCTGTGTCGCTGAGGTCGTGCGCTTTTCACAGCCCGAGCACGAAGCGGGCGCGCACAAGTGGATGCTCGGTACGGTCAACTGGAACGGCCGGGAACTGCCGGTTTTGTCATTTGAAGGGGCTCTCGACAAAGAGGTTCCTGCGACGACAGGGCGAACGCGCATCGTTGTCTTCTACGCGAGTTCAGGCCAACTCAAGACCGGATTTTTTGGCGTGTTGACCCAGGGGTTCCCGCAGCTGGTGCGCGTGAATCGCGACGTGCTGAGCCTGCACACGACCGAGGGGTGGCCGGCCGATGCACCCGTGCTATGCCGTGTGAAAATGATCAATGAGTTTCCGCTCATCCCGGATCTCGAGAAGCTCGAGACGATGCTGGCCCAAGAATCGATTCAAGCCTGATACTGGCTATCAGGAGCGGGGGGTATCATGAAGGCGACCGTTATCCGTCCCGATCCGGCGACGGAGTTCTATACCGCGGAGCGTTGCCACATCCTGGAATTGTCCAATACTGCGAATGACGAGGCGATGTCCATCGCCCGCGCGCGAGTCGAGCCCGGTGTCGCGACAGCATTCCACAAGGTAATCGGTACGGCGGAGCGCTATCTCATCCTGTCCGGCGAAGGCGTTGTCGAGGTCGCTGGGCAAGCGCCGACCAAAGTCGACCGTGGAGACGTTGTGCTGATTCCTCCCGGCGCCGAGCAACGCATTACGAACACCGGAGCGACCGACCTGGTGTTCCTGGCCTTATGCACGCCCCGGTTTCGCCCGGAAAATTACGTTAGCAACGAAACCTGAGCCCGGTTCGGAGCAGGCGTCCACCGCCAGCCCGAAAGCAGATGTTCAAGCGCCGCAATTACTCTGGCAGAGCATTCAGCTGGTACATCGCGGCGAGGATGGGCGGCACGTTGATCCCGATACGTCCGATCCACTTGTAATAGATGTCCACGTGCGCACCGCTGCGATAGAGCTGCGCGAGTGACTTGTTCACCAGCAGCCGGAAATCGGCATCGTCGCGTCGCATCACAAGGCCGTAGGGTTCGTATGAAAAAATCTCGTTGTTCAGCGAGTATCGTTTCGGATCAATCGCCTCGATGATTTGACCAATGAGCACGATCTGATCTGACGCAAGAGCATCGATATCGCCCCGGTTCAGATACCTCATGCCGATGTCCCGGTTATCGACAATGACGACCTCCGCGTCAATGAGGTTTTTCTGTAGATGAGCGCGGAGTTGCTCTACCGTCGTCGTGTCTTTCGCGACACCTATTTTCTTGCCCGACAAATCCGACATGCCCTGGACACCGGATGCAGCCAGGGTCAGCACGCTGCCGCCAGTGACAAACGTGGGAATCGAAAAGTCGACTCGCTCCTGACGTGACAGGGTGATCGTCGTTGAGCCGCACTCGATATCGACGTCTCCGTCTACGATTGCGGATATGCGCTCGTCCGCGGTTATGCGCACGTATTTCGTCTCGATTTCCTTATCGGCGAAATGAGCCTTGACGCTGGCTGCGACGCGTCGACACAGGTCTACAGAATACCCTGATGGCTGGCCTTCCGAGTTTTCATAAGACAACGGGCTTGCGTCCGCGCGATAACCGATGACGAACTCACCGGTCCTGGCGATCTTGTCCAGTGTTGCTTCGGAATGCTCAGCAGCTACGATAAGGCCGGGAAAGGCCAGGACGGCGGCGATCAATAGCGAGGTGGCGCAGGGATTATGCTTCATTGTTATTCTCCGCGTTGTGTCGAAGCAGTCTACCAAGTCAAGGAAACAAGCTCTATAAACTGCCTGATCGACGCCATTGCAGCCAGAATCTGCCGCAGGTAGCGTTTCTTGTTCTTTGGCGTTCGGCAGGTTTCAACAGAAGGGGTTAGCCAGGTGGCACGAGGAGAATGTAACTGCGGCGCCGTCGCATTTGAGATTACCACCGATCTTTCCGGTGTCTACGTTTGTCATTGTTCAATCTGCCGGCGTGCTACTGGTGCAAACGGCATTGCGGTCGTCGTGGTCGATAAGGACGCATTTCGGTGGCTGCGCGGCGAAGACTCGATCACGCTCTGGGAGAAGCCCGACGCCGACTGGGAAATGAATTTCTGCCGAATTTGCGGATCGCCGCTACCCGGTAAGAACAATGAATCAACGGTGTTTGTCCCGGCCGGCCTGATCTCGGAAGGTGGCGAGTCTCTCGAGGTGCTGCATCATTTGTTCGTGGACTCCAGGGCTGACTGGGACGAGATCGGCGACTCGGGCAAACAGCACCACGCCGGGTTCAAGGAATAAAGCAGGGCGAATCGCGCCATGCGGGTATCCCTGAAAATTGGCGGCCTGCCCGAACCGGTGCGGACAATCTCGTAGCGGAAGACTAGCTGGCGAGATCGCCCCATAGTGACTGCGCGACCGAGATCGCTGCGAGTGCGGCAGTCTCGGTCCTGAGTACCCGCGGTCCGAGCGCTACGGGCTGAAATCCGGCCACCTGCGCATCGTCGTATTCCGAATCACTGAAACCGCCTTCGGGGCCGATGAGCAGGCAGACTTTCGTGGCCGGGGTGGGGATCGAGGCGAGTGAGTTGATCGCGCCGGGACGCAGGATCAGGTCGGTGCCGGCTTCAGCCGGTCTTGCGCCAAACCAGGTGTTCAGCGCGATTACCTCATCGATCAGGGGCGGTCGAATTCGCCCGGACTGCTCACACGCGCTCTCGGCGACGCTTTGCCAATGGTCTTGCCGTTTGCCGGCGCGGGTCTTGTCCAGTTTTACGACGCCATACTGGCTCAGCACCGGCGTGATTCGCTTGACCCCGAGCTCGGTCGCCTTCTGTACGACGAAATCCATACGCTCACCCCGGGAGATTCCCTGAACCAGGTGAATCTTGAGCGGCGACTCGGTCCCGGCCTCAATTGGGCTGACGACATGCACGGCGACCGAGTCTTTGGTGATTTTGCTTATCGTCGCGTGGAACTCCCCGTCATCGCCGTTGAATACGCGCAAGGTGTCGCCGTGTCCGAGCCTCAGCACTCGTCCGAGGTAGCGCGCCTGGTCTTTTTCGAGCCTGAGGTCGGCGCCGGCGCTCAGCGTGCTGTTTACGAAAAGACGGGTCAGTGGCATGAGGCGTTGATTTTGATTGCGGCGGATACGACTATCGTATACCAATGACTGCGCACTTCCGTATCGATCCTGCAAGCGGCCTGATGGAACCGGCACGGATGTGTATGAGCCCGAACTGCGATGACCGGCCCGACGGCGCAGATCCAGAGTTGCTCGTAATTCATGGCATCAGCCTGCCGCCGGGCGAGTTTGGCGGGCCCGAGATCGAGCAGTTGTTCACCAATTCGCTGGACTGGAATGCACATCCGTATTTCGAACAGATTCGCGGGCTCGAGGTATCGTCTCACCTGCTGGTGAGGCGCGACGGCGAGGTCGTCCAGTTTGTGCCGTTTACCCGGCGGGCCTGGCACGCGGGCGAATCGTTCTTCCGGGGCCGGGACTGCTGCAATGATTTCTCGATCGGCATCGAGCTCGAAGGAGACGACGAAACACCCTATACCGATGCGCAATATGCAGCACTCATTGGCGTGATTCGGGCCATTGCAAAGGCCTATCCCGATATCACGGGCCGCGAGATTGCCGCGCATTCGGACATCGCTCCAGGCCGAAAAACAGATCCGGGTCCTGCTTTCGACTGGCTACGATTGTATGATGGTATTTGCTGATTCCAGCGAACACGGACGAGTTAACGAATAATGCATCTGATTGCCCTGCTGATCGGTCTGGTCATCGAAAGACTTGCCACGCGGCTGTTTCACCTGCGCAGGTTGCGCTGGATCGATCGGATCATCGATAGCGGCTTCCGGCAAGCTGCCAAAGTGCCGAACTGGCCGGCGCTGATTCCTGTGCTCGCGATCGCAGTCCTTCTGATCCTGCCTGTTCTGGCCATTGTGCTGGCCCTGGGCGACGCATTATTCGGTTTCCCGTATCTCGTGCTCGGTGTTGTCGTCCTGTTCTTCTCTCTTGGACCGCAGGATATCGGCGAAGACGTCGACGAGTATTGCAAGGCCATAGAAGACGGTGACAATGAGCGCGTGCGGGAAACAGCCAAGGCGATTATCGAAAGCGACGTGCCCGAGGATACGCTGGACCGCATTCACCGGGTCGAGGAAGCTGTTTGTGTGCAGGCGAATAATCGCCTGTTCGCCGTCATATTCTGGTTCGTGCTGCTTGGGCCGCTCGGTGCATGGACTTATCGCGTCACCGACCTCGTGCGTCGGCGTGCCGTATTCGCTGCCACTCGTGAAGAGGAGCAGGATGGCACTTCGAGCAGGCTCAGGCAGGCCGCGACCGTATTGCATGGGTGGCTTGCCTGGATACCGGCGCGATTGACCGCAATCGGCTATGCGGCCGCTGGCAACTTTGATACGGCTATCGGGGCCTGGCGCGCACCCACCGAAGAAAAATCGGATTCCCCGTTCGAGTACAACGAGCACCTGCTCGCTCGCGTCGGAACGGCCGCGCTCGCTATTCAGGACGACGGCGAGGAAGATCTCATTTCGCGCGGCGTGCGCGGCGCTACCGCGGCAAATCGACTCGTATTTCGCCTGCTCCTGATCTGGGCCGTCGTCATCTCGGCAATGACACTGTACGGCTGGACCCAGTGAGGCCCGTTTGGGCGCTGCCTCTGCTGCTGTTGTTCCTCGGCGCCTGTACCGAGTCACGGGCACCCAGTGATCATGTTTCGACAGTCACGAGAATCGTCACGCTTGCACCCAGCCTGACGGAGCTCGTCTATGCGGCCGGGGCCGGCGAGCATCTCGTCGGGGTCAGCGCCTATTCCGACTTTCCCGCTGCCGCGCTCGAGCTTCCGGTCGTTGGCGATGCGTTCATGATCGACCAGGAGCAGCTTGCCATCCTGCAGCCGGACCTGTTGCTGATCTGGCAGGGCGGGTCGCCGGCCCACGTCGTCGATAATCTGCGTGAGATGGGCTACAACGTCGAAGTCATTCGCACCAATAGCCTCAACGACGTGTCGGCGGCGATTTCGAGAATTGGCGAGCTGACTGACAAGGCCGATTCGGCCGGGCTGGCCGTCCGGGAATACGAGCAGGGCCTCGCTGCGATCGCCGCTCGCGCAGGCACCCAGGATGACATCCGCGTGTTCTACCAGGTTTCTGCGCGCCCGCTGTACACGATCAGTGGGGATCATTATGTGAGTGAGCTGATTTCGATGTGCGGCGGGCACAACGTGTTCTCGGACCTGCAGGAACTCGCCCCTACTGTTGACGTCGAGGCCGTGGTCGAAAGAGATCCCGAGGTCATGCTTGCGAGTACCGATGCGGGAGACCATGCGTTCACGGAGTGGGAGCGGTGGCCGGATCTTGCGGCGAACCGGTTCGGCAACCACTTCCGGATGCCTGCAGATGCGATCGGTCGGGCCACGCCGAGACTGGTCCAGGCCGGCGAGGCCGTTTGCGCAGCGCTCGATGAAGCCAGGCGCAGAAGGCTCGGGAATTGATTGTCAGGCCCGGTGTCGCGGCTGATCTGGGGCTGGCCACGGCGTGGCTCACGGATGCGCGATTGCCTGGCGCCGACCTGACGCCCGAACACATGAAGGGGTTCCTGTTCGCCGTTGTCGACGACGAACCTGTGGGCATGATCGGGCTCGAGCAGTACGGCGATACCGGTCTCCTCCGGTCGCTGGTTGTCGACGCAGCGGCCAGAAATGACGGTATCGGCCGGCACCTTGTCGGTGCGCTCGAGGACCTTGCTGCCTCGAGGAAGGTGAAGGAGCTTTGGTTGTTGACGATAGATGCCGACCAGTACTTCGGTGCGCTCGGTTATACGCCCGTGAACCGCGCGGATGCCCCGGAGGTCATTCGCGATACCGTCGAGTTTTCCAGGCTCTGCCCCGGCGATGCTGTATTGATGCGAAAGCGCTTCTAGCGTGCGCGATCCCAGAGCACTTCGCCGCCGGATTCGGCGCGCGAGAGCACTCGCGCTATGACGAACAGCAGGTCCGACAGCCGATTGAGGTACTGAAGTGCCTCCGGTCGCACGGCTTCATCCGCTGCCAGCGTGATCGTCGCACGTTCGGCGCGGCGCACGATTGTGCGCGCGAGGTGGCATGCGGCCGCTGCGTGCCCACCACCGGGCAAGATGAACTCCTCCAGAGCAGGCAAGTCGGCGTTGAAATCGTCAAGATCTCGCTCCAGGCGCTCGACGAAAGCGGCCGTGACGGCTGCGTGCCCGGGGATACAGAGCTCGCCGCCGAGTTCGAACAGGTCGTGCTGAACGTCGGTCAGCGACTGGCGGACACGCCCGGGCACGACGTCATGGGCCAGCACCACGCCGATTGCGCTGTTGGCTTCATCGACCGTGCCGTATGCATTGACGCGCAGGCTGTTCTTCGGGACGCGCGAGCCGTCACCGAGACCGGTCGTGCCGTCGTCGCCGGTTTTTGTGTAGATCTTGCTGAGCCGTTTGCCCATCGTGGGTCAGTGTCCTAGTTCCAGCGGTATTTTAGCTCGACGAAACCACTAAGCTCCTGCATCCGAAAATTCGCGGCCGTCTGGTATTCCGTATCGAACAGATTTTCGATCCTGGCGTGAATGCCCCAGGAATCGCTCACGCTGAATTGCCCGGTCAGGTTGGCCACTACGTAGCCGTCGAGTCTTGTGCCACCGAAATCTTCACGGTCACCGGCGGCCACGAGCGAAACGCCGAGACGGTGGCGCCCGATGTCCCGCGTATAGGAAACCGACGCCGACTCGTCGGCGCGCCGCAACAGCCGCGCGCCCGTACTGGCGTCTTCGGCGCGTTGTCTGGTGAGCTCGGCATGAAAGGCAAAATTATCGCCCCGATACTCGTAGGCGACCTGGGCGCCGCGGATTTCGGCCTGCGCAATGTTCCGTAACGTGAAGGTCTGAAAATCGAACTCAATCAGGTCGTCGATATCGTTCGCATAGAATTCTATGCTCAGGGCGTGACCGGTGCCCGGGGCATAACGAAAGCCGAGCTGCACTTCGTCTGATAGCTCCGGATTGAGGTCGGGATTACCGCCGAAGCCAAAGCGGTCCGTGGCGTCAGGCGCGCGGAACGCATGGCCGAGTCCCGCATTCAGCGTCCAGTCGTCGCTCAGGTCAAAGGCATATTCGGCATTCCAGGTCGTATGGTTGCCAAACGTTTCGTGGTCGGTGAGACGGATGGCGAGAAATGTGCTGTGCCGGTTACGCGTCCACTGGTCCTGTAAGAATACGGCCTGAACCTTCGTGTCCTCGTCGAATCCGAAGCCGAACGACAGCGAAGACGCGTTCTCGTCGACATAATAGAGACCACCGGTCAAGGTATGGTTTGCGAACGCGTGGCTATACTGCCAGTCGAGACCGATTCGCTCGGAAGTGACGAAGTCTTCGCTCTGGTTCTGAGAGATATCGTCCGTCATGAATGACGCGATCAATTTGCTGGTGCCCTTGTCGCCGATAAACGAATTCAGTTCGGCAGCAGTGGTCGAATTTTTGAAATCCTGATCGACCGGGTTCAGGAAAAAGTCGAGATACTCTACTGTGCCCTCGGTTTGCCAGTGACGCAGAATTATTTCGTTCTTCACAAAGCGACGTGCGCCATAGAGGTTGAGCGAGAGATTGTCATAACCACGTTCGATATCGGAGTCGGTTCGCGGCGCATATCCCCCGGTGTCCTGCCAGTTGATCGTCACCCCGAACTCGCCGTCTTCGCTTTGGTTGCCGCCCGATACGAAGCCGGATCGGGTATCGAAACTGCCAGCGCCGAGACCCGTTTCCAGGAAAGCACGATCGGCGCGGCGCGTAATGACATTGATGACACCGCCGATGGCATCGGTGCCGAACAGCGCCGAGCGGGCGCCCTTGACGATCTCGATACGCTCAATCAGTTCCGGCGCAATGTGTTGAATGGCTGCACCGCCGAGTGTCCCCGGGTTGATGCGAACGCCGTCGACGAGAACCAGCGTGTGATTGCTTTCAGTGCCTCGCAGGAAGACCGAAGTGGCCTGGCCGGGACCGCCATTGCGCCCGATATCGATGCCGGTCTGAATGCGCAGCAGCTCGGCAAGGTCAGTCGCCATCGACAGTTCGATGTCTTCCCGGGTGATGACCGTGACCGGCACGATGGCATCAGACAGGGAAACCTCTGTTCGCGTCGCCGTAACCACGATCGTTTCTTCCGGGGGGCGATCGGCTGCAGGTGCAGCATAGGGGACGATCGTCGCAACGATGGCGAACAGACAAACGCGAATTTTCATTTTTTTCTCCTTACGTGCCGCCCGCACGCGCAACGGTTCATGGGCTCAACAGGTCGGTCTCCGGGCTGACGAGAGGACGTTGGTCCTTGCCGTAGCGCCTTCCCACGAACTCGTTGCTGTTTCGCAGTGGCTCCGGATCCTTCTCGACCCGGGGGCTACGGTTTATCTCGATCACCGTTGCGGGGGCAGCGCCGGAATGAGTCCTTGTGAGGACTTCACCGGCTTCCCGTTAACCCGATTTTGCCGAATCGGGCTCACCTGGTGAGGCACCTACGATAGGGAGGCTGCCAAATGCTGTCAAGCGAGAACACCGATGCTTGTCTATCCGACGACGAGGGGCTATTTTGCGCCGAGCGTATCGGCTCCTATCCGGGGATAAACAGTGGAATCGTTCGACGACAGCAAGGCATCGGAAGAACTTCGGGCGGCACTGGAGGCAGCGCGCGCAGCGGCGGTGATCAGTCGCAATTACTATTCCGGCGATTTTACCGTCACGACCAAGGAAGATCTGACACCCGTAACACAGGCGGATGTTGAATGCGAGCAATGCATTCGCGAGATTATTCTCGAGCGATTTCCGGACCATGGGTTTTATGGTGAGGAAACAGGTCGTACGCGCGAAGATGCCGAGTCGCTGTGGCTGGTCGATCCGATTGATGGCACCAAGGGATTTGTTCGCCAGTACCCGTTTTTCTCGACGCAGATAGCGCTCATGCGAAACGGCCGCATTGTCCTCGGCGTGTCGAGCGGCACAATGATGGATGAACTGGCGTGGGCGGAGGAGGGCCAAGGCGCCTGGCTGAACGGAGAGCGCATATCGGTCAGCCACATTCGCGATATCGATCGGGTCGCCGTATCGACCGGAAACCTGAAGTCACTCGCCAGGAGCGACGGCTGGTCCCAGCTTGGCGATATCGTTGCTCACGCCGATCGTATACGGGGTTATGGCGATTTCTACCATTACCACCTGCTTGCGTCCGGCAAGATCGAGGCCGTCATCGAATCGGATGTCAACATCCTCGATATTGCGGCGTTGTCGATTATTGTGACCGAGGCGGGGGGCGTGTTCACAGACCTCAATGGCGCGGCCGTCGATCTCGATACTCGCTCCGTGCTGGCCGCGAATCCGGCTCTGCACGAAGACTACCTGTTGCGGCTACGGGGCTGGGTCACCTGATGATGCAACATAGAGTTTGTGTGAACGCCAGTGCACAGACTCTACCCGGGTCGCATACAGTTCCCCGAGGATGTCCTCGTTGAGTACGTCCTGGCTGGCACCGAGCTTCCAGCGGCCATCACCGAAAAGCAACAGGCATTGATCGGCGAAGCGCGCGGCAAGATTGACGTCGTGAAGGCTCGCGATAATGCCGGCACCCGCGTCCGCCGCCCGCCGCAACACGCGCAGCGCATCGAGTTGGTGCTGCGGGTCCAGATGATTCGTGGGCTCGTCGAGCAAGTAGACATCCGGCGCCTGGGCGAGTACCTGGGAGATCGCCAATCGCCGCCTTTCGCCGCCCGACAGCGTGAGTATGTCCCGCTGGCGCAGTTCGTAAAGTCCCATTGTGTCCAGCGCCGCCTCGGCCGCCGCGTAGTCCTCGGTCGATTCCCAACTCAGCGCTGCTATGTGCGGGTGGCGGCCGATCAGGGCCGTATCCAGAACCGTGGCCGGGAAAATGTCATCGATGACCTGCGGCAACAGCGCGAGGTGCTTTGCCGTGTGCTGTCGCTTCTGCGAGGAAATGTCATCGCCGAGCAGCCGAACCCGGCCAGCGTCGGGCGTTCGCAAGCCGGCCAGTGTCAGCAGCGTCAGGGATTTGCCGGTACCGTTGCGCCCGAGCACTGCGATGATTTCCCCGCGCCGGACCTCGAAATTCAATGCATCGACCAATAGCCGCCCGGGCACGGTAACCGTGATGTCGTCGCAAGCCAGCAAATTCGAATCTGCATCCGTCATGGCGCGAGCGTAGCCCAGACTATTCGATAAGACGAATTTCCCGGGCCGTGGCCGGACCGATGACTGTGTACTTGAGGCTCTTCGGAACAAGCGCATCATCGGCGGCGACGGCGATGCGTCCGCCCATGATTTCGGCCCAACGTTGCGGATACAGAGGGCTGCGATCGGGTTCGGCGAGTCCGTCCGGCGGGATCGGCTGGCCGGTGCCGAGCACGTACTTGTCGGTCGCACCGAGCGTGTGCATGAATTCGTGTGCGATGACCACGTTGTTGGCGCCGGCATGCCGACGGCTGGCCCGCGCATTTACGATTCCCACCATGCCTTTCTGCAGCCCGACAGAGTTCTCGAGCACGTAGGCATTCTCGGGATTGTGATAGCGCACGAACAGTCGTACGTCCGGCGTGATGTCGTCTTGCCGGCCGGCGGTACGCGACGCCCACCAGCGCAGCTTCAGCGACCAGGACATCACGCCAAATACGCCACCGTCCGGGTCGATCGCAGGCGGTTGTTCACGGACCGGCAATCCGAGCTCCATTCGCAACGGCCGGTGAACGGTCCTGCCATAGCGCTCGACCTCGCGGGCGACGAACTCCTCGATATCGGAGAAGTCGTCAGTCTCCAGCTGCGCGATGTAGGCATCGACGATTTCGCTGCCGTCGGCATTGATCGGGTATACCTTGACCCAGAGGCTGTTATTCCAGTCGGTGCTGCGGGATTTTGCCAGCCAGGTGCCGACCGCGACGAACAACAGGATCAACAGCAGTATCGCGATTCGAAGCGCTTTGAACATCAGTACTCGGGTGGCTGGCGCACCATCGAGAGCTGCTCGAATGCATAGGCGACTTCAATGAGTTGCCGATCCGAAAATTCCTTGCCGATGAACGACAGGCCGATGGGAAGCCCGCTCGCAAACGCCGCCGGAATCGTGATGTTGGGATAACCGGAAATTGCGGCGAGGGACGAGCTGCCGACGCCATAACTGTCGCCATTGACATGATCGGTATACCAGGCGGGCCCATTTGTCGGGGCGATCAGGGCGTCCAGCGCATGTTCCTCGAGCGCGGCGTCCAAGGCCGCGGTCGACACCTTCTTGCTTGTCGCCAGCGCCTGCGTGTATTCCTCGTCTTCGAGCGTCCCTGTTTCCTGGGACTTCAGCAGGACGTCCTGGCCGAAGAACGGCATGACCGTCGCGCTGTTCTCCTCGTTAAAACGGATGATCTCATCGAGCGTCGAGACGGGCGCCCCGGACTCGCCAAGGTATTTCTCGAGATCGCTCTTGAACTCGTAGAGAAGTACCGTGTATGAGGCGTCATACATCGCTTCAGCCTCGATCTCGATGTCGTCGATAATCTCCGCACCGCCCTCTCTGAGAGTCGCGATACTCGATTCGAGCATTTGCTCGACGGCCGGGTGGCCGGCGCCCCAGTAGTTACGAATCACACCAATTCGCTTGCCGTTCAGCCCATCGGCCGTCAAACCGCTCGTCATATCGGTGGGCCGGTCCGGCAGGCTCGCCGTAATCGGGTCGGCCGGATCGATGGCCGCCATCGCGCCGAGCAGGATGGCCGCGTCGCGCACCGTGCGCGCCATTGGTCCGGCCGTATCCTGGCTGTGCGCGATCGGAATAATGCCATCGCGGCTCAGGAGTCCGAGTGTCGGCTTGACGCCGACGATGCCATTGATGCCCGAGGGGCAGACGACCGAGCCGTTCGTCTCGGTGCCAACTGCAACGGTCGTCAGGTTGGCGGCGACCGCTACGGCGGATCCGCTCGACGAGCCGCAGGGATTGCGGTCGGGGTCATAGGGATTGCGTGTCTGTCCTCCGATACTGCTCCAGCCACTCGAGGAATAATCAGAACGGAAGTTTGCCCACTCACTGAGATTGGCTTTGCCGAGTATGACGGCCCCGGACTCCCGTAGGCGGCCGACGATGAACGCGTCGTCCGGCGCAATGTGGTCGGCCAGCGCCAGGGAACCCGCGCTGGTCACCATCTGGTCGCCCGTGTCGATATTGGCTTTGACCACGACCGGGATGCCGTGCATCGGGCCTCGCGGGCCCGACGCGAGACGTTCCTGATCGAGGTTGCGTGCGATCGCCAGTGCGTCGGGGTTGATCTCGATCACCGAATTGAGTTCAGGACCGCCGTGGTCGATGGATTCGATCCGGGCGAGATACCAGGCGGTGAGTTCCTCGGCGGTGAGTTCGCCACGCTGCATCATGTCCTGCAGGTCGGAAATCGTTGCCTCGTTGAGGTCGAGCGCCGGCTCGCTGCAGGCGCACAGCCACATGAATGAAGCGAGTAGCAGGCCCCGCATCATCGGTATGGCCGCTCGTCCGGACATTTATTCGGGCTTGCGGAGCCGCAGCACGAACCGGTCCGTGTTACCGCGAATCGAGGGGTCAAACACATTCCTGGTGTGATCGTCATCAGGGTTCTGCAGGACGTCGCTCTCGGCTTCGAGAACGAAGCCGGCACCCTCGAGTTCCGCGATGACGACGGCCGAGTCGATTCGGTGCAGGGAATTACCCGTTTCCGCAGGTGATCCAGGGGCCGCCGAATGATCGACGATGCCGAGTGTCCCGCCCGGCTTGATGCCCTTGTATATCTCGGCCAGAAACGCCGGGACGTCGATCTTTTCCCAGCCGTATTGCTCGGACGACCAGTACAAGTCGTGATAGTTGAGGATTATCGTCGCCGCGTCGAAGGTGTCTGCCTCGAGCGAAAGCTCATTGTTCTCGGCGTGCAGGATCTCGGTGTTCGGCAGGCGATCGTCGGCATGACGCCTGACATGCGCGTCGCCCGCGAAATTCAGAATCGGCGTATTCGCGTGTGCGTATACCTTGCCCTCGCTGCCGACGACATGCGCGAGCAATTCTGTGTAGTAGCCGCTGCCGGCCCACATTTCGAGGACGACGTCGCCCGGGCCAATACCGAAAAACTCGAGCACGGCATCGGGTTTGCGGCCCGCGTCCGATGCCAGATCGCCCTCGAGTCTCTTGTCGCTGGCGACAGCGGCTGCGTATATCGATACTTCGGGCGCGGCTTGTGCCGGAGGTTTGCTCGCGGCGGGTTCAGGGCTGCTCTTGTCCTGGCCACAGCCGGCGAGCAGGAGAAGGACGATCGACAGAGTGAATGTTGTTTTCATGCCTGACTCCTCTGCGAAGTGACGCCTGCATGATACCGGGATCCGGTCCGCATTAGTTGCGAAATGAGCGCCCAATAAAAAGCCCCGCGGCGTGAGCGGCGGGGCTAGGTTTCTCTTTTTTTTATTAAAAGAGGTAACTGCAAATTCGGTCTACGGATACAGAGATATTATTATTATTGGATCTGGATCTTATTGTTTTTGTAGTTATTGTTCTTCTGGCGTCTAAATCCTGTTCGTAGCCGTTTAGTGATACCGAGCGCAGTTACACTTCGCTTGGGCAGGATATTCAAAGCAAGTCCTGTGCCAACCCGGCCCCAGGCACCGGGAATTCAACTGTTTAGCGGTCGGTTCGGGCGACCGGCAGGGCGTATTCACCCCATTTCGTAAAAAAAGTCGACATAACCGCCGCGCGCCACATAAGGTCTTCTGCAAACAAGCCCCCATAAGCCCCAGAAAACACTACATATAGTGATATGCGAGCTGTGAATTGGCTGGCAATCGATGTGTATGCCTTAAAGGCAATCATCACGGCTTTCGATTCCTGCGAAATTCGAACCGAAAATCTCGCCGATTTGTCAAATTATTCGACGGAACCGTCAGCCTGCCTGCGTTCAATCAGGCCGATCGCGCTGAAGAAGCGCCCATTTCTGACAACGCCGATGACTTTGAGCGTGTCGCGAAGATCACTGAGGGGATCGCCGTCGACCAGAACGAGGTCGGCACTTGCGCCGGGTGCGATTCGTCCCGCCTGTACGCCGAGTCCGAGTGCCGCAGCCGCGTTGATACCCGCCGTCCTGAGCACGTGTTCCGTGTCGAGACCTGCGCCTTCAAGAGCGCGAAACTCGGCGTGCAAGCCAATGCCTGGCCCGAGCCCATTCGCTTCGCTGCCGAGTACGATCGAGGAGGCGTGCGATGCGAGCTTTGGCGCCTCGCTGAATCGCCGCACCGAGGGCGCTCCCCGAACCAGAAGCTTCGCCTGCCTGGACGCCATCAGATCTGCCAGGCCGGGTGTTCGAGAATCAGCCAGACCGGATAACACGGTCGCCGGCTCGGCCGATGTCGCGAGCCGGGCATCCTCGTAACGGATACCGCGAGGAGACGTTGGCAGCGCATCGATGCTCAGGTTCATTGCCGTGACCGCATCAAGTTCGAGCCGCCATTCGCTGCCGAGCACGCGCGGCCCCGGCATCTCCTTGCCAGACCAGGTCTCATTGAGTCGATCGGCATCCTCGATATCCGCGACGACTGTTGTCAGTCCGAAGGACAGCAAGGCCGGCCCCAGCGACAATTCGGCATCGGCCGGCAACGTCGCCTGCGCGTCGATGAAACCCGGCAGCGCTGTCAGGTCTCCCATATCGATGACGATCGTGCCCGGACGATCCTTGCGCTGTTCGACAGCGGCAATGCGGCCACCTTCGACCACGATATCCAGGTTCTCTTGATAGCCACCACCGATGCCGTCGAAGAGGCGCGCCATTCGCAAAACCCACCGCTGCTCCGGCGAATTCATTATTGGCAGCTCGCGCGCCACGGCCGGCGCAGGACGAGTTGCGTTGTCCGGGTAAACGATGACGCGAAACGGCACATTACGCGACGTCCAGGAATTGAAACCGCGCTCGCGTATGAAGCCGTTGGATGCATAGAGCATCGACTGGCGATCCCGCCAGGCTACCGGCGTGACGAAAAAGTCCTCGTTCTCTATCAGCGGGCGGACCAGAAGCGGATCGGAGAGAATCGCCATTTCCGTCACGATTCGATCGTCCTCGTGACGCAGAAACGTGACGAGGCTGCCATCCGGGCGCCACGACGGACTCGACAGGCGTGATTCGGAGGCAACAAGCACTTCTTCGGGTTGACCTCGTCGACGCAGAACCAGGGACCACTCGTCGTCGAAGCGCCGAATAAAAACCAGGTCCTCGCCATTCGCCGACCAGGCCGGCTCGGTCTCGTCGCCGGGCAGGTCGGTCAGGCGCCAGGCCAGGCCGGTCGGCACGTCGAGCTCCCAGATATCGAAGCCGGACTCACGGCGATCACTCGAGAACACGATTCGGTCGCCGTCCGGATGCCAGCCGGGATAGTGATCGAAATAGCCTCCGGTGCTGAGCAGCGCCGCGGCTGGCGCTGCGTCCCTGTATATCCACAGCTGCTCCTGGCCGCCGTCCCTGGCCTGGAAGACAATGGCAGCCGCATCGGGAGACCAGCGTGGATATCTCGCTCCCACGGGTCCGCCCGGAATTTCGCGAGCCAGGCCGCCCCCGTCCGGGATGATGCGAATCTCTCCGAGCAGGTCGAACACGATCCGGCCGTCGGCGGCAACGTCGATCGAGAAGTTCGTTCCCCGCGTCAGCGTTACCTGTGCGTCGGCCGTCGTGGCAAACGCAAGGCTGATCGTGAGACAAATTCTGGTCAAACAGCGAGTCAAGGTTGCAGCCGGGTTCCTGTCCAGGTGCCGACGACAAACGTATCGTTATCGCCGCGCTCGAGAGTCCGGTCCCAGCGCGCGCGATCGTGGATGCGATCGGTGCCTTCGATCCAGAGCTCGATCCGCCTCGGCCAGACACGAATGCCGCCCCAGTGCGGAGGTCGTGGGATGACGGGCCGGTCCTTGGCGGCAATCGACTTCAGGTTTCCGGCTGCCTTTACGCCGAGTTTCATCGCACGCTTGCCAACCTGTGCGATCAGGGCTGCCCGCGACTCGAGCGGCGAACTCTGATCCGAGCCCCAGGCGCCAATCTGGCTTCCCCAGTCACGAGAAGCGAAATAGGCGTCGCTCTCTTCGGGAGGGGAACGGACGGCGATGCCCTCGAGACGGGCCTGCCTGCCGAAATCATCCCAGTGAAAAACGAGCCCGATATTCTCGTTGTGTTCGAGATGGCGGACCTTGTCCGACTCGTAGTTCGTGTAGAACACGACGTAGCCGGGATCGGGAACGAATTCCTTGCAGAGCACCTGCCGCCCGGTTGGTTGCCCGTCCTCGCCGACGGTGACCGCTGTCATCGTGTTCGGATTGCGCTGAACCTGTTTCTCCATGGCTTCATCGAGCCAGGCTTTCACCCAGTGCATAGGGTCCGATGGCAGCTCCGTCGGTAGTCTCGTTGCCGCGCAAGGGTCGGTCACTTCTGCCTCCGTAAACGCCGGTCAATCACCACAGATCCGCGTACCGCCTTCGCGGCGCGGATCCGACGCGACTTCGAAGCCGCTCTCTTTATCGACAAGTGTCGCACCAATTCCGCCGAAGTACATGTTCAGGCCGGGCATAACGATGACGGGCAAATCGGTCTCGGGCAAGTCGAGACCGGGCTCCGACATCAGGCGATCCGTATCGCCGCTCATGTCGATGTGCAAGCGGGGATGGGCGATCGCTTCGGCCAGTGGCATTTCCATTTGCAGCAGATTGACGAGGAACTGGTGCAGTGCCGTCGTGATGCGATCGGCGCCGGGCGAGCCGGCCGCCAGGACCCGGCCCTTGCGCCGGGCGACACTGGGGGCCATGTTCGAGGGCAGTCGAATCCCGGGCGGCCCCGCTTCGAGGCCCCGCCGATTGAGTTCCAGCTCGCCCAGGCAATTGTTGAGCCACAAGCCCGTGCCCGACGGCATCTCTCCGGAGCCGTATCCCGAAGACGCGGTGACGGCGCAGGCGACGCCATTCTCGTCGACGGCGGACGTGTGCACGGTCGATGCCGACATCCATTCGCCGATCTGCCTGCTGCCGGCGAGCTTCAGCAGTTCGGCCGCTTCGTCGCCGACGTCATTGGCGAGGTCGAGCCGCGATCGGCGAAAATCGAGGACGGATCGCTGCACCTTGATCAGGTGATCGAGAGCTGCAGTGGTCCAGCGTTTGTGTCGCAGGTCAGAACATGCCAGCAGCATCGCGGCGAGTACCGAACCGCCGACAGCGGGCGGCGGATTGCTCGCGATCGTCCAGTCGCCGACGCTCACCTGCAGCGAAGGCCGCTCGACGGCCTCGAAACTGCCCAGATCATCCATCGACAACGCGCCACCGTTGTCCCGAATGTGGGCCGAAATCCTTTCGCCGATGTCACCCTCGTAAAACAGGCGGGCGCCTTCCCCGGCAATCGCGGACAGCGTGTCCGAGAGGTGCGGCACGACGATGAGACTACCTTGCTCACGCAGTGCGCCGTTCTGGTCATGCAAAGCGTTGTAGCCGTCATCGCTCCGGCCGAAGATGCTTTCACCGGAATAGCCCAGGTAGTAGTGGCAGGCTGCAGACAACGGAAACCCTTCGCGTGTCGCGCGGATGACCGGAACGAACAGGTCGCTCCAGCTTGCGCTGCCGAACAGCTGCCACGCCCGTTCGATGGCGGCCAGCGAACCCGGTACGGCAACCGATCCCGGACCCGCGAGCGTCGTAATGCCGCCGCCATAGTCGATCGTCACGGTTGGCGCCGCGTGGCCGCGCTCTTCATCGGGCAGTCCGCGCCCCGGCACGGCGACATTGCCATCGATCGTGACGGGATCTGCATCGGGCTGCCAGATCGTGACGAATGCGCTGCCCGCCATCGCACAAACGCCCGGTTCCGTGTTCATCGTGGTCAGGGCTGCCGCCAGGGCACAGTCCACGGCGTTGCCACCGAGCTGTGCAACCTCGTTGGCGCCGTCAGCGGCGAGCTGAGACGTTGTTGCGACGGCGACTTTGGTCACGATAGGGTCCCGCCGCCAGGCGCGCGGCGACTAGTAATGAATAACAGATCGAATGCTCTTGCCTTCATGCATCAGATCAAATGCGCGATTAATTTCCTCGAGCGGCATCGTATAGGTAATGAATTCGTCGATCTTGATTTCGCCGTTCATGTACTGGTCGACCATGCCGGGCAATTGTGACCGGCCCTTGCAGCCACCGAAGGCTGTGCCACGCCATACGCGACCGGTTACGAGTTGAAATGGCCGCGTCGAGATTTCCTGACCGGCGCCAGCGACGCCGACGATCGTCGATTCGCCCCAGCCCTTGTGACAGCACTCGAGAGCCGCGCGCATGAGTCCCACGTTGCCGACACACTCGAAGGAATAGTCGACGCCGCCGTCCGTCAACTCGACGATGACGTCCTGGATCGGGTCCGAGTAGTCCTGCGGATTGACCGTGTCGGTCGCACCGAGCTGGGTTGCGAGTTCGAACTTGCCCGGGTTGATGTCGATCGCGACGATTCGGCTCGCCTTGGCCATGACGGCGCCCTGGATGGCGCTGAGGCCGACGCCTCCCAGCCCGAATACCGCCACGGTCGCGCCGGGCTCGACCTTGGCCGTATTCAGCACGGCGCCGATCCCGGTGGTTATGCCGCAGCCGAGCAGGCACACCTTTTCGAGCGGCGCCTCTTCGCTGATCCTGGCCAGCGAGATTTCCGGGAGCACGGTGTATTCGCTGAACGTCGACGTACCCATGTAGTGGAAAACGGGCTTGCCGTTGAGTGAGAACCGCGAGGTGCCATCCGGCATCAGCCCCTGGCCCTGGGTAACCCGGATCTTCTGGCACAGGTTCGTCTTGCCCGAGGTGCAGAAGTTGCATTCCCCGCATTCCGGGGTGTACAGAGGAATCACGTGATCGCCGACCTTGACCGACGTTACGCCTTCGCCGACTTCCTCGACGATCGCACCACCCTCGTGGCCAAGAACGGCAGGGAAAAGTCCCTCGGGGTCTTCTCCCGACAACGTAAAGGCGTCGGTATGACACACTCCCGTCGCTACGTTGCGGATCAGAACCTCGCCGGCTTTAGGACCGTCCAGGTCGATCGTCTCGATCTCCAGTGGCTTACCCGCTTCCCAGGCGACTGCTGCACGTGTCTTCATCGTTGTTCTTCCCCGCTTGTGCGTTTTTGTTCCGGAAGGCGATATTCGCACGATTATCGGTCCGCCCTCAACGCAATGCGGCTTGCTCCGCTGCGCGTGTCTCCTGTAAAACACTGCACATGGATCTTGATGAGCTGCGCAAGCAACTAACAGCCGTCGATCGCCAGATTGTCGACCTGATTGCCGAACGCCAACGAGTCGTCAGTGACATCGGCCGCAACAAACAGGCATCAGGCAAGGGCACGCGCGACTATGCGCGTGAAAAGGACGTGCTCGACATGGGCCGCAGCCGTGCCGAAGAGCTGGGGATCGATCCCGACCTCGCCGAAGACGTGTTGCGCAAACTCATCCGGTCATCGCTCGCGAGCCAGGAGCGCGATCGTGTCATTGCCGAAGGCAAGGGTGATGGACAGCGCGTGCTCGTGATCGGTGGAGCCGGCAAGATGGGCGGCTGGTTTGTCGATTTCTTTGCGTCGCAGGGATATGACACGACGATTGCCGACCGCAACGCCGATGAGGAGTCCCGACATCTCAGGAACTGGACCGATGCCGGTGTCGATTTCGATGTCATCGTCGTCGCAACACCACTCGCGGTGTCGGGCCGCATCCTTGCGCAACTCGCGGTCCTGCGGCCGAAGGGCCTCGTATTCGACATCGGCTCGCTGAAATCACCCCTGGTTGACGGTCTCGCCGAGCTGCGTGACGCGGGCTGCCTTGTTACGTCATTGCACCCGATGTTCGGCCCGGAGACCCGCCTCCTCTCAGGCCATCACCTGATCTTTTGCGACGCCGGGGTTCCCGAGGCGACCGAGGCCGCAAAGGAGCTGTTCAGCTCGACGATGGTCGAGAGAATAGACATGGGGCTCGACGATCACGACCGGCTGATCGCCTACGTGCTCGGCCTTTCGCACGCGCTGAACATTGCGTTCTTTACCGCGCTTGCCGAGAGCGGTGAAGCGGCACCAAAACTCGCGAAGATGTCATCGACCACGTTTGACGCCCAGTTGCTCGTTTCTGCGGCCGTGGCCCGGGATAATCCTCACCTGTATTTCGAAATCCAGAACCTCAACAAGTTCGGGGTGGATCCACTTGACGCGCTGTGTGAGGCCGCGAATCGCATACGCGAGACCGTTGTCGGCAACGACGAGACCGGATTCGTCGAACTCATGGAAAAGGGTCGCCAGTACATGGCACTAAGGAGCTGATGCAGACACAAGCCGATCTCAGTTCGCGACTCGCGGCTATGGAACGGGAACTCGAGGAACTCAAAGCCGAAATTGTGCGCAACGATGCCAAGATGCATCGGATGCAACAGAGAGAGCTTCGGCTGCTGCATTCCGAGGACCTGCAAACGCTGATCCACGAACTGACCGCAGGCCTGCGGTCGAGCTACCACCTGCAGCAGGTCACGGTCGTCCTGTGCGACCCCGATCACGACATTCGTCACCTGCTGCTTGCGGCCGGTACCCCTGCCGAGTCATTTGAAGGCCTGTTGATGGTCGAATCACTGGCTGGACTCGCGCCGCAGTATACGGCGATGCGACGCACCTGGCTCGGTGCCTTTGCGGCCTGTGATCACCAGCTCATCTTCCCGCAGTCCGACGGGCTGGAAAGCGTCGCAATGATCCCGCTGACACGGCACAAGCGGCTGATCGGCAGCATCAACCTCGGCAGCGCTGATCCGAAGCGATACGCGGGCGAGTACGCTGTCGATTTTCTCGCACACCTCGGGATCATCGCGTCGGCCTGCGTCGATAACACCGTCAACCGGGCGCGGTTGCTGCGCAGCGGTTTTACCGACGTATTGACCGGCTGGCACAACCGCCGGTACCTCCAGGTGCGGCTGAACGAGGAGCTGGCTCGCGCCCGGCGTGACCAGCAGCATGTCGTCTGCCTGATGCTGGATGTCGATCATTTCAAGTCCGTCAACGACGCTCACGGTCACGTGGCCGGTGATGCCGTCCTGCAGGAAATGGCGAACCGGATCGATGCGCAGGTTCGCGAAAGCGACGTTACGGCCCGCTACGGTGGCGAGGAATTCGTCGTGTTGCTGCCGAATACGGATACCGCCGCCGCCGCGACACTCGCGGAACGTATTCGTGCCGCCGTGTGCGCTTCGCCTTTCGAATTGCCGAATGGCGAAGTCCGCGTGATTACCACGTCAATCGGCATTGCCGGGGTTACGCCGGGGCCCGATGAAGACGATCTCAAGACACTGGCAGAGTCGCTGATTGCGCGTGCCGATGTTGCGCTCTACCGGGCCAAGGCCGACGGGCGTAACCAGGTGAGTGTGGACGACTCGCAATGAGAAGGCTGCTGCCTCTGCTGCTCGTGGCGGCCTGCGCGCCGGAGCAGGCCGTCGATGAGGTCTCGCGGGATCCCGTGGTGGTTTATGCGGCATTCGAAGAGGATCCCGCACTCACCGGCCTGTTCGATCGCTACACGGAGGCGACCGGCGTCGTCGTCATGCACCGATATGGCAAGCCGGAGGCCATTGTCGACGACCTGGTCCGGAATGACGTTCTGCCGCCGGCCGATCTCCTGATGACACGTTCGGCCGTCGACATATGGCGGGCCGCCGAGGAAAGCGCCCTGCGGCCGTTGTATTCCGAGGTGGTTGCCGGACGAGTTCCCGATTGGGCGCGAGACACTGACGATCTCTGGTTCGCGACGTCGGCCGATATTGCGGTTGTCGCCTACAACCCGAAACAGCTTGAGGGCGAGGCCATTGCCTTCTCGAGTCTCGCGGAGCCGGGTTTCGCCGGAAAGCTGTGCCTGTCGTCATCGAAGAACAGCATCAATCGCGCGGTTATCGCTTTAATGATCTCGGCAAGTGACGTTCGTCAGGCGGAACTCAC
>JABAOE010001774.1_pt4 | contig 65023 bp, 61 predicted proteins | sample 7062141 | NCBI WGS metagenome assembly JABAOE01 (sample SAMN14538627, study PRJNA623070) | marine sediment metagenome | biome: marine biome [ENVO:00000428]; feature: marine pelagic biome [ENVO:01000023]; material: deep marine sediment [ENVO:00002113] | place: India: Gulf of Khambhat ... | reverse complement strand
AAGAGGAGGTACGATGTCGACCTGGACGCCGACACGGAAGCCATCGTTACCTTAGGATCCAAGGAAGGGTTGGGACACCTTGTGCTGGCCATCCTCGATCCCGGGGATGTGGTCTTTTGTCCGAGCCCAACCTATCCCATTCATCAGTACTCTGTAATCATTGCCGGTGGCGACCTGCGAAGCATTCCATTACATTCCAGTGAGAGTTTCTTCGAACACCTGCAAGAGGCGATCAAGCAAACCTGGCCTAAGCCGAAGCTCCTTATCATCAACTTCCCTCATAACCCGACCACGGAGGTGGTGGATCTCGACTTTTTTCGTGGTGTCGTCGAGTTTGCCAAGGAACATAACCTGCTGGTGATCCATGATCTCGCCTACGCGGATATCACCTTTGACGGCTATGAGCCGCCTAGCTTTTTGCAGGTACCGGGCGCGAGAGACGTGGGAATCGAATTCTATTCCCTTTCCAAGAGCTACAATATGCCGGGATGGCGTGTAGGTTTTGCGGTGGGAAATCATGAATTGGTAAACGCGCTGGCCCGCATCAAGAGCTACCTCGACTATGGTATGTTCCAACCTGTGCAGATTGCGGCTATACACGCTCTGAACGGACCTCAAGACTGCGTCGAGGCTATACGACAAACCTACTTGAGCCGCCGTGACACACTGGTGGACGGATTGGAGCGTGTGGGTTGGAAAATCAAGAAACCCAAAGCCACCATGTTTGTCTGGGCGGAAATACCTGAGCCCTGTAAAAAGATGGGTTCTGTAGAGTTTTCGAAGTTTCTACTGGAGAAGGCCAAGGTGGCGGTCTCTCCGGGCATCGGATTCGGCGAATACGGAGACGACTTCGTTCGTTTCGCCCTCATCGAAAATGAGCACCGCACCCGACAAGCGGTCAGAAACATCCGCAAAGCCCTGGGCGAGGGGCTTGGTTCCTTCAAATAGCACCATGGCAAAGTCGAAAGAAACTCACGGAGTGAGAATTGGATTGCTGGGTTCGGGCACCGTTAGCGAAGCCATCCAGGAGCGGGTTTTTGACGGCAGCGCAAAATCGCTGTTGGGATTCGACGTCGAGATTGTAAAGATATTTACCCCCCACCCCAAACAGAAAAAACTATACTCAACTCATCCCACCCTCTTCACCACGAAGGCCCAGGAGGTCATCGATCACCCGGACGTGGATGTGATCATCGAAGTTTTGGGGTCGCAGCAAAGTAAGGACTTGCCGGTGTTTCGAGACTACGTTATCCGGGCTATGGAAAATGGCAAAGACGTGATTACGTCTGACAAGGCGATCCTGGCCAATTACGGCAGTGAGATCTGGGCGGCGGCGGAAAAATTCCGGCGAGAGATTGGCTTCGAGGCTTCCGTTGGAGGAAGCATTCCCATTATCAAATCCCTCAAGGAAAGCCTTGCGGCGGAAGAGCCCGACGCGATCTACGGGATCGTTAACGGAACCAGTAACTATATTTTGACGGAGATGAAAAGTGGTGGGAAGTCCTATGAAAACGCGCTACGGGAGGCCCAGGAACTGGGCTATGCGGAGACGAACCCGGAAATGGACGTGGCGGGAATGGACGCGGAGGCGAAGCTGATCCTGTTGAGCCGTGTGGCCTTTGGTCTCGAGCTGGTGCCGGGGAGCATTTACCGCAGGGGGATCGAAGAGATCCATGCCATCGATTTCCAGTATGCTTGCACTAAGGGAGCCAGCACCATAAAATCACTCGCCGTGGCCAGGCGTGACGAGGGATCCGTCCAGGCATTTGTTTCCCCTGTGCTGGTGCCCAACGGTCATTTTCTGTCCAACATCGATGGTGTGACAAACGCCATCTGTTTCAAGAGACGGGAAAATCATGGGGATACGAAGGGTAGCCAACCGGGTTGGAACTACTCGTTTATCGGACCGGGGGCCGGAGGAGGCCCCACAGCGGTGGCCATACTGGGCGATCTGTGTCACCTAGTCACGCAGTCCCGGGGCGCGGGAAATAACTCCGCTGTTCGCAAAAGGATGTCCCATGAGTCGGTTCAGCCTCAAGACCGAATTAAATCGGATTTCTATGTCAGGTTCGTGGTAAAAGATCAGAGCGGTATCGTGGGCGACATCTGCCGGATCTTTGGCAACAAGGGAATCAACATATCTGAAGTCTGGCAACTGAGCCACAACGAAGCGGAGCTAAAAGGCTTGGCGCAAAAGTATCGACTAAGCGAGTCACCGTCGAACATTCTTCCCTTTGCCATTACTTTGGAGCGGACGACCATCGGACAGATCAAAACGGCCCTGGACATAATCAATAAAAAAGACTTTATCCTGGTGGAGCCTATTTGGCTTCCCATTTGGGAAAACTAAAACCAATGCAAGAAAAAGAGGATTGTATCTTCTAAGATTGCTCGCGCAAAGACGCAAAGTTTGCCAAGACGAGATAAAAGGACGAAACTCGAAATCCGAAATTCGAAACAAATTCGAATTACTGAATTTCAAAATAGAAGCTTCAACGAGCGAAGGCTTTTGAGCATTTTTGATTTGAGGTTTCGGAATTGTTTAAGATTTCGCGCTTCGGATTTCGGATTTAAATCCGGTGGCGTATTGGCGCGATGAATTTACGATTTCATTCTGTCTTAGATATGGTGGGTAGGAGACGATGAAGTACGTGATTTTGCAGGGGGACGGCATGGCGGATTTCCCCATTGAGAGCCTGGGGGGAAAAACGCCACTGGAAGCAGCCAGGACTCCAAACATGGACTGGCTGGCGGCTCATGGACACTTTGGACTCGCCTACACCATTCCCGAGGGGCTCCCTCCGGGCAGCGATGTCGGGAATATGAGCATTTTAGGGTATAGCTCGAAGACCTACTATACCGGCAGGGCCCCACTGGAGGCCGCCAGTATGGGAGTGAAACTCAACCCCAACGACGTGGCCTTTCGGTGCAACCTGGTGACCCTGAATGGAAAGGGAGACCAGCAAGTCATGGAGGACTTTGCGGCCGGTCATATCTCTTCCGAGGAGGCGGCGGAGATCATTGGAGACCTGGGCCCGCACCTGGGCGGAGAGGGAGTCGAATTTCACCCGGGGGTCAGTTACCGACATCTCATGGTCTGGCGCAACGGGAAAGAAGAGATGAATACCACCCCGCCTCATGATATTACCGACAAGGGAACCGTAGGCTATCTTCCGGAGGGCGATGGGGCGCCCTTCCTCCGCAGGTTGATGGAAGCATCGCAACCGTTTCTGGATAAACATCCCGTCAATCAGAGAAGAGAACAGAGGGGGGAGAGGAAGGCGACTTCCATCTGGCTCTGGGGGCAGGGGAAAGCGCCGCAACTGCCCACTTTGAAAGAACGTTTTGGTATCCATGGGGCCGTTATCTCCGCCGTCGATCTGGTCAAGGGGCTCGGTGTTTACGCCGGGTTGGAGCGGGTGGCGGTGCCCGGTATTACCGGGTTTCTGGACACCAACTATCAGGGGAAGGGCGACTACGGTTTAAAGGCATTGGAAGAAAAGGATTTAATTTTCATCCATGTGGAGGCCCCGGATGAGGCCGGCCATATGGGCAGCGCTGAGGAAAAAGTGAAAGCGATAGAGTCCTTTGATGAGAAGGTTGTTGGAACCGTCGTGAAGGGTCTGGCCAATTGGCCTAGCTGGCGGGTCCTTCTGCTACCGGATCACGCCACTCCCGTCGCCTTGAAAACTCATGTTGCCGGACCCGTGCCATTTGTTCTATGCTCCTCCAGCGATCGTACGTCGGCCCAACCCTATGGCTTTAATGAAACGGATGCCAAGAGAAGCGGGGTTGTGGTCAAGGATGCCCACCGATTGATCGAAGGGCTCATAGAAGGGAGGATGCCATGGATCGAAACCTCGCCCTAGAGGTCGTCCGCATCACCGAAGCCGCCGCCCTTGCCTGTGCCCGACATATGGGAAAGGGTGACGAAAAGCTGGCCGATCAGGCGGCGGTGGACGCCATGCGTCACGCCTTTGACAGTGTTTCCTTCAACGGTACGGTAGTCATTGGGGAAGGGGAGCGAGATGAAGCTCCCATGCTCTACATCGGCGAGACGGTGGGGGATAGCCGCGGTCCGGCCGTGGACATTGCCGTGGATCCTTTAGAAGGGACTACCATCTGCGCCAATGGCGGGCCCAACGCCCTTTCCGTTATCGCCATCGCGGACAGCGGAAAATTCCTGCACTGTCCCGACACCTACATGGACAAGATCGCCGTGGGTCCGGAGGGAAAAGGCATTATCGATCTCGATAAAAGCCCCACGGAGAATCTCAAATTGCTAGCCTCTGCCAAGGGCCGGCGGGTGGAGGATTTGACGGTTATCATCCTCTATCGTCCGCGCCACGAGGCCTTGATTGACGAGGTACGAAAAGCAGGCGCGCGAATCAAGCTCATCAGTGACGGAGACGTTGCGGCGGCCATCGCCACCACCAAGCCCGAAACTGGAATTGACCTGCTCATGGGAATTGGCGGGGCGCCGGAAGGGGTTCTGGCCGCGGCGGCTCTGCGTTGCGGGGGTGGTGACATGCAGGCGCGGTTGAAACCGCGCAATCCCCAGGAAATTGAACGCGCCCAAGCCATGGGAATCCATGACATCCAGAAAAAATATTCCATCACGGAGCTGGCGGACGGTGAAGTGATGTTTGCCGCAACGGGCGTTACGGACGGTGAGTACCTCAAAGGAGTACGTTTCTTTGCCAATGGTGCCTCTACCCAGTCCGTCGTCATGCGCTCAAAGACGCGAACCATTCGCGTAGTCGATGCCACCCACAATTTCGAGTTCAAGCCAGGATATTAAATCCAAATTCGAAGCACGAAATCCGAAACAAATATGGAACACTCAAAATGCTAATTTCAAAAGATCGAAAAGCACCGGCGAAGTTCTCATCGGATAGTGTTGGATTTTGAAATTTGGGATTTGAATCGCTTGTTTGAGATTTCGAGTTTGGAAATTGGGATTTAAATCAGTGGCGTGTCGACGGAAACGATCTTGGTGACGTTGACCTTTGTGAGGTTTCATTGGCCCTCACCTAGAGAATCAAAGTGGCTGCGAAGAAATCGAGAAGGAAGAGAACGAAACCTGCCAAGGTCCCTGTGGTGCTGCTCTTTGTTTCGGGGATCGTCGTTGCTGTTCTTGCGTGGTTTTTTTGGAACGAGCTGGGAGGTGTGAAGGAACCTCTACAAAAGAAGGTGGCATCGAAGCGAACCCGAGAGGTCCCGCCGGAAGAGATTTCGGACAAAGACCGCAAGAACCTCGACCGTCTCCTCAGCCAACCCTGACGACCTATTCTCAGGCTGTAAGATCGCCGTAAAACGACAAATTGAAATTCTTGCCGGTGGAACCGTTATTTTTAGCCGCCTTCGCAGAAGACCACGGGCGGCCCACTCCGCCATAGTCGCCAACGGCTACGAAGGCTGGGTAAGCCCGTGGAGGCTTCATTCAGGCTCTGGTGGCTCTTTGCTGCGGGTGGTGGGTTCGGTTGCGCGGTCTCTCCGAGTATCGAATTCCAGTAGCGGAAAAAGGCTGGTGTAGTCATCGGTCCATAGCCGGAGGTGACGATACGACGCAGTGGCCGGGGTGGTAGCGAAAGAGATGGCCGGCAGATCAAGAAAATCCTCATTTCTTGTAAGAATCATCCAGCTGCTCCCCCAATCCGCTTCCCTCATTGATTGTGAATCGATGCGAATGGCGTCCAGATCCAAATGACTCGCTAATCGCCTGATAACCGGCTCAAAGTTGAGATGATAGGTGTCGATTAAAATTGCAATAACGCCATCGTATGTGAGATGGCGGAGATAGGTTTGAAAGGCTTCCACTGTAAGCAGGTGTACCGGGATGGCATCCCCTGTAAAGGCGTCTAGAAGTAAAATGTCAAATTCTTGGGATGGATCCCGCTCCATGGCCAGACGCCCGTCGCCCATGACAATCTCAATTTTCGCTGGACTGTCCTTAAGGTAGGTAAAATAGGACTCCGCAAAGCGCCGGATCTCGGGATTGATCTCGTAGATTCGCATGGTGTCCTGCGGTCGGGCATACAGCGCCAGGGTGCCGGCTCCCATGCCAAGTAGTCCAATGCGGCGGCTTTCCTGTCGCGGAAAATGACGAAACACCAATCCCGCACCGCTATTCGGTGAATAGTAGCCCGTAGCCAGCCGGCGCTTATCGAGAGCCATGTATTGGCTGCCGTGGAGAATTCGACCGTGTACGAGGTGCCGTTGTTCCTCGGGAGAATCCTTGAAAAACTGCTGTACTCGAAGGACGCCATAGAAGTTACGTGCTCGGGCAATGGTGGATTGGCGACCCTCCCGGGCCTGGGCAATAAACAAGGTCGCTACGACGGCCAAGATGGTCACGGACGGAACGGCTAAAGCTACCCGCCTCCGATGCAACCAGGAGCCCTTGTCACCGTACAAGGCAACCAGACACAAAATAGCTGCGCCTAGCAGCCCCAGATGGAGCTCGAAGTAGTCATGAAACAACACGGGAGCTGCTAGAGTTACGAATACTCCGCCGAGGGCCCCACCAAGCGAAATCATAAGGAAATAGCCGGTCAGGTACTTTGGGTCAGGCTTTAAACGGCTCAACTCCCCGTGGCAGACCATGCCGCAGACAAACAATCCAATACAAAAAATCGCTATCTGGGCGATGACGTTAAATTCTTCTCCCAAGTAGAGGGTAACCAAAGAGGCAATCAACACGGGTACTAACGCAGCGATGAAGAGCGGTCTTTGGTACCACCGGTCGCTGTCAAAACACAAGATGAACGTCAGCAGGTAGAGGCATAGGGGTAACACCCAGAGAAACGGAACAACCACGGCGTCCATTGTGATTTGATTTGTCACTGCCAGAAGCAGGATGGCAGCACAAGCCGGGAGGGCAAGCCACAGGAGTCGTATGCCCCAGGTGGGTTCCGCATAGCTCCGGTAATTCGATGCCCCATCGGACCTGACAGCCGGGGAATCTTGCATCGTTAATTTCCAGGCTAACCAGACGCAGACTGCGGAGGCGGCGGCGAAGATCCCGTATCCCAGAGCCCAGAAGGTGGATTGAGCGCCACGGGTCATGAGAGGCTCAAAAACGAAGGGATAGCTCAACAAGCCTAGGAATGAGCCGGCATTAGACAGGGCATACAGCCGATAGGGGGAAGCCGTGGGGTTCCCCTGGCTAAACCAGGCCTGCATCAAGGGACTGGTAGAGGCGAGAACAAAGTAAGGTAATGCAACGGTTGCTCCTAGAAGAAGCAGGATATCTGAGGTGGGTGCGTCTGGGGTTAGGGGCTTCCAGTGGCTGCCCGGGGTAATCGGCAATTGAGACAGAGCTGTCAGGATGAGCAGGCCGTGCAGAATAGCTTGATGGCGCGGCCTGAGCCAGCGGATGCTGATATGCGCATATGCATAGCCGGCCAATAGGAAGACCTGAAAAAACAATACGCAGGTCGTCCAGACGGCTGGCCCACCGCCAAACCAGGGTAGGATGTATTTGGTAATAAGGGGTTGAACCTGAAATAACAGGAGTGCCGCCGTAAAAATAGTAACGGCGTAGGGCAGAATGCCAAAAGAAGACGAACGTGTGTTGTGGATCACGGCAAACCCCGCGAACCCGCTGATGGGTTCATTGAAATTTAGATATAGTCTGGAGACTGGTCGGTGGATCCCGGGAAGGTGCGATCCACGGCCGGCCCGGTTGACATCAACCCGGCCGTCAGCAGCCAAAAAGCTGTTGAAGTCTGATGATTAGACGCCGACTGGTTCCCTAATTGGAAGTTTCAAAAAGGAAAATTAACAGCGCTATGGCTATGGGACGTTTTAGACTTAACTAGCCTACTTGGGAATAGGGTTTAACGGCGTTGCGTATCGGCTTGGGCGGTAGAATTCGATAGGCTCCGAATGAATTTAACAATATCTTCAATTTGTCTTGCCTTCAGAACAGCGCCCCAGCCAGGCATCTGGGACGATTTCCCTACCTTTGGACCACCCTCAGAAATGACTTTGAATAGGTAGTGGTCAGTTAGTTGTTTCATGACGGACGACTGAGTGTGATCAGCAGGCTTAACGAGCAGCATCTTGGCTGCCGGCCCATCGCCCTTGCCGGCAGACCCATGGCAGCTTGAGCAATAGGTGAAGTACAAATGTTTTCCTTTGGACCTGTCCTGGGAGTAGACAGGAAGTGTGAAGAACAGGAGGAAGGATACGAGCCACGCGCTGATTATGGTTCGGTCCCCAAGCCTAATCATTTAAGTTCTCAAGCTGATCTCCATTAGACATTTTATCGAAGTTTACCCCGCTAGAAGAGGCCCTTTCCCTAACACCAATCTGTAACACGGCGACAGGTTAGCAATTGTCTGGAATTTTAAATCTCTTAATCTTTACCTTGGGACCCTGGCCTAGAGCATGATCGGTTGAGCTGAGCTGCAAGGCAAAATGAAAAAAGACTGATTGAATCGCGAAGGAAAACGGACTCAGCCTCATGTCACACCTGCTGGATGTAGCAAACCGTGAAGCCAACTTACCACAAGAATTTCCATACTATAATGGGAATATAAAAGGCAAAAGTGTTTGTAACCAAGTTTTATCAGTTGCATAGCCCAAATTGGGCTAGCTGGGGCCTATCAAATTGTTAGGTAGCAAGGTTTTCAACGCTTAAGGAGCCGCCAGAACGGCGGCTCCTCCCAATACTAGCTGCCGTTTCCTACCGCATTTCCCGAAGGATCGTCTACCACAACCCATCCCCACATTCCAGCATCGAAGTGTGGTTTGAAGCGGCAAATTACTAAAAATCTACCAGTTGTATCGAAGGTTTTTGTGACTGTAGAGGGGCCGGAATTACACGGTGGTTGGCCGAGTACTTCACCAACACCATCATCAACATAATTTGGTCCACCACAACCAGATATTGATACGGTTGTGCTTGTATTAATTTCAGCTGGAAGAGTACCCTCTGGATACACTTCCACTTGATGGCGCGACGACCCAACAATCATGAAGGTAACTGTGCCATCAAGTGAAATGTTCACCCTTGACGGTATCAAAATATCATCAGATACGGCTGATGGATGGCCACGAACATCATTCCCAGCACCATCGGCCTGAGAGTTTCCTGCTCCCACATTTCCGAATTGGATTGTGGCTGTCATTGGCAAGCCTTGTGCAATGCTCTTGGCGGGAGTTATAAATATTAGCATTCCTATCACTGCTGCTCCTAATGCAACTGCATGGTCCAGCAATGCCATAGAAATAGCACCTCTTTTCATATGCATGATTTTCACTCCTTTCTCTAAAGTTGCTCACAGCACATGAATCTCGTTGATCAAAGATAATGTCAGGTCGCTGGTTGATGGAAGCAGCCCAACAAGAAATAACGCCTATCTACACCGGCGACTCTTCTATAGAAAGCGGAGAAGCTTATTCGCATGATTTTCACCTCCTCTCTGATGAGGATTAATTCGAACAGTCAGGAGCCGTGATCTGAAGTAGACCTAACAACGAGTTTTAGGGCTCCTTTCAGCTCATCTTCTGTTACTAGACCCTCGAACTTGGCGCGGATAATTCCATTCCCATCGACAACAAAGATCCACGGTTCAGAAGAAAGCCGCCACTCTATAACTGTTGGAAGTAGTTTTTTCGTTGCGAAGTCTTTCCAAATTTCTTGATGTGTGAAGACAACGCGATCCTCATATTCCGGCAATAAACCACGGACGATATCAATGACCGGGCCGCACATGCGAGTTAGGCAGAATTGTGGGGTCGCGAATGCGATGAGTTGTGGCCTGCCCTGAGCTATTGCATCGGCAATACGCACACGGTGTAATCGTGGGTCCGGAGTCGGGCTTGTATCAATCTCGCGTAGGTCCTTCACATCGTCAGCTATAAGATTGTGGCTTCGTGGAGCAGGACTGCCCACATTCGGAGTTGGTGCCTTATCCAAGACCTTGAGCGATAAGCGCACGGTTTCCTCCGCAGCGGTGCCACCCTGAATTATCATTTCTAGACCCCAGACTCCTGAGCTAGCAAAATCAAGCCTCGTAATATAAAGCCCCCGGACGTCAGTATCATTAGAATGCACGTGTCGGGTACCATCAGCATGAATATGGATTGTTTCTTTTTGTTTCTCGGCGGTAATAGCGTGAAACTTCGCTGTTGTTTCAGCTGCAAGAACATGCTGGTTGCCGGCAAGTCGGTAGAGCCGCATACTGACCTTGGCGTTGTTGAAAAGTTGGTTATCTTTTAAGAGTCCAAAAGCAAAACGGTTAGTGCCTTTCACGAGCTCAGCGGTCGTAATCAAGGGACGTATTGCGCTGGAATTTGTTTCCAAAATGTTCGTTGCGGTTATCGGTGAGACGATAAGGACCGGAATCGCAATCCCCAGGCAGGCCAATACGGTAGTGATAAATCGCGAATTCATTGATAGATCGAAGGGCTAAGATAACTGACAATTTTGTATATACAATGTAAGTACATTGTCAAGAATTATTTTACCTTTGAATTGTTATACAGGTGGTTAAAAAGGTTTGAGTTTGATGAAAACCGACAGGATTGGCACGTGGAGCAGAATCGCTCGCAATGGTATAACGAAATCAATTTGAATTAGTTCCATCGCTGGGTGGTTTGAAAGCGCTAAAGCTTAAAAATTTGTAGGATTTACTAGTTAATGTTGGCTAATCGCGTAGCCAAATTCATTAGGAAGGAGATGGCTTGCTATTAGAGAATTGCCTGTTATTATTATTGGGACGGTGGGAAGACGAGTTGTTTGTCTTTGTCTTTCGAGCGGTTGCGGGTTAGTTTGTAATGTGTGTTTTAAACCTTGAAATAATGTTCTTAAGTGGCTCGGCGCCAAATAGATAATTTACTATGGGAACTTTTGTTCGGCCCAGTGAGGTTGAGAAATACAAGAACGCGGCGATTATGTGCGCCTGCAACAGCTTCCGGAAGGCCTCCCGGGCTGTCACGCAGCTTTTCGATCAGATGCTTGAGCCGAGTGGCTTGCGGTCGACACAGCTAGTAATTTTGTTAGAGATTGTCGCTGCGCAGACGTCGACTGTTCCTCAGCTTGCGAGGCGTTTGATTATGGACCGCTCGACCTTGCAGAGGAACATACAGCCCTTGATAAAACGTGGGATGATTAAAGTGAATGCGGGTAAAGCTCGTCGAAGTCAGGTTTTAAGCTTAACCCCACTGGGTCTGAAGGTTGTTGGCGATGCGGTTCCACTTTGGAACAAAGCCCAGACCCTGTTTGTTCGACAAATGGGTCAAAAAAAATGGAACCTCTTGCGTGAAAATCTCGCGGCGGCGGTCGGCGCCGCCCGGGGCGATGGCGCTTTACCTCCCAATTAGCTTCTCGCGGTCACATACCATAAAGCCTGGCGCAGTTGTCCCAGAACATTTTTCTTCTTGAGGTGTCGCTCAGGCCGTCGATGCTTAGAAAAGTGTCAATGGCTTTTGGCCAACGGGAGTCCGCATGGGGATAATCGGTTGAGATCACGATGTTATCGTCGCCGATCCTATTGACCACGTCGACCACGAGGTCTTCTTCCACGTCCACAGAGACAAAACACTGTCTGAAGAAATACTCACTGGGTTTTAAGCTGAGGGGGTCGGATGCGTAATCATGGCGGAGTTCCCAGCGTTCGTCCAATCGGTAAAGCATCCACGTTATCCAGCTGCAGTTCCCCTCAAGGAATGCCACCTTTAAATTAGGAAAACGCTCGAGAACGCCTCCCGCACAAAAGCACCCCACAGCCAACATCAGCTCAATGGGGTTGCGATAGGCATTGACTAGGATCCCATCATTGGGATGTCCCCAAAATCTCCGGGCCACCTGGTCGTGATTGGGATTCGCCCCAGGGTGAAAACAGATGGGCACGCCCAGCCGTTCGGCCTCACGCCAGAGCGGGTCGAAGCAATGATCGTGTATATGACGGCCGTTGACGGGTTCCGAAACCAGGGCCAATCCCACGGCGCCAAGTTCGTTGACAGCACGGCGAGTCTCGTCAATTGCCAGGTCCACATCATGAAGGGTGATCAAGGCGGAAGGCTTCAAGCGCCCGGAATCCTTTTTACAGAAGTCGGATATCCAGTTGTTCCATGCCCGGCACAGATCCGTGGCGTATTCAGGTTCAAAGTTGTCGTTGGTATGAAGCGGTCCTGTGCGAAACAACACCGCGATATCCAAGCCCTCCATGTCCATGGCCTTGAGCTGGTACGCCGCGTTGTAGTCATGGCGGAGAGCATCTTGGTAGCGGTGGGCCGCAGCATTGATGCCGGGGGCGCTTTCCGTGGTATTGGTGGATCGGGCCCGTGACGGAGTACCGTCTCCCAGGGTAAATCGAACGGCGCCGTGTTTCTTTCTCGGTTCTGCCCTGGGAATTCGATCTCCCCATTTGGGGTTCATAAATTTCAGGTAGAGGTCATGGGGCTCAAACACATGCATGTCGCTATCAATTATCCTGAAACCGTTCGGAGCCATAGTCTTCTCCTTCCGTTTGCGCCCTTTGCAAAGCTATTGCTGCTCATATCGTGCCCAAAATAACCGAGTCAAGCAGCAAAATCCACCTCCTTTTGGACCCAACGACGCATGTCAGGCTGGCTAAAAGCATCTGAAAAAGCTATGATTTTGCGGATAATCCGTGAATCGAATCGAGAGCAGAGCCAAGGTGACGGGGCTTAGCTTGACGTTAAAAAACGCTGCTGGTAGGGAATCGGTAGCTAATACACATTAATATATACACAGCAAATACGTTGAGGAGGATTTGAACATTGGCCAGACCTGATGACCAGAGTATTAAGCAGGCGGCGCAGGCACTACTTGCCGCAGAGAGGGACCGTCGTCCCATTCGGCCCTTTACTGAGCAGTTTGAGGGCATCACACCGGAGGATGCCTATCGGGTTCAACTGGCGCTGATGGACCTGAAAACGGCCAATGGTGCAAAAGTTGTGGGGAAGAAGATCGGCCTCACCAGCAAGGCGATGCAGCAGATGTTGAATGTGGACCAGCCAGATTATGGCCATATTCTAGACACTATGGTGGTTGCGGATGGAAGCCGTTTTCCTGCAAACACTTTGATTCAACCACGAATTGAGCCTGAAATTGCATTTGTTTTGGACCGGGATATCAAGGGGCCTGGGGTGAATGCAGTTCAGGTATTGGCAGCCACAGCCTTTGTGATTCCGGCGTTGGAGATAATCGACAGCCGGTTTGAGAGTTGGAAGATTAAATTGAGCGACACCATCGCGGACAACGCCTCGTCGGCCGGCATCGTACTCGGCGAGACACCACGGCGTGTGGATCAGCTCGATCTCCGGTTGGTGGGTATGGTGATGGAAAAGAACGGTGATGTGGTTCAGACCGGCGCGGGCGCTGCGGCTCTGGGGCACCCGGCCAATGCGGTGGCGTGGTTAGCCAATGCCGTAGGAGAGTTCGGAGTAACCCTCAAGGCGGGGGAAGTGATCATGCCGGGGGCTCTTTGTGGCGCCGCTGATGTGGCGCCCGGGGATACGATTCGGGCCAGCTTTGATGGGCTGGGTACAGTTTCCGTTCGATTTGTCTAGGAGGAAAAATGGAGAAAATAAGGGCGGCCATCATCGGTTCAGGAAACATCGGGACGGATCTTCTTTACAAGCTCAAGCGAAGCAACCTTGTGGTGCCTACGATTATGGCCGGCATCATTCCCGAATCGGAGGGTTTGGCCAGAGCACGCAAAGAGGGACTGGTGACCACCCATGAAGGCATCAAGGGATTGCTGAAGTTGAACGATCAATTCGACATTGCCTTTGAGGCCACGACGGCTCGGGCCCACATGGAAAACGCTCCTTTGCTGAAGAAGGCACAGAAAATTGCCATTGATCTCACTCCTGCGGCGGTGGGACCTTACGTCGTTCCTCTGGTCAACTTGAACGAACATTTAGGGGAGCCCAACGTCAACATGGTCAGTTGCGGGGGGCAGGCGACGGTTCCCTGCGTCCATGCCATGCGCGAAGTGGCTCCGGTGGAATACGCGGAAATCGTTGCGTCCATCGCGAGCAAGAGTGCTGGACCGGGTACGCGGCAGAACATCGACGAGTTTACCGACACCACGGCAAGGGGATTAGAAACCGTAGGCGGTGCCACGAAGGGTAAGGCGATTATTGTATTGAATCCCGCGGAGCCGCCGGTTCTCATGCGCAACACCGTCTACGGCATCGTTCAGGACGGAGATCCGGAAAAGCTGCGGCAATCCATCGAGGCTATGGTCAAACGGACCCAGGAGTATGTTGCAGGTTATCGACTGAAAGCCAAACCGCTGGTGGAAGATTTCCCGGGCGATGGAGGGAAGAAAAAGATCACGGTGTTTGTTGAGGTTGAGGGGGCCGGCGACTATCTACCCAAATACGCCGGGAATCTGGACATCATGACCTCCGCGGCGGTGAAGGTGGGAGAAGAGATCGGCAAGCATCTCCTGGCAGGGACCTGGCAGAAAAAGGAAAATATGGAGGCACGGGCATGAGCGAAAAAACCAAGATCCACATATTAGACAGTACCTTGAGGGATGGAAGTCATGCCCTGGCTCATCAATTTACTGCGGAACAGGTCAAACAGGTGGTGCAGGGATTGGACGAAGCGGGTCTTGAGATTATCGAGGTCTCCCATGGAGACGGGCTGGGAGGATCCACCGTTACCTATGGGTTTTCCAAGCAATCGGAAATGGAGTTGCTGAAAGCGGCTTCCACCGTCATCAAAAGAGCCAAGCTCGCAGTGCTGCTGCTGCCGGGTATCGGAACCAAAGACGACTTGAAAATGGCCGCGGATTTCGGTGCAAAGGTGGCTCAAATCGCCACCCATGTGACGGAAGCCGATATCGCAGAGCAGCATATTGGACTGGCCAAGAAAATGGGTATGCAGGTGATCTCGATGCTCATGATGTCTCACATGGGTTCTCCTGAAAAGATCGCCGAGCAGGGAAAACTCGCGGAGAGCTATGGGGCTGATGTGGTTCTGGTTACGGATTCCGCCGGCGCTCTCATGCCACACACGGCGAGGGAGCGAATCCAGGCGCTGAGGGCGGCGGTCAAAATCGATATCGGTTTTCATGGCCACAACAATCTCTCTCTGGCAGTGGCCAATACGGTTGCCGCCATCGAAGAAGGCGCTCGCTGGCTGGATGCCTGCACCTGCGGCCTGGGGGCCGGTTCCGGAAATACTCCGACGGAAGTGATATCCGCTGTGTTGGATAAACTCGGTTACGATACGGGCATCGATTTGTGGAAAATCATGGACGTCGCGGAAGAAATCGTGCGTCCCATCATGTTGAAGCCGGTTCGCATCGGGAAGGTGAGCCTCACCATGGGCTATGCCGGAGTCTATTCGAGTTTTCTCCTTCACGCGGATCGGGCGGCGGAAAAGTTCGGTGTGGACGCGAGAGACATTCTCGTTGAAATCGGCAAACGCAAGCTGGTGGGTGGTCAGGAGGATCAGATCGTGGAAGTCGCCATGGCCCTGGCGGAGAAAAAGAGTCAGACCACAAACACTAAAAGCCTGCCGGCATAAGCAAAGCTGCAAAGCGCCAAGCGTATGGCGCTAAGCGTCATAAGACAACAGACTGCAGAGAACACGAGTCCAGGGCAAAAAACAGTAGATCAAGTAATTCGAGCGTCTTGTCTCTCCCCGTCTCAACCAGCCCGAGACTCCCGGCTAAGTCTTAGATTTTTCGAGGGCGTCTGCTGCTAAATTTTCCTCTTCCTGTTTCTTTCCCCTCAAAAGCGAGGTTGCGAGCGCAAACGCCATGATGCACAGCGCAATCGTGAAGGTGTAGTTTAGCGAGGTCACGAAGGCCGCGGGATTGTCGGTGCTCGCGACTCCCGGCTGACCCGTCTGGTGCTGATAGATTAGAGTCATCATGGCGGTGCCAAAGGATATCCCGGTCATATGGCCAAGGTTGAAGCTGACCTGTATGGTCCCGTTAGCGAAGCCACGGTCCATCTTTGGAACAGAACCCATGATCGCTCCATGATTGGGTGCGTTGAAAAGGCCATTTCCCAGTCCTGCAAATACCAGCATCAAAGCAGGCAAGGTCCAATGGGAGTCCGGGCGAAAAAAGATGCCAACCAATAGCGAAACGGACATCATGATCAGCCCGGCAGTAGCCGGTATCTGGGGTCCGATACGGTCCGCCACATGGCCACTCAGGGGCGCCAGGGTCACTGTAAAGATCGGCGCAAACATGAAAAGTAATCCCATGAAGGTGGGGGATATGTGNNACATGAAAAGCAATCCCATGAAGGTGGGGGAAATGTGTAGAATTTCCTGCAGGTAAAATGGCACGAGAAATCCCTGCATGGCGTGGGTGAAGGAAACAATGAGCAAGGTAATGGAACTAAAGGTAAAGAGTCGAATTTTAAAAAGCCGCAGGTTCACAATTGGCGTGGGTATTTTCAACTCCCGGGTCAGAAAGGCCAGGAGAAAGAGGGGGAAGCCCACGTAAGCGGCAACCGAAAATTCTGTGCCCAGGGCGTCGCGAATCCGGGGATTCAACAGGAGAACCAACGTCGTCGACGTCCCCACTAGCAGAGCGGATCCCAAATAATCTATGGGTTGCTTCTTACCGGGTTGGAAAGTCCGTTTCCTATTAATAAATGCGAGGATGGCTCCCACAATCGCCAAAGGTACCAGGAAAAAGAAGGTCACACGCCAGTGGATGTAGTCGATAATGAGTCCACCAATGGTAGGGCCAAGGAGAAACCCCGTGTGGAAGGCCGTGGTCATCAGTCCCTGCACCTTGCTGCCCTGATTGTCAGGGACCGCCTCGGCGGCTAGGGCACGGCCGACGGATTGGGTCATGGCGGCTCCCATGCCTTGCAGCATCCGAAACAAAACCAGCTGCAGGACGTTTTGAGATAGGCCGCACAGAAGCGAGCTCAATGCGAATACACAGAATCCAACCGCATAGAGTTTTCCCCGTCCAAACATGTCCCCGATCCGGCCAAAGATGAGTACAAAACCCAGGCTGGAGAGACTAAACGAAATTAGCGCCCAGGATACGCCGGCGATGTCCGTATCGAGGGCGTTGGCTACGGTCGGCAGCGAAATGCCGAAAATACGGGCTGACGTGCCGGCAATGAAATTGCCCAGCATCGTGTTGGTGAGCAGCAGGTAGTTGATGCGCGGATCCACGAGGGATGTCCTTTCCGGGTCAACATACCGGATGACGGTCGCAAGCGTCAACAAAGAGTGTTATGAAGGAAAAATTGTCGTCGAAGTTGATCGTTGTTGTGACGTGGTTCTCGGAAGCCGCGGGTAGGAATACACCGTTGTTACAAGAAATAGAGGTCCAGTGAAAGCGCTTAACCCCCTCGTCAGTCTGTTAATTTTCTATGGCACGACGTTCCTTTGGAACCTAACCAACGGAATGATGATGATCCTGGTGCCGCTCTACTCTGTGTACCTCGGTTTCTCCGTGCTCAAAGTGGCAAGTGTTGTTGCGCTCCCGGTCCTGGTGATGCTGGGGGTGCGATTTGTGGGCGGAGCGCTGTGCGACCGTTACGGTGAACGCTTGATCCTACAGGTCTGTTATTGGTTATCCGTCCTATCGGTGGTATTTCTGCTCCGGGCGGAAGGCTACGCGTCGCTGTTTCTCTGTCAGGCAATCGCCAACTGCTCCCGTAGCATTTTCTGGACCGCAGCCCAATCGTTGGTCACCCAGCTTCCAGGATCCACGGTGGGACACAGATTGGGACATCTCTCCGCGTGGAATCACGCCGGAAATTTACTTGGAATCAGCGTCGGAGGCGTTTTTGCGGCGTGGTTGGGTTACCACGGCTCCTTTGTTGTGCTGACGGGTATCTCCGTTGCGTGTGTGGTCCTGGCTCTGGTTCTTCCTCACGTGGAAAGAAAACCTACCGGGCGGACCGTGTGGCAGATCACTGCAGGGATCGGGCGTTTTCTAATGTATCCCAGGGTCTGGCTCGGTATCTTTGTTTCTTACGGTGCGGCACTGCCCTCAACACTGACCCAGACGCTTTTTCCGGTCTATTTGTCGCAGCTGGCATATGGTGAGGAATGGATTGGTCTCACGGTGTCGGGTCGAGCCCTAGGAACTATTGGCATTGTTTTGCTCCTGGGACCGTGGATCAGGGCACCGAGGCTCATGCAATTCTTTGCCCTGGGGATTGCGGGTCTTGGTATTTCCATAACGGGAAGCGGTCTGGTCAAGGAGCTGCATTTCCTTGCCCTGTTTATCATCGCTGTGGGCATGGCTGGAGGGGTTTTGGATATCTGGTACCAGGTTTTGGCTACGGAATTGAGTGAGCCAAGGGACCGTTCCGTTGCCATGGCCACCACGTCTCTGGGTTGGCCCCTATCTCTTATCATTTCGCCTTTGCTGCTTGGCTGGCTCGCCGAGACGCGAGGGTTTCAGTTTACTTTTGTCGTGACGGGATTATTTTTTATATTGGTGGCCATGGGAAGCCACCTCTGGCAACTCATGCTCCGTCGCAAAAATGTGCTCAAACCGGACCTGAGCTGAAGTCGTGCTGGGAGTAACGGATGACGTTGTTCAGCTCTCGGCCAAAACAGACTCCTCGGTGAATTCCCAGGTCGCGGGCGCGAAAAGGTCTCGAGGATCCATCATTCGAGCACTCACTCCCTGCTTGTAACAATATTGGAGAAACTTCTCGATGGCGGGAGTGTTTTTACTCAGCCCATAGGCCCAGGGGTCTCCCTCAAATAGGTCTTCTTCTTGTTCAAGGTAAGGGGTTTTCCAGACGATACTCAAACTGAAGTCCCTTTTTAGCCTTTCCTGCGCCTCTCGTTTTGATTGTACAAAGAGGGTGAACAGTTTGTGCGGAAGGTCAGGGTCCTGTTCCACGGCAGATTTTCGGACCACCAGGATATGCATGATCGGAAAGATCTTTGTTTTTCTGAAGTAGAAAATTTCTTCGTCTCGATAATTGTCAAATAATCTCTTGATCCCGGACTGTCCCCGTACAAACGCAGCGGGTAGGCCCGTTGTCCCGATGGCATCCAGTTGTCCCTCGAGCAATGCCGACTCCAGGAGTTGAAAAGAATCCTGACCGTCCTTGTCCATCCATTGGACGGCCATGCCGTCCTTGGGGTCCACCTCCTCATGGTCGGTCGCCCCGGTCTCCCAATGGTGGAGCTGCGGAGTGCACCAGCGAGTCTCCCTGGGGGAGATTTGGTACTCTTCCATTAAGGTGCCGCGAATCCAGATGGCCGCGGTTTGAACCCACTCCACAAAACCGATCCTTTTGCCACTCAAATCCCGGGGATGCGTAATTCCTGAGGCAGGATTGAAGAAAATATAGCTGTGGCGAAAGATTTTCGAGGGGAATACGGGTATTGCGACAAAATCACATTGGTTCCTGGACAGATAATAGACGTATTCTCCGAAAGAGAACTCGGCGGCATCAAATTCACCCTGAAACATTCGGGTGAACAAGACCCGCGGTTGGTCCACCTGTGTTACCGTCAGTTCCAGGCCTGGAGTATGAATTTGTCCGCCAATAATGGCCTCGGTTCGGTCGTATCGCCGGCAGCCCAGTGAGATCGTGCTTGATTTCATTCTGACCTCCGATGGAATCGCTTGTTAATGGACTTTTCTGAAAAGTTTCGGTGCTTTCAAACCTTTACTTCTACCGCGAGTTCTTCCTTGGGTTTTTTGCCTCTTAAAAGGGACGTGGCCAGGGCTGTTGAAGAAATGAGGAAGCCTACAATGAAGGTTGCATTCAAGGATGAAACAAAAGCTGCTGGGTTGTCAGTGGTCACGGCCGCTCCCTGCATCCCGGTATAGTATTGATAGCTTATCGTCATGAGCAGAGTCGTGGTTGAGATTCCCAGGATATGAGACAGGTTGAAACACACGTTGATGGCTCCATTGGCAAATCCCCGGTATTGGTTTGGCACGGAACCAATGATGGCCGCGTGATTGGGGGAATTAAAAATTCCCGAACTGAGGCCCGTGAAGGCAAGCATCGCGGCGGGTACGATCCAATGCGAATCCGGCCTTAAAAGGACGCCGATGAAGACCGATATCATAATCATGACGACTCCGGCAGTGGCGGGAATGGTGGGTCCGATACGGTCGGCTACGATCCCGCTAACGGGGGCCAATACAACGGTAAACACCGGGGCGGACAAATAGAGGAATCCCATGAAGGTCGGGGAAAGAAGAAGAACCTCTTGCAAGTAAAAGGGCGTGAGTAGAATCGCCATGGAATGGGTGAACGACACGATCAAAAGTGAGAGGGAGCTGAAGGTGAACATTCGAATCTTGAAGAGGGACAAATTCACGATGGGGCTGGGGAACTTGTGTTCCCTGGCAAGAAAGGCAAGGAGGAGAATCGGGAATGCCAGGTAAACGGGAATGGTAAAATGGGGCGGCAATGCCAGTCGAACCTTTTGATCCAGAACCAGTATCAGGGACACCGTTAGGGCGATGAGGAGGAAAGCCCCGAGAAAATCAATGGGCTGTTTTTTTGCGGTTTGAGAAAAAGATTTTCTTTGCATGAGCGCCAGTACGGAACCCGCTGCGGCAACGGGAACAAGGACGAAAAAGACCGCCCTCCAGTGAACGTAATCGATGATAAGACCGCCGATGGTGGGACCCAGTAAAAAACCCGTATGAAAGGCGGTGGTCATGTACCCCTGAACCCGGCTTTGTTGGTCAGGCGGCATGGCTTCGGCGGCCAATGCTCTGGAAACCGACTGAGTCATGGCCGCTCCGACGCCCTGAATGGTCCTGAAGAGAATCAGCTGTACGACCGTCTGCGCCAGGCCGCAGAGAAGCGACCCCACCGCGAATACGGCAAAGCCAATTCCGTAGAGCCGGCCTCTTCCGTAGATATCCCCCAATCGCCCAAACACCAGCGCCAAGCCCAGACTGGTGAGCATGAAGGAGATCAGTGCCCAGGAGACTCCGGTAATATCGGTGTCCAACGCATTGGCGACGGTGGGCAGTGAAATAGAAAATATTCTCGACGCCAGCCCAGCCAGGAAATTCCCCAGCATGGTGTTGCAGAGAAGAAGGTAGTTGACGCGGGAATTCAAGAAGGAGAACCTTTCGGCGCTACCATAGCGGATGCGTATTGCACGCGTCAAATTGTTAGAGGGAAGACGTCGAGGTGAGGGACAGATCGATTATCGACCAGCGCCGGACTCTTGCTGGGATTTCATGAGTCGTAGGGCTTGCTCGTAGTGTTCGATGCTTTTTTCTCTCTCGCCCAATTCCCGATACGCGAGAGCGAGGCCCTCATGAGCCTCGACGTAGTCCGGCCATAACTCGAGGGCGGCCTGGAATGCCGCCACGGCATCCGTAAGCCGTCCCGTCGCTGCCAGGACACGACCAAGGTTTTGATGGGCCTCGGCGTGGTCCGGCCGGATCTCAATGACTCTACTGAGATATGTGACAGATTCATCCAACCGGCCCTGTCTGCCTAGGATGGTGCCCAGGGAGAATAGGGTGTTTATTTCATTGGGACTAATGACGAGGCTCTTGCGGAACAACTCGACGGCTGTGTCCAGGTCATTACGCATGGCTGCAATATTTCCCAGAGCCCAATAGGCTTCTGGAAAGTCCGGGCGTGCGTGGATGGCTTCCTTATAATGGCCTGCTGCTTGGTCGAGTTTTCTACGAGCCAGCAAGAGATTGCCGAGGTTAAAGTGTATGGCGGCATATCGCGGCTCCACCTCCAGGGCTTTTTCATAAATTTGTACGGCCTCATCTTCCCGTCCCTTTGCCACCAAAGCATTAGCAATATTGTTGTAACCAGAGGCCGAAGGTCCCGTCTTTCCGATGCCGGGCCAATGGACAAACACCGCTGCCGCCAGTCCCACTCCGGAGCAGACGAGGCCACGACGGAGAAGGCGGGCGCGGAAAAGGGAAGCGCACTCTACGATGGCCGCTCCGGCAAAGATCACAAGGATGGGCACAAGAGGAAAGCGATAACGTCCTAAAACAAAAACGGCCGCTACGCTGAGGGCATAGGTCCCAATTAAAGCGTACAATATCCAGAGCCGATGCCTGTACTCCCAGGTCAAGAAACAACCGACAACGGCTACAGGGGCCAGCAATCCAAATGTCATCACCCAGCCCAGGATCCTGAGGATGACGGACCATTCCATGTGAATATAGATGTCGTCGGAATCCTCGATCTCGGCAAAATTCCACAGGAGCAGCCATTTTCGTACCAAAAGCTGAAGCCAGTGAAGAGGGTGAGATACGATGTACTCCGTAGAACGGCTGAACCAATAGCGGGAGACCTCGGCCGGCGAGAGGGAGCGGCCTGAAGCTTGCTCCGCAATGTCCGTGGCGTCTTTGCGTTCGAATTGAGCGGATCCATGCCCGCCCCTGAGGGGCGTGTAGGTCCCACTGGCTTTGGGATTGTTGCCGATGTAAAAGTTGGGGCCGAACTGGGAAGTCGTGAGAGTAAACTCACCCCCCACCACCAGGTTCCTCAATCCGACGGGAAAAAGCACGAGGGCCCAGCCCAGGAAAAAACAACCTACCCAGAATGCGCGCCGCCGGGGGCTTTCGAGGGAAAAATAGAACCAGATCCAGATGGGTATGACTGCGCTCCACACCATAGCGTTCTCTCTGGACAGGGCGAGTAGCGCCAAAACGGCACCCACGCTGATCCATTTCCGCGGATTGGGCCGAGTCTGGCTCTTGCCTATGGCCACAAGGAGCAAGGAAATCAAAAAAAGGTCGAGGACAGTCTTTTGAATGAGGCCTTCATAGAATATTCCTGGAGCATAGAGGGCAAGAATTGTCCCGGCTGCAATACCGGCAGCCCTGCCCATAAACTCTCTGCCCGCCAAGAATATTAAGGAGCAGGAACCCGCTCCAAGAATGAGCTGCACCATGCGTATAGACCAGAGGTTTCGACCCAGCAGAAACTCGAGTAGGCCCAGAAAGTACGGATAAAGCGGCGCCTGGTAGAACACCCCTTGTCCCAGAAAGTCTCCGGAGGCGATACGAGCAGCCCATTCCGTATAGACCCTACCGTCGCCGGTGGGGTCATGGAAGAGCGGGTTATCTCTAATTTCAAATAGATAAATGATCCGGACGGACAGCGCGGCCACGAACAAAACCGCGGCGATCCAGAGATCGTTGCGGAATTTTAATGATACAGACATCGAGGAGGAATCTCAGGTCGCGAGTTAAGCTGTGAATTGAGGGGCAAGTTGGTGAAATGCAAGTGTATCCGAAGGCTGCTTCGGGTGTCAACTGGAGGTGCAGACCCCCAACATTCAGTTGACAACCCCCATGATTTATAGATATATGACTGCCTTCGACTCCTGTTGAGGTCCGTCTTTCGGGAATTTCATAGTTTTCAGGATCGGAGGAAATCTTTACCATGGATCATGGAAAAATTCGTATGCTTTGCAGCGACATCTCGCATATGTCTTTGCATTTTGTCTTTCGTGACTCGGGCGTCTCACAGAAGCATGGTTTTGAGCTGGAGGTTGATATTGCCAAATACCCCCAAGGGGGAAGACCGGTTCGGGAAATGAAGGACCGCGCCCCTTGCCTGCTGGCCGGTGACTACGAGTTTTTGAGTGGACTCCATCACGAGCCTTACGTTTACCGCGCCAAAGGCGATAAACGCTTCGTTTATCTGGCGCAGACCCAGAACGATTGGGACGATCGGCTCATCGCCCGTAAGGAAATAACAGAGGCGAAGCAACTGGAAGGCAAAAAGATCTGGACCAACCGTGCCCCTTGCGTGGGCGGTAATCTCGACCACGCGCTGGCCATGGCCGGTCTCGATACTTCCCAGGTGGAGTTTATATACGGTGAACAGGGCCGCGGACACAATGCGGTGGAAATGGTGGCACGGGGTGAAATTGATGCGGCTAATGTGGATATCCCCTTTGACTTACAGGGTAAGAAGCGGGGGTTAAACGCGATCCAACTGCCGGCGGTTCCGGTAATTCACAATACTACGATCTGCGCCAACACCGAATTTGTATACACCCACGAGGAACTGGTCCGGGACTTTTTAAAAGCCTTGATCGAAGCCATCCACTATTTCAAGAACAATAAGCAAAGGGTCTGCGAAATTCTCAGCAAGGAACTGGCGCCGCTCGTCGAAATCGAAAGCGACGACGAGGTGGAATACCTCCATCAGCAGTGGAGCAAACTCCTCAGCGACAAACCCTATCCGCACCCGGTGGCCATTTGGAATGTTTACAATCTCGATGTGGCCCACGATCCCAAGGTTAACTTCATTGGCCCACTGGAGCCGTGGGATACCCATTATTTAAGGGAGATCGATGACAGCGGATTCATCGATAAGCTTTACAATGGGGGCTCTAAAAAGGGGTAGACAGAAGCAGCGATTCCTGCCGGTTGTAAATGTCCTGCCGGCAGAATAGCTAAGGAGGAAAACGCAATGTTTCGTTATATCTATCTGTTACTAACCTGTGCAGTTCTGGCAAACTTTTCATTCCCGACGGAATACGCCTGGGGAGAGCCTAAACGAGGCGGCACACTCACCATGGCCATTCGTAAAGACCTGACCATGATGAACCCGTTGGTCAGGACCATGTCCACGGACCAGTCCATTCGCGAATTGATTTACGAATCATTGCTGACCCTCGATGAAAAAGGCGAAATCAAGCCCAGGCTAGCTGAGTCGTGGGGGATATCGAAGGACGGAAAGACCTATACCTTCAATCTTCGCAAGGGTGTGAAGTACCACAATGGTGTCGAGATGACCGCGAGGGACGCAAAGTTTGCCATCGAATATACCCTGAATCCTAAAAACGGCGCCTACGGTCGGTCCAGGCTCACGTTAGTTAAGGGCGTGGAGGCCTCGGACAAACACACACTTAAGGTGAGTCTGAGGGATCCCAGCACGGCGTTTCTTTCCGTGCTTACGGATATTCAGGCATTTTCCGTGATTCCCGCTGAATCGTTGCAGGAGGGTGTGGCGAAGCCCGATTCCTATCCTCCAGGTACGGGGCCTTTCAAATTCGTCGGGTGGAATCCAAGGCAGCAAATCGTTTTCGAGCGAAACGAAAACTACTGGGGACAAAAGCCCTATCTGGATCGGGTGATTCTCAGACCCATCAGGGACGGGACGGTGCGGTTTACGGCTTTGAGAGCCGGTGATGTCGATGTCGTTGAGCGGACACCCTATGAATGGGTGCAGCTTGTGGCTAGCGGCAACATCAAAGGGATCGGAATCAATTCGGCTGCAACGGCCGCCTACCGGCAGATTGTTTTCAACGTCGCCGATCCTCCCTTCGATAACAAAAAGCTCAGGCTGGCCGTAATTCATGCCCTGAACAAAAAGGAAATCCTGCAGGCGGCGTACTTTGGCTTCGGCGACCCGGCGGATCAAAAATACCCCAAGGGGCACACGTGGTACGTTGACGGAGTCCCTTCACCCCAGTACGATCTGGCCAAGGCCAAGAGGCTTTTAAAGGAATCCGGCTATAAAGGGGAACTCATCGAGGCGACACTTCCCCAGGGGGCAACGGTGGAAACGGCCATGACCGCCATCCAGGCCCAGCTTAAAAAAATAGGTGTCAATATTAAGCTCAATGTGGTGGACTACGGGGCTCATCGAGACCGCATACGAAAGGGACAGATGACCTTCGACTTTATGGGTAGCGATTTCTATGCGGATCCCACTATCACGTACCGTACCGAGACCGCTTGCGAACCAGACCTCAGAAAGAGAACTTCAAACTGGTCGGGGTATTGCAATAAGGAGATGGATGCCCAACTTGAACAGATGGAAATAGAGCGGGACCCGGAAAAGCGCAAAGCCATTCTCAAAATGGTTATCACCAAGAAGAACGAGGACGTTCCCATCGTACCGGTAGGGTTTGTTCCCCGGTTTTTTACCTTTCGCGAACATGTGAAGGGATTTCAAACCGATGATGACGGAGCGTTTGTTTGGTCAGGAGGAGGATTGACACATACCTGGATCGATAAGTGAGTCAAAGAACCTACGAGCGAAAAATCAGGCATGCATCAAGGTAAACACCAGGAAAGAAAATAGGAAAGGGGGCTAGATGATGAATTATTTCTCGAAGCTAGCTTTAATTTCTCTAACGCTGGTGACCCTGTTCATTCCTATGGAGGCTGCCGCGGATGCGCCGAAGTCTGGGGGCACCGTGACCATGGCCATCAGAAAAGATTTGCGAGTGCTAAATCCTCTGGTACGGACCAGTTCCACAGACCAGTCCATTCGGGAATTAATGTTTGAATCATTGCTCACCCTGGACGAGCAGGGACGAATCAAACCGAACCTCGCCGAATCGTGGAAGATTTCCTCAGACGGAAAAACCTACACTTTCAAAGTACGGGAAGGTGTCAAATTCCATAACGGACAGGAGATGACCGCTGAGGACTTGAAGTTTGCTATTGATTACACCATCAACCCAAAGAACAGCGCTTACGGCATCAGGCTGTTGCGCGCCGTTGAGCGGGCGGAAGCGACTGGGAAATACACCCTTAGTATCCAATTGAAAAAACCGAACCCGGCCTTTTTATCCTTTTTAATTAATATCAAGGCTTTCTCGGCGATCCCCAGTGAGTCTATCCCGCAGGGGGTAAGGAAAATCCGGAACTTCCCACCGGGAACGGGTCCCTTCAGGTTCAAAGAATGGCAACCCAAGCAGAAAATTGTTATGGAGCGCTTTGACGGTTACTGGGGAAAGAAACCTTATCTGGACAGAGTGGTACTCAGGCCCATTAAGAACGCTACCGTTCGCTTTACCGCATTGCGGGCGGGTGACGTGGATATTGTTGAACGGACTTCTTATGAATGGGTCAGCCAGGTCAAGAAAGGACGTTTCAAGGGTTTGGGAATCGCGGAGGCCAAGTACGCCAACCTTCGAGGCATTACCTTTAACGTTGCGGACCCGCCTTTCAAAAACAAGACGTTGCGGCGTGCCGTTGCCCATGCCGTCAACAAAAAAGAGATTTTAAGTGCGGCCTACTTTGGTTTCGGTCAACCGGATGATCAGCGCTACCCCAAGGGTCACACGTGGCATTTTGATGGGCTGCCCTGGCCCGAGTACAATCCCGAGCGAGCCAAGAAGATGCTGAAGGAGGCAGGCTACAAAGGTGAAATGCTGGAGTTAACAACGGCTCCCGGGGAGGTGCAGGAAACCATGGCGGCGGTTCTACAGGCCCAGCTCAAGAGAGTTGGCGTCCCTGTGGGTCTGGCCGTTATGGATATTTCCGCGTATAACGAACGTGAGCGAAAAGGCCAGTTTGCGTTTCGATTTCGTGGCGGCGACTTTTTCCCCGACCCGTGGACAACCTACGCACGCCATTACGTTTGCGAGGCTGATCTGAAGAAGCGTATTACCAATATTTCGGGTTACTGCGACCCACAGATGGAAAAGTGGTTAAAGGCCGCGGAGTCGGAGCTTAACGACGCAAAACGCAGAGAGTTGTTTCGTAAGATCATGACGAAAGCCGCCGAGGACGCGCCACAAATTTACATCGGTTTTATTCCACGGTTTTTTGTTTATCGCGAACACGTGAAAGGCTTTACCACAGGTCCCGATGGACGTTTTGTATGGGCCGGCGGAGGCCTGACCCGCACCTGGGTTGATCGGTGACGATGAGCCTTTAGGAAACGATCGGATCTTATGCTGGGCCGTTATATCATTCAAAGACTGCTGCACCTAATCCCGGTTCTTTTCGTCGTCAGCCTAATCGTCTTCCTGATCGTTCACATTATCCCCGGCGATCCCATACTGGTCATGTTGGGTGTGGATCCCGAAGTCGGGGCCACTTACACAGAAGAGCAGTACAAAGAGCTGCAAAAGCTTTTAGGCTTCGATCAACCTTTTTACGTCCAATATTTTCGTTGGCTGGGACGAGTTCTTGAAGGCGATCTGGGGTTGTCCCTGCAATCCCGGCGGCCGGTGCTGGAAATCCTGATGGAACGTTACCCGGCTACGATCTATCTGGCTGCCGTGTCGTTTTTTACCGCGGTCCTTATCGCTCTGCCGGCCGGGATTATCGCGGCGGTAAGACAGAATACCGTCGTGGACTACACCGCCATGGGATACGCGATGTGGGGAGTGGCCATTCCAAACTTCTGGCTAGGACTAATGTTGATCCTATTGTTCAGCTTGAAATTGGGTTGGCTGCCGTCCATCGGATATGCGAGCCCGCTGGAACATCCGCTCGAGTTTTTGCAGCATGTGTTTCTACCGGCTATCGTTTTGGGAACCTCCATGGCGGCCTCGGTGACTCGATACATGCGCGCTGAAATGTTGGAGCAATTGCACCAGGATTACGTGCGCACCGCCCGGGCAAAGGGGCTACCACCGCGGCTGGTGATCGTTAGGCACGCCGCGAAAAACTCGATGATCTCCATCGTGACAGTATTGGGTCTGGACATCGCCCGATTGCTGGGTGGCTCCACCATTGTAGAAACCGTTTTTACCTGGCCCGGGGTTGCCAGTTTGCTGTTGGAAGGCATCTATGCGCGGGACTATCCCATCGTCCAGGGGTCGGTGCTGATCATCGCCCTAACCTACGTGGGTATTAATCTTATCGTTGATATTCTGTATAAATGGTTGGATCCCCGAATTAAGCTGGAATAAAAAAATTATGGAAACCACAGGCATGACCCCGGATAACTTTACCCGGCGCGGATTTTATATTTACAGCAATCGTTTTTATGATGCCCTGCGGGTCATCGCGCGGAATCGCCTCGCTCTGGCCGGGCTGATCATCATTCTCACTGGTATTTTTGCCGCTCTCTTCGCCCCGCTGATTACGACCCATGACCCCTTCGAGATCAACATTGCGGAACGACTGCAGGCACCCAGCTGGAAGCACCTGTTAGGGACTGACTTCATGGGACGAGATACCTACACCCGCGTAGTGTACGGGGCACGAACGGCATTTCTCGTGGCCATTGGAGCCGTAGTGCTGGGTGCTTTTTTCGGTATTCCCATCGGTCTCATGGCGGGTTACTTTGGCGGGGTGGTGGATGCCGCATTTATGCGGGTTATGGACGCGATCCTCGCTTTTCCCGGTAGGCTTTTGGCCATTGCTCTGGTGGCATCGTTGGGTGGTGGTCTCTTCTCCCTTTACGTAGCCATCGGTGTCAACTCCATTCCCTCTTATGCTCGAATCGTCCGTGGTGCCGTGCTGTCACAAAAAGAAAAGGAGTATGTCGAAGCTGCGAGAATGACGGGCGAGGCGGATCGATCCATCATGTTCATGCATATTCTTCCGAACTGTTTTGCCCCGCTATTGGTACGATTGAGCCTTGATTTTGCCTCGGCGATTCTCACAGAGTCGTCTTTGAGTTTTCTTGGGCTTGGTTTCCCGCCGCCGACTCCAAGCTGGGGGCTCATGTTGAAGGAAGTGAGCCCGTTTCTCGAACTGCAACCCTGGGCGGCCTTTGTGCCTGGTTTGACTATCTCGTTGATGATTCTTGGCTTTAACCTTCTCGGAGACGGTCTCCGGGATGTATTCGATCCACGACAGTATGACCGATAATTTGACCAACGGAAACTTGCTCGACGTGCGGGACCTGAGGGTCGAGTTCAAATTGAAGGGAGGGGTGCTCCCCGCGGTGAACGGTGTCTCTTTTTCCCTGAAAGAAAGCGAGACCCTGGGCATCGTGGGTGAAACGGGGTCCGGAAAGAGCGTGACCGCCTTTTCGATCCTTCGTTTGATTCCGTCTCCGCCGGGGGAGATTGTCGGCGGTGAAATTCTGTTTGAGGGTGAGGACCTCTTGAAAAAATCGGATCGGGAGATGCAGCGTATTCGCGGCGGGAAGATTTCCATGGTCTTCCAGGAGCCCATGACCTCGTTGAACCCATCGTTTACCATTGGCCAGCAAATCTCGGAGTGCTTTCGTATTCACATGGGACACTCCAAACGGGAGGCCCTGGATGGCTCGGAGTACGTGCTCAGCTCTGTCCGAGTCCCGTCGCCGCGGACATTGATGGACCGGTACCCTTACGAACTGAGCGGCGGATTACGTCAACGGGTCATGATCGCCATGGCGCTAGCCTGTCAACCCCGGGTCCTCATCGCCGACGAGCCAACAACGGCGCTGGACGTCACCATTCAGGCTCAAATACTGGAGCTGCTCAAGGAATTGCAGGAGAAGTTCAAAATGGCATTGATCTTCATATCGCACAACCTTGGAGTTGTGGCTTCACTGTGCAATAGAATCGGCGTCATGTATGCGGGCTCTCTGGTTGAGCTATCCAGCAGGAACAACCTTTTTTCCAAGCCGCTACACCCCTACACAGTGGGTTTGTTGCGCGCGATTCCGCGGCCCGAGTATCGGGACCAACCCCTTCAGGCCGTTCCGGGAACCATTTGCGATCTGTTGGATCCGCCGTCGGGGTGTAAGTTTCACCCGCGCTGCTATAAAGCGCGGGAAATCTGTAAAACGGACGCACCTAAACTGGAAAGTAAGGCGGGGGAAAACCTCGCGGCGTGTTTTTTTCCAGGGGAGTGACATGGAATGAGCCTTCTCGAAGTCAAGGGACTGACAAAGTACTTTGATTTAAACCCCGGTTGGGTAGGACAGATGCTTTATGGCAAGCGAATGCTTAAGGCCGTGGATCATATCAGTTTTTCCATCGAGGAAGGGCAGGTATTCGGACTGGTGGGGGAAAGTGGTTGCGGCAAGTCCACCACGGCGCGCTTGATCACGCGTCTTGTGCCCGCCACGGGTGGAGAAGTTTACTTTGGGGGACAAAACGTCCTTGCGCTACCCAAGAAAGAAGTTCGTGAGCTGAGAAAGCATATCCAGATGGTCTTTCAAGATCCCCACGCTTCTTTGAATCCCCGCATGCGCATCGTGGATATCGTGGGACGGCCGCTTAACCTTTACTTCGGTTCAACCGCTGACAAGAAGGCAAGACAGGTGGCGGAATTGCTCGAGATGGTGGGGCTTCAGCCGGACCATATCTATCGTTACCCTCATGAATTCAGCGGAGGGCAGCGCCAGAGAATCGGCATTGCCCGGGCCCTGGCCACCCGTCCAAAATTGATTATCGCCGACGAACCGGTCTCTTCCCTCGATGTGTCGGTACAGGCACAGATTCTCAATCTATTTAAAAAGCTGCAGCGGGAGCTCAACTTGACCCTACTTTTTATTTCGCATGATCTAAACGTGGTTGAGTATCTGGCGGATAGGATGGCCGTCATGTATGCGGGAAAGATCGTGGAGACGGCCCGGACCCAGGATTTGTTTCAACATCGTCTCCATCCATATACGAAGGGCCTTATTGCCTCCAACCCTTCCATTGATTTGGACGCGGACAACCAGGAGCACGTGTTACTGAAGGGAGAGGTCGCGCTGCCCATCAATCCGCCGCCGGGGTGCAGGTTTGATTCCCGCTGCCCGATCCGCGTGGAAAAATGCAAAAACCTAGAACCCCCACTCGAGGCAAAACGGGCCAACCACCTAGCCGCCTGCCATGAGGTTTAGCCCGTCCGGGGGGCATCGCTACCGGTCCTCTCTTTACCAAATTTCATACCCATCGCTCGGTCTCACTGGTTTGACATCCGCGTGCCCTTTGGAATACCTTTGTTCATCGGTTTTCATTGAACTTCGTCTCAACGGACAAGAGAGGACCCCATGAGCTGGAACGGATGCAAAGTTATCGATATGGACACCCATGTGTACGAACGACCGGACAAAATGTTCGGAGACTATCTAGATCCTGCTTACCGTTCGCACCACCAACAACTGTGTGAAGCCATCGAGAAGCAGGCCGCGGAAGGTCGCAACTATTCCCTTTTCGGTACGCGACACGCTTTGATTGAGCCCTTTGAGGCGGGCAGGCCGCTGGGTATCCGCGACACCTACGGTCTCAGCCGCCAGCGGGGCTCCGGGAATCGCGTGATCAAGGGCGAGGGAAAATCGGTAACCACAGAGCCCATACGACCGGAGGTCAGCTGGGACGCCAAGGCGCGGGTGGAGGACATGGACAGGGCGTCTATCGATGTCAATGTGATTTTTGCCACTCATGTTTCCAGCTATTGCGCTCTTCGGGATGTGGGTTTTGAGACGGCTCTCTATCGGGCCTACAATCGATGGGTTTCGGAATTTTGTGCTCAGGCTCCCCAGAGGTTGAAATGGACTTTGTCGGTTAACTTCCGGGACGTAGAAGCCGGTGTGCGTGAAATCGAGTACTGGGGCAATCGTGATGGCAACCTTGTGGGCATCTACACTCCTCAGGTGGGACCCAATGGCAAGCTTCTGGATAATCCCGACTTTCATCCTATCTACGCTGCGGCCCAAGATCAGGAACTCCCGCTGATGGTCCATCCGGGGACGGGTCGGCCACCCTATACGCCCGGAAGCTTTGATCTGGACGGGAGCTGGTTTTTGATTCAGAGCCTGTTGAACCCCTGGGCGGGAATGACTGCGATGGCAACGTTGGTGGGAGGTGGCATTCTAGACCAGTTCCCGCGGTTGCGGGTTGCGGTGGTCGAGACCAGCGGAGGATGGCTTCCTATCATCGTCGATCGACTCGATGCCCACTACGTCGCCTCTCCCGCTCACGTTCCGAATCTAGGTCGGCTGCCGCGGGAGGTCATTTCGGATGGACGGTACGCGCACGCGCTAGACACGTGGGAGACATCCATCAAGCAGAGCGTAGAGTCCCTTGGAGAGGACCTCTGGCTCTTCTCCACGGATTATCCTCACAAAGGCACCCAGTGGCCACGGGGCGTCCAACAGATCGTTGAGTTGCCGGGTCTGTCGGACAGTGCCAAGCGTAAGATTTTAGGCGAGAACGCGATACGATTTTGCCCGCGGCTGGGCGCCTGAAGTCCACCAGTAGAAATGCTTGCCAATGTTCGCCCGAATGCTTTTAAGAAAGATTCCCGCGCAAAGAGCCTGCTCCGCCGAAGTAGCTTCAGCTGCGAAGGCCGGGCGCAAAGGTTACCACGTTCGAAAAAATAAACAGACCAAATTTTTTGCTCGCTTTGGGTATTGGGCCAAATCAGCATTTTCGCTTTCGATAATCCGAACGTCCGAGCCCCATGTGTGCCTTTGAGTAGGTTGACGCTGATTGGAGATGGATAGATCGATGGAAGAGGTAAAACTTGCATATAGGGACAACGACCGCACGCCGGTGATCTTCTGCATCAAGGAGATAGCTAAGCGCCATTACGGTATCGATGTCAAAGTTAAACAAATCCGTGGCGCCGCTGAGTATGAATCCGCCGTTTTCGATGGCAGCGCGGACGTTATAATCGAGCGAATGGATTACCTCTTCGCCGAGGCGGTGAAGGGACGCAAAGTAACCATGTTTTGCTGCCCCGTCATTACCAGCGGCATGGAGATGGTGGTGCCCAGCCGGGTCAAAAGCATCGACGATCTGCGGGGTAAAAAAATCGCCGTACGGGCGGCGGGAAGACCCTTCACCGTTGCGTTGCGGCTGAGAAAGATGGGCCTTGAGAAAGATGTGGAGAGGATCATCGTTTCCGACGATGAGGTGGGTCGGTGGGGCCAATGGAAAAAGGTGGTGAGCGGAGAGTGCATCGCGACTTATATGACGGCCATCTACCTGCCGGATGCCCTTGCCGCTGGATTAAAGGTGCTGGAAACTCCGGAACTTCAGGTGATCGGTCATTTCGCTCAAGCCTGCTCCACAGAGTTTGCCCGTGAGAACCATGAACTTCTTGGAAACTATGTCAGGTCCGTTGTGCATGCGCTGTGCCTGATGAAGTATAAACGAGCAGAGGCCATGGAGATCGTCTCCCAGGAACCCATGCGACTGATGAAGCTTCAGGATCGCAGAGAGCTGGAGCGGCAGGTGGATAGTATCATCCACGAGTTGCAGGTTCGCCCCTACCCAACGCCGGAGGGGATCGCCAACAGCCACGAAATTTCCACCGATGAGTGGCCTGTTGGAAAGAGCCTGGAGAACCCTTTGACTCTCTGGGATCTACACTGGTTGAAGCAGCTCGACGACGAAGGCTTTATCGATGGTTTGATCAAGCAGATGGAAGCTTAGCTTCAGATCATCCTTCACTGGATCCCGCTATGAATTTTATCCGCCTTGGCAGAAGACCCTGGGCGTAAGCCGCGGAGGTTTCATTCCCCGCTTTTGACGATCAAACGACCTCCTAGCATTCGAGCGAGGAGTGAAGCAAATACCACGAGAATTACGATCACCATTCCTATAGCCATTGCCTTTTCCGGCGAACCGCCGCCTGTGATCCAGTCTAGCATGAGCAGCGATAGCGTTCTTGTGTCAGCCGTGCCTAGCAGTACAAGCGTACTAATATCCCGCGCCGCCGAATTAAAAACCAACAAACCAACCACAATCAACATGGGCAGAGTGAGAGGAAACAAAATGCGACGGTAGGTACTGAACCATGAACCACCGCACATCCTCGCCGCTTCCTCTAGTTCATCGCTCAATTGGAGCATGGATGTCTTCATAAACTGGATACCGAATGGCATGCTCTTTACGACAATTGCGAGAATTAGCAAATAAGTGGTCCCGTGCAACGCCTTGAGAAATGGCGTATTCAGGGAAGTCCAAAGGAGACCAAATCCCAATAATATCCCCGGTATAGACCAGGGTAGCCAGGAAACGAAATCTAGCAAAGATTTTCCCACGAATTGTCTCTTCACGATCAGGTAGGCGATAAAGGAGTAAAAAATCACTCCACATACCGCGGCACCAAGTCCAATTAAAAAAGTATTGAATAATGAATTAAGGAATGTGTTGTCCTGGAGAACGGCGGTCCAATGCTCTAAGGTCCAAACCTGGGGAAGATCGAAGAATCCAAATACCGTCATAAAGGTTCCTAACAGCAAAAAGGCTATTGGTATGACGGTAATCATGGATACAATAAGCAAGATCAAGGCGAAAATCGGGTACTTCCAGCGGCCGAGGGGAGTGATGCGGTTCGAGTACTTTCCAGTGAGGGTCGTATACTGACGCTTCCCAATGTAGATTCGATTCAGCGCTACTAATCCCAGCAAAATGACTAGAAAGAAACTACTGAGCGCAGAAGCCGGGGCTATGCCCCCCATGGGATCGTGCTCAATCATGCTGTGGATTCTCGTCGAGTAAACGTCGATGCCGACGCGAAATCCTAGAATCAGTTCAATTTCAAAAGCTTCCAGCGCACGGATCAACCCCAAAATAGTTGTCACTAAGATAGCCGGTGCCATAAGCGGTATGACGATGGACCTGAGCGTTGTCCACATGCTTGCGCCGGCTGTGCGAGCGGCTTCTTCCATGGCGGCATCCATATTGCGAAATGCCGGGGTGAGTAACATGACCTTAACGCCAAGAGTGGTGGCCGTGAGATGAGCCCAGACAATTCCCCAGAATGAGTAGATATTGAAAACGGGCCCATTAACCAAGGGAAGTTTGGCCAACCAGAGATTCACCAGGCCGACTTTTGGATCGAAGGCTAAGACCCAACCCATAGTAATGGGCAAAGCCGGCATGAAGAAGGAAAGCCAAAACATGAATTCCATCCAGCCCTTTAGCGGAACATCGGTGCGAGAAAGAACCCATGCCAGTAAAATGCCCAGAATCAAGGCAACAAATTGTCGAATAATGGCTAAACTGAACGTGTTATAGATGGATTTCAGGATACCAGGGCTATTGAATGCCTCCTTCCAGCCTCCCAGGCCGTAGACCATGGGTTCCCAGGGTTTGGAAACAACGAAGCTGCTGATTATGGTCCATATCAGGGGAGCGAGTACCAAAAAACATACCATCCCCAGAAATAAACTGAGTAAAAGGACCTGAAAGTTGATGTTTAACGCTCTAAAGGAAGCCTTTGCCATAGAAAGTGACTGATTAAACATTGGATGCTCCGATGTTCGAGCGCCGGGCAAGGCTATACCTCATTTGACAATTTATTGAACGTGAGTCGAGTTGGCATGTGGGTCACGGCCGGCGAGCCATAGGTGGCTACGGATCTCGGCAAACCTTGACACTCAAACCGCGTGGTGGCCTCCTCTTTGAGTGGAGCTGCACCCTTTTGACTACCTTTTTATGACCGTCTTTAAAAATTGAACGATTTCATCCCGCTGCTTCACATACTTTTCCTTGTAGTTAGCCTGATAGGAATCATATTTTTCTTCTCGCGGTACGATACCGGGATCGAGATGGTCTTGTGGGACGTCGACGCGCCGACTCCAGTATCCCGATGCTTTGCTGTACTGGAGCTGTGCTTCTTTCCCTAAAAACCAGTTGATAAATACTTTAGCAGCGTTGGGATGAGGAGCGCGGTTGACCAGTCCCATGCTTGCGGTGGCCGTGGTTAGATAGCTGCCCTCCTTGATGTTGTCAGCTGAAAATCTTCCCAAGGGCAATCCCTTTGCGGTGAGTTCTTTGTAAATCGCTTGGTGGACGCCGATCCCGATATAATAGTTTCCTCTTGCGACCTCCTCCAGCAACTGACGATAGTTTCGTACGAGACCAACCCTCTGTTTTTCGAGTAATCCCTGAAGATACTTTTTCCCAAGGGACGGTTGGACATACGCGAAAGTTGCCGACGCGAGTCCGGCCCCCGGCTGGCGGGGGTCGAACATGAGAACTTTTCCCTGCCACTTGGGCTCCAGCAGATCCCAAAAGGATCGAATTTCATTTTCTTTGACGAGTCTAGTGTTAAATGCAAAGGGTGGAATGACGTAACCACCGAACGCCAGGTTATAGGTTTGAGCATCATCCGCGAAATCGATTTTTCCACCGAACCAATTCTTGGGGTCGGAGACCTCCGGGAGAATGAAGGCGGGGCGCATCGGGTCAAATACCCCGGCTGGCATAAATAGCCGTAGAGCAGTGGTGGTTCCTCCCATGTAAATATCCCAACCGAATCTGCCCGCTCTTCGTTCCGATAATGCGCGGGGGGCGATACTCCTGCCGCCGGCCACAAGCAGATCTACTTTTATGCCCGGAAACTTTTTCTGAAACCCCTCTTTTATAAGGTCTCGCATGGCGGTGGATGCGCCACCTCCGTGCATAACCGCTACCCGCCCTTCTCTGTTAGCCGCCTCGATGGTCCTGTTCCATTCCTCCTGCCAGCCTTCAGCCGCCGCCAACCAACCTGGCAAAACCGTTAAAAATACCATCCCCACAATCCCCGTGAAAAAATTGCGGCTCCATCGGAATAACCGTTTTGGGCTGATCCCAAATGAAGTGATTTGCATAATGGTTCCTCCTACTTCGTAACTATGTTTGACTGTAAATTTGTTGCCTGCTCTTTCTGTCTTCAGTTCAAAAGAAAATGTTGAGGTGTCTGGCTCCCACCACCGTCTGGTCCAGCAGGATTGTTCTTTTTGCCAGGCGCCACGCTCCATTGACCTTTCTTACGAGATCCTGGCGTTCGCCCGAGTAAAGATCCGGGCTGGGTTCCCCCAAACGAGTTCGCGATAGCAGAAAAAAGCTTGACGCCTCAACCTGCTCCGCCTTGTTCGTCGTTTTGATGGCCACGTTGGCAATTAAATGGCGGGTCCGTGAAGGGGGGGTATCCGCCCAAGCGAATTCCGTCGTCAATTTGTTAACCCGAACACGTAAGGAATCGATATTCTCAGAGAGAATTTCCGTTTGCGGTGAGTACTCAAGGGTCCTTGCCTTGTTTAGTGGGAGGGGCATGCGGTAGCTGATGTCCTCTGCCAGCAGATTCAGCCACTCGGAAAATCGACGATCATCCAGCAGTTTGGCCTCAAGGTATAGAAAGTGAAGGATTTCGGAATAAAGAGGGTCCGCTGGCATTATTGGACTTCCGGTTTCGATCATCTGGATCTGCTTTCACCGTAGTAGCGATTCGCCCGGTTCTTGCGTCAAATACTTTATACACTCTCCATAGAAGAGGCGCTCGAGAGAATCGAAAAAGGGCGGTTGTCCGTAATACCCTGCACCGGGACCTGGCCAATCTTTGGAGGGTGGCGTATTCAGCCCAAGCTCATAGTGCAGCCAGAGTTGTTTGGCCACCGAGCCACGCAAACCCTGGGTAATTTGGGCCCAGTTTTCCAGGTCGTCCTGCTCAAATGTCCCTGCTACACCGAATACCCGCTGGTAACACTGCCTGGAGCATTCCTTCCAGAACTCTGAAGCGTTTTTGTCCACGAAAAGCCAAGTCCACCCCTCCATCCTATCCGGTCCCTTGGGCTGCCATTGGCGGAGAGTTAAAAACGAGATGGGTATTCCAGCAGGACCGCCCCATTCTTTCGGTGTGTGACCTGCTGTTTGGAGAAAGCTCAGATTCGGAAACACGTTGCCGGCCAGAACGATGAGGGGTTTGATCATCTCGTACTGTTCTTTGGTTAGTGTCCGCTCTAACTCGGGCCAGAGCTCTTTGGGTAACCCTAGGTGAATCGGAGCACAAGAGGATGGGCCCACCAGAGAGGCTCCGTGACCATTACCCGGAGAAACGGCGTATCCCACGGGGGGGCCAGTTGCCGTTAATTCGTGTAGGCCGAGCTGAGTCGAGAACCCGTGGGTGGTGAAGACGTGGAATCCATCCCCTGTGAAATTGGCCGCACCCAGTTTCCAATTGGTATCCGCAACCCATCGTATAGGTGGACCGACCACTTCCGTTGCCTCTGATCTTCCAAAGGCAAGATCCAAAATCCACTGCATGGGGCCCAAATAATCGCTCAATGATTTTGCAGCCGGATTCCAAGTCGCAAAAATGAGACCGTGATAATTATCGATAGTAGCCTGATAGAGACCATTCTTGCTCTTGTCTAACTTTCCCTGATACGCATCAAAAAACGGAACTGCAATGAGTTCTCCGGACTCATTGTAGGTCCAACCGTGGTAGCCACAAATAAATTTGGCGGTGGTGCCAAGATCCTCCCCGCAAATCTTTCTACCGCGGTGCCGGCACACGTTTAGAAATACCCGAATCTTTCCGTTCCGGCCTCTTGATACAATAACCGGGTCTTCTCCCATTTGGCGCGTTACAAAATTCCCCGCTTGAGGAATTTCTGATTCGTGAGCTACGTACAACCAGGTCTTGGCGAATAGTCGGTCTAATTCAAATTTATAGATGTCTGGGTCCGTGAAAATCCTCGAACTCACTAACCCTTCGTCGGGTTTGATTAGTTTATGTAATGGAAAATTTGTCATGCTGATGCTTATGGTGCCAGCGGCCGGGTTTCGGGTCTCTTTTCCGTAGGATTAGATTTCATAGGATGACTAAACGAAAATACTGCACGACTATATGGAAAGCCTCGAGACTTTGTCAAGTTGCCCCGGTATGCGGCACTTCGTAGCTCCCCGGGACGGCGAATTTGCAGGCGAGGTTTTGCCTGTGGTAGAAGTTGGCCAGGGTATTGCGAAGGAGGCACAATGGAGCAACTAGGAATGGTTGGCGTGGGCGCAATGGGTAGCTCGCTCTTGGGGCGACTGAGGCTCGGTGGCTTGAGCGTTGCCGTTTTTGATTGTGACCCCGCGGCTCAGGAAAAGGCAATCTCCATGGGAGCCAAGGGGGCTTCTTCGGCTGCCGCCGTGGCAGATGCCTCATCCATTATCGATGTCGTGGTCAGAACCAACGAAGAGATGTTCGATTGTATGTTGGGTGAAAAGGGAGTGCTAGAAGGCGCTGGAAAAGGCACCCTTGTGCTGCTCCACAGTACTATTCTCCCCACCACCACAAAGAAAATTGCGGAGGAAGCTCAGAAGAAGGGAGTGGATGTTATAGACGCCTGCATGGTCGGTGTTCCCCGGGTAGTGCAAAAGGGCGAAGTCAACTTTTTGGTGGGAGGTCCCGTCGAGCTGGTGGAACGCGCGCGGCCTCACCTGCTCAAAATGGGGAAGGCTGTGATCCACATGGGACCCCTGGGGGCAGGCAATGCGGCAAAGCTCATCAAAAATCTGGTTACGGGTTCGGAAACTTTGATCCTTCACGAGGCCATCAAGATCGGAGAAGCCTGTGGCATTAAATACTGCGACGCCCTGAAAATGATGAAGCAGGTATCGTCGCCGGATAACCTGATTGATCACTGGGAAGAAAGGTTCGACCCGTCAGGGGCTGATTCGACCCCTAAGGTTGGAGTCAACCTCTATGACAAGGACCTTCCACTGGCGGGTCAGGTGGGACGGGAATACGGTGTTGATATTCCCATAACCGAACAGCTTGTGGCAGCTGGTTTACGATTGATGGCAGGCAGGAGCAAAGCAAGCTAGGGGCATTGTTCTCCTGAATGGCTTTTAATCAACACCTTAAGCATTAATGTATATAAATTTACTTTAAATAATTCCTTGTCTAAGCAGAGATAATGCATTAGCAAGGCCTGGGCGTTGGGCCTTCACCGCCCCTTTCTTCCTTAGCTATGAATGATCGATTATTCGATTTTGTCCATACCGGCCCAGGAACGTTAGCCGGAAGATATTTACGAATGTTTTGGCAACCCATCTATCGGGCCCAAGACTTGAGAGCCGGCCGCGCTGTGCCCATTCGGATCATGAGCGAAAGCTATACCCTGTATCGGGGTGAGAGTGGATCGCCTCACCTGCTGGATTTCCGGTGCGCTCATCGGGGGACTCAGCTTTCCACCGGATGGGTGGAGGGAGATTCCATTCGCTGCCGGTATCACGGTTGGCGCTACGGGGCGGATGGGCTATGTGTGGAGCAACCGGGGGAAGCACCGGACTCTGCCGGGAGAGTACAGATAAAGAGTTACCCCACGCGGGAGTACCTTGGACTTGTCTTTGCCTACCTTGGCGAAGGTGAGCCGCCGCCGTTCAGACGATTTCCAGATTTGGACCGGCCAGGGTTGACCGGAGCCGGAGAAATCGAGTACTGGCCCTGTAACTACTTTAACCGCCTGGACAATGCCTGCGATGCGGGGCATGTGGTCTTTACCCATCGGGAGTCCATTGAACGGTCCGGTAGGTTAGACCAGCTGGCGGTACGCCAAGTCTCCGCGGAGGAAACCGAATACGGCGTTCGTACCAGCATCCATGTTCCCGGCAAATCTCCCGTCTATCTTCATTGTCATATGCCCAATATCAATCAGGTCAGGGTACAGGTCATGATCGAAGGGTCGGCGGAGGATGTCAAAACCCTCTGGGCGGATCGTCTCTTTTGGAGAGTGCCCGTGGATGATGAACGCTGTGTCAGCTTTGCGGCTGACTGGATTCCCTTGACCGGTGAAGCGGCGAGAAAGTATGAAGAGCGGCGCCAGCAATCCCAGGCGGCCTTTGAACGGGTGGGCCGAACTCACGGTGAGCTGGGGGAGGCGATACTCCAAGGACAAATGGAGATCAAGGAAATCGACCCTGTGACGAATATGTACCAACTGTTCCTGGCGGAAGACTACTCCGTTCAGGTGGGGCAGGGTGCCGTGGCGGATCGCTCCCATGAGTCTCTGGGAAAATCCGATGTGGGAGTGTTTTTGTTACGAAAAATCTGGGAGCGAGAGCTCACGGCCTTGGCAGAAGGCCGACCGTTGAAGAACTGGGCCACTCCCGCCGGCTTGGCCGATCAGAGTGTGATTGACTAGGGTCCTTCCCTCCCCGAGCGCAACTTTCCATCAACAACCTTCCGTTGACGAATTTAGTGTTCGCTAATTAACGCGGCGTTCCGACCCCAACCTCCGTCTGGCCCGAATGGCTCCGGAATACATGAATAGGGAAGCCGTCAGGGCGCAGCAAATACCGCATAGCGCGATGGCCCACGGAGTCCCAAGCAGGGATGCGAGGCTGCCGATGAATAGTGTTCCAAAGGACCACAGGCCACGATCCATGAATAAAAGACTCAGGACTCGTCCCAGCAGAGGGGGCGGCGTCTCCATCTGGAGCCTTGCATTGAGCATGGATCGAAAAGTCATTTGGCATGCACCCACGAGGGTGAGTGAAGCCATGGAGAGCACCATGGATTGGGACAGAGCAAAGAGGACCAGAAAGAGCGAGAATACCATGCCGTTGGCGAACAGCAAGATATTGCGTAGCTGCAGCTTGCCCAGGGAAGCCAGACAGAGACCCGAAATGACCGCTCCGATGGCGGGTGCGGACATGAGAAGGCCAAAACCCACTGCCCCTACGTGCAGAATGTCCGTTGCAAAGATGGGAAGAAATCGTGAATAGGGTGATCCCACGAGTGCGAGGATATAGGCCATTAAAAGCGCGGCATAGACCCGGTGGTTGGAGCGAACGTATTGGAAGCCTTCGCTGAAGTCTGACCAAAAGCCGCGAGGGCGTTCATCCTTTTCCCAGGGGGGCAGGTCCATCATCCATAGCGACACGATGATCGCCGAGAAGCTCAGCGCATTGATAAAAAGACACCCTGATACTCCGATCACACTGATCAATATCCCTGCCAGGGAGGGACCGATAATCTTGGTAAAATTGGCCAGAGAGGAATGCAATGCCACGGCATTGACGATTTGCTGGCGCGGAACGATGAGCCGAATCAGTGAATGGCGGGCGGTCTGATGGATAGAATTAACCGCGCCAAGGAACACCACGAGAATCAGAATCTGCCAGTATTGAATCCTGTCAAAGTAGACCAGGGCCCAGAATAGGAATGCCTGAGTCATGGCTAACCCTTGTGTAACGAGAAGGAGCCGGCGTCGGTCCATCCTGTCAACGATGACTCCCCCAACGGCGCTCAACAACAGACGTGGAAGCGCCTGACAAAAACCCACCAGACCCAGAAGGAGGGCCGAATCCGTGAGCCGCCATACGAGCCAGCCCTGGGCCATGACCTGCATGAAATCACCGGTATGTGAAAGGGCGGTGCCAAACCAAAGGAGACGAAAGTTTCGATAACGGAGAGAGTTGAGGAGCATGGTGAGAAGCTCCTCATAGTATCGTCTCATTCATCCGGGAACACAAACGGACAACCGGTGAAACCTACGCCTCTTCTAAAGCGGAGCGCTTAGCAAGAATTCGTAAAGATATCGAAAGGGTGTGCGAGGATACGGCGGATTACGTGGAAGCTAAAGCTTCCCTTGGAGTCTTAGATGCTCGATCCGTTGACGGATGAAGTCGAAGATATCGCCGTTTCTTGGTGAATTTTTTGCGGCAAGGGGCGCGGCCCCCAAGCGTGTCAGCTTTTCGTTCAGATCGGAGAGCTCGAGGTGAATCTTTTGGGTGGTTTCGATAATTTCGCGACACTCCAAAATTCGATGGTCGAGTGAGTCCAAGGCATCGTCGAGCTTGTTTCTCTGGTTTTGACGGGATTCGTTCAAATTTTTAATGTTCACTTGAACAATTTCTTCTTCCAAAGGGCGAATTCTTGCCTGGATCTCCTGCTTCATATCGACGAGAGCCTGGAGCAAGCGTTCGAAGGATTGCTCCTGTTGAACGAGGCTCTCATCGACTTTCACGGGACTTTCAGATTTCTGATGAATATAAGGGGTTACCAAGGATTCCGAGATCTTTTTTTTAACGGAGGTGAGAACCGCCTGCGTTTCTTGGAGCTTTTCATCCAAACGTTTCTCTTCTGAGAGAAGACGGGCCAGCTCTTCAATGGACCCAGAGGAACTCATAATCAAAGTTGCGTAACACTTCCCCGGGGAGAAAGCAAGTGAACCACAAAATTCGCCCTAAATTGGCGACTTTTGCCTTTAATGTCGCGTGATGGATTCACTTGCAGTGGGTTGTTCCACTTTTTCTGTTTATAAATTGTGGATAAGTCTGCTGAATGCTTCTTCCGACGCCTATAAATGGCGTTTCCGAGCAAAATGCCCAATGCCTAGGCTCGATAATACTATAAATTACAATGACTTTTGCGGTTTACTCGCTGATGGGACCGGTCAGCCACGTGGCGATGAGCGGCTCTGGAAAAGGTATCTCCAATAGCCAGCCAAGCAGGTAGATCAATCCTCCAAGGACAAAGCCGACAATCAAACCCATGAGCCACTTTTTCGCAGCGAAACCAATGTATAGCCAGGGAAAGATGACCGCCATGGCTATCAGTCCCCCTAGGAGAATGACACCGCAGGCAAAAAAGGCTCCACCTACAATCAATGCATGTTGCCTAAACTCATCCAGGACTGCCCCGGAGGTAAGTTTTGCGATGGTGCCATCCCGGGTGACACGGACGACCTGGCAAACAACTAAAGCAAGCAGGGTGGTGCCTACCGTCCAGGGAATCAGGCTGGCGTCTTTTCCGTAACTGACGCCGAGCCCCATAAAGCACAGGGTTAGCACGGCAACGATAAATAGAAAGATGCTTTCGCCTTTCACCATTAGTTTTCCCCGTGGAGTGGCCGTGAGGCGGGACGGATCCTCTTTAGGACCGGACGATAGATGATGGTACCGACGCATAGAAGAAACAGAATCCACGCAACCGGCGACGAAAACATAAAAAAAGGTCCAAAAGCGGCCCTGGCCATCTCGTAATTTCGCTCCGCCATGCCGCCTAGAATAAACCCGATAATAAACGATGCCTTGCTGTATTGGTATCTGGTCATGGCGTAGCCCAGGGCGCTCGCCAGAATCAAGATTACAAAATGGCCGATATCTTCCCGGGCGAGATAGGTACTTAAAAATGCAAAGACCAGGAGGGAAGGTGCGATGATATAACTTGGGAAGTATGCAAGCCGCGCAATCTGCGTTGCGAAGAGGGCAACTCCCAGGGCAGCCAAGGCGTTACCCCAAATGATGATCCATAGAAGGGTGAATGAAATCTCAGGAAGAGTCCACAGCATACCGGGTCCCGCTGGAAGGCCAGCGAGCATGAAGGCGCCGATCAGTACCGCCCAGGTGGCGCTACCGGGAATTCCAAAGGCCACTGTGGTAAGAAACGCGCTGGCCTCCCCGGATTCATTGGCCGATTCCGTGGCCAGTACACCTTCCACGCAGCCGCTGCCAAACTGATCACCCCGGGGTGATGATTGTTTTGCATGACCATACGCAAGCCAGATTCCAACCACGGATCCGATTCCTGGAATTAGGCCGGTAAAACAACCGATCAACGTCGCACGCAACCAGATCCCAAAATTGCGAAAGAGGTCCTTAACTCCCTCAAGCATATCCTTAAAGGGTAGTCGAATCTCTTCCTTTCCAAAGACGGAGGCGGGAGGGTTCAAGGCCAATTCTATAGCTGCGGGTACCGTAAACAGGCCCATGATTACCGGAATGAGCGGTAAGCCTTCGAACAGGAAGAGTTGGTCAAAAGTAAATCGATAGACTCCCGAATAAGGGTGCATGCCCACGGTGGACAGCAGAAGTCCCAGAACTCCCGCGATGAGAGCTCGCAGCGGATCCTCCCGGCCCAACTCGGCAATAAAGAGGATGCCAAGCAAAATGACCAGAAAGATTTCCGGGGACTTGAACGACAGGACCAGAGGTTGAATTACGGGAATGAGTGGCAGGATCATGATTCCGCCCAGCATGCCGCCGAGACCCGAAGATGCCATGGCAGCTCCCACGGCGCGGGCTCCCTCGCCCTTTTGTGTCATGGGATAGCCTTCGAGAATCGTGGCGACATTCGTCGCCGTGCCGGGTACCCCGAATAGAATCGAGGTGACGGCTCCTCCGATGGAACCGGCCACTGTGAGGGAGGCTAAAAAGGCGAGCCCCTGTTCCGGAGGGAGGACAAAAGCCAGAGGCAACAGCATCGCAAAAACATGAAACGCCCCGATTCCGGGAATGGCTCCCAGTATGGCGCTTATGATCAGGCCCGCGAGGACAAAAAGAAAAACATGCGGCTGAAAGGGGGCGATGACGCCCTGGAGAAACGCGTCCAGCATCGGTATTTCAAGTGATCCGGGTAATGCCCTACCTTGAATAAAACAATGACCCATCCGACCGGAAGGATCCGGTGCTTCCGGGTTTTAAAAGAATTGAATCTTAGGGCCGCTCACAGTCTGTGTTTGGTGTGGCTTAAGGAACGTACTTATCCACGAGACCCGTGATCCACTTCACGTCCTTATCGTCCAGTGGGCGACCTAGCAACTGCTTTACTTGACTCTCCACCTCGACTCCTCCAACAAACTTTTCAATGACTCCTCGTTTTGGGCCAATACGCTCCTCGAATACGTTGAGGATTTTCGGATCACTGTAGACCTGTTTGATGACCCCGCGCATGAACTCAACGATATAGTCGGGTGTCCCCGGCGGCATCACCCATGTGTAGCCCATGAAGAGTATAGTGTTCATCCGATCCAACCAGGACCGATAGGGTTCTTTCCATTCGTTTCCACCCAGTTCCAACCAGGTAGGAACCTTGGGAAAGAGATCGATTCGATCCGGAGCCGTGACAGCAAAGATGCGCAGCTCTCCCTTCTTAATTGCCTTCTTCTCTCTGAGGGCCGTCATGGTCGAGGCGGCGCCATAAAATTCGACTTCACCTTTCTTCAATGCCAAGACTCCCGGGGCTGATCCTCGATAGCCCAGAACGAACCGGCATTTCAGATCAAAATTGGCACACATTAACGCATAGTTTGCAGGTGTCGTAGAAAAGCGGCCGATACCGCCGAGTTTGATCAAATCGGCTTTTTTCAAATCGTCGAAGGTTCGGTAGGGAAGATTGCCTCTTTGCAGCAAAACGTTGCCCACAGGGGCGGACCGGGATAGCCAGCGAAATTTTGTCAGATCATAGTTGACCCCTTTGCCTTTAACCATTTGCGCCCACAGGGCAACAGAGCCGTTTAGGTGAAACATATTGAGCGCAGGGTTGCGCCGGGCGCGGGCAAACGCATTGACTGGAGCGATACGACCCCGTCGGTCGGTTCGAACGATGACGACCTTGGCTCCGGCCAGTTCCCGTACGTCCTTGGCAATGAGGCGCGCGATGAGGTCAAAGGTGCCTCCGGGTGACGTAGATAATGTGAAGGTAATAGTCTTTCCCTTGTAAAAATCCCGCGCGCGTTCGGCGTGGGGAAGTTTACCCGATTGGCCGAAGGCACGGTCCAGGAGGGGACCCGAGGACGAAAGACTCGTGATAAAAATTGCAATCAGGCTCAATTTTCCCCAATTCATAACATGTTCCTCCTAAACTGTGTTGGATCCTTATAACTTGGTGTGGTCTTCCTTTGGCGACGAATCAAGCGGTGAGTTTATTGAAAGGACGGATATTTTGTCAATAGCGCGTGCGGGAAGTTGTTCTCTGCTCCCACCAAGGCAGGAGAGTTTGCAGATTGAAAATTGAACAGGTAGAACGTCCCGAGTGGACAAACACTGCGACCTGTCGGTAGCCATATCCTCGGAACTCGATGACGGAATGTCCGTGGTCATGGGGTGTGGCCTGGAGTCTCTTATCCCCTTTGCAAGTGGTCTTGAGATCATCCGACAAAAGAAACGTAATCTCACCTTGATCGCTCCCATATCCGATATCCAGATCGACCAGCTCATAGGCGCCGGATGCGCCCGTAAGATCGTCGCCGCCTGGGTCGGAAACGTAGCGGCCGGCCTGGGGCACAACTTTCGCCGGGCCCTTGAGGACAGTGTCCCGCATGCCGTAGAGGTCGAGGAGCACTCGAACTTTACTCTCGGCTTAGGTTTGAAGGCTGCCGCGATGGGTTTGCCGTTTCTTCCAACCCGGACGGGTCTCGGCAGCGATTTTAGAACAGGGACACAGTTTCACCCGGTGACCTGTCCTTTCAGTGGCGAGGAGCTTTTGGCGGTGAAAGCCATCCGTCCTGACCTGGCTTTGATTCACGTTCAACAGGCGGATTCGGAGGGCAACGCTCACGCCTGGGGTAACCTCGGTGTGATTCGGGAAGCCGCATTGGCCGCGAAAAAAGTGATACTCACCTGTGAGGAAATTGTCCCCCACGAGCACATCCTACGGGATCCAAACAGAACGGTGATTCCCGGATTTCTCGTTTCCAGAGTTGTTCCTTTACCCGTCGGGTCTCATCCATCCCCGACGCAGGGGTACGCTCGAAGAGACGATGCCTTTTATTTTGATTATCATAAAGAATCCCGTAGCCGGGAAGGGTTCCTGTCCTGGCTGCAGCACTGGGTTTACGAGGTCAAGAATCACGAGGAATACCTCCGACGCCTTGGTGTGGATCGGGTGGAAAAACTCAGGCCGGGAAGGGAGCTCAAGTCACCTTCGGTGAATTTCAGCATGTAGGACGGAGCGAGAAGGGTTATGGATTATACGCGCAGGGAATTGATGGTGGTGGCCGCGGCTCGCGAAATTCGTGACGGTGAAAAGGCCTTTGTAGGGATGCGCTTGCCGTTGCTCGGATTTGCCGTGGCCAAAGAGCTTCATGCTCCCGGGGCGATTGGAATCTTTGAAAACGGTGTCATTCGTGATTGGCCCGCCCTGGATCCGATTTTCACCATGAGTGATCCACCCAATGTGGCACACTCCCTTTACTGCGGGGGACTGTTGGACGTCATGGGGTTGCTTCAGAGCGGACGGGTCGAACTGGGATTTATCGGCGGTGCGGAAGTGGATCGACTCGGTAATCTCAACACTCATTGGGTGGTTGAGGGTGCCAAAAAAACACGATTGCCCGGCAGCGGTGGAGCCGCAGACATTGCCACGTTGGCGGGGCGATGTATCATCATCATGAACCATGAGAAACGACGTTTCCCGCCAAAAGTGCATTACGTCACGTCTCCGGGCTATGGAGATAAACCCGACTGGCGAGATTCCCGAGGTCTCATGGGCCGGGGTCCCAATCGAGTCATCACCAGTTTGGGCATCTTTTCGTTCAGTCCAGCCACGAAGGAGATGATCCTCAGCTCAACCCACCCGGGAGTCACGGTGGAAGAGGTTCGGGCACAGACGGGGTTCGCATTAAAAGTTGCCGATGATTTGGCGGAGACACGCCCGCCGACCAAAGATGAGATTGCCGCTGTCAGAAAATATGACCCGAAGGGCGTTTGGATTTCCTGAATACGATAGCGGTGAGGAACCCGCCTGATCGAATGTCCAGCCGGTGAGGAGCCCCATGGGTTGGATCGATGTCGGAATCATTGCTCTCTTTGTAGTCTATGCCGTCGCCTCTGGCTTGCGAAACAGGCGACAGGCTTCCCGTAATATAGAAGAGTATTTTTTGGCCGGTCGCAGCCTTCCGGGATGGAAGGCCGGGCTGAGCATGGCGGCCACGCAGTTTGCCGCCGATACCCCTTTGTTGGTGACCGGTCTTATTGCGACGGCGGGCATCTTCGCCCTTTGGCAGTTATGGATCTATGCCCTTGCCTTCCTGCTCATGGGGTTCGTTCTGGCCTCCAGCTGGCGTCGTGCCGGTGTGATCACAGACGCTGAGCTCACAGAAGTGCGCTACGGGAGCCGATCCGCAGCCATCCTCCGGGGAGTTAAGGCTCTCTATTTTGGTACTCTGTTCAACTGCACCGTGCTGGCCTGGGTACTCTTTGCGGCGGCAAAAATAGCCGAGCCGTTTCTGCTCTGGGATCAGTGGCTGCCCGCGGAGGTTTTTCAACCTGTCGTAAATCTCGTCAAATGGGTTGGCGTGCCCCTCACCTCACTTCCAGCGGACAATCCGCATGTCTGGGGCAAATCCGCGGCGAATTTAATCTCCATAGTAGTGATCGTTCTGGTGACGACACTCTATTCCGCTACCGGTGGACTCAGGAGCGTGGTCGCGACGGACATCGTTCAGATATCGATCATGTTGTTGGGAACCCTGGGATTCGCTGTCGTTGTGATGGTGAAAGCCGGGGGACTTCGGTCGGTGACGGAGCAGGTGTACGAGAGGTTTGCAGGCGGTGGGCCCGGGGGAATCCTGCCTCAGGAGATACTGGCCTTTACCCCGGATCAGGCGAAAGACGCATCTCTCGCCCTGCTTTTGCTTTTTGCCCTGCAGTGGCTTATCCAGCTCAACTCCGATGGTACCGGTTATCTGGCCCAAAGGTCTATGGCTTGCCGTAGCGACAGAGATGCCAAGGTTGCCGCCATCGTTTTTACGTTTACCCAGGTTTTATTGCGGAGTCTGTTGTGGCTGCCTCTGGGTTTGGGATTGTTGGTCCTGTTCCCGCCGGATCCAAACCTTGCCAAGGAGTATTTGCAGGTGGATCGAGAGGCGACTTACGTGAGAGGCATGGCGGAGCTTCTACCCGCTGGAATGATGGGATTGATGTTGACAGCCATGTTGGCGGCCCTGGCCTCTACAGTGGATACACATTTGAATTGGGGGGCGTCCTATTGGACCAATGATATTTATAAGAGGTTTGTCTGCCAGGCTTGGCTCAAACGCGAGCCCGGTGAGGCGTCTCTGGTATGGGTCGCACGAGGCGCCAACCTGCTGATCCTCACCCTCGCCTTGATCATCATGACCCAACTCCGTTCCATCAATCAGGCTTGGCAGCTAAGTCTCCTCCTGGGGGCGGGAATGGGAGTCGTTTTGATCTTGCGATGGCTCTGGTGGCGGATGAACGCCTGGGCGGAGATCGCTGCGATAATCGTATCCCTCGTTGTCGCTCCAGTCCTTCTTATCTATGTGGACGATCAACACCACGCATTGCGGTTACTCCTTATGGCTGTGGTGTCAACCCTTGCCGCTTTGGTGGCTATTCGAGTGGCCGGACCGGAGGATAGGAAACGGCTGGTTTCCTTTTATGAGAGGGTTAAGCCGCCGGGGTTTTGGGGGCCCATTGCCGAAGAAACCGGAGATCCAGGTAGCGTAGGCCCCCGCCGCCTTTTGCGGTCATTGGGTGCCATGGTGACCTGTGGGTTGTCCGTATTTTGTCTTCTGGTAGGAATTGGCAGCTGGCTCACCGGTAGTCCAGCTCCATATTGGTTTCCCTGGCAAACCCTTTGGGTGTTTCTGCTCATCCTAGGGGGGGTTGCCCTGATACCTTTATGGTATTGGCTCGGGCTTAAGGAAGTAGAAAAATGGACTGGATTAGGATGACCGGTCTCGGGGTTGGGAGTTTGCCTCAGCGTCCCGGCCGGTGCTTGAGAGATAATGCGTTTCTGTATCGTAGCGCCCTTTGAGCTCATCGCCAAGAGTGTGCTCCCACAGCGGCACCCCGGCTAAATAAGCGGCCCGACCGATGATGTGAGCCGCTACCGGTGCCGTGGCGAACAAAAATAGCACCACGGCCATGGCCTTGGCCCAAACCGCCGGCTCACCGAAATAAATAGCTACACCCAACATGATGAACCCGACGCCCAGGGTGGCCGACTTCGTTGAGCAGTGGAGCCGAATGAATAGATCGGGCATGCGGACCACACCCACGGCGGCGATCAGGGTGAAGCTGGCCCCAGCGATCAGAAAAAACAGGCTCAGGATCTCCGCCATAGCAACGTTCCTTTCTCAATGAAATAGGCAACCGCTACCGTACTGATGAAGACAATTAACGCCACCACCATAGCCAAATCCAGAAGGAGTGCACGTTCAGTGGCGATGGCGTAGACCGAAATAAAGCCCACAACTATGGTCGCCGTCAGGTCCAAGGCGACCACTCGGTCCGCCAGAGTTGGACCGCGCAGAAGCCGGAATACGGCCAGAACCAAAGCCAGAGTTAAAAAAGCGAAGACTGCGGTAAGCATGGGGTCAGTTCTCCTGTTCGATTTTCGCTGAATCGGTTCCTCGCAACAAGGAGAGCAAGCGTTCCTCCAGACCCTCCGTCATTTCACGTCTAGCCGCCTCGGGGTCGGAGGCGTACATGGCATGAACGTAAAGCACTCGCCGGTCGGCAGAAATGTCGAGACTGAGTGTGCCGGGGGTAAGCGAGATCAAATTGGCCAGCATAGTTATTTCGATATCAGTGATTGCATTTAGGGGAACGGCGAGAACCCGTGGGCACATATAAAGCTTTGGCGTCAACACGTCATGGGCGACGCGGAGATTGGCAATCATGACCTCTTTGAGGAAAAAGGCCATAAAGTTTATCGCTCTCACCATGGTACGAAAATAAGCCGTCGGCCCCAAGACCCGACGGGCCAAGAAAAGCGCCAAATAACTGACGCAGAACCCCACGACGACATTGAACAGATTAAAAGTTCCCGTCGCCACTGCCCATAGCAGTGCGAGCAGGAGATTTAACATAAAGTATTCCATCACCTGGCTCCGAGGACCGCCCGTATATACGGTACCGGGTCCAAAAGCTGCTCACCGGCACCCAGGCCAAGGGCAAACAACGGCTCGGCAAAAAATCCCATACCGATGGTGACCAAAGCCAATACGGCAATCGGGGTCGTATACAAACTCCGCTCGAAGTTGTCCATCTCTATCTTGGCCACGGCTGGTTCCGCAGCAGAGGGCGCGGGTTTCCAAAAGGCTTCGTTCCAGATCTTAACCATGGAAAAGAGAGTAAGGAGACTGACGGCGAGCCCCACTCCAACGACGGCGAACTGGCCGACCTGGAATCCCGACTGGATAAGCCCAAGTTTTGCAAAGAATCCCGAAAACGGTGGCATACCGGCCAGGGCCATAGCGGCGATAAAGAACAGAGTGGCGAGGAACGGCTGCGAGCGGTAGAGGCCGCCGAGCTTTTTCAGATCCGAAGTACCCTCGAGCCTATTGGCCATCCCGCTGACCAGAAAAAGCGCGGCCTTGGCCACCGACACGTGGAATATGAAGTAGATGGCCGCGCCGATTCCAGCGGGAGTGAGAAATCCTAGGCCCATGAGCGGGTAACCGATTTGGCTGATGATGTGAAACGACAACAACTTGCGGAATTCATACTGAGCCACGGCGCCCAGGACGCCGGTTACCATAGTGAAACCTGCGACGGTCAAGATTAAGGGCTGCAGTCCGGCGGCCTCTTGGGGAAAGACAATGGTAAACAAACGGATCAACGAGTAGAGACCAACTTTGGTCAGTAACCCCGAGAAAACCGCGGTGACGGCCACGGGGGGGGTATGGTAGGAGGCGGGAAGCCAGAAAAACAACGGGAAAGCAGCAGCCTTGATACCGAAGGCAATCAAGAATAGGAGTGCGACTGCCGTCAGGTCTACGGGCGTCTGTGATTCCTGCAAGGTGGAAAACTTGTATGCCAGGTCAGCCATGTTGAGAGTTCCTGCAATCCCGTACAGGATTCCCACGGCGGTCAGAAATAACGCGGATGAAAAGAGGTTTAAGGCAACATACTTGATGGCCCCTTCCAACTGAGAGCGCTCACCGCCAAGGGCCAGCAAAACGAAAGAAGCGGTGAGCATGACTTCGAACCATACGTAGAGGTTAAAGATGTCGCCCGTAAGAAAGGCTCCGCAAACCCCCATGAGCAGGAAATGGTAAAGCGGGTGAAAGCCGAAGGCCTCACGGGCTTGGTCGATGCTCCCGATGGAGTAAAGCGCGACCGTTAATCCAATCAGTCCTGCCAGGACGACCATAATGGCGCTGAAAAGATCGGCCACCAGTGTAATGCCGTACGGTGCGGGCCAGTTGCCCGCTTGTGTGACGAGAATCCCATGACGGGATACCTGGTTGAGAAGCACGACTGCGGTGACGAATAGTGCAGCCGCGCCACCGAGGCTTATCCATCGCTGGGTTTTTCGCGACCGGTAGCACAGTAATGCGGCGATGGCGGTAATGAGCGGTATGATAATGGGAAGGAAGATAAGCGAGTTCATGTGTCTGTGCTCCGCATGCGATCGAGATCGTGCGTTCCCAAGGTCCGGTATGCCCGGTTCGCAAGTACGAGTGCGAACGCGATGATGCTGAAGCCGATGACAATGGCCGTGAGAATCAAGGCCTGGGGGAGGGGATCCGCCGAGCCCGCCACCAATTCCTCTGCGTTTTCGGCAATTAGAGGCGGACGCCCCCGGGTCAATCCCGCCGCCGTGAAGATCAACAGATTCACCGCATTGGTAAGAAGGGATAGCCCAAGCAGCAATTTGACGAGGCTGCGGCGAAGCATCAAGTAGATGCAAACTGCGTACAACCCACCAATGGTAAATACCAGGATACTTTCCACGGTTCATTCCTCAGCGGCTGCTAGGATTATCGTAAGCGTCGCACCCCAAACGAGAAGATAGACACCAACATCAAAGAGGAGGGGGGTTCCGATCTTCATCTTCGTAAGTCCGTACATTGGAAGCTCGAACCATATTCCGGTTAGGAACGGCTCTCCCATGGCGAAGGGCAACACGCCGCTCGCAGCAGCGAGAAGAAGACCCAGTGCAATGAGCAAAATCGGCTCGATCCACAGGGTGCGGCGGGCGTCTGCGGGAGAGTACGCAAGGGCATAGAGTGCCCAGGCCGACGCCGCGATCAAGCCAGCCACGAATCCCCCGCCGGGCTCGTTGTGTCCCCGCACCACCAAGAAGAACGAAAACATCACTAACAAGGGAAGGAGGTATCGGGCCGTTGTTCGTAAGATGAGCGAGGTCATTCGGAGTCGTCCTTGCGAAATTTAAACAGCGCGAAGACGCCCAGGGCAGCGATACCCAGAACGGTGATCTCCCCTAGAGTATCTAGTGCGCGAAAATCCACCAATATGACATTGACGATGTTTCGACCGTGGCCAAGAGGTACGGCGTGTTCGGTAAAATAGGCGGAAATTGTCGGGTGAATCTCGGTGCGTGTTGCGGTCCAGATAAGGGCGGTGATTACCCCTCCAGAGATGCCGGCCACCAGCGCGTCGCGCAGCCGGGTTAGGGCCGGGCTCATCCGGCCAATTTCCGGCAGATGATAGAGAGTCAACACAAACAAAATAACCGTGAGAGATTCCACTAGAAACTGTGTCATGGCCAGATCCGGCGCGCCGAAAATGACGAAAATCAACGCTACTCCGTAACCAACGGCGCCCAGCAGTACCACGGCGGAGAGACGCGATGTCGACACGGCTACGGCGAGGGCGGCAATTAGCAGGACAGCGGCTATCGCCGCGTCGTAAAACGTGAATTCGATGTCGTTGCTATAGGCGGGAAGCAAGTTGCCACGTAACAGAGCGAGTGCCGAGGGAAATATCGCGGCGGTTACGACGATCAGGAGATAGATGCGCAGGTAGCCGTGTTGCAGTACGCGGGTCTGACCGCGAGCGAGTCCGTTGAGACCATCAATGGCCAATTGATACCAGCGTTCGGGGCCCCATGTGGCGATGGTGGCAAAACGAGCCCCTACGGTACGCAGCGCACGTTGGCCACCATACACGCCGATGCCGCCGACAATTGTTAGGGCGCTCAAAGCCAGTGGCAGTGTCCAGCCATGCCAGATGGCTAGATCGACGGTGATGGGCCTTCCGAATACATTGGAAGCGGCGGGTCCAAGGAGTGCAGAATCCAAGAGACCGGGCGCCACCCCCAGGATCAATCCCAACGCGGCCAGCAGGTTCGGACCCAGCCACAAGGTCACGGGCGCTTCGTTAGGATGTTTGGGAGCCGAGACCTCGCTGCCAAAAAACGGTTTCAATCCGACGAAGCCAGCGATGGCAACAAACAGGATGCTGGTCAACAAGGCCGCGGATGTGAGGAAGTGGGGGTTCGGTGATCCAAGGGTTGTCTCATAGATCAATTCTTTGCCGAGAAAGCCGAAGAATGGCGGAAACCCCGCCATGGAAAGCCCGGCCAGGGCCGCCGCGGCGGCGGTGATTGGCATATGTCTCCGCAACCCCCCGAGGCGACTAACGTCACGTGTACCGGTTTCGTGGTCCACTGCGCCCGCAACCAAGAACAGGGACCCTTTGTACAGAGCATGGCCGAGAAGAAACACAATGGCTGCTTTGATCGCTACGAGAGTTCCTAAGCCGAGCAGGAAAGTTAACAGTCCGAGGGCGCTTACGGTGGAATAAGCCAAAATCTGTTTAAGGTCCTGGCGATTCAGCGCCGTCCAAGCGCCGACCACCATGGTCAAAGCACCCACCGTCGTTAGCGCTAGATACCATGGGTCTGTCCCTCCGAGAATGGGACTCAGGCGGGCAAGTAAGTAAATTCCAGCCTTCACCATCGTGGCAGAATGGAGGTAAGCGCTAACGGGAGTCGGTGCCTCCATGGCAGCGGGAAGCCAAAAATGAAACGGCACCTGTGCCGATTTGGTGAACGCTCCGGCGATGACTAAAACCAAAATCGGCAGATAGAAGGGGTGGGAGCGTATCATCTCGCCACTTGCCAATAGGCTTGATAGTTCCACTGTGCCTCCGACCTGTGCCAGCAGGATCAGGCCGGCCAGAAGGGCAAGGCCACCAATACCCGTAACCAGAAGTGCCTTGAGCGCGGCGGAACGCGATGCTTCCCGGTCGTTGTCGAATCCGATCAGCAGGTAGGAGCTTAGAGTCGTCAGCTCCCAAAAGACAAACAGTGCGATGACATTGTCGGCCAACACGAGCCCCAACATCGATGACATGAAGAGAAGCAGGAAAGAATAGAATCGTCCAAGCTGCGCATTTCCGTTTAGGTAGCCACCTGCGTAAATGAATACCAAAGCACCGATGCCCGTGATCAAGAGGGCGAAGAGGATACTCAAGCCGTCAGCGGAGAATGACAGATTGATCCCCAGGCTGGGAACCCAGGCATGGGAATGCCTGATGGATTCCTCTCTGGCGATTCTTGCTGCGAGAAGGACGAAGTAAAAAAAGAGCCCAATGGGCAGGACCGCGATCACCCAGCCTGAGACTGGGCGGGCCAATCGATGGATCCACGGAGCCAAGAGGGCGGCACAAAATCCACTCAGGACGGCCAATAGCACCTTTTTTGCCCCCATGTTCCAATCGAGCGATAAAGGGATTCGCTGGATTGAGTTGTTCTAACTTTTATCCGCCTTCGCAGAAAACCATGGGCGTGAGCCCATGGATGAATGCGACCGTCGGATCCTCCGAAGCTCGAAGAGCGAAGGAGGGTGCTTCGGCGGATTCCGCCGAAGAAATGAAGGATACCACGGGCGTAAGCCCGTGGAGGCTTCATTGGCAAGTAGCCATTGGGTTACCGAGGGGTGAGTCCTGAAGAGCGCGGTCAAAGGAACGAAAAGGTATCGTTCAGACCGGTGAGCGCGGGGTGGTGCCTACAAGGTAACGGCCCATTGAGCGCGCTCGGACTTCGACGTTGGGCTCCCTTCGGGTCTGAGCCTCGGGGTCGAAGACGGTCGGACCGAAGGGCTCGGCCCGAGGCTACACTGCCACGTCACTCGTCTGGTTGCTGACGAATCGATTTATAATTGAGCGTATTCCCTTAAATTGATAAAATAGACCACCTTTTCGTTTAAGTCACATTAGAAAAGGAGGAAACATGACCAAAGCGATCGTTGCCCCATTGATCATCGCGTTGCTCGTGGGGTCATCGAGTTGTTCAGGTCAGCTGACCACGAGGGAAAAGTCGGCAGCCATCGGCACGGTGTCGGGGGCGGCCCTGGGTGCGATTATCGGAGCGGCTGTGGGTTCACCCGGTGCGGGAGCTGGAATTGGCAGCGCAGTCGGGCTGGGGGCCGGGGCTTTTATCGGTGATCGGATTCAGCGAAAAGAGGAAAAGGAAACGAAACAAAAAGAAGAACTGGAAAAGACTCAGGCCGAGGCAAAACAGCAGCAAAAGGAGCTGGAACAGATGAAAGAACAACAGGAGTGGTGAGCCCCGGTGTCAATAGGTGCCCTTCCGCGATCCATCATGATCCGTGCCGGTGAAAATCCACTTTGCTCTCCAGTCCCGTGAGCATGCGCCGTATATTGTCTCGGTGGCGTAGGATAATTAGCAAGACCATGAGAAGACTCATCCAGACGTATGGCAATGGATGATGGAAATACCAGAAAAGCACGGGCGCTAGTGCTGCCCCACCCATAGAACCAAGGGACACCCATCGGAACAATAGGACGAGGATCAAAAATGCCACCGCAAGACACCCGGCAACTAAGGGATCCAACCCCGCAAGACACCCCCATCCGGTGGCCACACCCTTTCCGCCTTTGAATTTGAGAAACACCGGGTAGAGATGGCCCAGAAAAGCTGCTAGGCCAGCCAATGCAGTGACCAGCGGGTCGAAATCGAGGTGAAGGGCTAGAAATACGGGAATAAACCCCTTGGCCGTGTCAGCCACCAAGGTTATTACCCCCGCCTTCCAACCGACCACACGGCTTACATTGGTGGCGCCGATGTTGCCGCTGCCAGCCGCACGAATGTCAATGCCAGACACGGCGCTCAGAATATAACCTGTAGGAACGGAACCGACGACGTAGGCGAGTACCAGGATCCAGGCGGAATGCATCGGAGCAGGTGGACAACGCCTTAAAAGCGGAGCTTGGTCCTTTCGATGCGGTCTCTACGCAAGTAGTAGTTTCCCCCGAGGATCCAGCCCAGGATAAAAATGCAACTTGGGGCCAGGATCCAACTGAGTATCGTCCAAAAAACCCATGGATTCTGTTTGCCGCGGACGGCTGTTTCGACCTTGCGTGGCACTACCGTCATGGCCTTGGTGGTAGACGCGGCGGTTTTCTGGCCTGTGAGGGGGGGCTTTTGCGCCGGAACCTCCACGTCTACGGCCACCGGTGTTGGCGTGATTGGTTCTTCGGGAGTTTCCATGACCGGGGCCGGCTCGGAAGGTTCAGGCTCCGCCGGGGGAGTAGCTTCCTCGAGGAAGACTTCGATGGTCGGGGTCGGTGGCGGAGGCTCCGTTTCGAGCGCCACCGGTTCCTCAGAAGCGGGTAGAAAATCGATCAGCTCGGCGTAGACGTAGCCTTTCAACCCATCCGGAAGGGAAACGAGGTACCAACTTCCTTCTAACTTCTCGACATTGACCTCTTCGCCGTTGTTGAGGATAGTGACAGGCGGATGGCTGACACCGGGTCCGGAGCGCAGATTGACATGGCTGGCTCCGGCGACCTTCGCTCTCCGTTCCGTCGTTTCCGTCAGCGTCTGGCTGTTAACCGGAGTGAAGGTGAAGAGCAGCGTAAGAGAGATAAAGCCCACACTCGAGTTTAAGCAGGCTGCTGTCACTTTCAAGAGTAGCTTTTTCGGTGGGAACTAGGCCTAGGATTTTTTCTCATAGACCGCCGGATCCATCTGGCTCTTGATCCCGGACTTGGCTAGTTCCTCCTCAAACATCTTCCGGATGGAGGGGTCTTGGTCACAGTATTCAATTTGATCTCCACCCGCTTTGACGTCCTTGTCCACTTTTGAAATATCACCGAACATCCCTGCGCCCATGCTGTGCTTGATGGCGCCGAAGCGAAGCGGCAGGTAGCGCGCCGGGGTTGACGATGTGTTGAAGTGCTGGTGGAACCACATTTCCGGGGGAACGAACACGCTACCGTCCTTCCAGTCACAGCGTTTGATGGGCTGACCCTCCTGCCACAGCAGGGAGAAGCCCTTACCACCGATGATGATCACGTTAAACCCGGGACCATGGCGGTGCGCTTTTTTGTACGTTCCAACGGGAAACTCGGAGATATGGGCGGCCATGACACCATCGGCGAGCTCGAGCATCACGTTTTTGCCGGTGGCACCGCGTTCCTTCCAATCCTGAAGCTTGAAGCTGCGTGCATCGGCGACAAAATTGGTTTCCCAGATTCGTCCGGGGTGCGCCGTCCCCTTGCCGCTAAAGTAATCCTCTTCCCCGTTAAAGCGGTCGATAAAATCGAACGGAACGTTAAAGATAAACTCGTCGTTGTGAAAGAGGTTGAAAATGATAGGCATGTTGTTGACGGAGAAAAACCTTGCCGGCTCCGACCCCTGGCCATTAAAGTGCTGATGAGTCGTGTTGAGGGGTATGGAAACAAGACTTCCCTCCTGCCATTCAAAAGTCTGTTTGGCCCCCTTGTCATTCCACAGAGTCGTGGCGCCGCGTCCCTTCACCACATAGAGCAGCTCTTCGTATAGGTGTCTAATGGGCTTGGTGCTTTTGCTAGGCGCAATTTCACATACATAGGAACCCGTTGCCTGCCCGGCGCCTTCCATGTTTACGAATGCAGCCGGCTGGCCGATTCGGTCCCATTGGGTCAATTCAACGTCCCTCAAATCGGGAATAAAAAACGTGTCATGGATCGGAATCCCCTCAGTCTTTTGCCATTTTTCGTAGAAGGGAATATTGTCCATGACCGTGTCAATTTTTTCAGCAGTCTTCGCCATTGCATCCTCCGATTTCAGATACCTCTTATCGCAGAAACCGGCCAAAAGCAAGGCGACGCGGGGCAGCCGATTTGACAACACGCTGAAACTATTACTATATGGCAGAGGGCCACGCAGGCGTCACAATAAACCGGAGTTTTAAGGAGATAAGAAATTGGCAAGTTCTGTCGAATCACCGATGGTGGGTAAAATTCTGAAAATTGAAAAACAGACGGGAGAAGCAGTGGAAGAGGATGAAGTGGTCATCGTCATGGAGGCCATGAAGATGGAAATCCCTGTGGTATCTCCGAGCTCTGGGAAAATCAAGGAAATCAAAGTAGCCGTGGGTCAGGCGGTGGAGGCTGGGGATGTTTTGGCTGAGATTGAATAGCCGGACGGCTCACGGTTTTCTGTTTTAAAATTACGATGGATGTCTGGACTTTCGGACTGACAGTGGCCCTCGTTGGCGGAGGAGGGACGGTGGTGGTGCTGTGGTTGTTGAGCATCCTGATTCTGCTGCTGAAAAAAGCCTTTCCGGAAACGGAATCATCGTCCAAAAAAGGTTAAAAGACTGTTCATGGAAGAAGCAATCCTCTCTGGTATTCGAGGTCTGTTCGACGGCTTTCTACACCTCGAATTAGGCCAAGTCATGATGCTCCTCATCGGTTCCCTGCTGCTTTTCCTGGGGATCCGAAAAGGATTTGAGCCCCTGCTCCTGGTGCCCATCGGATTCGGCGCAATCCTGGTAAACATTCCCCTGGCGGGACTGATGGAGGAAGATGGGGTGTTGCGATTCTTCTACAATACGGGAATTCGCACGGAGATCTTCCCCATCCTCATTTTTATTGGTATCGGGGCCATGACGGACTTCGGTCCCTTGCTTGAAAATCCAAAGATTATCCTACTCGGCGCCGCCGGACAGTTTGGCATCTTTCTCACCCTTCTCCTGGCCCTCGCCGTAGGGTTTAACAAGCTGGATGCGGTCGCGGTCGCGATCATTGGTGCCTGCGACGGTCCCACGGCCATCTATGTCAGTTCAAAATACGCCCCCCACCTCCTTGGGGCCGTTTCCGTTGCGGCTTACTCCTACATGTCCCTCGTTCCCCTTATCCAACCCCCTATCATGCGTTTGCTCACCACCCAGCGGGAAAAGACCATTGTTATGGGGATGGAGAGACGACCGGTTTCAAAAACAACGAAGATCCTGTTTCCCATTGTCGTGACCGTTTCAGCCTCGTTGATCGCCCCTAAAGGGACGCCTCTAATTGGTATGGTAATGCTGGGAAACCTCCTGAGGGAATCAGGGGTCGTGGAGCGACTCAAGCTTGCGTCGGAAAACGAGATCACCAATATTGTCACGCTCCTCCTTGGTCTATCCATCGGGGCGACCATGCAGGCGGACCAATTCCTGAAAGTGCAGACCCTTACCGTTTTGATCCTGGGCTTTATCGCCATAGCTCTGGATACAGTGATGGGGGTCTTGTTCGGCAAGTTGATGTGCTTTCTCACCCGGGGCAAGATCAATCCACTTATCGGCGCGGCGGGGATATCAGCCTTTCCCATGTCGGCGCGGGTGGTGCAGTTTGAGGGGCAACGCTACAACAAAAAGAACCATCTGTTGATGCATGCCATGAGCGCGAACGCCGGCGGGCAGATCGGATCCGTGATTGCGGCGGCCATCATGCTTTCGGTGCTGACGGGAATGGGAATCATTTGATGCCTCGTTCCGGGAGTGAACCATGGAAAGTCGAGAGATAGAGAAAAAGCTTTCCCAGATGGAGCGCAGGGTTCTCGAAGGGGACCCCAAAGCGGTACAAAAGCAGCATGATGAAGGCAAGCTCACGGCCCGGGAGAGAATTTCCGGCCTGTTGGACCCCGGGAGCTTTGTGGAAGAGTTCATGCTAGCGGAAACGCAGTGTACGGATTTCGGCATGGCTGAGAAGAGGCAACCCACGGATGGCGTGGTGGCGGGTTACGGTAAGATCGAAGGCAGACCGGTTTACGTGTTCGCTCAGGATCGGACGGTGCTTGCGGGAGCCGTGGGAAGCGCCCACGCGGAAAAAATTGCCTACGTCATACAGACGGCTCGGCGACTCGGTGTTCCCCTCATCGGTCTTTATGATTCCGTGGGAGCGCGGATTCAGGAAGGGCTGAGTGTAACCACGGCCATTGGCAAGATCTTTTACGAGAACAGCATCACCTCCGGAAGCGTGCCGCAGATCTCAGCCATCATGGGTCCATGTATCGGTGTAGCCTCCTATGCGCCGGCCCTGACTGATTTTGTGGTGATGGTTCAGGGTTCAAGTCAAATGTTCATCACCGGTCCGCCGGTGATTAAAGAAGTGTTGGGCGAGGAAGTCACCATGGAAGAGCTGGGTGGCGCAAAGATCCACTCCGAGGTTTCCGGCGTCACGGACCTGGTTGCCAAGGACGATCGGGATTGTCTCGGGCTCCTCCGCCGGCTATTGGGTTTCTTGCCGTCAAACTGCGATGGTCCGCCACCTTCGAAGGGCCCGCGGGAAGATGGCGATCGCCGTTTGGACAATCTTCCCAAAATTGTTCCTGAAGACATGCGTAAGGCCTACAATGTGCTGCAAGTTCTCAAGGCCATGGTGGACGACGGCGATTTTCTCGAGCTCAAGGGTAAGTTTGCCCGCAACCTGGTCATCGGGTTAGGCCGGATGGGCGGTCACCCTGTGGGCTTTGTGGCGAACCAGCCCATGTTTCTCGCGGGGAGTCTTGATGTGGATGCGTCGGACAAGGCCTCGCGTTTTATCCGTTTCTGTGACGCGTTCAATATCCCCATCGTGACGTTGATGGATGTTCCGGGTTTCTTTCCGGGAAAGCAACAGGAGGAGAAGGGCATCATCCGCCACGGGGCCAAGATGCTTTATGCCTATGCTGAAGCCACCGTGCCCAAGATTACCATCGTACTGCGTAAAGGGTACGGCGGAGCGAAACAGGCCATGTGTACACGGGAAATGGGAGCGGATCAGTTTTTCGTCTGGCCGGGAGTCGAGCTGGCGGTCATGGGTGGGGGAGGCGCGGTGAATGTTATTTATCGCCGGGAGATTCAGGAATCAAAGGACCCGGAGAAAACCAGACGTGAAAAGATGGAAGAATACGCCGAGAGGTTCAGCGGTCCCTTCGAAGCCCTGTCCAAGCAGTTTGCCCACGCAGTCATTCGTCCGGAGGAGACCCGTAGCCGCCTGATTCAAGCCTTGGAAGTCCTTCGTAACAAGAAGGAAGAGAGACCAAGAAAGAAACACGGCTTGATGCCCGTTTAAGATTCGCAAAGCGCAGAGCGCCCGGCGCATAGCAATAAGACGAACTAACCGCAGACTCTCACCAATTCCCTCTGGAAAAGAATTCTCTCGCAAAGACGCAAAGGGTGCAGAGAGAGGCCAGAGGTCGGAGTTCGGAAGGGGGATTTTAACCGCAGATTAATGCAGACGGTAAGCTGGCCAGACGGGCCAGCTCGGATTTTTGTTTCTACGGCGAGACCTAGAAACAAAAAACTGGTTCCATACCAGACGAAAATCGTAATTTATCCTTTACTTAACACTCAACGCTTAACGCCTTTCGAGCCATTCACCCATCAACACGTGCCACTCAGCTCTGTTTCGTCGCTTTGCGCTAAGCGCTTAGCGCTTTGCAGAATCCGGCTCGGCCGTGGGTTGTGTGATAATGGCGAGCCGATTGAGACCCGCTTGTCTCGCCTGGTCCATCACCCAGACCACCGTGCCATGGCTGACCTGTTCATCCGCCTGGATGAGGATCTGAGTCTGATTATTCGATTGCGCTGCGTCGGCCAGATGCTTTGCAAGATCGTTTCTCTGGACGGCCTGCTCGTTTAGAAAAAGCTCGTTCGCCGATGTGACGACAATGCGGAGGTCCTTTTCTTTTCGAACAATCTCCTGGGCCGTAGACTTCGGAAGGTTCACTCGAATTCCGGGCGTTGAGATAAAGTTTAATGAAAGCGCAAAGAAGATCAGAAGATTAAACACCGTGTCCACGAATGGAGCGATGTCGATAAAGCTATTCTGGGTCTTCTGGGGAGTTCGAAAGCGCATGTTACTCGCCATCGTCTTTTTGTTTGAGCATGTCCACCAGACGGATCGAGTGCTCTTCCATCTGCAGGATGAGCGTTTGAGTCTTGCTCTGCAGGTATTTGTACATGACGAGAGTGGGGATGGCGACGCTCAAGCCCGCGTAAGTGGTGATCAGTGCTTCGGATATGCCTCCCGCCAGAGAGCCGGGATTGACCACCGTCTGAGAGGAGATCACGGAGAATATCTGGATCATGCCGGAAATCGTTCCCAGCAACCCTAGCAGGGTGCTGACCCCTGCGATGGTTCCCAGCCCCTCCACAAACCGCTCCAGCGAAGCGCTCTCCTGCCGTCCCACTTCCTCGAGGTATTCCTTGATGACCTCTCTCTTCCTGCCGAAATTCTTGAGTCCAACGAGCAGAATACGGGCCATGGAAGAGGAGTTCTGCTGGCAGAGCAGTGCGGCATCGGGGATCTTTTCGCGCCGAATCAGTTGCTCCACGTTCCCAATGAATTCCAAGGGAACGACATGTTTCAATCTGAGATTCCACAACCTCTCGATAAAGATGGCGACGGCGGTTATTGAGCAAAGGAGGATCGGATACATGAAGATCCCCCCTTTTGTGAAGAACTCGATGATCATCTAACTGAATATCTCCATGTTGGCAATTTATCTCAGCATTTGGGCTATGGCAATAGAAACATGAGCGGTTTGAAAAAACGGTTTTGAATGAGCAAAGGTCCATACCTGTCTGAGTCCCGCTCTAAAACGGGCTGCTATTTTTTGAAAATCACAACCATTCAATCTGATGAATGAATGAGGGTGAAAAAATATTTTTAAATTTGAAAATTCATTTTGAAAAAATGTTTTGTAAAATGGTATTTTTTTCTTGACATACAATTTGTAGTGTAACTATAATTAAGGTGTCTACAAAATGTGGGAGGGGTCTTAAACTAGATTTTCTTCGCCTGAGCTTTTTAACTTTCCCTCGTTCTTTCGTAGATGCCCTTCGGGGGCAATCTTGAAAGGAGGTGCCTATGGCAGCGAAGAAGAAGGCTAAAACAAAAAAGAAGGCAAAAAAGAAAAGATAACATTGTCTGTGATTGGATGTGGTGTGGTGGCGATGGTTTGAACCCTCCTTAAATCTCAGGCGATAGGGCGGCTGTTCTGGCTACCCAAAGGACAAGGCCCTT
>JABAOE010000181.1_pt5 | contig 65606 bp, 71 predicted proteins | sample 7062141 | NCBI WGS metagenome assembly JABAOE01 (sample SAMN14538627, study PRJNA623070) | marine sediment metagenome | biome: marine biome [ENVO:00000428]; feature: marine pelagic biome [ENVO:01000023]; material: deep marine sediment [ENVO:00002113] | place: India: Gulf of Khambhat ... | reverse complement strand
CACGAACGCCTTGAGCACGATCATGGACAACGCGAACGACAGGCCGACCGCCAGGATCGTGATCCAGTGCGATGCCGCCCTGCCGATCTGCTTGCCGAACAGCCCGGCTACGACGGACGCGGCGAGCGGCGCAAGCACAATCGTGAGGTAGTAGTTCAGCATCCGGCGCTAGCCCTTCATCGTATTGAGTTCTTGCACGTTGATGGAGCGCCGGTTGCGGAACAGCACGACGAGGATGGCGAGACCGATCGCGGCCTCGGCAGCCGCAACCGTCAATATGAAGAACACGAACACCTGGCCCGTGTCATCGCCGAGATGACGTGAGAACGCAATAAAGTTGAAATTCACCGACAGCAGCATCAGCTCGATGCACATCAGCAGCAGGATCAGGTTGCGCCGGTTGATGACGATGCCGGCAATGCTCAGGACAAACAGCATCGCGGACAGCGTCAGATAATGCTGCAGGCCGATCATTGCTTCTTCTCCGCGTCCATCTTGACGACCCGGATGCGGTCCTTGGCCCGCACGGCGACCTGTTTCGCAATGTTCTGCACTTTGAGGCCGGGTCGCTTGCGCATCGTCAGCGTGATGGCCGCGACAATGGCGAGCAGCAAGACAACAGCTGCGATCTCGAAGGCGTACACGTGCTCTGTGTAAAGCACCGAACCCAGCGACTCGGTGTTCGAATAGCCCTCGGGATACGGCGCAAACCCGGTCGCCGACCCCTCGCCCTGGTTGCGCATCCAGATCAGCTGGATGAGTTCGAATGTCATCAGCAACGCTACCGCGATAGCCAGTGGGGCATAACGCGTCAGGCCACGCTGAACCTCCTCGACCTTGATGTCGAGCATCATGACGACGAACAGGAACAGCACCATCACGGCGCCGACGTAGACGAGCACGAGTACGATCGCGAGAAACTCCGCCTCGGCCATGAGCCACAGGCAGGCGCTCTGGAAAAAGGCGAGCACCAGGAACATGACCGCGTGCACCGGGTTCCGCGAAAACACGACGCCCAGCGCCGCCCCAACCAGGACCGCCGCGAACATATAAAAGAGTATCGCCTGGAACATAGCGCCTACCGGTACTTGGCGTCCGCCGCTTCGTCGGCCGAGATCATGGCGTCGTACTTCTCGCCGATCGCCAGCAGCTTGTCCTTGGTCATGATGTTCTCGCCCGGCGCCTCCATGTGGTACTCGTGGATGCGCGTCTCGACGATCGCATCGACCGGGCAGGCCTCTTCACAGAAACCGCAGTAAATGCACTTGAACAGGTCGATGTCGTAACGGCTCGTGCGGCGCGTGCCGTCCTCGCCGACATGCGACTCGATCGTGATCGCAAGCGCGGGGCAAACAGCCTCACAGAGCTTGCAGGCGATGCAGCGCTCCTCGCCGTTCGGATAGCGGCGCAGGGCATGCAACCCGCGGAAGCGCGGCGACTGCGGCGTCTTCTCTTCCGGGTACTCGAGCGTCACGCTTTTGCGGAAGAAGTTCTTTTGCGTGACCGACAGCCCCTTGAGCAGCTCCCACAGGGCAAATGTCTTGAAGTATGAAACGATTCTGTTCATTAGGTCCGTACCCTGTAGCCTCTACCCTGTCAGCCCGGCCCAGGGACCGACCTCGAACCACGCCATCGCGCCCTCGACCGCGATCCAGACGATCGTGACGGGAATGAAGACCTTCCAGCCGAGGCGCATGATCTGGTCATAGCGATACCGCGGGAACGTCGCGCGCAGCCAGAAGAACGTGTACATGAAAAACGCCATCTTGATGAACAGCCACGGGAAGCCACCGGCAAAAAACCAGCCGAAGAACAGGTTGTCGTGGAAGCGCTCGAACGCGGCGATGCCTTCAAACGGCGAGCCCCAGCCGCCCAGGAAAAAGATCGCCGTCAGTGAGGCGATCAGCACCATGTTGGCGTACTCGGCGAGGAAAAACAGCGCGAATGCCACCCCCGAGTATTCGACGTGGAAACCGGCGACGATCTCTGACTCACCCTCGGCAACGTCAAAGGGCGCACGATTGGTTTCGGCGACCCCGGAAATCCAGTAAACGAGAAACAGCGGCAATAGCGGCCACAGGAACCAGTATTGCAGTCCGCCTTCCTGCGCGCGTACGATCTCGCCGAGATTCAAACTCCCTGCCGCCATCAGGATACCGACGAGCGCGAAGCCCATCGCGATCTCGTAAGCGACGATCTGCGCGGCCGAGCGCATGGCGCCGAGGAACGCGTACTTCGAGTTCGTCGCCCAGCCGGCGAGTATGACGCCGTATACCCCCAGTGAGGTCAGCGCGAGGACATAGAGCAACCCCGCGTTGATGTCCGCAATGACGAACCAGTCGTTGACCGGGATGACGGCCCAGGTTGCCAGCGCCGGGATCAGGGACAGCAACGGTGCAATGACGAATAGAAAGCGGTTCGACTTGGCCGGTACGATGACCTCTTTCACGAGGAGCTTGATCACGTCGGCGAACGGCTGGCCCAGGCCGATGGGCCCGACGCGGTTCGGCCCCACGCGCGCCTGCATACTGCCGATGACCTTGCGCTCGAAGTAGGTCGAGAACGCCACAATCAGAATTACAACGATCGCAACGAGAAGGATCTTGAACAGGACCGTGGCCAGGTATTGCACGAGCGGCGGCAGCAGGTTCCACGCATCCTGCGCAAACGCGGGCACCAGGCTGGCGAACAACTCGGGCATCAGCCGTCGCCCTCCGCCGCTTGCTTCGCAGCTGTCGTCATCTGCAGAGCTGCGGCTCGCCTGACGAGACCATCCACCGAGTAGATGGGCGTGTCGATCTCAGCAGCCGGTGCATCTTCACCATTGGGTTTTGCTGGCTTCGTACTGCCGCTGTAGCTCTGCGGTTGTATTTCGCCAAGCCCGGTTTGCAGCTCGTCGCGAACGTCTTCCGACGTCAGGTAATCGAATTGGGGTGCTTCAATCAGGTTGCCGAGCACGCGCAGTACCTTCCAGGCCGGGCGCGACTGCCCGACCGGGTTGGCGACACCGTCGAAGCTTTGCCAGCGGCCCTCGACATTGATATACGTGCCCGAAGTCTCGGCCCAGGTGCCGATCGGCAGCAACAGGTCGGCGGCTTCTCGAAGCGCGCTGGAGTCGAATGCGGTCAGCGCGACAACAAAGTCCTTTCGCGACAGCTTGTCGACAGCGCCGGCAGTCGAATGGATATCGACGTCTGGCTCGATACCGAGCAGCACAACGGCGTCGAGATCTTGATCGAGCATCGCACCAGCGTGCAAGCCGTCTGCACCGGGCAGAACGCCGGCGAGGCATAAACCTGCGCTGTTTGCTCCTGGCGACAACGTTCCGAGCTTCGCGCCGCTGGACTTCGCAATTTCGGCGGCCAGCGCACGCACGGTACTGAATGCCTCGTGGCGTCCCGCGATATTGCCGAGGAGAACCAGGGCGTTCTCGGCTTTCGTGAGCTTGTCCACGACGCCCTTGGTGCCCGTGCCCGACAGCAACTCGGCGAGTCCGGCGCCGGACAGATACTCGTCGACGTCGAAAAAGTACTCGTGTGGCTCGCTGCTCGCGAAGCTCACGCTCGCGCCGCCAAGCGCGGCCTTGCGGATGCGGTGCGCAATGATCGGTGCTTCGCGGCGTACGTTCGAGCCGATTACGAAGATCGCGTCCTGTTTCTCGATATCCGCGATGTCACAGCCGAGCCAGGGATAAGCCGGATCGGCGTCCTGGTCCGAGAAATCGCGGCGTTCGATGCGATGGTCGATGTTCCGCGTGCCGAGGTGCGATGCGATCCGGGCGAGCAGATGCCCTTCCTCAGCCGTCGAGCTCGGCGACGCAAGGATGCCGGTTTTGCTCCCCGCAGCCTGCAGGCGCCGCGCCGCAAGAGCCAGCGCCTCTTCCCAGTCCAGCTGACGCCACTCGCCGCTTTCCTTGACCATCGGCGACTCGAGCCGCGCGGGACTGTAGATGGCCTCGTAGCTGTAGCGATCGCGGTCAGCAAGCCAGGTTTCATTGATCGCTTCGTTCTCACGCGGAACGATGCGCTTCACCGTGCCGCGCAGTACGTGGGCATAGAGGTTCGAGCCCACACAGTCGTGCGGCGATACGGTCGGCCGTTGCACCATCTCCCAGGCACGGGCGCTGTACCGGTACGGCTTGTTGTTGAGTGCGCCGACCGGGCACAGGTCGATGATATTGGCCGACAGTTCGTGGTCGACATTCTGCTCGATGTAGGTGCCGATCTTCATGTTTTCGCCGCGCTCGGTCGTGCCGAGTTGCGGGCGGCCGGTCACTTCCTCGCCGAAACGCACACAACGTGTGCAGTGAATGCAGCGCGTCATGTCGGTCGATACCAGCGGCCCGATGTCCTTGTCCTTGACGACGCGCTTGCCGTCGTTGTAACGCGAGACGTCACGGCCATAGCCCATCGCGAGGTCCTGCAACTCGCATTCGCCGCCCTGGTCGCAAATCGGGCAGTCGAGCGGGTGATTGATCAGCAGGAATTCCATCGTGGCTTTTTGCGCCGCGATGGCATTGGGCGATTTTGTGAAGACTTTCATGCCTTCGTTCACTGGCGTTGCACACGCCGGCAACGGCTTGGGCGCCTTTTCGACTTCGACGAGGCACATCCGGCAGTTTGCCGCGATGCTCAGTTTCTCGTGGTAGCAAAAGCGCGGGACGTAGGCGCCGACCGCGTCGGTCACCTCGATGACCATCTGGCCCCGTTTTGCTTCGACCGGCTTGCCGTCGACTTCTATGTTGATGACATCGTCACTCATAGCCTAAGCCGCGGCCTCCGAAGGATCGTCGACGATGCTGCGCCCGTGATGGCGCACCATGTACTCGAACTCGTGGCGGAAATGTTTGAGAAAACTCTGCACGGGCCAGGCGGCCGCGTCGCCGAGCGCGCAGATCGTATGGCCTTCGATCTTGTTGGCGACATCGACAAGCTTGTCGAGGTCTTCCTCGGTGCCCTGCCCGTCGATCATTCTCGTCAGCATACGGTACAACCAGCCCGTGCCTTCACGGCACGGTGTGCATTGACCACAGGACTCGGCCATATAGAACCGCGCGATGCGGCGCAGTACGCGAACCATGCAGGTCGTTTCGTCCATTACGATGACGGCGCCCGTACCGAAAGACGAACCCGCCTCTACCAGCGAGTTGTAGTCCATCGTGCAGTTCTCGATGATCTCGGCCGGCAGCACCTTGCAAGACGAACCGCCAGGGATTACGGCCTTCAGCTTGCGGCCCTTCCAGACGCCACCACAGAGTTCGATCAGGTCCTTGAACGGTATACCCATCGGCAACTCGTAGTTGCCGGGATTCTCGACGTGCCCCGACACCGAGAATTGTGCGGTGCCGCCCGATCCTTCGGGACCGAGACCTGCAAACCACGCATGACCGTTACGAATGATCGCCGGTACGCTCGCCAGGCTCTGCGTGTTGTTGATCGTAGTCGGCTTGCCATACAGTCCGTAACCGGCCGGAAACGGCGGCTTGAACCGCGGCTTGCCCTGCTTGCCTTCGAGCGACTCGAGCAGCGCCGTCTCCTCGCCGCAGATATAGGCGCCGGCGCCGACGAACGTGTACAGGTCGAAGTCGATGCCTGAATTCTTGATGTTCTTGCCGAGCAACCCGGCCTCATACGCTTCTTTGACGGCCCCCTCGAAACGCGGGACAGGCTCGTCGATGAACTCACCGCGGATGTAGTTGTAACCGACCGTGGCACCCATCGCGTATCCGGCGATCGCCATGCCTTCTACCAATGCATGAGGGTTGTAGCGCAACACCTCGCGGTCGTGGCAGGTGCCGGGTTCGCTCTCGTCAGAGTTGCACACGAGGTACTTCTGCACGTCGCTGCCTTTTGGCATAAACGACCACTTGAGGCCCGTCGGGAAACCGGCGCCGCCGCGCCCGCGCAGTCCTGACGCTTTTACCTCCTCGACGACTTCCTCGGGCGACATTTTGCCGGCGAGAATCTTTTCCCAGGCCTGGTACCCGGCGTGTTTCTTATAGGTCTCGAGCGTCCACGACTCTTTCTCGCCGAAGGTCGAGAACGCGTTCAGATTCTGTTCGTACGCCATCAGTCGAGCCCGTCCAGAATCTTGTCAACCTGCTCGATCGTCAGGTTCTCGTGGTACTTGTGATCGACCATCATCATCGGTGCGCCACAGCAGGCTGCGAGGCACTCTTCTTCTTTCTTGAGATAGATACGACCGTCTTCGGTACTCTCCCCGAGTTTTATGCCGAGCTTGTTCTCTACGTGCTCAACGATGTCGTCGGCGCCGCGGAGCATGCAAGAAACGTTATTGCAGATAGCGACGTTGTGGCGGCCGACCGGCTTCGTCTGGAACATCGAATAGAACGTTGCGACTTCGTAAACCTGGATTGCCGGTAACTCGAGATACTCCGCAATCGCGTTCATTAGCTCCGGCGTCAGGTAGCCGCCGTTCTCATGCTGTGCGGCATGCAGTGCGCTAATCACGGCCGAGCGCTGACGCTCTTGCGGAAAGCGCGACTTCCAGTGATCGATTTCTTCGAGGACGTGATCGGAAAGCACTTGACTCATCGATCCACCTCCCCGAAAACAATGTCCTGGGTACCGATGACGGCGACAACGTCAGCGAGCATGTGTCCTTCGACCATTTCCGACATCGCAGATAGATGCGCGAAGCCCGGCGCGCGAATCTTGACCCGATAAGGTTTGTTCGCGCCGTCCGAGATCAGATAGATACCGAATTCACCCTTGGGATGTTCAACTGCGGCATATGCCTCGCCTTCGGGAATGCAGTAGCCCTCCGTGAACAGTTTGAAGTGATGAATCAGCGACTCCATGTCGTCTTTCATCTCGACTCGGCTGGGCGCCACAACCTTGTGATCGTCGACCATGACCGGGCCTGGGTTGGCACGCAGCCAGTCGACACACTGCTTGATAATTTGATTGGACTGGCGCAATTCCTCGATGCGCACGAGGTAGCGGTCATAACAGTCGCCATTGACGCCGACCGGGATATCGAAGTCCACCAGGTCGTAAACCTCGTACGGCTGCTTCTTGCGCAGATCCCACTCGACACCGGAACCTCGAATCATCGGTCCCGAGAAACCGAGCTGCATGGCGCGCTCGGGTGTTACGACACCGATGTTCACCGTCCGCTGCTTCCAGATGCGGTTATCGGTGAGCAGTGTTTCATATTCATCGACGCAACCCGGGAACTTGTCCGTGAACGCCTCGATGAAGTCGAGCAATGAACCCTCGCGGCTGGCGTTGAGCCGATTCACTTCCTTCTTGCTGCGGAATTTCGACTCCTGGTACATCGGCATCGATTCGGGCAGGTCGCGATAGACACCGCCCGGTCGGTAGTACGTCGCATGCATGCGTGTGCCTGAAACCGCCTCGTAGGTATCCATCAGGTCTTCGCGCTCACGGAAGCAGTACAGGAACATCGTCATCGCACCAATATCGAGTCCGTGAGCGCCGAGCCACATCAGGTGATTGAGGATCCGGGTGATCTCGTCGAACATGACGCGAATGTATTGCGCCCGGACCGGCACCTCGACGCCGAGCATCTTCTCGATAGCCATGACATAGGCATGCTCGTTGCACATCATGGACACGTAGTCGAGGCGATCCATGTAGCCGATGGTCTGGTTATAGGGTTTCGATTCGGCCAGCTTCTCCGTGGCCCGATGCAGCAAGCCAATGTGCGGGTCCGCTCGCTGGATGACTTCGCCTTCCATCTCGAGCACGAGACGCAGTACGCCGTGTGCAGCGGGATGCTGGGGGCCGAAGTTCATCGTGTAACTCTGGATCTCAGCCATCGGCACGATCCTTGAGATCTTCGGAATAGCGGTTGTCGTCGCGGATGACGCGCGGAACAAGCGTGCGCGGTTCGATGCTGACGGGCTGATAGGCAACACGCCCCTTCTCGGCGTCATAAATCACTTCGACGTTGCCGGACAAGGGGAAGTCCTTGCGGAACGGATGCCCGATGAAGCCGTAATCAGTCAGGATGCGGCGCAGATCCGGATGCCCGAGGAACAGGATGCCGTAAAGATCAAAGACCTCGCGCTCGAACCAGTTGGCGCCATTCCAGATATCTGTCACCGAACGAATAACGGGCGGATTGTCCGTTCCCGTGTATGTGCGCAACCGCAATCGGAAATTGTGTTGCAGCGACAACAGGTGATAAACCACCGCAAATCGCCTGGGATCAAATTCGTCGGCCTCGTCGAGAATGACGGGCTCGCGTTCGACGCCACGGCTGAATCCCGTTCCGGTCGCGCTCGACGTGGTCCATTCGTCGCTGCCATACGTCAGGTAGTCGACGCCGCACACGTCCATGAGCATTTCGAATCCGAACTCGGCCTCATTGCGCAACGCGGTTGCGATGTCGTGCAAATCGTCCTTGTCGACTTCGAACGTCAGTTCGCCGCAATTCGATGCGACGCGAGTCATCTGCTCGCCGAAGCGCTCGTCGATGCGAGCGGCCAGTATCTCGTAACGATTCGTCATTTCCTGTTAGCTATCTGGCAATCGTGCTCGTGCGGCGAATCTTGTTCTGGAGTTGAATAAGCCCGTAGATCAGGGCTTCCGCGGTAGGGGGACAGCCTGGAACATATACGTCGACGGGAACGATGCGGTCGCAGCCACGCACGACCGAATAGGAATAGTGGTAATAACCGCCGCCATTCGCGCAGGAACCCATGGACACGACCCAACGCGGCTCGGGCATCTGGTCGTAAACCTTGCGGAGCGCCGGCGCCATCTTGTTGGTCAGCGTGCCGGCGACAATCATGCAATCCGACTGCCGCGGGCTCGGGCGGAAAATGATGCCGAATCGGTCGAGATCGTAACGCGACGCGCCGGCCTGCATCATCTCGACAGCGCAGCACGCGAGGCCAAACGTCATGGGCCACAGTGAGCCGGTGCGGGCCCAGTTCATGACCGCATCGACGCTCGTCACGACGAAACCTTTTTTCTGCAGGCTCTCGCCCGCTGCTTCAGCCCCGTTCTGAGGTACAGGGGCCGACTCGGAACGCTCCGCTAGTCCCACTCGAGCGCCCCTTTCTTCCATTCATAGATGAAGCCGACGACAAGGATCGCCAGGAACAGGCCCATCGACAACAGGCCGAAGCCGCCAACCGTGTCCAGCGATACGGCCCAGGGAAAGAGAAACGCGATCTCGAGATCGAAAATGATAAAAAGGATAGCGACCAGGTAATAGCGAACGTCGAACTTGGTGCGGGTATCCTCGAAGGCCTCGAAACCGCACTCGTACGGCGAGAGCTTCTCCTCGTCTTTAGCACCCGAACCGATCAGGAACCCGAGGCCGAGAAGCACGACCCCAATGGCAGCAGCCACGCCGAGAAAAACCAGGATGGGAAAATACTCTTGCAGCATTGTTGGTTGCGAACGGGTGCGGTCAGCCCTCTAAAGTGCGCGCATTGTATCAGTGTGGCGCACCCGGAATACACCCTTGACCGGGCCAGAATCGTAACAACTGCATGGGTTGGTGCTCTGGGCGAGACTCGAACTCGCACGGCTTGCGCCACTGCCCCCTCAAGACAGCGTGTCTACCAATTCCACCACCAGAGCATGTGCCATTGAGCAGCCTACTGGCCGCCCTCTTCCGACGGAACGTCGCCCTCCAGGGCAGGCAGGTCCGCCTGGGGAGCATCTTCTGCCGGTTCGAGCGACGGCATATCCGCGTCGGCGGGCTCCTCGTCAACCGTCGGCAATTCCTCGGCAGCCTCCTCGATCGAAGGCGCAGCTTCAAGCAGGCTTTCGGGCGCCTCGGGGCGCTGGCTACTCAGGTAAGCCAGCGTAAGGCTGCTGGCGAAAAACGCCGTTGCCAGCACCGCCGTCGCGCGCGTGAAGAAACTGCCGGAACCGCGCGCGCCGAACACGGTGCCTGAAGCGCCTGCCCCGAAGCCGGCTCCCGCGTCCGCGCCCTTGCCTCGCTGCAACAGGACCAGGGCGATGATCCCCAACGCGATCAGCGTATGAATGATCAGGATGATTTTTTGAATGTTTTCCATCTGTTACTCAACCTTGGGCGGCTGCCTCCGCAATCGCCAGAAAATCCGCCGCCTTGAGCGACGCACCGCCGATCAGGCCACCGTCGATGTCCGTCATTGCCAGCAAACCTGCCGCATTTTCCCCTTTCATGGAGCCGCCGTACAGGATTTGTAGTGATTCTGCGACTACCGGGTCGTGCCCCGCAAGGCGCGCCCGGATATGTGCGTGGACTTCCTGGGCCTGCTCCGGTGTCGCCGTCATGCCGGTTCCGATCGCCCAGACCGGCTCATAAGCAATCACTGCGTTGCCGAAGGCCTCGATGCCGACGGCATCGATGACCGCATCAAGTTGCTCGTCGATCACCGTCTCTGTCTGCTCGCCCTGCCGTTCCTCGAGCGTCTCGCCGACGCAGAGAATGGGCCGCAATCCCGCATCGAGCGCCGAGGCGAATTTGGCCGCCACATCCCGGCTCGACTCGCCGTAGAGCGTCCGTCGCTCGGAATGCCCGACGATCACGTATTCACAGCCCAGGTCGACGAGCATCGAGGCGGCCACCTCGCCCGTAAAAGCGCCTCCGGCGTGTTCGGAGACGTTCTGGGCCCCGACAGCAACCTTGCTGCCCGCCGTGGCCGCCACCATCGCTGCCAGGTACGGAAACGGCGGGCAAATCAGCAACTCGACGTTTTCCGCTGCCGGCGCGCCCGCAATAATGCCCGAGACCAGCTCGTCGTTGGCCGACGTGGCTCCGTTCATCTTCCAGTTTCCGGCAATCAGCGTGTTGCGCATCGATTTGTCCGCAGGCTTAAAAGGCGCGCAAGGATACCGGGGCTAACCCCGCAAATCAACGCGAAAAAACCGCAAAATCAGGGGGTATCGATCAGGTCGCTGCCTGCGCGACGACCTCCGCCAGCTTCCTGGCCAGCGCATTGACCTGGTCCTCGTCCTGACCCTCGACCATGACCCTGATTACGGGCTCCGTACCCGATGCCCTGAGGACCACCCGCCCCGTCTCGCGGAGCTCATCCTCGACCGCGACAACGGCCTCCTGGATGGCCGAAGAATCGCCCGGGTCGAGTTTTGTGTCGGTGCGAACGTTGATCATCGTCTGCGGATACTTCGGCATGCCGTCGGCGAGTTCCGACAGTTTCTTGCCCGTCCGCTTCATGACAGCGAGCACCTGCAGAGCGCTAACCAGCCCATCGCCCGTCGTCGTGCGGTCGAGGACAATCATGTGACCCGATGTTTCACCACCGATCACGCCGCCGGTTTCCCTGAGCGTTTCCAGGACATACCGGTCACCCACGCTCGCTCGCCGGAACTCGATCTTGGCTTTCCCGAGCGCATGCTCCAGCCCCAGGTTGCTCATGACCGTGCCGACGACCGGCCCTTTCAACTCGCCGTCGCGCTGGCGCGCGGTCGCAAGGATGTAGAGCAGCTGATCGCCATCGACGATGTTGCCGAGTTCATCGACCATGACGACACGATCTCCGTCACCGTCCAACGCAACACCCACATCGGCATTAACGGCAGGCACCGTGAGACTCAGCAGCTGAGGATTCGTGGATCCGCAGCCCTTATTGATGTTTCGGCCGTTCGGCGAGCAGCCTATCGGTACGACTTCGGCGCCGAGGTTCGCGAGCGTCCGCGGGCCGACCTTGTACCCGGCGCCGTTCGCCGCGTCGAACACGACCTTGACGCCCTCGAGGTCCAGATCCTCGGGATATGTCGACACGCAGAACTCCTGGTAACGGACCCGCGCAAGATCGATACGCCGTGCCTTGCCGAGCTTGCTCGATTCCAGCGTTATCGGCGGCCCCTGCATCTGGGACTCGATCTGCTGTTCGATCTCGTCGCTGAGCTTGGACCCGGAGCGATCGAAAAACTTGATGCCGTTGTCATCGTATAGATTGTGCGATGCCGAAATAACCACACCAAGATCGGCGTTGTAAGCCTGTGTCAGGTGCGCGATGCCCGGCGTCGGCAGCGGTCCCAGCAGCAGCACGTCCGCACCAGCTGCGACGAAACCGGCCTCCAGGGCCGACTCGAACATATAGCCCGACAAGCGAGTGTCTTTGCCGATGACGACGGTACCGCCCTCGGGCACCAGCACCCGCGCCGCCGCGCTCGCGAGCCGAATAGCAAAATCGACGGTCATCGGATCCTGGCCGACCCGGCCACGGACCCCGTCAGTTCCGAAATGCTGTTTACTCATTCAATTTCGTCCGTTCCAATAACAGCCCGGGCAACCTTCAACGCGTCTAGCGTTTCCGCGACATCGTGCGCCCTGACGATGCTCGCTCCCCGGTCGACTGCCATTACCGCGGCCGCCAGGCTCGCAGGAAGGCGATGATCCAAGTCCTGGCCCGTAATTGCACCGAGTGTGGACTTGCGCGAGACGCCGACCAGTATCGGGAGGCCCATGTCGCTCAATTGTCGCAGATTCGCGAGCAGCTCGATATTGTCAGCGGGCGCCTTGCCGAAACCGAAGCCGGGGTCTATAAGCAACAGACTCTCGTCGAGCCCAGCCTGCACACATTCTGCCACCCGGTCACGCAGGAATTGTGTGACCTCGGCCACAACGTCGCTGTATTCAGGGTGATGCTGCATCGTGCGCGGTTCGCCCTGCATATGCATCAGGCAAACGGGTTTTTGCAGTTCGACCGCGGCCTCGATGGCCCCCTCCTGTTGTAGCGCACGCACGTCGTTGATCATCGCAGCACCGGCGGCCACGGCGGCTCGCATCACGCCGGGCTTGCTCGTATCGACAGACAATGGAATGTCGATTCTGGCACTAACTGCCTCGATAACCGGTATGACGCGGTCGATCTCCTCCTGCTCCCCGACACCCTGCGCGCCGGGACGCGTCGACTCGCCGCCGATATCGATAATCGCAGCGCCAGCGTGCGCCATCGCCTCGGCATGACGAAGCGCAGTCGACGCACTGACGAACTTGCCACCATCGAAAAACGAATCAGGTGTGACATTGAGGATGCCCATCACAGCCGGGCAATCCAGCGAGAAATCGCCCAGGCGCAGGCAGTTCATAGCGAAAAGACGTGCGGCAGACTAGTGCTCGCTGGCCGGACCACCGATCGAACCGGCCGGCTTGGCTTCGGATTCCGGCGAACCGGAGTCCGACTCGGAGTCGACAGCGTCGTCCCAGTCCTCCGGCGGTCGCGGATCGCGGCCTTCCATGATGTCCTTGATCTGCAGCTCGCCGATAGTCTCGTATTTCACGAGCGCCTTGGCCATCATGTGCAGCTTGTCGACATTCTCCTTGAGCAGTTTCTCGGCGCGATCGTAGTTGCCGTCGATGATCTTTCGGACTTCTTCGTCGATCGTATGCGCCGTCTCGTCCGAAACCTGCTTGTGTTGCGTAACGGAACGACCGAGGAACACTTCGCCGTCCTCCTCGCTGTAGGTCAGCGGGCCGAGACGGTCGGACAGACCCCACTTCGTTACCATGTTGCGCGCGATTTCGGTAGCGCGCTCGATATCGTTGGCTGCGCCCGTCGTAACGCCGGACGAGCCGAGAATCATTTCCTCGGCAATGCGCCCGCCAAACAGGCTCGAGATCATACTTTCGAGCCGCTGCTTCGACATGCTGTANNGTGACCTTATACACCGGGTCGTGCTCTGGCACGAGGTAACCCACGATCGCATGACCGGCCTCGTGATAAGCGGTATTGAGCTTCTCCTTCTCACTCATGACCATCGAGCGCCGCTCCGTGCCCATCATGATCTTGTCCTTGGCCTGCTCGAACTGATCCATGCTGACCACCCGCTTGTTCGCACGCGCCGCGAACAGCGCGGCCTCGTTCACGAGATTTGCCAGATCAGCGCCCGAGAAGCCCGGGGTACCGCGAGCGATAACGCTGGGTTTGACATCTTCGTCGAGCGGCACCTTGCGCATGTGAACTTTGAGAATCAGCTCGCGGCCGCGAACATCCGGTAATGGAACAACGACCTGCCGGTCGAATCGGCCGGGCCTCAGCAACGCCGGGTCGAGCACGTCGGGACGGTTGGTTGCCGCAATAACGATGATGCCTTCGGAGCCTTCAAAGCCATCCATTTCGACGAGCATCTGGTTGAGAGTCTGCTCTCGCTCGTCGTGGCCACCGCCGAGTCCTGCGCCGCGGTGACGCCCGACGGCGTCGAGTTCGTCGATAAAAATGATGCACGGCGCCTGTTTCTTGGCCTGATCGAACATGTCCCGTACGCGGGATGCACCCACGCCGACGAACATCTCGACAAAATCGGAACCCGAGATCGTGAAAAACGGCACTTTCGCCTCGCCGGCGATCGCCTTGGCGAGCAGCGTCTTGCCGGTTCCCGGCGGACCGACCATGAGCACACCCTTGGGAATCTTGCCACCGAGGCGCTGGAACTTGCTCGGGTCTTTGAGAAACTCGACAACCTCGGCAACCTCGGCCTTCGCCTCCTCGACGCCTGCCACGTCGGCGAAGGTCACGCCGACCTGGTCCTCACCAAGCAGCCTCGCTTTGCTCTTGCCGAAGGACATCGCCCCCCGGCCTCCGCCGCCTCCCTGCATCTGGCGCATGAAATATATCCACACACCAATCAGCAACAGGATCGGGAATGAACTGATCAGGAGCTGCCCGATCAGGCTTTGCGACTGTGGTTCGACGGCAGTGAAACGAACGCCATTGTCGTCGAGCAACCCGATGAGCGTGTTGTTGTCGGTCTCCGGGCTGATCGTATAGTACGTCAGTGTCTGGCCGCTGCCGTAGCGGATCCTTTCGCCATCGATTTCAACGCGCTGCACCTGTCCGGCGCGAACCTGGTCGAGGAACTCCGAATAGTCGCGCAATTGTGGCTGGCTGCCACTGACGCCCGACAGCCCCTGCACGACTGACAGCAGCACGACAATGATGACAACAAAGACGAGTATATTTTTGGTCAGATCATTCACTATGAAATTCCGCGATGGGAAAGCACAAAAACACTGTACATTTAGACAGCCTCTAACCCTTAGACACTACTACAATCGATAGTTTCTCGCTACCAAATAGACCTCACGGCTGCCGGGCCTGGAGGCCTTGGGCTTCAACACTTTAACGCGTTCAAATGCCTTTTTCGCCTCGGCGATATACGCGTCGATGCCTTCGCCCTGGAACAGCTTACAAACGAAGTCACCGCCCTCCTTCAGGACTTCTCTGCAGAGGTCCATTGCGAGTTCGGCGAGATGCATCGAGCGTGGCTGATCGACAGCCCGCTGTCCCGAAATATTGGGGGCCATATCGCTCAATACAAGGTCCACTCGGGCGCCGCCGGTCGCATCGCGGATGGATTCGAGAACATCTTCCTCGGTGAAATCGCCCTGGATGAATTCGACCGACGGCAGCACGTCCATCGGCAGCAGGTCGACCGCAACGATGCGTACGTTGCCGTTGAGCTTCTCGGTGACATACTGGCTCCAGCCGCCAGGAGCCGCACCCAGGTCGACGACGACCATGTCTTTTTTCAACAGCCGCTCGTTCTCGTCGATTTGTAACAGTTTGTATACAGCGCGCGAACGCCAGCCGTCACGGCGGGCCATCTGCACGTACGGATCGCGTTCCTGGCGCTCCTTCCATGAGCGGCTCGTGCCTCTCGGCTTACTCACCGTTATACTCCGCCGCCATGAAGCTCAGTGAAACACAGAAGAAATACCTTCGGGGGCTCGGCCACGCGCTCAAGCCACTGATCATGGTCGGCGAGGCCGGGCTGTCCGGGTCTTTGCTGGCCGAGTTCGAGTCGACGCTTGCACACCACGAACTGATCAAGGTCCGCGTCCGCGTCGGTGACAGGTCGGCGAGGGATTCGATCATTGACGAGCTCTGCAAGACAGGTTCGGCCACTCTGGTTCAGCGCATCGGCAACATCGCGCTGCTGTATCGCGAGAATCCCGAGAAGCGGAAAATCGTCCTGCCGAACTAGACGTATCTCACCTCGAGGATCTCGAAGGTCTTTTCGCCGCCGGGCGCCTGGAACGATACGACATCCCCTTCGCTTTTGCCGATAAGCGCCCGTGCGATCGGCGAGGTATAGGAGATCAGGTTGTGCTTGATGTCCGCCTCGTCCTCGCCCACGATCTTGTACTCGGTCTCGGCGCCGGTTTTCTCTTCGAGCAGCTCGACGGTCGACCCGAAAATCACTTTCCCTTTCGCATCGACGGCGGTCACGTCGATTACCTGCTTGTGCGACAGCTTGCCTTCGAGATCCTTGATGCGCGCTTCAATGAAACCCTGCTGTTCCTTGGCCGCGTGATATTCGGCATTTTCCTTCAGATCGCCGTGTCCCCGTGCCTCTGCTATCGCCTCGACGATTCGCGGCCGCTCTTCATACTTGAGTCTCTTGAGTTCCTCTTCGAGCAATTCGTGCCCGCGGACTGTCATCGGCACTTTGCTCATGCCGCCACTTCCTTGTGCAAGTCCTGAAGTCTGTTCACGTCACTGTCATTCAGATGTTCGATAGCACGACAGGTCGCCATGGCTGCAGCGAGTGTTGTGTAGTAAGTGACGCCCCTGCGCACGGCCTCGGCGCGAATCGACGTCGACTCCTGTATCGCCTGCTTGCCTTCGGTCGTGTTGACGATGAGATCGATTTCCCCGTTTTTGATCATATCGACGATGTGCGGACGGCCTTCGCGTACCTTGTTCGCCCTGCGACAGGATACTCCAGCCGTGGCCAGGTATTGCGCCGTTCCGTGCGTGGCCACGATGTCGAAGCCCTGCTCGACAAGTACCCTGGCAAGTTCCACCGCGCCCTGCTTGTCACGATCCCGCACGCTGAGTAGGGCCGCACCCTGCCGCGGCAGGATAACGCCCGACGCCAGTTGCGCCTTGGCATAAGCCTCGCCGAATGAGCGTCCGACGCCCATCACTTCGCCGGTCGATTTCATTTCAGGACCCAGGATAGGGTCGGCACCCGGGAACTTGATGAACGGGAATACGGATTCCTTGACCGAGTAATAATTCGGAACACGCTGATCGACGAAACCCTGCTTCGCCAGCGTCTCACCAACCATCACCTTTGCCGCGATTTTTGCAAGCGGTATCCCGATCGCTTTGGACACAAACGGAATCGTCCGCGACGCCCGGGGATTGACCTCGAGCAGGTAGATCACGTTGTTCTGTATTGCAAACTGGGTATTCATCAGCCCGACCACCTTGAGTCCTTTCGCAAGCTTTATGACTTGCTCGATGAGCTGCTCCTGCAATTCCGGTGTCAAACTGAATGGCGGCAAAGAGCATCCGGAATCACCCGAATGCACGCCTGCCTGCTCGATGTGCTCCATGATGCCGCCGATCAGGACACGTTCGCCATCGCAAATGCAGTCGACATCGACTTCTGTCGCCAGGTCGAGAAAACGATCAAGGAGAACCGGGCTATCGTTCGATACCGTGATCGCCGCGTCCATGTAAGCGCCGAGGTCTTCGTCACCGTGCACGATTTCCATGGCGCGACCGCCGAGCACATAGGATGGACGGACGACGAGCGGATAGCCGACGTCACCAGCCATTTCCAGCGCCTCTTCCTTGCTGCGCGCAGTGCAATTCGGCGGCTGTTTGAGTTCGAGCGACTCCACGAGTTGCTGAAACCGCTCGCGATCCTCGGCCAGGTCGATCGAGTCCGGCGTCGTGCCGATGATCGGCGCCCCGGCTGCCTCGAGGTCGCGCGCCAGCTTCAGCGGCGTCTGCCCACCGTACTGTACGATGACGCCTCGCGGTTTTTCCTTGTCGATGATCTCCATGACGTCTTCAAACGTCAGTGACTCGAAATAGAGGCGATCCGAGGTGTCGTAGTCGGTCGAAACCGTTTCCGGATTGCAGTTGACCATGATGGTCTCGTAGCCCGACTCCTTCAGCGCCAGTGCCGCGTGCACACAGCAGTAGTCGAATTCGATGCCCTGGCCGATGCGGTTCGGTCCCCCACCAAGGATCATGATCTTGGGGTGATCTGTGGGCTCGGACTCGCACTCTTCCTCGTAGGTCGAGTAGAGGTAGGGCGTTGTGGTCGCGAACTCGGCGGCGCAGGTATCGACGCGCTTGAAGACGGGGCGAATGTCGAGGTCGATGCGCTGCCGGCGCACGGCCCGCTCTTCTACCCCGAGCACCTCGGCAATTCGGGCATCTGAAAACCCCTTGCGCTTGACGGCACGCATGAAACCCTCGTCGAGCCCGGAAAGTCCGGCGTCACGAATTGTCTGCTCCGTCTCGACCAGGTCGGCGATTTGCGCGAGAAACCACGGATCAATCCCCGTGATACTCGCAACGTCGTCGAACGCAAAACCGAGCCGCAAAGCGTCGGCAACGTATCGCAGCCGATCCGCCCCCGGCATACGCAACTCCTGGCGCAGCGCATCACGTTCGGTGTCGCTCGGGAGCGATGTCACTAACTCGTTCAGGCCCGTGATGCCCGTTTCCAGGCCGCGCAGCGCTTTTTGCACTGACTCCTGGAAGGTGCGTCCCATTGACATGACTTCGCCCACGGATTTCATCTGGGTTGTCAGGCGATCGTTGGCGCCGGGAAATTTCTCGAATGTAAACCGCGGAATCTTGGTGACCACATAGTCGATGCTGGGCTCGAACGAGGCCGGCGTCGCCCCGCCAGTAATGTCATTCTTGAGTTCATCCAGCGTATAGCCAACAGCCAGCTTGGCGGCAACTTTGGCGATCGGGAATCCGGTCGCTTTGGACGCGAGCGCCGAAGAGCGGGATACGCGCGGATTCATCTCGATGATGAGTACGCGCCCGTCCACCGGGTTCACCGCAAACTGGACGTTGGATCCACCGGTGTCCACACCGATCTTGCGCAATACGTCGATCGAGGCATCGCGCAGGCGCTGGTATTCCTTGTCGGTCAGCGTCTGCGCCGGGGCGACCGTGATCGAGTCACCCGTGTGCACACCCATCGGATCGAGGTTCTCGATCGAGCAGACGATGATGCAGTTGTCGTTGCGATCGCGAACGACTTCCATCTCGAACTCTTTCCAGCCGATTACCGACTCCTCGAGAAGCACCTCGGTCGTCGGCGACATCTCGAGCCCATGGCTGACGATGCGCTCGAACTCCTCCCGGTTGTAGGCGATGCCACCACCTGTGCCGCCGAGTGTGAACGACGGCCGGATAATGGTAGGAAACCCGATACTCTGCTGTTTCTCGAGAGCCTCCTCGAGTGAATGCGCGATATCGGCAGTGGGCACTTCAAGCCCGATATCGGTCATGGCCTTTCGGAACAGGTCCCGGTCCTCAGCCATGTCGATCGCCTCACGCGACGCAGCTATCATCTCGACCTTGTACTCCTCGAGCACGCCCTCGCGCGCAAGGTCCAACGCACAATTGAGCCCGGTCTGGCCACCCATCGTCGGCAACAGCGCATCCGGTCGCTCCTTCGCAATGATCCTCTCGACCGCCGCCCAGTGCACCGGCTCGATATAAATGGCATCGGCCGTCTCCGGGTCGGTCATGATGGTCGCGGGATTCGAGTTGACGAGGATGACGCGATAGCCCTCTTCCTTGAGCGCTTTGCAAGCCTGCGCACCGGAATAGTCGAACTCGCAGGCCTGCCCGATGACGATGGGCCCTGCTCCTATGATCAGGACACTCTCTATGTCGGTGCGTTTGGGCATTGCGTTATAAAATAATTTACTTTAAGAAAATATTATAAGTCATTGATCTATATCATGATGATATGACTGACTTCATAATCCTGCGCTTCTGCGCTTCCATGTCCGCAATAAATCTTTCGAACAGCGGCAGCAGATCATGCGGGCCGGGGCTTGCTTCCGGGTGCCCCTGGAAACTGAAGGCCGGCTGATCCTCGATTGCAATTCCTTGCAGCGTCCCGTCGAACAGCGACCGGTGGGTTGCCTTGACGTAGTCCGGCAAGCTCTTCTCATCGACTGCGAAGCCATGATTCTGGCTCGTAATCATGACCTGCCCGGTATCGAGGTCCTGCACCGGATGGTTGGCGCCGTGATGGCCGAACTTCATCTTTTCGGTCTTCGCGCCGGCGGCCAGCGCCAGCAATTGGTGACCCAGGCAGATTCCGAATATTGGAATCCCGGCCTCGAGGAATTCCTCGATCGCACGGATCGCGTAGTCGCACGGTTCCGGGTCCCCGGGGCCGTTGGACAAGAAGATTCCATCGGGTGCGAGGGCAAACGCTTCCTCGGCTGTGGTCGTCGCGGGCACCACGGTCATGCGGCATTCGAGATCGGACAGCAGACGCAGAATGTTCCGTTTGATGCCGAAGTCGTAGGCCACCACATGGTAAGGCGCAATGCGGCGGCTCAGGATGCGCGGTCGGCGGCCGAACGTCACGCCATGGCACCACTGATAAGGCGACTTTGTCGTTACGAACTTGGCGAGATCCATGCCGGCAATGCCCGGGAACTTGCGCGCGTGTTCGATGGCGATTTTCTCGCTGGCGTCGCCGGTCATGATGCAGCCGGACTGGGCGCCCTTCTCGCGAATGATGCGAGTCAGTCTCCGGGTATCGATATCGGCGATCGCGACGGTCTCGCCCTCGCGCAGAAAATCTGCGAATCCCCTTTCATTGCGCCAGCTGCTGTTGATGATCGAGCTGTCCCTGATAATCAATCCGGACGCATGGATTTTCCGGGACTCCATGTCCTCACTGGTCGTGCCGGTATTACCGATGTGCGGATACGTCAGCGTAACGATCTGGCGGCAGTAGGAAGGGTCGGTCAGGATTTCCTGGTACCCCGTCATCGCCGTGTTGAAGACAACTTCGCCAATAGTCTGGCCGTCGGCCCCGACTGAAGTGCCCCTGAAGATTGTGCCATCGGCGAGTGCCAGAACAGCAGGTTTAGTCAACAGCGATCCTTGGTCATCTTGATCTGATTCACCGTTTTCAGATGTACAAAAGCGGAAGGAACTTGCCTTCCGCTCATGTTGTTCATCGACCGCGTTGCGATCCGGCGTATATTACTCCAAGACATCGTGCATCGTAAACATTCCCGGTGATTTACCGGCGACCCATCGCGCGGCGCGCAGCGCGCCATCGGCAAAGACCTGCCGCGTCGTTACGCTGTGCCTCAATGTCAGGCTCTCGGTCGGCGACGCGAGCATTACCTCGTGATCGCCCGGCACTTCGCCGCGGCGCTCCGATTCGTACTCAATGTTTGCGGGGTCGGTACCGCGTACCTCCGCCACCGCTTCGCCCAGCTTGAGCGCAGTGCCCGAGGGGGCATCCACCTTGTGCACGTGGTGCGTTTCGTGGATACGCACGGCGAAATCATCGCCGAGCACACGCGCTGCCTCACGCACGAGGTTTTCCAGCACGGCTATGCCAAGGCTCATGTTGCGGTCGTAGACAATGGCAATTGTCCGCGAGGCTTCGTCGAGGGACCTCAACTGTTCGCCGCTCAGGCCACTAACCCCGCAAACCAGGGGTACCCGATGTTCAAGGGCAGCCTGCAATACGGTCTCGGTAGCTTCAGGCAAGCTGAAATCGACGATGACGTCAGCGGAACGAGCCAGCTCCAGCAGATCGTCGCCACGCTTCCAGATTCCGGCCAGCGCCAGGTCATCGGCCGCGGCAATTCCGTCCGCAATGGCTTGCCCCATGCGGCCGGCTCCAGCGATGGCAATACGGTAGTGTCTGATCGGAACCCCCCGGACGCGGTGGCTGCTATGGGCTGATTCTATCGAAGAATCGCTTCACGGTATCGAGCCAGCCATCGGCTCTCGGGCTGTGTTTCTCACCGCCCGACCGGATCGACTCCTCGAATTTTTCCAGCAGTTCTTTTTGCTCGGCGCTGAGGTTGACCGGGGTCTCCACCGCCACGCGCGCAAACAGGTCGCCCTTCCTCGCGTCGCGAACTGTCGTAACGCCTTTGCCACGCAGGCGAAATACTTTTCCCGACTGAGTGCCGCCCGGAATCTTCAGTGACACGTGGCCGTCAAGCGTGGGCAACTCCACTTCGCCACCAAGCGTCGCGGTCGCCATGCTGATCGGCACTTCGCACGCCAGGTCTGCGCCGTCACGGGTAAACAGCTTGTGCGGCCTGACCCTGATCTCGACATACAGATCGCCCGGTGGACCGCCATTGCGCCCCGCTTCGCCCTCGCCAGACAGCCGAATCCTGTCGCCGTCGTCGACGCCGGCCGGAACCTTGACCGAAAGCGTCTTCGTCTTGCGCACGCGTCCCCGTCCGTGGCACTTGTCGCAAGGATCGCCGATCGTCGTACCGACGCCCTTACAGGCCGGACAGGTTTGCTGGATCGAGAAAAAGCCCTGTTGCATGCGGACCTGGCCAGCGCCGCCACACGTCGAGCACTGGACCGGCTCAGTACCTGGCTTGGCGCCACTGCCATTGCATTTGTCACAGGAAACCTGGGTCGGCACGTCGATGGTGACCGTGTCGCCACTCACGGCGTCTTCCAGGTCGAGCTTGAGTTCGTAGCCGAGATCGGCGCCGCGGAAAACCTGGCTGCCGCGCTGCCGGCCGCCGCCGAAGATATCCCCGAACACGTCGCCGAAGATGTCGCCGAAGCCTTCGGCACTGAAGCCGCCGCCAGGACCGCCGCCCGCACCCGCGCGCAGGCCATCGTGACCGAATCGGTCATAGGTCGCGCGCTTGTCCGAGTTGCTCAGGACGTCATAAGCCTCCTTGGCCTCCTTGAACTTGGCTTCGGCCGTTGCGTCGTCCTTGTTGCGGTCCGGGTGGTGCTTCATGGCAAGGCGACGATAGGATTTCTTGATCTCGTCGGCCGAAGCCGTTCTCGAGACCCCGAGCACCTCGTAGTAGTCGCGCTTTGCCATCAGGCGTCCGCCTTATTTAGTTCGACTTCTTCTCGTCGTCGTCGACTTCTTCGAACTCGGCGTCAACGATGTCTTCACCGTCGGCTTTCTGCGCCTCGTCCTCACCGCCCTCCTGGCTGGCCTGCTCGGCATAAAGTTTCTGCGCGAGCGTGCCGGACGCCTCGGCCAGGGCAGCCGTTTTCGCCTGGATCGCCTCGAGATCATCTTTCTCGAGGGCGGATTTCAGGTCGGACACTGCGTTCTCGATCGCGAGCCGCTCTTCACCGCTGGCCTTTTCGCCAAGCTCACTGAGCGTTTTCTCCGACGCGTGAATCAGGCTGTCGGCCTGGTTGCGCGCATCGACGAGTTCGCGGAACTTGCGATCCTCCTCCGCGTGGCTTTCGGCATCCGCGACCATCTTGTCGATCTCGTCGTCCGACAGGCCGCTCGACGCCTTGATGACGATGTTCTGGCTCTTGCCCGTCGCCTTGTCCTTGGCCGACACGTTGAGGATGCCGTTGGCATCGATGTCGAAGGTGACTTCGATCTGCGGCACGCCGCGCGGCGCGGGCGGGATGTCGGCCAGGTCGAAACGGCCCAGCGACTTGTTGTCCATCGCACGCTCACGCTCGCCCTGCAGGACGTGAATCGTCACTGCGGTCTGGTTGTCGTCGGCTGTCGAAAACACCTGCTCGGCATTCGCCGGAATCGTCGTGTTCTTGTCGATCAGCTTGGTCATGACACCACCGAGCGTCTCGATACCCAGCGACAGCGGCGTCACGTCGAGCAACAGGACGTCCTTGACATCACCCGCGAGTACGCCACCCTGGATGGCCGCACCGAGAGCAACCGCCTCGTCCGGATTGACGTCCTTGCGCGGCTCCTTACCGAAGAAGTTCTGTACTTCCTCCTGGACCTTCGGCATGCGCGTCTGGCCACCGACGAGGATCACGTCGTCGATCTCGTTCACTTTCAGGCCGGCGTCGTTCAGCGCGATCTTGCAGGGCCCCATCGTGCGCTCGATCAGCTCATTGACGAGCGACTCGAGCTTGGCGCGGGTCAGCTTGATGTTGAGATGCTTCGGACCTGTCGAATCGGCCGTAATGTACGGCAGGTTGACCTCGGTCTGCTGCGACGAACTCAACTCGATCTTGGCTTTCTCAGCGGCCTCCTTGAGGCGCTGCATCGCGAGCGGATCCTGCGTGATATCGACACCGCTCTCGCGCTCGAACTCCGAGGTCAGGTATTGGATGACGCGCAGGTCGAAGTCCTCGCCACCGAGGAACGTGTCGCCATTGGTTGCAAGCACTTCAAACTGGTGTTCGCCGTCGACTTCGGCGATTTCGATGATCGAGACGTCGAACGTACCGCCGCCAAGGTCGAACACGGCAATCTTCTTGTCGCCGCGTTTCTTGTCCATGCCATAGGCCAGCGCGGCCGCCGTCGGCTCGTTGATGATGCGCTTGACGTTGAGGCCCGCGATCTTGCCGGCATCCTTGGTGGCCTGGCGCTGCGAGTCGTTGAAATAGGCAGGTACCGTGATCACGGCGTCGGTGACTTCCTCGCCGAGGTAGTCCTCTGCCGTCTTCTTCATTTTCATCAGGACGCGCGCCGAGATCTCGGGCGGCGCCATCTTCTTGCCATTCGCCTCGACCCAGGCGTCGCCGTTGTCGGCCTTGACAATGTTGTAGGGCACCATCTTGATGTCGCGCTGCACCACGTCGTCCTCGAAACGACGACCAATCAGGCGCTTGACTGCAAACAGCGTGTTTTCCGGGTTCGTAACAGCCTGGCGCTTGGCCGACTGGCCAACCAGCACTTGCTCGTCTTTGCTGAATGCAACGATTGACGGGGTCGTGCGATCGCCCTCGCTGTTCTCGATGACCTTGGGCTTGTCACCTTCCATCACTGCGACGCAGGAATTGGTGGTACCCAAGTCGATACCAATCACTTTACCCATCTTACTGCTCCAAAAATCTTAAAATTAGTCCAAATCTGGATGTTACTTGGGGGCCGGGGCCCGTGGTTTCAAGCGTCCGTGGGCTCGCTCGCGACGATGACCCGGGCAGGTCTGAGCAGCCTGCCGTTCAGCGAGTAGCCTTTTTGAATGACGGTCAGCACCGATCCGGGTTCGACATCGTCCGACGGCTGCATGGTCATCGCTTCATGAAGCTCGGGATCGAACGGCTCGCCCTCAGGGTCAACAACACTGATACCGAAGCGCTCCAGAGTCGTCGCCAGCAGTTTCAGCGTGGCCTCGCTGCCAGCTCGCAGGCTGTCGGCATCCGCCGATTCGGCGGCTGCGAGACCCATCTCGAGCGTGTCGACGACCGCCAGCAGTTCCCGGCCGAAATTTTCGAGTGCATACTTGCGGGCGTTTTCGACGTCCCGGATGGCCCGCTTGCGAACGTTCTCAGCCTCGGCCGCGGCACGCAGGTACAGGTCCCAGTTCTCGTCTGCCTTCGCCTGGAGCGCTTCGATTTCAGCCGCTTCAGCGGCTTCCTGTTTTTCCTGCCCTTCGGCGCCCTCGGCCTCTGCGGTCGGGTCTTCAGAATTCAGGTCTTCAGACTCGATATCCGGTTGATCGGTCTGTGCATTCATTGAGCTTGGCTCCCCGTGAAGATTTCGGGGAGTTTGGGGGCCCGTCCGTAAATATCAAGGCCTGCGGCGAAAAAAACGCTGGATTTTCAGGATTTCAGGGCCGATCTGAGCAGCCGTGCCGTGATGTCGACGATCGGCACCACCCGGTCGTACGCCATTCGGGTCGGTCCGATCACGCCGAGTACGCCCACCGTATCGTCGTCGAGCTGGTATGGCGCCGTCACGACGCTGCAGTCGTCGAGGATCCGGTATCCCGACTCTTCCCCGATGAAAACCTGGACCCCATCGGCGTGGATACTGCGATCGAGCAACTCGAGAATCAGTTGCTTGCGTGAAAATGCCTCGAACAACCGTCGCAGCGTTTCGACGTCGGACAGCTCGGCAAAATCCATCAGGTTCGTCTCACCGGCGAGGACGAAACCGCCGCCGGGTTTCGCGGACCCCTCGATGGCCGACTGCGCGACCGTGATGATGTCCAGCATGGCCTGGTTCATCGAGTCCCGCGTACGATCCAGGTCATCGACGATTTGCCGGCGCACGTCGGGCAGCTCCTTACCCGCATAATTGTCGTTGATGTAGTTCGCAGCCTGCTGCAGCTCGTCGGCCGTGTAATCACGATCGACATGCAAGATACGGTTCTGCACCTCGCGATCATTGATTACGAGAATCGCCAGGATGCGATGCTCGGAAAGCGGCAGAAACTCGATCTGCCGCAAGGCCGCGTGCTGGGCCTGTGGGACGGAAACGATTCCCGCCAGCTTGGTAAACTCGGACAACAGGCTGGAAACCGACGACACGAGTTCGCGAGCATCGTCGGCCTTTCGGGTAATCTGCAAGCGCAGCGCCTTGATGTCCTCGTCTTGTGGCTGCCGGTAACGCACCAGCGTATCGACGAACAGGCGGTACCCTTTTGGTGTAGGCACCCGCCCCGCAGAGGTATGCGGCGCGGACACCATGCCCATGTCTTCGAGATCCGACATCACATTGCGGATCGTTGCGGGACTCAGATCGAGACCCGAATCCTTGGACAGCGTGCGCGAGCCGACGGGCTGCCCATCGCGGATATAGCGCTGGATCAGAACACGCAGGAGGTGTTGCGCGCGGTCCGTTGGTGCAGTACTGATTGCTTCTGCTGACATTCGTAATAAATAAGACGAATTCGCAAGCGGGTCGCTGTGTTAGATTATCTTTCGACACGCTAGCAGGGAACAAAATTCCGCGCAATGGGGGACCCATTCAACAAGATCGCAATACTCGGTCGCCGCGAAGATCCGCGCGTTGCAGGGCCTGTGGATCTGCTGGTTACCCATTTGACAAAAGCCGGCGTCGAAGTCGTCGACGACACCGAAATCGAGGGCGTTGATCTTGTCATCGCCATTGGCGGTGACGGAACGATGCTGTACGCCGGCAGCCGGGTTCGCGACTACGATATTCCACTGCTTGGCATCAACCGTGGCCGGCTCGGGTTTCTTGCCGACGTCACGCCCGCCGAGATGCTCTCGAGCGTCGATCATATCCTCGCTGGCGAGTACACGGTCGAGGCACGGCTGCTGCTCGACGGTCGACTCGATCGTGCGGCAGGCGAGAATATCTCCGGCACCGCCTTCAACGATATCGTGCTGCAGCGGCACGACACGGGGCGCATGGTCGACTTCGAAGCCAGCGTGGCCGGCCAGTTCGTCAACACGCATTCGGGAGACGGCATTATCGTCGCCACGCCGACCGGGTCGACCGCGTACGCGCTCAGTTGCGGCGGACCCATCGTCGAGCCGAAGCTCGATGCGGTGGTGATTGTCCCGATTTGCCCGCACACATTGACGGATCGTCCGCTCGTCATCGATGCCAACCAGGCGATCACCATCCGCTTGCTCGAGCGAGACGAGTCCGGCGCCAGCGTCTCCATCGACGGGCATTCGATCGGGGCAATTGCTCCGGGCGATACGCTCACTGTCACAGCTTCTGAAAAGCGCATCAGGTTGATCCATCCTCCCGGCTACGACTTTTACGGCATCCTTCGTTCCAAGCTGCTCTGGGGCCGGGACAGCCGTATGCGGACATTCGGTCCCGCCGACTGATGCTGACCCGGCTGCAAATTCGCGACTTCGCCATCGTCGACCAGATCGAGGTCGAGTTCGAGCCCGGCATGACCGTTCTCACTGGCGAGACCGGGGCCGGCAAGTCGATTCTCGTCGATGCCGTGGGCCTCGTGCTTGGCGAGCGCGGCGGCAGCCAGCTCGTTCGCAGCGGCGCCAGGCGCGCCGAATTCAGCGCCGAATTCGATATCACGACGCTGCAGGAGGTCCGTGACTGGCTCGAGGACCAGGCCCTGGACCAGGACGACGCCTGCCTGCTGCGTCGAATCATCGCGGCAGACGGGCGCTCCCGCGCATTCATCAACGGCAATGCCGTAACGATGCAGCAGCTCAAATCGCTCGGGGAACGCCTGCTGGACATCCACGGCCAGCATTTTCACCAATCCCTGGGCCGCCGCCCGATCCAGCGGGACCTTCTCGATTATTTTGGCAAGCTGCTTGAACAGCGTCGTTCGACCGAAGCGGCCTTCGACAAGTGGCAGTCCTTAAAACAGCAGTATGAAGATCTGATTGCTGCGGATGCCGACCGGGCGTCGCGGCTCGATCTCGTCGAGTTCCAGCTTGGCGAGCTCGACGCGCTTGCCGTCGAGGAAGGCGAACTCGCTGACCTGCTGGCTGAGCGTCAGAAGCTGCTGCACAGCAGCAAACTCGCGGAAGGGGTATCCACGGCACTCGACAGTCTCGGCCAGAATGAAGCCGGCAATGCGGCCAGCCTCGTTGCCGCGGCGATCCGCAGCATCGAGCCGCTGCTCGAGTACGACCAGGAGCTCAATGCAGTGCGCGAGTTGCTGGAAAGCGCGAGCATCCAGGTGGGCGAGGCAACAGAAACTCTGCAGCGTTACGGTGATGCGATCGACATGGATCCCGCCCGGCGGGACTGGGTCGAAGAGCGGCTCGACGCGCTGCAGAGCATGGCGCGCAAACATCGCACAACAGTCGAGGACATCCCTGCCCTGATAGCGAGATTGCGGCAGGAGTTCGATGACCTCAGTCATGCCGAGGAACGCAGCCAGGAACTCGAATCGCAGGCCGCAGCGGCAAAGGAAGCCTATTACGGTTTCGCGAGCAAGCTTTCATCGGCAAGAAAGAAAGCGGCGAAGGCGTTCTGCGTTGCCGTCACAGACGCAATGGGCGGACTCGGTATGCCCGGCGGCGTGTTCGATATCCGCTTCGCGGCTCTGCCCGAAGACGGCGCCCGGCCGTGGGGCATCGATGACATCGAGTTCCTGATCAGCGCCAATCCCGGCCAGCCGCCGATGCCGTTATCGAAAGTCGCATCCGGCGGTGAACTGTCGCGAATGAGCCTTGCAATCCAGGTGATTGCGAGTGACGGCAGCAAAATACCCACCATGGTCTTTGATGAGGTTGACAGCGGCGTTGGCGGCAGCGTCGCCGAGATGGTCGGTCGACGGCTGCAGGAGCTCGGCGGCATACGCCAGGTGCTTTGCGTGACGCACTTGCCGCAGGTCGCCAGCCTGGCCGCGCATCACCTGCGCATCAGCAAGGTCACCGATGGCAAAGCGACTCGAACTGGTGTTGCTGTACTCGGCAAGGACGAGCGTATCGAGGAACTTGCGCGCATGCTGGGCGGCGTCGAGATCACGCAAAAGACAATCGATCACGCGGCCGAGATGCTGGCCGGCGCGGACCGCAAGCGCGCCTGAACTAGTCGTCGGCGTCCGACCTGGGCCTTACATACAGGACCAGGTTGTGGTCCAGGATCTCATAACCATGCGCTTCGGCGATCTCTTGCTGCAGCCGTTCGATCTCATCGTTTGAGAACTCGATAACCTCACCGGTATCCACGCAGACCATATGATCGTGATGGTCACCGTCGTCCAGCTCGAACACCGAGTGGCCACTCTCGAAGTTGTGCCGCGTGACGAGGCCGGCGGCCTCGAACTGCGTCAGTACACGATAGACGGTGGCAAGCCCGATGTCCTCGCCGGCATCGAGCAATTCCTTATACATGTCTTCCGCGCTAAGGTGTCGCAGCTTGGACTTCTCGAAGATCTCGAGAATCTTGAGCCGGGGCGTGGTGATCTTGAGACCGGCTTTGCGTAATTCCTGGCGTTGCTCCATGAGCAGGACTTCTCCGCGAATCAGCAAACGGGTGTCGTGCCGTTTGGCAAGAAGGTATGATGCGCGCCTATTATGACCCAGTTGACTGCATCGCTCTACAGGAAACCCGTGACGATATGCGCAAGTTGATACCAATTTTGCTGGTACTCGTTACGCTGGCGCTGTCCAGCGCTTGCGTCTATCGCGCAAATATCTCGCAGGGAAACCTGATCAAGCAGGAAGATCTCGACCAGGTCGAGGTTGGCATGACCCGTAACCAGGTACGGTTCCTGCTGGGTACCCCAATGGTCGATGATCCGTTTCACCAGGCTCGCTGGGACTATGTGTATTTCATCCGCATCGGCCGGGACCCTGCGACGTTCAAGCGCTGGGTTACGATCGTTTTCGAGGGCGACATCGTCACCGAAATTCGCGCCGATCAGGAACTTGACCCGAATCTTTGAATCCTGGCCAATGCCCTGCGGGCGTCTCGCGGGTCTCTCGCGAGAGGACGATAGATCTCGATGCGATCCCCCTTCTTGACGATGTGAGATCTTTCAACGGGCCGTCCCCAGATACCGACCGGGCACTCGTCGAGCCGCTCGGCAAATCGAGACTGAATCCCCGACACGCTGATCGCGTCTTCGACCGTAGCGCCTTCATCCAGCTCCACTGACACCAGCACCTGCCGATCGGGCGTTGCAAAAACCACCTCGACCTGGATCGGGTCAGGCATTACGGCTCCCCACGCCGTATACCTGCTCGGCGCGCGCCGTGAAAGCGTCGACCAGCGAATTGCAGGTTTCCTCGAAAAATGCCCCTATCACGAGGTCCAGGGTTCGGCTGTCGAACTCGAACTCGAGATCCAGCGACACCTTGCTGCCGGCATCTCCGAGCTGTGTAAAGGTCCAGCCCCCGGACAGGTGCCGGAAAGGCCCACCGACGAGGGAGAGGTCCATTGACGATTCCGGCTGCATCGTATTGCGCGTCCGGAATCGTTTGCTCAACCCGCCACGGCGCAATTCGAGCGTTGCCTCGACCGCGTTGCCTTCGCGCAAGTGAACTTCGACATCACTGCACCAGGGCAGGAACTCGGGATAGGACTCGACGTCCTCGACCAGCCGGTACATGTCGCTCGCCGAGAACGGCACGAGCGCACTCCGACTCACCTTGCGCATTGCGGTCGCACCGGGTCAGGAAAGGTCGGGCAGCAGTCCAACAGCCTTGAGAAAGACGAACAGGATGCCGATCGGAGCCACGAACCTCGCCAGAACTCGCCAGAGGCGGTAGATCGTGCCGGCGCCCCCCAGCTCGTCCGCCGAAGAATTGCGGCACATCACCCAGCCGGCGAATACGACGATCAGGAGGCCACCCAGCGGCAGCATAATGTTGATCGACAGGTGGTCGAGGTTGTCGAAGATCGTGCCGCGCCAGAACTTGAAGTCGGCGAGCACGTTGAACGACAACACGGTGCCGAAGCCGGCCGCCCAGATCAGCCCACCGATCAGCATAGCGGCCTGCGCCCGGGTATGGTTGAACCGCTCCACGATCCAGGCAACCGCCGGTTCCATCAGGCTGATAGCCGACGTCCACGCTGCGAACGTCAGCAGCACGAAGAACAGCGTCCCAAAGATCACCCCGCCCGTCATCTGCCCGAACGCCATGGGCAGCGTAGCGAATACGAGCCCCGGTCCTTCTCCCGGATTGAGGCCATTGGCAAATACGAGCGGGAAAATGACGAGTCCGGCGAGCGTCGCAATGCTTGTGTCGGCGATCGCAACGGCAGCCGACGAGCCCGAGATCGACGTTTCCTCCGGCAGGTACGCGCCATAGGCCATGACAGCACCCATGCCAATGCTCAGTGTGAAAAATGCCTGCCCCATGGCCGCCAGCACAGTGTCCCAGGTCAACTTGCTCCAGTCGGGCGAGAACATGAATTCCAGTCCCTGGCCGAAGTAACCCGAGTTGATCGAGTAGGCCAGAAGCACAATCATCAGGAACAACAGGGCCGGCACCATGAACCGGACAGCCTGCTCGAGGCCTCGTTCAACACCGCGGGCGACAACGAAGATCGACAGGCCCATGAAAATCGTGTGGTAAAGGCCCAGCGACATCCAGCTCCCCGTGAACCTGTTGCTGATGGCAGCAATTTCTGCTGCGGAGGCGCCTGTGAACGCGCCCGATGCACTCTTGAAGACATAGGCGAGCGTCCAGCCACCGATCACAGCGTAGAATGACAAGATCAAAACGCCGGCCATAACACCCATAGCGCCGACGACTTTCCAGTTTTCCGACTTGCCTTCTTCGGCCCCGAGCAGACCCATCGTTGCGATCGGATTGCGCCGGCCGCGGCGTCCTAACAGGATCTCGGACATCATGACGGGCAGTCCAATGATCGCAACGCAGGCAAGATACACAAGCACGAACGCGCCGCCGCCGTTCTGGCCCGCCACGTAAGGAAATTTCCAGATATTTCCAAGCCCGACCGCGGACCCGGTGACCGCGAGAATGAACGCCATCCTCGACGACCAGTGGCCGTGCAGCGATTTGCGTTTCCCGGGATCAGCTGCCTGATTGCTTAGCATTATTATTCTCGTCAGCGGCGTGAATGCGCGATTTTCATACAAATACCGGGGACTGACAACAACGCTACCCGTATAATCCCGCGCGCACTGGTAAGACCGATGAACGCCAAGAAATCCAAGAAACCGGCGGGCAATGTCATTGCAGTCAATCGCAGGGCCCGGCATGACTACTTTATCGAGGACACGCTCGAGGCAGGTCTTGTGCTCGAAGGCTGGGAGGTTAAGAGCCTCAGGGCCGGCAACGCGCAGCTCAAGGAGGGCTACGTCAACATCAGAAACGGAGAGGCCTGGCTCATCGGCGCCCATTTTTCGCCGCTCAAGACCGTGTCGACCCACATCAAGCCGGATCCGACCCGGAGCCGCAAACTGTTACTGAACCGCGGCGAGCTCGATCGCCTGATCGGCGCCGTCGAACGCAAGGGCTATGCCCTGGTGCCGCTCGACCTGCACTGGAAGACAGGCCGCGCCAAGCTCAATGTCGGCCTCGCGCGGGGCAAGAAACAGCACGACAAGCGCGCCGCCGCCAAGGACCGGGACTGGCAGCGTCAGAAAGAGCGAATACTTAAAGGATAGTTTAATTTTCAATAAGTTAGTAAATATACTTAAACTAATTTATTGAATTTGGTACCTTGTATTTCGGCCGTTCGGCCATACACTGTACCGACACACGGGGGTGATATGGCTTCGACGTGGGTCGCGAAACTCCGAGTGCATGCCGAGGGACAGATTACCTCGTAAATCCAGCTGTAAACCTAATAGTTGCCAACGACGACAACTACGCACTAGCTGCTTAAAAACCAGCCTAGCGCCCTCTGCCCGGATCGTGCCTGTGCGTCCGGATCCCAGGGGTCACCGACACAGGACCGCGGTGACGGCATGTTCAGGGCTGAATCCGTTAAATCCTTACTGGACTGGCCATGAGTCTTCCCTGCCCGTCGGGTAGCTCATGGTGAGATCAAAGACGGAATAAGCATGTAGACCTTGGGGCGGAGGGCTTGCGGACGTGGGTTCGATTCCCACCACCTCCACCAGACAAAGATGCCGCCCGCTGGGCGGCATTTTCGTCGATGGGGCTCTGTGCTTCGTGCCTTTTGGCTAGTGATCCTTGAGTACTTCCCGCACCACCGGTTCGAGGCGCGTCAAACCGGCGTCCTTGCCGAACTGGATGGCGCTCTCATCGTCTGCCCCGGCAAGACTCTCGCGCAGTGCGAGTACGGCGCCAACCCGGTTGCCGCTGCCGCAATGCAGCAGCACCGGGCCATCGACGCCCCGCAGCAACTCGTCAAGCTGCCTGGCCGTATCGAAATTGATGGCTTCCTTGCCGACGACCGGAAACGCCACGTACTCCATCCCGGTCGCCTCAACCGCACCCTGGAAATCTTCCATGCCGCGATCCTCGTCCGCGCCGCGCATGTCGATCACGACCGCATAGCCGGAGTCGGCAAATACCTTGAGGGCAGCCTCGTTCGGTTGCCCGGCTGACGTGATGCCGTCGACCGGCACTACTTCACCGCTTTCGACAACCTCCCCGATATCGACATGGATATCTCGCCCGACCTCGTCGGCGACAGCCGCAAGGGCGGGCAAGATCAACGCCAGCAATATTGAACGTGTCATCAGTCCTTCAGAGTCTCCGTCATGTTCACTTCGATACCGTTCTCCGTGAACAGAATGTCACCGGACATGCGATCGTACAATTCGGCAACCGACTGCATCATCTCGTTCAATGCCGCCTGCAATTCCGGCGTGGGCGCGTCGTCACCACCGGTTTCGCCGGCTGCGATCGCCTCACCCATGAAACTGTAATACCTGGCGGCGTCCATGCTGAAGCCCAGGAAGGGCGACGGATCCGACGGGTCGGCGGCGAGCATGCTCTGAACCTGGGTCTCCGCATCGCCACCGACTGAAATCGCGAGGGCGCTATCTGTCAATGCGGCAAACGCCTCCATACCCGCGGCCTGCATCTGCGGCAAGTCCAGCGCAACCGGGTTACCGTCCGGCTGAAGATTCAGGGCCGCAAGTTCCGGGGAAAACATGGCGCCCATGTTGACGAGGTTCTGAGCATTGTCCATGGCCAGCAGGAACGTTCCATCGACGGAGGTCGGCGGTGTCTGCGTTGCAACGTCGAGGCCCTCGATCTCGTCGATGACCGCAAAGAAACCCTTGAAATCGTAGATCATCGGCGGCACCGGCTGATTCAGCGCCTGGCGACCGCTCGCAACACCGTTTTGCAGATCCGCAAGATGCTCACACTCAAAGGGATCTTCTTCCATTGCATCGAACCGCGCCTCCATGAATTCCCGTGCGGCTCCGATGTTCAGGCTCAGACCGAATGACATGAGTGCGCCAGAGTCACCACCGAGGCCTGGCACAGGAGCCGTCAACAACTGCAACCCGCTCGCGATGTCTTCACGCAATTCCATGACCAGTTTCGAGTCGAAACGATTGACGCTGATGCCGGTATAACCCGCCACCATGCGCGGCATGATGCCGGCAACTTCACGAATCTCCGCCTTGCAGACGTCGGACAACTCACGGTCGTGGTGATCGAACAGCGCCATCAGGTCGGCATCGACGCCGGTAGGTTCACCGACAAACCGTTCGGCGATGGCCGGCAGGTCGAGATAACCGACGGCATGATTGGTCAGTCCGTAATCCGCTATCAGTTTTTGAATAGTGCCCGTATCGGCCAGACTGCTCTCGGGCTGGGTCAGGCCCAGCACCTGGGCGGTCTGCGCCTCGTCGAACGCCGTCGGCACCAGTGACAAGACCGCATGATTGCCGATCGTGGCAATGACGATCCTGACGTCGTCGGCATCAAAATAGCGATAACCCTGCCCCCCTGCGGATCCGACCGCCATCTTGCTACCGGCCTGCTCCTCGAGCCGCGCAATCGTTCCCTCGAAAAGGTCGCTGTCGGACAGCTCGATCCGGAACACCGGCAACAAGCCATTGCCGTAGAAGGCGCCCATCGAGTCGCGGGCGATTCCGGCACCGCGCATGCCTTCCACCGACAGGATGGTGCTGAGTTCGGCAACGAACGCCTCTGCGCGTTCCTTGTCCTCGGCACTCATCTCGTCCTCGGAAGCCTCTGCCATCTTGGCCGCAACCACTTCCTGCAGAACGGCCTGGTAAGAAAGGAGAACCTTGTCGAGCTTGGGCTCGAGCGCGTCCAGAACGTCATCCGGCAACGGCGTCAGGCTCGCAAAAGCATACGGCGTATCCGCCGGGATATAGCGGAGGAGCTCACCGCCCTTGCCGAGTTCCGCCGACGGGGCTGGTTCGTCATCCTTCCCGCAGCCAGCGAGCACAAAGGCACTGAGAACCAGCACGGAAAAGACTTTGGTGTTAATGGATTTGATCATGAGTGCTTCCTTACTTGCATACAAAATCACAAAGCCCCAACACGGAGCTCCGGTTTCCAAATCAGGCGAGCAAAGTAGCGAGAAACGACGGTCTGCTTGTTATTAATCGACCAGGTCGATTGCCGTCATATGCGCAGTATACGCTTTGCCCCCACGACAACACAAACTTACACTGCGCCGATGGACCCAACTGCGATCATTATCCGCGATGTTCGGGATTCTGACATTGACCCAGTTCTTAGTCTGAATCAGTCGGAGGTCCCCCACGTGGGCAGCGTCGATGCCGCGAAAATGCGCTGGTACGCGGCCAATGCGTCGTATTTTCGCGTGGCCACCTCGGGCGGCGAACTGGCCGCCTACCTCGTCGGCTTTCGTCCCGGTACGGGCTACACGAGCCCGAATTACCTCTGGTTCTGTGAGCATTACGAGGACTTCGCCTATGTCGATCGCGTCGCGGTCGCACCGTTTGCCAGGCGTATGGGTCTTGCATCACGCCTGTACGACGATTTCGCCGCGGCGATGCCTGATTCCGTGGACATCATGACTTGCGAAGTCAACGTGCGGCCTTCCAACGCGTCTTCCATGCACTTCCATCGCCGGCTCGGCTTCGAGCAGGTTGGCTCGCTCGAGTCGGAGGACGGCGAGAAGGAAGTGGCCTTGCTGCTCAGGAGCCTGTAGCCGCCCGTGACGTCCGATTCCGCCGCACTCGCCTACGCCAGCCTCGAACCCGAACATATCCTCGAGGCACTCGGCGATCTGTCACTGCGCTGTGACGGTCGCTTCCTGGCCCTGAACAGCTACGAAAATCGCGTGTACCAGGTCGGCATCGAAGACGACCGGCCGGTCGTCGCCAAGTTTTACCGGCCGGGCCGTTGGTCCGATGATGCGATTCTCGAGGAGCACTCGTTCAACCTCGAACTGGCCGATGCCGAGATACCGGTCGTTGCACCGCTGTTTTTCGGCGGGCGCACCCTGCATCACTCGGGGCCGTTCCGATTCGCCGTTTACCCATGCCACGGCGGCCGCGCGCCCGATCTCGACAACTATCAACTGCTCGAGCAGCTCGGGCGGCTCGTAGCCCGGATTCACGGTGTCGGCGAGACCCGGGCATTCGACTACCGGCCGGCGATCGAGATCAAGACCTACGGCGAGAATTCCGTCGAATTCCTGTTACAGCATGCATTCATTCCGTCCGAGCTGCGGCCAGCCTACGAGAGTGTGGCCGAACTCGTTCTCGAAGGAGTACACACCTGTTACCAGCGCGCCGGCTCGCACCACGAACTGCGAATTCATGCCGACTTTCACCCGGGCAATGTCCTCGTGCAGGGAGAGAAGCTGCACATCGTCGATCTCGACGACACTCGCCGAGGACCGGCCGTGCAGGACCTGTGGATGTTCCTGTCCGGCGACCGCGAGGAACAGGTACCGCAACTCGATGCCTTGCTCTCCGGCTACAGCGAGTTTCGGCACTTCGATGCGCGCGAGCTCAACCTGATCGAGGCCCTCAGAAGCCTCCGTATCATGCACTACGCCGCATGGATAGCGCGCCGTTGGGAAGATCCGGCATTCCATGTCGCGTTTCCGTGGTTCGACTCCCACCGTTACTGGGAGGATCACGTGCTGGCGCTGCGCGAGCAGGTTGCCCTGATGCAGGAAACACCAATCGAGTGGCGTGCTTTCTGAGGCAACGGCAACCGACGCCGGCGGGAAACGAGTAGTTGCGTGCCGAGAGGCTCGTGCATTGATTCTCACTGCCCGCCACACTACAGTGGGGTTGTTGACTTTTTGGTGTCTGGCGGTGGAACTCTAGCGCCTGACACTGCTCTGATATAGGGGCTTGCAACCGAATATTGATGCCGAAGGCGTCAAATTGTATGGAATGAAACGCACAGCGCTACTGGGACTGCTCCTCGCGGGCTTGCTGACGGGCTGTGGGGCCAGCGTAAAAATGGCGGCGCCGACGATCCCGACGCCGCTGCTCGAGCAGATCGAAATGACGGTCGGCGTGCGTATGCCGGCGAACTTCGAGCACTTCGTGCACGAAGAGAGTATCTATGGTCAAAAGGAATGGTCGATCGACCTCGGACGCTCAAATGCCGCGCTGTTCGAACAACTGTTCGCCTATATGTTTTCGACGGTCATCAAGCTCGGTCCGGAAGACGATCCGCAGTTAATGGCCCTCGACGCGGTGATCGAGCCGAGCATCGATGCGTTCGAGTTTTCGACTCCGGAGCAGAGCAACACCGAGGCTTTTGCCGTCTGGATTCGCTACCGGCTCAAGGTCTATGATGCCGAGGGAGACCTCACGTCGAACTGGCCGGTGGCGGCATATGGCAAAAGCCAGACAACGACCCTCGGTGGCTCGGCGGCACTGCAGCGGGCGGCAATCCTAGCGATGCGGGACGCGGCCGCCTTGATGATCATGAAGTTCGATAATGTCACGCGCATCAGCGCCCTTGCCGGGGGCGGCTCCGCACCGAGTGCGCCGATAGTACCGACACAACCTACTGACAGACCCGAGGCGCAAGCAACCGCCCTCGAAGGACAGTCCGATGAGTAAGCTTTTCAATACGGCAAAAATACCCGCAGTGCTGGTGGCTGCCACGCTGGCCAGTGGCTGCATCACGTCGACGGTGATCGACGCGCGCACCAGCGAAACCGGTATTGGCGACAACGAATCGGTTGTCATCATGGCGAAGAGCTACCATCTCGGCAACGAGACCGAGGCAAAGTACATTCGTTGCATCGAGGACAATCTTGCAAGGGGCCGCAGTGGTCTTAACGTGATCCCTCACCAGGAGTTCGTCGACTCGCTGTTTCCCTGGTTCGAGCCCCGCACGGCACCGGCAGAAACCAAGAACCTCGCCAAGCTGATGGACCGCCCGGGTGTGGCTGAAAGAATCGCCGAGCAGGGCGTGCGTTACATCATCTGGCTCGATGGCGATACGGACCGGGTTGCGGGCGGCGGCAGCCTGTCCTGTGCCGCAGGCCCGGGCGGCGGTGGCTGCTTCGGATTTGCCTGGTGGCAAAACGATGCAGATTACGATGCGTCAGTCTGGGACTTGCAGGGGCTGGAGTCGGCCGGGACCGTATCAACCGATGTCAGCGGCACGTCGTTCATGCCGGCACTGGTCATACCGCTGCCGTTTATCGCGCGCACCCAGTCGAAAGCTTGCAAGACGCTGGCTGACCACCTGCACAACTTCATCGTCCAGGAAGAGCCTGCCTGACCCAAATCTACTGTGGGCGCCCTGCCCTGATGAATGCCTTGCTGTAGTAACGCGTGTCGAGTCTTTCGACAGTTACGCGCTTGCCGCTCGATGGGGCGTGTACGAAGCGCCCGTTGCCGATGTACAGCCCAACGTGCGACATCTTCCCATCAATATTGAAGAACAGCAGGTCGCCCGTGCGCATATCGCGATCCGAGACCGGCGTCAGTTGGGCCCATTGCCCGGCCGTCGTCCTCGGAATACTCAGCCCGGCAGATGCGTATGCGTAGTGCACAAGTCCACTGCAGTCGAACCCCGTCGGCGAACGCCCACCATAGCGATACGGAGTACCCACCTGCTGTAGCGCGACCGACGCCGCCTGCTCGCCCACACGGTCGTGGTTGCCCACGGTCGGGGAAGATGAACAGCCCGTCACGCCCACGGCCATAATCAGGAGCAGGAACCGTCCAACTAACTGTGCTGCCTGGGATATCATTGGCCCAGAATACGTATCCGGCGCCCCGAACCCTATGAACTGGATCCCAGGTTTCAATTTTTGCGCACTCGCTCTGTGCGCTGTGCTTGGCAGCGGTTGCGGCACGCAGGTGTCGGATCCACTCGCGCCTGTCGATCCGTCGACGTACCGCGTCGATTACCAGGTCGTTCCCGACAGTGCTGACGCTACGGTCCGGGTCACGATGAGAGTCGCGCAGTCGCGCTTCCTGCTCCGCGAATTGTCGTTCAAGCCTGGCCCTCATATGAGGAATATCAGGGCCGACGGCGAACTGAGTATCGACAGCACGGGTGCGACCTGGCAACCGTCTGAAACGGGTGGAGCGATGAGCTGGGAAGTCGCGGTTGCGCACAGACGTAACGGCGACGGCTACGACGCCTGGCTTGGCCCGGATTTCGGTCTCTTCCGGGCGGAAGACATTATCCCGCGGGCGGCAAGCCGCACCGCGAAAGGCGCGGGTAGCGAAACGTGGCTGAGCTTTCGACTGCCTGCCACCTGGTCCGCTGTCACCGAGTATTACGACGACAACGGCCGGATTCGAATCGACAACCCGGAGCGGCGCTTCGATCAGCCGTCGGGATGGATCGTCATCGGTGACCTCGGCGTCCGACGCGAGCGGATTGCCGGGGTGCGCGTGGCCGTCGCGGGGCCGGTCGGGCATTCGATCCGGCGCCTGGAGACGATCGCCCTGCTGAACTGGACGTTACCGGAGCTGGCGAGAATCCTGCCGGAGCTACCGCCGAGGCTGACCATCGTCAGCGCGGGTTACCCGATGTGGCGCGGCGGTCTTTCCGCACCGCAGTCAATGTTCGTACATGCAGAGCGGCCGTTGATCAGCGAAAACGCGACCAGCACCCTCTTGCACGAGATCATGCACATGTCGCTTGGCTTCAAGGCAGCCGACGACCACGACTGGATCGTCGAAGGAATGGCCGAATACTACAGTCTGCAGCTGCTTCGGCGCAGTGGGACGATCACCCCCGAGCGCTATGCCGATGCCGTCGCAGACCTTGCGGTCTGGGCCGAGGAAGCCGATCACCTGTGTGCCGCTGTATCGACTGGGGCGACGACCGCGCTCGCGGTGGGGATCTTTGATGCCCTTGATGTTGAGATCGCCGAACGCACCGAAGGTGGCGCCAGTATCGACGACCTTGCAAGCGCATTGTGGCAATTCGATAAGGCCGTCGACGTCGGGGTGTTAACCGAAATCACCGAGAACCTGACTGGCGCCAAACCGGACGCACTGCACAGCGACAACCTGCTCGGCTGTCGTACTATCGCCCGGGAATCAACCTGAGATCCCGCATTGATGGACGGACGCCACGACCTCGAAGTAATACTCCGTTCGCGCACGCCGATCATTGTCATCGAAACGCGTGACGAGGCGCGCATTCTGGAGATGCTCAAATCGCTCTCGATTGCGAGTTCTGTCGACGATTACCTGCCGCTGTTTCGCTGGACCGTGACGGACGGCCTGCAACGTATCGACATTGCTCTCGAGCCGCAGGCGCTGAATTCAGAGCCGGGTGATGTCCTCAAGCACATCCGGGCGGTTTCCAAGCCCGGCATTTACGTCCTTCTCGACTTTCATCCGTTTCTCGACGACCCGGTGCACGTGAGACTCATCAAGGACATTTGCATTCGGTATCGGGAAGTTCCGCGCCAGATCATCCTGATCAGCCACACCGTCAAGCTGCCGGCCGAGCTGGACTCATTCAGCGCGCGCTTCGACATGGCCCTGCCGTCCGAAGATGAACGGCGCAAAATCATTCAGCGCGTTGCGGACGACTGGACACAGGAAAATCCCGGTTCCAGGGTCCAGGCCGATTCCCGAGCCTACGAATTGCTGATCCGCAATCTCGGAGGATTGACGTACCGCGACACCGAGCAATTGGCGCGGAACGCGATTTTTCATGATGGGGCAATCACAAAGAGCGACCTGCCAGGCGTCATGCAGGCCAAGTACGAGCTGCTGAACCGTGGCGGCGCGATTCAGTTCGAATACGAGACCGCGAAATTCAGTGACGTCGGGGGATTATTGCGCCTCAAGGAATGGCTGTCGCAGCGAAAGTCGGTGTTCCGCGGCGAGGAGAGTGCTGCCCATCTCGATGTACCGCGGGGCATCCTGCTGATCGGCGTGCAGGGCTGCGGTAAAAGCCTCGCTGCCAAGGCCACGGCCGGCATCTTTGGCGTGCCCCTTTTGCGCCTCGATTTTGGGACGGTCTACGACAAGTACCATGGTGAGACAGAGCGCAAGTTGCGTGAATCGCTCAAGACAGCCGACGTCATGTCCCCGTGTGTGTTATGGATCGACGAAATCGAAAAGGGAATCGCGGGGCGCGGCGGTGAAACCGGCACGACGCAACGCGTACTTGGCACGTACCTGACCTGGATGGCGGAAAAACGGAGCCAGGTATTCGTCGTGGCGACTGCCAACGACATCAGTTCGCTGCCGCCGGAACTCGTGCGCAAGGGCCGTTTTGACGAAATATTTTTTGTCGACCTGCCTTCCAAGAAAGTCCGCGCATCAATTCTTGCAATTCATCTCTCGAATCGTGACCAGAATATCGGCAGGTTCGAGATCGAGTCACTCGCGGATGCGATGGAGGGCTTCTCCGGGGCGGAAATTGAACAGGCTGTCGTCGCGGCGCTTTACACTGCGCATGCGCAAAACGAAGAACTTGGCACGCACCACGTCATGCACGAAGTCGAACAGACAAGACCCTTGTCCGTCGTCATGGACGAACAGATCCACGCGCTCCGATCATGGGCAGATGGACGCACGGTTCCATGCGACTAGCAATTTTACGTAACCCAGAAATGCGCCGGTCGAGCATGTTAAGACTCGTGCTAACATCGCCGGATGACTAATGAGAACAAAAACATCAATGAATTAGTCATGATCGACGACCAGCCGGATCGGACATTGGCTGGACGAGATCTCTTGAATTCCGGCGACCTGGCGAAGCAGGCCGGCAAACTCGCGTGCGCGGAGATCGAGATTGCCGAGCTGCGCGCGCAACTCGAACGCACCGAGGCATATGCCGACAATATCAGGCAGCAGCTGCAGGATCGTTCGAGCGAATCGGACGAGGCGATCGATACGAAGGAATTCCTGCAGGTCAGTTTGCAACGGACCGCGAAATTGGTTGAACAGCTCGAAGGTGAACTCGAAGCAGCCCGTTCAGCAAATACCAGCCTCGCCGATCAGCTCGAGACCATCGAAGACAAGCATGCCGCCGAAATTCGCATGATCCGATTCGAACTTGGCCAGGCGCAGGAGACGCTCGCACAACAGGAACTGTTTACCGAGCAACTTGCTTCGGACCTGGTGGACTCTCGCGGGTCCCGCGACCAGCTCAGGCGGCTGCTCAGCCAGGCCGAACAATTCAGTAAGTCCCGACTCGAGGAACTCGAGCGCGAAATAAGCCGCCTTAAGGACGAACTCAGTCACTCCCATGAGCAACTCCAGGGCAAGAGCGAAGCAATAAACGGTTTGCTTGCCGAACTCGCCAAGAAGTCGCGCAAACTGGACTCGATGGGAACGATCGAAGGTGTTATCGACGAGATAGACGAGCGGGTCTCGGAGCAGAGCGGCGATCGAACGACTCGGGGTCGCGACCGCGACAAGTTGTCTCGTGTCCTGATCGGCTCAGTGGCCGGCCGTGAGCTCCGGTTCCCGTTGTTCAAAGACAGGCTGACGATCGGGCGAACCGCGCAAAACGATATCCAGCTCAAGGCTTCATATATCAGCCGGCGGCACGCCGTAATCGTCGCCGAAGGGGATGCGACGCGCGTTATTGACTGGGGCAGCAAGAACGGCGTGTACGTAAACGCGGAACGTGTCACCGAACACTTCCTGACCAATGGCGATGCGGTGCGCATTGGCACCGCCGAATTTCGGTACGAGGAACGGCAAAAACGAGACGCCTGACCTGGCGAGCCGAAGTGCCGTACTGTGAGAGCAGTCACGGCAATCTGATTTCCACATCGTTACCATGGTGCTGTTATCGCAGGGAGCGCGTGTGGAAATCATGTTCAGTGACGCAGCAGGGAAGTCCACCCAATTAACGGATACACAGCAAATCACCAGGGATGCGGGGCGCATGATGTCGCGCAAGATCTGGCTGCCCAAGATTATTTACAACGCATTGCCCTACTTCTACATCCTGGCGGGAGCCGGCGCGCTGTTCGCCACGATCTACATCAGTGATTGGGTCTGGCTGCTACCGCATTACCTGATTTTCGCCGTCGCGTGCCTGCATATGGGCGTGCTGGTGTATCGCCGCAGGCACAAGCCCAGGTCTTGAACTTCGCCCTGCCCTGGGCAACGATAGCCTGCATGGCCCAGGGATCTTTCAAACATTCGGTACTCAGGGAGACGGCGCTGTTCGTCGTTCTCCTGTTTGTCGGATTTGTCATCGCACCCATCGCGATTTACTGGATCGGACCCGAGGTCCTGGGCGAGTTCGGCGGCGCTGGCTATGCCGATTTTTTTGGCACGCTGAGCGCACGGGTCCGTACCGGCGACATCGTCGCCTGGTTTTTCATCCTGTCGCCGTACCTTGCCCTGCAGGCCCTGCGTCTGACCTGGTTCGCCTGGCGCATAACAGGTGGCGCCACGAACTAGCCGGCGTCCGTATCCGTGCCTGGCTGGATTGTGATTTGGATCACACTAAATCTATAAACAACAATCCTCTAGACCCTATTAGCTAGAAATTATGTCAACAATGAGGCATGCTCGGTGTGGGCAAGCTCTATAGTGGCTTGACAAGACCGTATATGCACGCGAAGACCGACTATGAAGCGTTTTTTTGATTGGCTGACTGGCAAGATATCGCCAGAGGATTCTTCGTCTGACCCGACGCTGCGCAACGCCGGCGCGTATCAAAAGCGGACTGGCTCTACCGCGCGGAGCGCTGGTGGACACACGGTCGCGCGCACCGCTAAACCCAAGCAAGCTCTGCCCCGACGACAACCGGACGTCGTCAATCTCGATCCGCGTGTCGAAGGCCGCATCGAGAACCGAGGTCCTGGCAAGAATGTGCTGATCCGCAACAAGTACCTTCGAGAGGACACCGGCACCCACGAAACGCTGAAGATCCTCGACGATTCGATCGTCGATACCGAGGAACAGGAAGGTTTCGACCCGTACAATACGGGCCAGTTCGACCGCTCCAGGAACTGGGACCGGCGCCGCAAATAGCATGAGCCTCCGTGTGTCGTTCGAGCTCGACGAGAGCGACCTGGAGCACTTCCGTCTGATCATGCGTGAAGCCCGCAAGGTGGCTGTGCAAATGCCGCCCGAGGACGTTGTGGCATCGGCCGAGCGAATCCTCGCGGAGATTGGCGTGAAGGACACGCCCGGCTTTATTCAGGAACGCATCGGCAAGCTCAGGCTCCTGATTCGCATGCTTTCGGACATCGACTGGCGGCTGCCGCATGAAGAAGCGAAGCGGGTACTGAACGCATTGGCCTATTTCACAGAGCCGGACGACCTTATCCCGGACCACATACCGGGCCTGGGGTATCTGGACGACGCGATCATGGTCGAACTGGTCATGCGTGAGCTCAGACACGAAATAGAGGCCTATGAGGACTTCTGCGATTATCGGGACCGAAATGGCACGACGTCCCGTGAAGACTGGCTCGCTCGGCGACGTGAGAAATTGCAGGCACGCATGCGGCGACGGCGAAAAGCAAGCCGCCGCAAGCTCGATGAGGAAAAAAAACCTGGGCTCTTCGATTAGGGCAGGTAGTACCAGGTCGTCGCTGCGACCCCCGCCCACATCAATAGCTGCCCCCAATATCGAGCGGCGTGATTAACCAGCAGCGAGTAGAAACTCGCGCTGCAAATGATGGTCATACCGAGGAAGATGCTGAGGCTCGCTACGAGGGAACCGAATTCATGCTGGACGCGCGGATAGTCGTCACCGAGGATCACGAATACCACGAGAACCGCGGCAAGGCTGACTGTGATGGCCAGGCTGCTGCCGAGCAGGATCCCTGTGATGACGGTTAGTGGCCGCATTTCATAATTGTCCGCATGGTATATTTTAATTTTTTGACGCCAGTCGTGCAGTTATGCCAAATACGCCCTTGATCGAACCGGCAGCGGCATCTAGCCTAGCCGGTAGGCTCAGAGCGAGTATACGACCCGGATAATGGAGACAGATTTGACAGCACTCAAGACCCATCGTCGCGCCTGGTTTGCAGGCCTGTTGCTTGGATTATTTGCGGCACCGGCCCTGACAAATACGGTCGCACCCGACGCCGGTGAGCCTTTGATGCCCGATACGCGCCACGAGAAGATTGGTGAGCTCGTGACGCAGTTCGTACAGAAGTCGCACTATCTCCATTTCGCTGTCAATGACGATCTATCGACGAATGTCATGGACCGTTACATCGAGTCTCTCGATCGAAATCGCATGTACCTGTTGCAAAGCGACATCGAGTATTTCGAAAAATTCCGTTACCAGATCGATGACATGGTTCGCAATGAGTCACTCACCCCGATATTCGACATGTTCTCGGTGTATCGGACGCGTGTGCGCGAGCGCTTCGAGTACGCGCTAACGCAGCTCGATTCCGAGCCGGACCTGACGATCGACGAGGACTACCAGTTCGACCGTATCGAGATGCCCTGGGTCACAAGCAGTGAAGAACTCGACGAGATCTGGCGCAAGCGTGTCAAGAATGACGTGCTGAACCTGGCGCTGGCGGAAAAGCCATGGGAAGAGACGCGCGATGTACTCCAGAAACGGTACACGCGGTACCTCAAGCGGATGGATCAGATTAACAGCGACGACGTATTCGAAACGTTCATGAACGCGTTTGCCCATACTCTCGATCCGCATTCGAGTTACCTGTCGCCCCGCAATGCCGATGAATACCGCATCCAGATGAGCCTGTCTTACTTCGGCATCGGCGCATCGCTGCAAACCGAAGACGACTATGTCCACATCGTCAGCATTATCCCCGGCGGGCCCGCCTCGATCGACGGGACGCTGCAACCCGAGGACAAGATCATCGGCGTCGCACAGGGTAGCGAGGGTCCCATCGTGGACGTCATCGGATGGCGTCTCGATGAAGTCGTCGACCTGATCCGGGGACCGGCGGATACCGTTGTGCGTCTGCAAATCATTCCTGCCGGCGCCCTGCCGGGCGATAGCGAGAAAGTCATCAGCCTCACGCGTGGTCAGGTGAAACTCGAGGAGCAGGCGGCCAAAAGCGACATCATCAAGGTGCCACGAGACGGGCGCGAGTGGTCCATCGGCATCATCGAAGTGCCGAGCTTTTACCGCGATATTCGCGCCCAGGGAAGTGGCGACAAGGATTTCACCAGTACGACCAAGGACGTGAAACGCCTGATCGCCGAACTCGAGAAACAGGGCATTGACGGCCTGATCATTGACCTGCGCAATAATGGCGGCGGCCACCTGACGGAAGCCACCGCGCTGTCGGGATTATTCATCGACAATGGCCCGGTCGTTCAGCTACGCAATTCGAACGGTCGAATTAGCCGTCTCGACGATCCTGACCCAGTTGCTCGCGTCGCCTACAACGGTCCGCTTGCCGTGCTCGTGAACCGATTCAGCGCATCGGCGTCGGAGATATTTGCGGCCGCGATACAGGATTACGCCCGAGGCGTCATCATTGGCCAGGAGACGTTCGGCAAAGGCACTGTTCAGAATCTGTACTCGCTGGACCAGTATCTGCAGCCCGAGGGCGAAAAGGGCTACGGCCAGCTGACTTTGACGATCGGCAAGTACTACCGCGTGACCGGGGAAAGCACGCAGCACCGCGGGGTCAATCCGGATATCGATCTCCCGTCGGCAATCGATGCCGAGGAGATTGGTGAGAGTGTGCGTGAAACCGCCCTGCCCTGGGACACGATCCAGACGACGCGTTTCCGTGCCGGCGAACCGCTCGACAATACGATCCAGTCACTGACCGTCAATCACTCTGAACGAGCAAAACTCGACCCGAACTTCCGGTACCTCATGCAGTACATCGAAGATGACCGCGAGTCTCGCTCACAGACCAGCGTTTCACTGAATATTGACTTCCGGCGTACCGAGCGCGAGGAAAGCCGGCAAAGGGCCCTGGACCTGGAGAACGAGCGGCGCGGCGCCCTTGGGCTCGAACCCATTGAAAGTCTCGAGGATCTCGAGGACGAGGATCGGCCGGACGTGCAGCTTGACCGGGCCGCCGACATTGTTACAGACTTGGCGGTGTTGCGTGAGATCCGCGGCGCGCCCGCACAAACGGCACAAGTACGCCCCTGATTGAGCGCTTGCACTACCGTATATTGGTGTTATACTCCACTATAACACCTGGTGGTCGTGACCAATCCGGAGGGCCCGTGAAGACACTGCAGGCACCACGAACAAGCATTGGCCGGGGCGCAGCAAGCTTCCCGGCACTCCTCATGCTGGTTGCCCTGAGCAGTTCTGCCCTTGCGGCCACCGAAATTCAGTCACCCTGCCCCGAGGCAGCCAGCTCAAGCGACGTGCTGCACGCCTTCATCGCGCGTGACGCTGCAGAATCAGCAGTCGTGCAGACCGTGGAGGCTACCGAGACCATAAGCTCGCCTGCCGTTGCCGGCGGTCGGGACGAGCAATCTGCCGCGGAATCGGATGATTTAGCCGCAGCTGACGCCGAGCTTAAGGACGCTCCGTTTCGCAAGTTTACGACCCGTTTGCCCGACGTGTCGGTGAATGACCTGCCAGGTTTCCGCAAGCACATGTACCGCACTGACATTTGAGTCAGCAGCAAGCAGTCGCGAACAAATAATAGTCTAGCGTTCCAGGATCAGGTGACCCTGATCAGTAAGGTATTCGAGCCATTTATTGAGAACGACGTTGCGTTTCCATCGCGCATCCAGTTCGGCTCGATGTTCTCTTGCGAGTCGGCGGAGTTCAGTGTGGCGGCCGACACCGTTCAGGCTTACGGCCTCCGTCACCTGCCCGTCGAGATACGCCCGTACGACCATGTCCGGATCCGCGACCTGGCCATCATCGCCGTCAAAGTAGTAAGTCAAGGACATTGTTACGGTGTACCTGCAACGCTCGAGCACGTCCACATGTAATTCGCACTCACCTGCTACACGCGACCGATAGCACCCGTCGATACGTTCCAGTTCAGGGACGAGGTGACGCAGCCGCAGGTAATTGCTCTCATAAAGTGCCATCAAACCGACAAAGCTTTTCGGTTTGACAATCGTCTGTGGAACGATTTGATGATCGAGCAACATGCAGCAAATATAGCACAGCGCTCAGTACACAAAAGACTTGCAATTTGCATTCCAGAACCGCGTCACAAAAGGAAAAATTCAGGGTCGCACTCGACGATCAACGCCGGTACTATCGAGAATTCGGCTCGATATTTCCTCGATAGAAAACTCGGTCGTATCGACGTGCGGGATGCCGAACTTCTTGAAAATCTTCTCCGACTCACGCAGTTCGTAACGCACCTGTTGCGCGGACGAGTACTTGCCCAGTGGCCGCCGCTCCTTGCGAATCTGTCGCAAGCGATCCGGGGCAATGGTCAGCCCATAAAGTTTTTTGACATGTTGCTTCAAGAAGTCCGGCAGCTGCCCGGACTCGAAGTCCTCTTCCGTGAGCGGGTAATTCGCCGCATAAACTCCATACTGTAAGGCCAGGTACAGGCAGGTTGGCGTTTTACCGGATCTCGATACGCCCACGAGAATGACATCTGCCATATCGTAGTTCCTGCTGATGCCACCATCATCATTGGCGAGAGCGAAATTCGTGGCTTCGATACGTTTCATATACGCATTGATGTCGCTCATGCCATGTGCCCGGCCAGATTCGTGCGCGGGCGCCTGTTTGAGCTCGACCTCGAGCGGCTCGAGAAAGACATCGAAAATATCGAGATGCAGCCCTTGCGCCTCCTTGACGATCCTGCGCAATTCCGGATGCACGAGGGTCGAAAAAACAATTGGCCGAAAGCTATCCTCGGCACCTGTTTTGTCGATTTTGCGGACCGCTTCTCTCGCCTTGTCTTCGCTATCTATAAATGGCAAAGTCACCTGCCGATAGTCGTGGCCGTCAAACTGCGTAATCAGGCTGTGGCCCAGCGTCTCCGCGGTGACCCCGGTCTGGTCCGAAAGAAAGAAAACGGTGCGTTCATACATAGGCAGATTCCCCGCGATGGATTGTCCATGTCCTGCCAAGGAAAACAAGGGAGCAAGCATTGGAGCCATATATCGTCAAGCTCGCTGAGCTTGGGATGAATGATGTTGAAATTGTCGGGGGCAAAAATGCTTCCCTCGGCGAGATGATCTCCAACCTGAGCGATCTCGGGGTAACCGTTCCGGGCGGGTTCGCCACGACATCCGAGGCGTACCGGGACTTCCTGGCCACCGATGGTCTCGACCAGCGAATTTCTTCAGTCCTCGATGCGCTGGATGTCGACGATATCGATGCGCTGACCGCTGCCGGCCGGGACATTCGTCAATGGATTCTGGACACGCCCCTGCCGGAGCGACTCAGCAGAGAGATCGAATCCGCGTGGGAAGAAATGTCTGGCGGCAAGGATATCGCTGTCGCCGTGCGGTCATCCGCCACGGCAGAGGACCTGCCCGACGCCTCGTTCGCCGGACAGCAGGAGACATTTCTCAATGTACGTGGCATTGATAACCTGGTCGATGCACTGCATCAGGTGTTTGCGTCTCTTTACAACGACCGTGCGATCGCCTATCGCGAGCATCAGGGTTTCGATCACAAGCACGTGGCGCTGTCCGCGGGCGTGCAGACCATGGTTCGAAGCGACATGGGAGCTTCCGGGGTTGTCTTTACACTCGATACGGAAACCGGATTTCGCAACGCGGTCTTCATTACCGCGTCATACGGACTTGGCGAGACCGTCGTACAAGGTGCTGTTAATCCGGACGAGTTCTACGTCTACAAACCGGCGCTCGAGAACGGACACCACCCGATCCTGCGCAAGAACATCGGCAGCAAAGCGATCAAGATGGTCTACAGTGACGATCCGACGCCCGGCAAGACCGTGTGCACGGTCGACGTTGATGAGGCAGACAGCCACAGGTTCTGCATCAGCGATGACGATGTCATCGAACTTGCGCGAATGGCCGTTACCATCGAGAAGCACTACGACCGCCCGATGGATATCGAGTGGGGTAAGGATGGCACTGACGGCAAGCTGTATATGCTGCAGGCTCGACCCGAGACAGTGCAGAGCCGCAGCGGCCGGACCATCGAACGGTTCACGCTGAAGAGCCGTTCGGACATCATCAGCCGGGGACGAAGTATCGGACACAAGATTGGCGTGGGCACGGCGAAAGTCATCAATGACGTTAGCGAGATGAGCCGCATCCAGCCCGGCGACGTCCTCGTCTCCGATATGACCGACCCGGACTGGGAACCCGTCATGAAACGCGCTGCTGCGATTGTGACGAATCGTGGTGGCCGCACGTGCCATGCGGCCATTATCGCGCGCGAACTCGGTATACCTGCAGTAGTCGGTTGCGGTGACGCAACCGAAAAGATTCCCGACAGTGAGCCGGTTACGGTCAGTTGCGCCGAAGGCGATGAGGGATATGTCTACGAAGGCAAACTCGACTATGACGAGAAACTGATCGAACTCGATTCTCTGCCCGATATACCCGTCAAGCTCATGATGAACGTCGGCAATCCGGATCGCGCGTTCGACTTTGCCAATATTCCCAACTGCGGCGTAGGCCTCGCCAGGCTCGAGTTCATTATCAACCGGATGATTGGCGTTCATCCACAGGCACTGCTCGAGTACGACGCTCTCGACAACGACACGAAAGCGGCAATCGACGAGCAAATGGCAGGCTATAGCGACCCTGTCCAGTTTTTTATCGACAAGCTGGCGGAAGGGGTCGGTTCGATCGCAGCCGCATTTGATCCGGAACCCGTCATCGTCCGTATGTCGGACTTCAAATCCAACGAATATGCCAACCTGATCGGCGGCGAGCAGTACGAGCCGGATGAGGAAAACCCGATGATCGGGTTTCGTGGTGCGGGCCGATATGTCGCCGAAAAATTCCGCCCGTGTTTCGAGCTCGAGTGCACCGCCATTCGCAAGGTTCGTAACGACATGGGACTGCGCAATGTCCAGGTGATGATTCCGTTTGTCCGAACGGTAGCGCAAGCCCGTGCCGTCATCGATTTAATGGCGGAAAACGGACTCGAGCGGGGCAAGGACGATCTGAAAATCATCATGATGTCCGAGTTGCCAACGAACGCGCTACTTGCCGATCAATACCTCGAATTGTTTGATGGCATGTCAATTGGCTCCAATGACATGACGCAACTGACATTGGGACTCGATCGTGATTCGGCCCTGGTTGCCGATGACTTCGACGAACGCGACGATGCGGTCAAGGCGCTTTTGGCGATGACCATCACGGCGTGCAAGAAACACGGGAAATACGTCGGTATCTGCGGACAGGGTCCGTCGGATCATCCGGACCTTGCCCAGTGGTTGCTCGACCAGGGCATCGAGAGTATGTCCCTGAACCCGGACAGCGTTGTGGAAACCTGGCTGTCTCTGGCCGGCGAGTCTGTCTAGAAGCGGTCGTACCGCGATCGCCGTTGCCAGCGAATTCTCGGCAACCAGATTCCCAGGATCATTCCGACGAACAGGACGAGCGCGCCGGTCATGAACCAGTAGCGAGTCGTCTGGCTGGTGAGTTCGCGATTCTGTTGCTCGAGCGTTGCCGCCTGGATTTCCGCATTTGCCAGTTGATCACGTAGCTCTTTGTTCTGATTGTTGATCGCGAGGACATTGGCTGCGGTACGTTTGATTTCGGCAAGCTCGTCCTCGAGCCTGCCCTTTTCGTTCTCGAGCGAGGCTATTTGCCGCTTGGCCGCATCGTATTCACCGGAAACGGCATTGAGTTGTGACGACAGGGAGCTGCCCTCTGCATTGGCGCTGGTCAGCCTTCTCGTCAGAGACGCCAGCTGTTCCCGGGCGCTCGGCTCATCCATCAAATAACGGGTGAGAACCCAACCCTCGGTTCCGGCCGCGGTCCGGACCCGGGCATAACCGGCCTCATCATCACGCTCCAGAATTTCGAGCGCCGTGCCGCTCGGCAACATTCGCTCGATGGCGTTGTTTATGCTCGGTCCCGTGCGTAACGTAACCTCGAACTGATCACTGACCCAGGCCTGCTGTGCCGCAAGCTGCGCGACAGGCAATATCATCAGCGTTGCTGCGAAGAAGATGCGGTTTATCGGTTTCATGGCGATAGTGTAGCAGCTAAAATCTTTTAAATCAGTCGCTTATCGGGGACAGTTTATGAACATTCTGCTCCCAGTTGGCGCCGTCAAAGTCGCTGATCTCTTGAGACTCAACGGATCCCGGGTCGAGACAACGTGCATTCACGCTGATTCCGTCCGGGTGCGATCGCGGCACGTAAAATGACTTGATCCCGCAATGGCGGCAGAAATAATGCTGCGCAGCACCCGTATTGAACGTGTAGGTCTCCAGGTCGTCCTGCCCGGAGGTCAGTCGGAAATCCGATTTCGGAACAATCAGGTGCAGATGGCCGGTCATGCGGCAGACGCTGCAATTGCAGCGGGTTACCTTGATGTCGGCCGGCGCGCTTATCTCGAATCGTACGCGGCCGCAGTGGCAGCCGCCAAAATGAGTCGTCATTGAGTGTCTCCTGCCTTTACCCACACTGCGACATGATTATTGGCGGGCATCGCATAGAGCCGTGTGCGATGCAGCCCGTGCGTGGCCGCGAGTTCATCAAGCCATTCAAGATCGCGAAGTCCCATGCCCGGGTCCCGCCGCCTCAGCGACTCATCAAACACCGCATTGCTCTCGGTATTGTAGCCGCCGCGCCGGCGCACGGGTCCATAGAGCGCAAATACGCCGTTCTCGGGGAGCACGCTTCCAGCCAGTTCGAACATGCACCGCACGGCTTCGACGTGCATGATGTGAGCCGTATTGGACGAGAAGATGCCGTCAAATTCGCCATCAGGGCGGGTTACGAGCCGCACGTCGACTTCCAGAGGCTCGAGGACATTGCGCAGACCCGCTTGAGCTATCCACGCCCTGATTCCCGCAAGATTTTCATTAACGTCGCTCGTTTGCCAAACCAGGTGGGGCAATTCCCGCCCCAGGTACACCGCATGCTGGCCGGTGCCTGACCCGATCTCGAGTATCGAATCGCAATCGGCAAACTCGAATCGCAAAACGTCCGCGATCGGACGGCTGTTCCGGTCAGCCGCTTCGGCGAATGGCTTGGACATCAAACGGGCGCTATCAGTTTGGCCTGATCGAACAAGTGTTCCCTGTACCAGCGAAGCTCTGCAATCGAGTCGCGGATATCAGCAAGGGCACGGTGATCCGACTCCTTGCTGAATCCTGCCGCAACCTCAGGCGCCCACTGCTGAGCCAGGATCTTGATGGTGCTGACGTCGAGATTGCGGTAATGAAAATATCGCTCGAGCTCGGGCATTTCCCTGGCGAGAAAGCGCCGGTCCTGACAGATGCTGTTCCCGGCCATTGGCGATACACCGGCATCGACCCAGCCAGACAGGAAATCCAGTGTGGTGATCTCGGCCTGCCGTGCGGTCACGTTGCTGTCGATGACACGCTCCGTCAGGCCCGACTCGCCGTGCTGCCGCGTATTCCACTCGTCCATCGCTTCCATGACTTCCCTGGGTTGTGCGATCGCCAGCACCGGCCCTTCGGCAAGTTCGTTCAGATTCTTGTCGGTCACAATGGTAGCTATCTCGATGATCGAGTCGTTTCCGGTATCGAGCCCGGTCATCTCGAGGTCGATCCAGATCAGGTTATCAGCGCGGTCAGCAGCGGCCTCCGACGTTGTCATGTTGATTCCTTGCAGGGTTGCGCAGGCCATAGTTTACCCGTCCTTGATGTGCATGGCTCACGCCATGACGGCATACTCCCAGCATGTCAGCAATCCAGGCACAGGTCATCGCCACGTTCAGCCGACGTATGCGGCTACGACTGGCCGATGGTGGAGAAGTAACGGCGCGAATCAAGGGCAAGCGTCTTCGGCCGGTGTGCGGAGACCGGGTCGATGCAGAACCCATCGCCAATGAGTCAGACTGGCTGATAACGCGGGTTCTCGAACGCGATAACGCGCTGACCCGACCCAACCTCCGTGGACAAACCGAGGTCCTGGCAGCAAATATTGACATGCTGATCGCCGTGGCCGCGGCCACTCCGGACCCCGACTGGTTCATTATCGATCGGTATCTCGCGGCCGCCGAAGACCTCGGAGTCGATGCCGTCGTCGTTTTCAATAAAACCGATATTGACGACACTTCCCAGTCGACGACAACGGCGCTCGATGACTACCGGCAGATTGGTTACCAGGCAATTTCGTGCAGCGCCAGGCTCGGCGATGGCATGGACGAAATTCAGAACGCTGTTGCCAACCAAACAGCAATCATCGTCGGCCAGTCCGGCGTCGGCAAATCGAGCATGATCAATTTTCTGATGGGTGGTGAGCAACAGAAAACCGCGGATGTCTCATCCAAGTCCGGGGAAGGCAAGCATACGACTGTGAATTCCGTGATGCTCGAGCTGCCGGGCGGAGGGCGCGTTATCGATTCACCGGGCGTTCGCGACTTTGCACCGGCGCTGGAATCCGCTGCCAGCGTCATAGGCGGATATCGCGAGATCGAAAAAGCGGGCCACGACTGCCGCTTCGCCAATTGCCGCCATCTTCGCGAGCCGGGCTGTGCCGTCAAGGCGGCGGTCGAAACCGGTGCAATCAGCGCGCGGCGCCACGAGTCGTATCGCCGCTTGCTGAACCTGACCGAAAAACTCGAGCAGCCGACCTAACCTGGCGGCCAGGTCAGTCCTCTGCCGCCGAGCACGTGCAGGTGGATATGAAATACGGACTGCCCTGCCCCCGCATTGCAGTTCATGACCGCGCGATAGCCCTCATCGGCCATCCCTTCCATGTGCGCGATCTGTTTCGCCGCAAGATACAGGTCTCCGACGAGCTCCCGGTCACCGGCTTCAAGGTCATTGATCGTTGCGATGTGCCTGCGCGGGATCACGAGTACGTGGGTCGGCGCTTGTGGATTGATGTCGCGAAACGCGATGGCCGAATCCGACTCAAAAACGATATCGGCCGGAATCTCTCCGTCCAGGATCTTGCAGAACAGGCAATCTTCTTGACTCATGATGTTCTCCTAGTCCACGACGCGCCGGCCGTAGAATGCGTGAGACAGCGTCCCGCCATCCACATATTCGAGTTCTCCGCCCAATGGAACGCCATGCGCGATTCGCGACGCCTGGATTTCGTGCCGCGCCGCCATGTCGGCCAGGTAATGCGCCGTAGCATCGCCCTCGACGGTTGGATTTGTGGCAATGATCATCTCGTCGATGCCGCCGGCCGACAGCCGCTCCTCCAGCAGGTTGAGTCCGAGCTCCTCTGGCCCGATACCGTCAAGCGGCGACAGGTGCCCCATCAACACGAAGTACAGACCTCGAAATCCCGTCGCATCCTCGACCGCCATCACGTCGGCCGGCGATTCCACAATGCAAAGCTGTGATTCGTCGCGCCCACCGGCCGAGCAGATCGAGCAAAGCTCGTGCTCCGTAAACATTCGGCAGCGCTTGCAGTGGCCGATTCCCTGGACCGCTTCGGCCAGAGCGGCAGCAAGTGCCGATGCCCCGTCCCGGTCACGCTCGAGCAAATGAAATGCAATGCGCTGCGCGCTCTTTTGCCCCACACCGGGCATGCAGCGCAGTGCATCGATCATTCGAACGAGGAGTGGCGAATAGGACATCAGTTCTAGAAAGGCAGCTTCATCCCGGGCGGCAGCCCCATACCGGAAGCCATGCCCGCAAACTTCTCCTGAACAGTGGCTTCCACTTTGCGCAACGCATCGTTGAACGCCGCAACGATCAGGTCCTCGAGCATTTCCTTGTCATCGCCCACCATCGCGTCGTCGATCTCAACGGACTGCACCTGGTGCTGGCAGGTCATCGTAATTCTGACGGCGCCGGCGCCCGACTCGCCCGTCACCGACAGCGAGGCCATTTCCGCCTGCGCCTTTTTCATATTGGCCTGCATTTCCTGGGCCTGCTTCATCAGCTGCCCGATACCGCCCTTCATTCTTTTCTCCCGACCTGATCGTCGCCTGTCGGCCTGTTCAACTGGATGGATTCGGTATTCAGCTCGGCGCCGAACATGCTTTTCAGCGCCTGCACATTCGGGTCTGCTTCGAGTTTCGCGCGTTCCGCCGCGAACCGCTCGTCTGCCTCCCGGGACGCCGCTCGCATCGGAGACTCGATTGCCGCCGCGCCAATGCTGATATCAACGGCCAGCGGCTCACCGAAATGGTCGGATAGCGTCCGCGCAATAGATTCCTTGCGCGCCCGGGTCAGGTATGACTCCGACCCTGGGTCGAGATTGAAAAAGACCGTGTTGTTCTCCCGTCTGAGCAACGCACAACTGCCGGCCAGCAGGCGCTCGGCCCCGCTCAGACCCAACCGCGGCACCAGCGCCTTCCAGTCCGGATCATCCCAACTCGTCGCCGCAGAGCCGGAAGCCTTGCCCTGCACGGCCTTGATGGGCGAGGCGTCGCTCGCGGCTTCCTGCGCCTTACTGGCTCCCCCCGTCCCGGCAGCAGGGACCGCACCCGCCTCGGCGGGTCGAAACGCGAGCATACGCAGCAATGCCATTTCGGCGCCGCTACGTGGATCTGGAGCCAGGTGCAGATCGCGCCGCCCGATAAGCGCCGTCTGGTAAAACAATTGCACATCTTCCGGCGCAAGCGATCCCGCGAGCTCCGCCAGCTCGGCTTCGCCGATTTCGTCCTCTACGTCAACGTTGCCAACCACCTGGTAAACGGCTATTCGCTGCAGAACGCGTGCGAGATCTTCGAGCAGGCGAGCATAGTCGGGGAATTGCTCGTCGATTTCACGGATCGCCGCGATGACGCCGGGCGCGTCGTTATCTGCCAGCAGCCGGATCAGCTTCGCCACGTGGTCCCGGTCGATTGTGCCAAGCATTGACGCGACCGGCCCTTCCTCGACCTTGCCGCCGCAGAATGCGATGGCCTGGTCAAGCAGGCTCAGCGCATCGCGCAAGCTGCCGTCGGCGGCCCGTGCGATCAGCGAGACCGCTGCCGTATCAAATTCAATCTGCTCGGCCGACAGGATCATCTCGAGACGATCCTGAATCAGGCGCGGGGTCAGTCGCGTCAGGTTGAACTGCAGGCAGCGCGACAATACTGTCACGGGCAGTTTTTGCGGATCCGTTGTTGCCAGCAGGAATTTGACGTGTGGCGGCGGCTCTTCGAGCGTCTTCAACAGCGCATTGAACGAGCTCTTGGAGAGCATGTGAACTTCGTCAATCAGGTAGACCTTGTAGCGGCCGCGAGCCGGCGCGTACTGGACGTTATCGAGCAGATCACGCGTATCGTCGACCTTGGTCTTCGACGCAGCATCCACTTCGATCAGATCGACAAACCGTCCTTCATCAATCTCGACGCAGCTACTGCATTCACCGCACGGCTCCGCGGAGACGCCTTTTTCGCAATTCAGCGCTTTCGCCAGAATCCGCGCGATCGTGGTCTTGCCGACGCCTCGGGTTCCGGCAAACAAATAGGCGTGATGCAGCCGGCCCGACTCGAGCGCATTGACCAGGGCCTGGAGCACATGCTCCTGCCCGACGGTGTCGGCAAACGTTTTCGGCCGCCATTTGCGTGCCAGAACGAGGTAGCTCATGGGAGATCAGTCTATAGCTCGAAAGTGGCCCGCGCCAGCCGCTACCCGGCACCCGGTATCACCGCTACCGTTGCTCCCTTCCGGGCCTGGCGGGGTTCACAGCTGACCGTCGCGGGGAAGCCGACGCGGACCGGCGGCGATTATCCCCAGAGATGGCGGTCTTTTTCAATAACCAGTGACGGAGTGCCGACGATTAGCGGGTCCGGTGCATGGACCACATGCTTGTCCTTGTCCGGGTAGTCAAGGTGCGTCAGGAAGTGCTGCATGCAGTTGAGTCTTGCCCGTTTCTTGTCATCTGCCTTGATGACCGTCCAGGGCGCGTCTGCGGTGTCGGTGTAAAAGAACATCGCCTCCTTGGCCTCGGTGTACTCGTCCCACTTGTCCCTCGACATCGCGTCGATCGGGCTCAGCTTCCATTGCTTGAGTGGGTCACTTTCCCGCGCGTCGAATCTTCGCATCTGCTCCTCGTGCGTCACCGAGAACCAGTATTTGAACAGCTGGATACCCGAGCGCACGAGCATCTTCTCCAGGTCCGGTACCTGGCGCATGAATTCCAGGTAATCAATCGACGTACAGAATCCCATTACGCGCTCAACACCCGCGCGGTTGTACCAGGAGCGGTCAAAGAAGACCATTTCGCCCTCCGTGGGCAGATGCTTGACATAGCGCTGGAAATACCACTGGCCGCGCTCTTTTTCTGTTGGCTTCTCGAGCGCAACGACACGTGCAGCACGAGGGTTCAGGTGCTCCATGTAACGCTTGATCGTGCCTCCCTTGCCGGCCGCGTCGCGGCCTTCGCAGATGACGACGATCTTCTGGCCCGTCTGCTTGACCCAGTTCTGGACCTTGAGCAACTCGACCTGGAGCTCGGCCTTGTGATGATCGTAAACGCTGCGACGAATCTTGTTTTTGTACGGGTACTGGCCGGAGCGGAACAATTCGCGAATCATCTCGGGGTTGTGGCGCATCTCGCCGAACAGGTGTGCGGCCGATTGCTTGCCAGAGCGCGGGCTCTGTCGTGTCTTGACAGAGCGCAGCCTGGCGTCACCTTTTGATCGACTGTCAGTCATCAATAACCCCTTGCCATAACCCGAAACTTTTCCGTATTTTCCATGAATCAAAACTCCAGCGTAATAAGGAGTATTGCCTACTCGACCAGTGGAATAGCAATAGCCAGTTGGGCATCGACCTCAGCGTCTAACTTGTTTTCGAGCTGAACGAATCGCGCAACTTGCTGCACAGACAGCACGTCGCGAAATCGCGGCACGAAATCGAGTTGAATCTTCATCCAGTTGGCCTTGATCGCGAAATTTTCTTCTATCAGCCAGTTCGCAAATTCGTCACTGAAACTTCCGGCTTGATAAGCCTCCAGGAACTGCGTGATCAGCTGAGCCTTGCGATCGCGCAATGGCGCCAGGGCGGCCACGTATTCCTCATAGACGGGCCAGAACGCGTTCAACTCACTCTCGCTCAGTTGCAGGTCATCGCGAATGATCTGATCGCGGCCTGACTGCAATTCGGCTCGTGCCTGGTCGAGCTGCGTGTTCTGTGATGTTGCCGGTCCGGCGCCGAGAAACCCCCAGCACACTGCAATGACCAAAAAAATTCTGCGCGCCATGCGTTACCCCCTCAAAGACGTCGAATAAGGAACCTATGTTGCGGTAGACTGCCAAAGCAGTCAGCCTTTCACTGAATACGCCAGTAGATTCGCCAATACCTAAGGATACGAAGGATGTTGACGTCCATAACCACGACTTGCAAGGGCTCAGCCCTGATAGCGCTATCGTTATTGCTGTTCGGCTGCTCGGCAACCGAGACGCAGAGCTTTCGCGTTAACCAGGAATCCGTCGTGGAATCATCCCAAATCGCGACGGATGCCGATTTTACCCGGTACGACAAGTTACATGCCGTCGACATGGGAATCTTCTTTCCCCAAAGCGCCGTGACCGCGCCCGAGGACATCGACCGGATTCGCGCGATATTTCGCGGTGCATTCCTCGGCGAGCTCGACGACTACGTCATCGTGACCGAGCCCGCTGCTGGCGCTATGACCGTCCAGGCGACGCTGATCGATTTTCGCAATGCGGTACACCAGGACACAATGAGTGTTCGTGCTGAATTGCGGCCTATGGCAGCACCGGGCAAGATTCTTTTTCTGATGGAATTGCGCGACTCACAATCGGGCAAGGTACTGGGACGTGCCGCAGACAGCGCCAAGACGCCATCAATCGCCGACGAGGAAGGTGAAACGACGGACTGGACAAGCGTTGAGGAGGCAGCCGCGCACTGGGCGTCACTCTTCCGGCAGTTCCTCGACGAGAATTTCGGCAAATAGCCGATCCTGTTTCCCGGAGCATCCCAAATGACCGAATCACGTTTCCTGTTGCCTGCGCTGGTTTTGTTCCTGCTTGGAGCCTGTACAGGAACTTCAACGACTACATCACCGGCAAGCACGCCAGAGCAATTTTCGAATGTTCTTGTCATTGGTATCGCGGGTAATTATGAATCCCGTGCCCAGTTCGAGCGCGTCGTCGTTTCGCAGCTGCGCCGCGCAGGCGTCTCGGCCGCTACCTATCATTCGGTGATCGGCGGCAATAAACCGGTCGTCAAAGAAGACGTGATTGGGGCAATCGACGAGCACGGCTTTGATGCGGTGCTCGCGATTCGTCGCCTCGACGGGGACGTCGAGATGAAGGTCAAGCGCAGCCGGACCGAAATCGACGCAACGCCGATCGGCGGAAGAATCGTGAACCTGTTCCGCTCCGATTACACGGACTACACGACGCCCGAATCGGTCAACCTCGCTGCAAGCGCGATCCTTGCTGTCGAGGTATACAGTGCGGCAACCGAAGAAATCGTTTTTGCATTTGACTATGAAACGAAGAGCGAGACGAACCTGGGTCTGCTCATTGATCAGACCGCCGCAGCCATCGTGAAACGCGTCGAGCGGGAGAAATTGTTAGCCGGATAGGACTATCTGCGACGCTCTTCGCAGATACTGGCCTCGGCCGAGAGACGGTCCCACAGTCCCCGCGCAAGTAACGACAATCCACCCGTTGCGACGGCCGCACCGGTGGTAGCCGCCGAACGGGTCGGATCGAGCGAGATACTCGGCTCGCTCAACGTGCCGCCGATCGCGATAAATGAATTCGCCACGGTACCGAGGCTCACGCCGATACCTTCGCGCGGTTTGGCCCGAAACGTGATATCAATTCGCTCCGAATTGAGTCTAATCCTGCCCGACGCAACCACCGTAATACGGTCAGTCTGCACAGCGAGCCGTTCAATGTTGACGACACCATTCTCGATGGTCGCATCGTAGAAACCGCATTCCACTTCGCGATATCCACGCTCCCGGCGAGGATTCATCGCCCGAAACGCCTGCACAAATATGTCACCAAAAAAGCCTGACCCGAAGACTTCTCGTACCCTACCGGCACCCGTTCGCAATGCCGCCTCTCCGTTCGACGACGCCATGATCTGACGAACCGATTCGCCTTTACCTTCCAGATGCACTGTGCCGCTCAATAAAGGCAGTGTAGAGGCATCCTGGTTCTCACCCGAAACAAGGCCGACGTGTACGTCGTCCACCTCGACCCAGGAACTCATTGTGTATATGCCATCATTGGGCACGAGACTGAAGCTGCCTTCGATGCTGCCTGAGTCCTCGCGTAGATAAAACGGATCGACAAACAGGGCGCCATCGCGAAGGTCGATACCGATGTCTACATTCGTGACCTGCATGGCCCTCGCGACAAACCTGTCGACCCTGATATTGAGATCGATGTCGGCTTTTTGCAGCCAGCTGGTATCTAGCGGCTCATCGGAGAATAGTCGTTTATCGCCCGAAGCCGCTTCCGCGGATTCACCTTCGCTAGCTGGCTCTCCCAGCGCAAGTTGCTCTGTTACGTCCAGGTGCGTCGAGGAAACGTATCCGACAATGTGTGGCTTTCCCTCAAGGTTTACATCGAACTCACCGTAAACATTGTTCTCGCCCAGCTGCGCCGCGAAATTATCCATTTGGAAACCGGTCGGCGTGCCATGAAACTGTCCGGATAGTTCAAACTGCTTGTCTGGCAATCCGGTAAATCCATAGAGACCGCCCACCTCGAGCAGACTCGGGCCAGAAATCGAAAACTCCAGGTCGCTATCGTTCGAGAGCGGTTGGAGGCTCAACTTTCCATTGGCGTAGACGCTGTAGTCGCCGATCGCCAGACGCGCGTCTGTAAATTCGAGGTCGTCCTCCGACTTCGTAAAACTACCGTCCATGGCAACCGCTCCTGCAGGCACGTTTGCGAGTTTCGCGGCCTTGCCGAGCACGGTCGCGTCGGCACCACTTGCGTTGACTGAAACCTCGACGTAGGTGGCCGGACCGACAATACGGCCATTGAGAGTTGCGCCCAGATTGGCAATTCGAACGTCGAATTCACTCAGTGATAGCTCTTCTCCTGCAAGTGCGAGCCCACCCTCCAGTTCAAACGGATCTCCGGCGAAGCTCTCGAGCCAATCCAGCTCGGGGAGCGCAGCGGCATCAACACCTTCGAGCACGACATCCAGGTCAAAATCACCGAGGTTTTCACCTTGTATGACGACAACGCCGTTCGCCGAACCTTCCATCCCGGCGACAGTGGCAGCCGTATTCGCAAGAATCAGTTGGTCAGTCTGCAATTCCAGATCGCCCTCGACCTCGAACGGCCCGGACGGTAAGTAAGGAACGCCCGTCACCAACGCCACGTTGTCGAGTTCGGAACCCCACACCCTGACTGTTCCGCTTGAGCCGCTGAATCCGGAACCCGGAACCAGTACGCCACGAGCCTCGACATGCGTGTCCGCAAACGATGCTTTGCCTTCCGCAATCTCAATACCGGAGGGATGGGATCGCAGTACGACATCAATGTCATAGGGCCGCGCGGGAATCCCCTTCACGCCGATGATGTCCTCGATGATTGATATGTCGGGGCCGGAAGCTTTCAGAGCAATCTCCGCGGCATTGGCGCTACCGGCCTCCAACCGCCCATTGGCGGTCAGGCCATTCTCGCCGACCCTTGCTTGTATATTTTCGGCTTCCCAGATGGCGCCATTTTTTGCCAGGTGGCCCGCGACGGTGAACGGTACCTGCGGGAGCCCCGGTACGCCGGCAAACGGACCGACAATCGAGAAATCAGGGCCCTCTGCGGAGAGAACGATGTCCAGGTTGCCGGCATCGATGTCCACCCTGCCCTCGAACCTGACAGCGTTGTTGCCCACCCGCAGCAACGCGTCGTCGAAACCGAGCAACTTTGCCTCGCGCGAATAATCGCCTGACACCTGGAATGGTTCGGACGGTACACCGTCTATCCCGAACAACTCGGCGACGTGACGGGCATTCGGTCCCCGGATGCTGAAATCATAGCCAACCGAACTCGGCAGCAGCAGGTTGTCGATTGAACCGCTGGCAAACAATTCGATCTGGCCCAGGTTGCCGTCGATCCGCACCTGGTGGCCGCTTTCCATCTGCTGCAGATTGGCGACGACTTCGAATTGCCCCTCGGAGAACGGAGGCAGCAGCAGCCTCTCCAGAACTTGCGAGATATCAGGCCCGCTGAGTACGCCGCTGAGCTCGACACCCTCCAGACTGAGGACGTCCGCAACCTTTCCGTCAATGGCCAGCCCGACCGGTCCGAGGCTGAGGTCCAGATCGGCAAAGATATTCCTGCCGTCTACGAAGTTCTGCCACGGACCGAGTTTTCCATCAGCCCAAAGCGGCAATTCGTTGAGAACGCCACGCAAATCCAGATCGAGGATGTCATTCTTGTCCGGCGAAACGGTCAGGCGCTCGAGCTGGAGGTTGATTGGCCGCGATCGAACAGGATCCTCATAAACCAAATCGACTGTTTCGATGCTGACGTTGCGAAAGGCAATCATATTCAGGTCGAGTGGCGCTGCGCCGGGATCCTTGCGCCTCGGTCTGTTGGTCGCCCAATTGATGCGCCCTTCTTCACTGCGTGCGACAAGTCCCTCAATGTCGATCGCGGTCAATTGCTCGACGAGGAAAGGCCGGCCAAAGATGGACCAGGTGTGAAACGCGACCTCCAGGTAGCCCACGCGAATCAGCCGGGTTTCGCCGGGCCACTCGCTGGAGTTTAGCGAGATTTCCTCGGCAACCAGCGTCGTTGTAGAACCAAACTGCAGTTCGAATCGGCCATCAATGCTCAGCTCGTGCCCGATGCTGTCAGACACAAACGCCTCGACGAACCCCTGGTAACGGCTTAAGTCGGCATTGCGAAGATAGAAGTAGAGCCCTGCGGTGAGAATTACCAGACCCGCCAGAAACAAGGCGAAAATGCGTATAATTCTGCGCACCATTTGCCTAGCTTACGCCCAAGCAGGACATGATTCGACTACTACTGCTGTTTGTCATTGCGCTCGTCCTCCCCTCTTGTGACCGTGATTCTCGCGAGCTGGTTCTCGTCCGCCCCGCCAGTGAGATCGACCAGGAAATTGCTGAAAGCCTCGTGGGCCTCATGGACGACGAATCGAGCGTAGCGATAAAGCTTTCGCAAGAATCCCTCGCCGGCGCAGAGGCGGTGCTGGCAATCGCGGAGGGGCGTGCCGATGTCGCGCTGATTTCCAACGATCAACCATATCGCCAGGACATCGCCACGGTCATGCCGCTGTACGCAACGGTATTTCATATCGTGCATCTTGGCGATCGCGAAGCGAACGATTTCACAGATCTGCTGCGTAATGCGGGCGTTTACGCCGGCGAACCCGGCTCGGCGTCGCGTCGCGTGTTCCAGCGGCTGACTGCAAGCCTTGATCTGGGCGAAGAGCCTTATCGCTTTCTGGATCGTTCGGCAGACGTCGACCTGGCCGTTGTATTTGCTCCAATATCTCCGGACCGACTGGCCGAGTATCCGGATGTCAAACTCTGGTCAATCGGTACTCCGGAACAGATTGACCAGGGCGGCGTGATCGACTCGCTTGTGCTGCTCAATCCCCACTTCCGGCCATTTGTGATTCCGGTGGGTACCTATGGAGATGCGACCGCCACGCCCATCGTGACGATCGCTGTCGACAAGATCATTGTCGCCCGGACGGACCTGGACCAGTCTGTTGTCTACGACCTGATCAATGAGATGCTGCGGTTACGACCCGCGCTGGGCACGATCCACCCGGGACTATTCCAGCAGGTGGAAGATGACTTCGATGTAAGCCGATCGCGTTTTGCCGTCCATCCCGGCACGCAGGATTACCTGCAGCGGTCTGAGCCTACATTCGTCGAGCGGTATTCGGGTGTCGCAGAAGTCCTCGTCACGCTGATGATCGCCGCGATAAGTGCGTCAATCGCGGGCGTCAGAATTTACGCCCGGCGCCGCAAGAATCGAATAGATCGTTTCTATACATCCGCGCTCGAGATCCAGAACCGGATCACGCCATCGATGGACGTGGGCGCGAGAGAACAAGCAACGACACAGTTGCGTGAACTGCAGGATGAGGCGTTTGCGCTACTGGTCGACGAGAAACTGGCCGCGGATGAGAGTTTCAGAATATTTATGGCGCTTTGCAACGATGTTTTGCGGCAACTGCAGGAAGAAAGGTGTTGAATTTCATCTCCTACCTCTACCTCCTGGCGGGCCCCGTGCTGATGTTCATCGGCACGGCATTCCTGGCGCCCAA